>Ga0172362_10003987_pt1 | contig 12782 bp, 11 predicted proteins | sample LakKivs1_kivu2a2_FD_114534 | JGI IMG/M metagenome (GOLD analysis project Ga0172362, IMG submission 114534) | Sediment microbial communities from Lake Kivu, Rwanda - Sediment s1_kivu2a2 | ecosystem: Environmental > Aquatic > Freshwater > Lake > Sediment | place: Rwanda: Western Province, Lake...
CGGGACCACAAGAACAGAAGTCCTCAGCTTTCGAGCTCAGAAAGAAGCAAACCCTCACCCCGACCCTCTCCCTTTGGGAGAGGGTGACTTGCCGGGCGGCGGCCGGCGGACGCCAGAGCCTGCGGTGATTGGCTTTTCAGGCGCTTGACGCCTGTGACGGTAGCGGGTGGGGTCGGGAACGCGAGCCTCCTCGAAACCCCGGCGGCGCAGGATGCACGCGTCGCAAGCCGCGCAGGCAGACCCGTCGCCGGCCGGGTCGTAGCAGGAAAGGGTGAGCCCGAAGTCCACCCCGAGGGCGGCGCCCCTGCGGATGATGTCGGCCTTGCTCATGTGGAGAAGCGGCGCCAGCAGGCGCACGGGCTGCCCCAGGATCCCGACCTTGGTCCCCAGGCGCGCCACCTCTTGCACGGCAAAGAGCCACTCGGGACGGCAGTCGGGATAGCCGGAATAATCGACGGCGTTGATGCCGAGGGCAATCTCGCCTGCCCCGATGGATTCGGCCAAGCCCAGGGCATGGGCCACAAACAGGGTGTTGCGGCCCGGAACATAGGTCGACGGGATGCCTCGGCCGATCTCCTGCTCGCTCCGGCCCTTGGGTACTTCGCCCCGCCCGGTCAGGGCCGAGCCGGCCAGGCACGCGACGTCGATGGCGCACACCCGATGCGAAGCCGCGCCCAGGCTCTGCGCCACGCGCGCCGCAGCCGCCAGCTCGACCGCGTGCCGCTGCCCGTAGCGAAAGCTGAGGGCGTGGCATTCCTTGCTCTCGGCGCGGCACATGGCCAACACAACCGCCGAATCGAGGCCGCCGGAGAGCAAGACGATGGTCTGCATGGGGGAAGCTTAGGGCTCGTCCGGGAATTATCGATACGATTTCGCCACCGATCCGTCCCGGCTGGCAAGACGCACGACCGCAAGCGTGCTCAAGGCACGACGGAGGGAGCCCGGCCAGCAGGGACGGATCGGCGGCCAGATGGTCCCGAAATCGCGGCGAACTGCCCTAAGGCGCGTCAAGTTCCGCCCCCTTCTGACCTTCGCCGGCTTCGACGACCGACCGATTGACCGGGACGGCGCGACTGCAGTCGCCACCTGATCGCACGGTTTCCGACGGAAACTGCTTGACAGCATCTGGGCCAAGGCTACCATGCGGATGATCTCAATTTCGCCACAACTCAGACGGAGGGTGGAGTAATGGCCGAGAAAGTCAAGAAGCTGGGCATCGCTCGCAACAAGGACTTCATGCTGTACGTGAAGGACGGTGACGTTTGGCAAGTCCATCGCAAGCAGCCCGGGGTGCCCAAGGGCAAGCCCGAAAAAGTCGCCGAAGGCGGCTTTCCGATGGACAACAACTACATTTACTTCGTCGACAAGAACGGCGACGTCTCGCGTGCCAAGCGTGCCGTCGGTGGCCAGAAGCGCAAGAAGGCGGCCAAGAAGGCTAAGAAGCCGGCCAAGAAGCCGGCCAAGAAGCCGGCCAAGAAGCTGGCCAAGAAGCCGGCCAAGAAGCCGGCCAAGAAGAAGCGGCGCTAGGACCTGGCTCGCAGGGGCCGGGCAAACCCCATCCCCTCCCCTATCGCATGGGCGACGTTGGGGCCTATCCGACGTCGCCCTGCGGGTGACATCGAAAGAACCCTCGGCAGGGTTCTTTCGTGAATAGCCTCGAGCGCGTCCTTAATGGCGCCGCTTGCGTCGGCCGCCGTTCAGGCGGCGTTCCAGGCGCTCGCGCCACACCGGCGGCCCGGCCTTGGCTTCCGGCTCGGCCTCTTCTTCGGGTTCGGCAGCCTTGGCCTTGACTTGGCCGCTTGCCGGGATCGCCTGCACCGGCGCGCCCGCGGCCGCCAATTCGGCATGGCGTGCGGCCATCATGTCCCAGGCGATCATGACGAACCCGACCAGGGTCGCCAGGGCCATCCAGGTGTATTGCTCGTCGAGCCCGGTGGGCATGCCGAAATGCCGCACCACCGTCGCGTTGCGTATCGAAGCGGGCAGGATCTTGGCCAGCCAGTCGGGGATGCCTTGAATCGGCGCCCACCCGATGAATTGGGTGAAGGCGGTGACCGCCATGAGCCATCGCCCCGCCACCTCGCGTTTGGCGTAGAGCAAGGCCACCACGATGAGGAAGGAGTAGTAGTAACACGTCAGCTCCACGCCGAAGGCGATGAGCGTCGACGAGAGCGCCGCCGTGACCCACGGGTCCGCACCCCGAACCGCCAGGCCGATGAGCGCCAGGTAGCAGATGATGATGCCGACGTAGAGCGGCAGCGCCTCGCGGAAGCTCTTGAGCCGTGCGTCCTTCCACCGGCTCCACGGATCCACGAGCTGATCGTTGCGCATGAGGCGGCCGACCTCGGACGGGCGGTAGTTGATGACCGTGCGTAGCCCCATGTAATTGGTGAGCGGCGTCTCCGAGTGCTTGATGGTGTTGTGGACGAACGCGGGATAGGCCCCGAACCCGCCCGCGGTCACCGCGCTGACCGGAACAAGAATCGCCACCGCGGCGGCCGCGCCCGCGAAGAAGCGCAGGAAGCGCTTCTCGAGCTGCCGGTGCTTGATGTAGTGGCAGACGAAGGCGATGAACGGGGCCACGAACAGGAAGCCCGGGAAGATGCGCAGCAAGGTCGAGTAGGCGAGGCACATGCCGCCGTAGAAGTAGCGCTCCTTCTTGAGCAGGCACACCGAGGTCGCCATCCAGAAGAGCCAGTCCCAGCGCAGAAGCGAGCCGCCCGTCCAGTACCAGCGCGACGGGAAATTGGTGGAAAAGACGATGAGGGCCACGGTGAGGGTGCGCCAGCCGAAGGCCCACCAGATGAGCAGTGAGAGGAGCAAGACCAACACGCAATCGATGCTGTCGAGAATCAGGATCTGGGTGCGGCTGGCCGGGGCCAGGTTGCTCAGGAGGGTCCCGGCGATGTTCCACACCGGCGTGCCGTTGTAGCCGTGGTCGGTCTGAGCGTCGTCCCAGCGGCGCGGGTTCTCCAGGGTGCGGAAGTAGCGCAGGTCGTGCTTGAAGGATTCCCAGCGCGCGGCCGAGAAGTGCGATTTGCAGCGCTCGGGATGCGCCAAGATGTCGGCCGTCGTCACCACGAGGTTGTCGCGCAGGTTGGTCATCTTGCGCAGCTCGACCCGGCGGCGCAGGTTGGGCTCCTCGCTGTCGGCGATGGCCACGCACTCGTACAGGCGCTCGTAGCTCAGCTCTTTGAAGTACTTCGAACCGATGTAGTAGTGGAAGGTGTCCCAGCCGTGGATGAAGTTGGGGAAGTGGAACCAGCCGAAGTTGAAGTAGGTGAGAAAGCCCAGAACCCCCATCACGCCGACCAGGGCGGCGCGCAGGCGCTTCTTGGCCGCGGCCCTGCCCTGATCGCTGAGCTTCCGCTCCCACCATAGGAAGCCGAGGCCGAGCAAGGCGAAGACAAGCTGCCAGCGCGCGGAGGAGTCGTTGTCCCAGTAGTCGATCCAGTGCTTGGGCGGCACCGCCGCCGCGGGCGCATCCACGACCTTCATCGACGGCGGGAACGGCGACGGCACCAGGCAGTAGGCCGCGACTTCCGAGACCGAATAGTAGCTGTCGCCCACACCCTCGCCAAAGCGGATGTAGCGCGCCGGCATACCGCCCACGTTGAGCACGCGCGTGCGCAGGCCGTGGTTGGGTACGGGATCGATCTGGCCGAAGACCTTGTATTCCTTGCCGTCGACGGAGCCCCAGATGGTGTAGGTGTCGTTGGCGTCGGCCTGGATGGCGAAGGAACGAACCAGCGTGACCGCACCCAGATCCCAGGTCAGCGTGGAGGCGGCGGTGTCGAGAACCACCGCAGGCGACGAATCCCACATCGAACCTTCGGGAGCCACACTCTCGTCGGTGAGGAGGCTGAGCTCGCGGCGAGTCTCCTGCCAAGCGATGGGCAGTCTGCGGGCCAAGAGGTTGCCTTCCGGGCAAACCGGCACAGGCGAGAGGTTCTGCGCCGCGGCTGGCCAAGCGGCGAAAGTGGAAATCAGAAGGGACAGCGGAACGAGGCGTTGCATGACCGTTCAGCTTATCCTGCTCGCGGGTCAAGCGTCACCTACGGTGAACGCCTTCGTGTAACCCAGCGCACTGTAGGCATCTTGCGAGGGCATCTGCCCGGCCGTGACACGACCGGCCGCCTCTTGACCGGGAGTGGCCCCCATGGCCCGAGAGCCTGTACTCTAGGGGCATGTGGAACCCAACCACGGCCCTCCTTCTGGCCTCTCTGATGGTCTTGACCAACGCCTTCTTCGTCGCCTCCGAGTTCGCCATCGTGAAGATCCGGCCCACCCGCGTCCGCGAGCTGGTTGACGGCGGCGGCCGCCGCGCCTGGCTGCTCTCCGGCATCACCCGCCAGCTCGATAAATACCTCTCGGCCAATCAGCTCGGCATCACCCTCGCATCGTTGGCCTTGGGCTGGCTGGGAGAGCCGGCCCTCGCGCACTTCCTCGAACCCCACCTGGGCGCGCTGGGACAAGCGGCGAACGTCACCGCCCACTCGTTGGCGCTGGGCATCGGCTTCGGGATCATCACCTTCATGCACACGGTCTTGGGCGAGCTGGCGCCCAAGTCCCTGGCATTGCAGAAGACCGAGCCCGTGGCCCTGTGGGCGGCGGCTCCGCTGCGCATGTTCTACTGCGCCACCTTTCCGATCATCTGGGCCCTCACCGCCGCGGCGAATTTCTGCCTGCGACTTGTTCGCCTGCGCCCGGCTTCAGGGGCCGAAATGCTGCATTCCTCCGACGAACTACGCCTGGTGCTGCAGCACGTCGAACTGGATCCGGGCGCACGCCGCCTGATCGACCGCGTCTTCGACTACACCCATCGCGTGGCCCGCCACGTGATGACCCTGCGCCGCGACGTGGTGGTCCTGGAAGAAGGCCGCTCCTGGAAGGAAAACATCGAAACCGCGCTGGCCAACCAGTACACGCGCTACCCCCTGGTCGAGGCGGCCACGGATCGGGTGCTGGGCTACATCCACATGAAGGACATGATGGCGGCCCTGGCCTCGGGTCACGAACCCAAGCGCATGCGCGAGCTCGCGCGTGAGCCCATCTACTGCAGCGAGGAGACGCCGAGCGAATGGCTACGCCGCGAGTTCCAGCGCCGGCGCGTGCACATGTCTATCGTGCTCGGCGCGGGCAACGCCTTCATGGGCGTGGTGACCTTGGAGGATCTGCTGGAGGAGTTCGTGGGCGAGATTCAAGACGAGCAGGACGTGGGCGAGATCCAGCCCATCGTGCGCGGCGGCGAGGGCCGTTTCGAGGTCGACGGACGCCTCACCCTCGACGTAGCCGAGCGCGAGCTGGGGGTCGCGCTGCCGCCCATGCCGCCCGAGATCGACACCCTCGGCGCCTACGTGCAGTCGAACCTGGCCCCGCCGCTGCGGCCCGGGCGCGGGGTCGAAATCGCCGGCTTCCGTTTCACCGCCATCGAGATCCGCGACGGCCGCATTCGCCGCCTGCGCGGGGAGCCGCTCGTGCACGAAGTGGGCGAGGATACAAGCGAGAGCTAGCCCGCCGTGGTTCGGGCAGCTGTACTTAGCGCGGGCTTCGCCCGCAACCCATGATGGCTGCAGGCTGCAGGCTGCCGGCTGCAGGTTGCTCGGTGGGTGGCTGCGATCGCGTCTTCCACGGCCCTGCACTTCGCCCTGAATCCTGAAGCCTGGAGCCTGAAGCCTCACAACGCAGCCGCTGAGGGAATCTCCGCACCGAGCGAGGATTCTCGAAGGCAGTAGATCAGGGCAGCACCAGGCCGCCCGACAAGAGGAAGGCGCCTGCGCGGCTCTTCATGAAGAGCTGCCCGTCGGTGTAGTAGTCGTTCACCACGGAAGCCTGGGCGGTGCTGGCCAGGCCGAAGAACATGATGCCGACACCCGCCTGGGCCAGGACGCCGCGGTGTGGGGCGCCCGACGGACCGAACACCCACTCGGCGCGGTTGTCCCGATAGCCGCCGCGCGGCTGCCCGGTATTGGCTTCGTTGAGGCTGTTCGAGTTGCCGACCGGGATCTCCCACAGCACCCAGCGTCGGCCGGCCTTCTGGTTCCACAAGGACAACCAGGTGATGTAGCGGTTGAAGCTGCGCGAGTTGACCGATGCCGCTTCCGATGCGTCCCACCAGATGTCTCTGCCTTGCACCAGCTTGGTGTAGTCGAAGTCATGGACGGAGACGTGCTGCGACAGCAGATCATAGGTGTCGCCCGTGATGTTGGGCAGAAGCCCCATGCGGCTTAAAAACCCCCACACGCGGTCTACCTCGGGCTCGAGCGGCACGGCCACGTCACCCACGGCGATGTCCAGGTCGCTGGCCCAGGTCGCGACATCGATGGCCAGCTTCACGTTCATGGCCCCTACCGAGCGGCGCAGCCTGAGGAAGGCCAGGCCCCAGCCGGCCACCGTATTTGGGAGATCTGCCAGCTCGGGCAAGCCGCTCGAGGCCACGGCCGCCGGCAGCGTGGGGTCGTGCTTCGCAGCCCGCTCGATATGCGCGAACTCGGTATTCTCAAGCATCACCACCATAGGGTTGCGGAAATTCCGCGCAATTTGCAGCAGGCGTTTGAAGTCGGTGAAGTAGTCAGCCATGGTGGCCGGGTTCTGGATCTTGGCCAGGCTGTCGTTGCCCGGCTGCCCGGACAACACCATGTACGCCACCCCCGGGATATGACCATTCGCCTTCGCCTCGTCAAGGTAGCTTCTGAGCCATGAACCGTCGTTCGGTCCATAGCCGAAGTTGTCGTACCAACCGCGGGTGAAGAAGCGGCAGCGCGCGTCCCAGGGCACCCCACTGGCCTTCATCCAAGTGTCTCCATGGCTCGCGTACAAACCCACCAGCAGCCGCTGAGGCAAGCCCACGGGCACGCTGCCCGCCGGGGTGGCCGCGCCGTCCGGAGTGAACGCGCCGTCCAGGGCGGAGATGCTCTCCGGGAGCAGCGCGATGTCCGGGGGCGACGCGACGTCCGGGGGCGACGCACCGTCCGGGGGTGACGCGTCGTCCAGGTCGGACACGACGATTGTGCCAAGCAACTCGCCTCCACCGCAGGCGGCGACGAATGCAAAAGCGGCGGACAGTGCCAAAAGCCCTCGTCTCATCGCCACTCCAAGGCCAAAGTCAAGCCCGGCCGCAAGGTGTACGGGTCGACGAATGCGTACGTGACGCCCCTCTCCGAAGCATCGTAGTGCCGGCGTGCGGTATCCATCTCGACCGACGGCGCCAGCGACACAGCGGCGTCGCCGCCCAGGAAGACATCCAACCGCACCTCTGCCCGCAACACCGTCACGCCCCTCCAACGCGTCGATGTCAAATTGGCCGTTCCCAAGTGGCCCTGGCGAGGCTTGATGCGCACGTCATCCACGCCGCCCCCAAGCCACCCTCCCAGGCGAACGTGCCTGCCCAGCCGCCGCTCCAACCCGACGCAAAGTCGCGCGGCGATGGCCTGGAGCTCAACCCCAACCCCAGTACCGGCAGCCGATTGCGGCAGCAGGTACTGAGCGCTGAGCCAGGCTCCCACACTGCCCAAGCTCGTGCTCCCCGTAGCCTGCAGGCGCAGCCCCGGGCCATGGGCGAACGCGATCTGGGGCGAGAAGAGCTGCCCCTGGTAGAAAAGCGCTACGCTGTGCCAGTGATGCGGGGGAGAAGGAGGTGGCGGGGGAGGGGTTGCATGCATGGCCAGAACCGAGCTGGCCTGGGCGCGCGTCATGCCCAAACGCTCGTTCTCAAGCAAGGCGGCCACCGAGGATTCGACCACCTGGGCGATGGTCTCCCGGCCCACCTCGTCGGGCCAGCTATGAACGGCGATCTCGCGCACCAGGAAGCGCTCGGCGCGCTGGTCGGCGATGGTGATGCGCGCCTCGCCCTTGGCCGAGATCTCGATCCACGCCCGGGCCGCGACGCTGCGATCTCCGGGCGAGTCCAGCACGTCCGTGGCATCGAAAGCCGGGATGTGGGTCACGCTCAGACGCGGGTCGCGCCGCGAGAAAGCATCGATCATGGGGCGCACGCTCTCAAGTGTGGCTCCGACCACGAAGATGTGCACGTGGGTCGCTTCGGGCGGTGCCGGCTGCACGTCAGACGCGGTCGCCGGCTCGGCCCCTACCGCGTGGTAGGCGGCCGCCATCGTGGTGAGAAACACTATAAGACCGTGGCACCTCCCAGGACGCGCCATGGCAGGGAGATTACTCTGTTTTCAAGTTTTCGGATTCCCCCTATGGTTGGCCCGGGGTGGGGCGCAGAAAACAGAGAGGACACAGAGGGGCAGGGAGAGAAAGGGAGGGGTTCGGATACCAGATCCGGGAACCCTTTCTCTTCCAGCCTCTGTGTCCTCTCCGTCCTCTGCGCCGCGCAGGCACAAAGGACGGAGAGAACGCAGAGAGGGAGGAGAGACTATTCTCGTGTCGGTGCAGGTCCGCGACCTTGACCTCCCAACTGCCGGCGCGCGAGATCGGCGTAGACGGAATCGGGAAAGCGAGAGAGAAGCTCGGCCCAGATGCGGCGCGCGTCTGGGCCCCGGTGCAGGGCTGTGAGAGAGCGCGCGCGGCCGTAGAGCGCCTCGGCCGCCAGCACATCGTTGGGCGTCTGCCTCAAGTAGCTGTCGAACTGGGACAGGGCCTCGGACGGCCGGCCCTGGTCGAGCAACATGCGGCCGAACGAGATGTACGACAGCCGCGCCTCGCGGGTGCCCGGGTACATGCGCTGCAGATCCGTATAGAGCCGGACCGCTCGCGGGGTGTTGCCCACCCGGCGCGCCTCGTTGGCCGCGGCGAAGAGGGCCGTGACCTCGGACTGGGACGATGCTGGCGGCTGGGGACTGACCGCCACCGGGCGCGGTGAGAGCGCGCGCGGCCGTTCGGCCGGCGGCGGAGGCGTGGCGGCAGGGGCACGCTGCGGGGAGACCTCCTCAATCGGCGCGGGCTGCACCCGCGCAGCGGGCACTTCCGTCCGATGCCGAGCCCGGGCCGCAGGCTCTTCCTTGGAGTCGCGCGGGGGTGCGGCCTCGCTGCGATCCGGCAGCGTGATCCGGTGGTAGAGCCACATGCCCCCGCTCGCCAAACCGCCGGCAACGAGGACCACCAAGGCTGCGGCCGCGGCCAGCATCCAGGGCCGCGCCAGCCTGCGCGGCCGACGTGAACGTGCGGCCAGCGCACCCTGCACCACCTTGGCGATCAGGACCTCGTCGCCCATGCGCGGCTGCCCCACCTGCTCGAGCTCATCGTGCAAAGCCGCCTCCAGACCGCACGCGGGACAAGATTGAATGTGAGCGTCCAGCGCCTTCGCCTGGTCGGTCGACAAGCGGCCGGTGCGACGAAGCGCCAAGAGATCTTCTGAACACTGACCCTTTGTCATCCGTTCCTCCTGACAAGGTCGTCGGCCAAGCTCGCATCAGCCTCGATGCGGCGGCGGAAAGCTTCCTTCCCCAGCCGCAAGCGGCTCCATACCGTATTCACCGGGACCCCGGCCGCGGCCGCAATCTCGTCCACCGTGTAGCCGAGCACGAAGTGCATGGCCAGGACTTCGGCCGATTTCGTCGGCAACTCGTCGAGCACGCGGCGCAAGGCCGCACGCCGGCGGTTGTCGATGGCGGCATCAAGCGGCGAAGTGCCGCGCTCGCCGTCGGGCGAATCGAACCAGGGAGCATCCGTGATCCACTGTGCCCGCGTACGCCAGCGCCGGCGCGCCGCCATGGCCGTGAACAAGGCCACGCGATTGGCGAAATGCACCGCCCGGCTTTCGCCGCGGAACCGGGGCAGCGACTGCAGAAGCCCGATGAGCGCATCTTGCAGCACATCCTCGACCTCGGGATTCGAGCCCCCGAGCACGCGCCTCACGACCGAGAGCATCGGCGTCGCCGCAGCCGCGAGGAACGCGCGCGTCGCCTCCTCGTCGCCGGCCAGGGCTCGCCGCGCCAGCTGGCCCAGTTCATCGGGCGGCTCCAGGCCCTGGGGTGGGGTTTCGGCGCGTCTCGAGATGAACAACACTAGCTCCAAGCTTACGGATGTGCTTCACCGAATCAAGGGCGTTGATGCCGGATTTTCCTGCTTTTTTCGCTGTTCTTGTCACCCGGGGGGTGATTGGTTTTCGTCACTCAGGTCACGCCGGGGGCGAGCGTGTCAGATGACTTGCAGCCGATCCCCAACCCGGATACTGGCGCTTTGGCGGATCGCGCGGGGGATGACCACTTGGAACCTGGGCGACACGGTCACGGCTTCCATATCGTTTTTCTCCTCGTACTACGTTTGGCGTATCGATGCTCGGACGGCAATCGGGCCGACGCACATGAGCGCGAGTGCTTCACCCGCGGCCGGGGAACGATGGCCTCTCGGCGCGAGCAAGCCGGATAGGGGTTGCTGGCGCAACTCCTGGCAATCATGCCAGTATCTTCGCGATGCCATCCCGGACGCGACGCGCCCGAAAGAACTCGGGTGCCGCCTTCCGTTCGCACCACCCGCACCACGCCGGCCAACCGGGCGAGGCGGCTTCGTCGCGTTCAGCGTCAGCCGGAGCGCCGGCCGAAGCGGTCCCGCGCCGCGAGAAGACCTTGGTCATCGTGGTGGTCGCTGTCGCGGCCGCGCTCCGCCTGACGATTGCGGTGCTCAACGACGCGGCGAACGACAACCATCTGCAGGTGGTACACATGCTGCTCGACGGGAGCAGCAGCCTGGACATGAGCCACTGCCACGAGTGCTTCCATCCGAAGCTCTTCTACTGGGGTTTCGCCCTTCTCGTGCGGCTGCTTGGCCTCGCGACGTCCTTCTGGCAGTTGCGCATCGGCCAGGTTCTGAATGCCACGTTTGGCATAACCACGGTCCTCATCGTCTACCGCTTCCTGCTCCTCCAGCGCTTCTCATCCGGTGTTCGCGTCCTCGTGGTGGCGCTCGCCGCCCTCAATCCGGCTTTCCTCGCGATCAATGGTCAGTTCACCAATGACAGCCTTGTCATCCTGCTCTCGGCGGCCGGCATCTTCGCGATCGCGAGATACGCCGACGAGCAGCGTTTGCGCCACTTCGGGCTCGCGGCGGTGTGTCTCACCCTTGCATTTGCCACCAAGGGAACCTCGTGGGTCAGCGGGCTTTCCGCGTTGCTGTCACTCCTCGTGGGCGCTGTCGCCATCCGGCGGCAGGGTGGTCCGCGTCCGCGTCGCAACGTCTTTCTCGCGGCCGTCCTCACGGCCTTGCTGCTGTCCGCGATCGGATCCGCCGGCTACGACTTCCGCAGCTACCGCATCTATGCCAACCTGGGCAAGGACGCCAAGGTCCATATGTTCGAGAAGACCTACGTGGCCCGCCCGGGCGTTGTGTCCATCTACGACTCTTATTTGACCTTCAGGCTCTTCGATTTGATTCAGCATCCCTATACCGGCAACACAACGACCCTCGTTCCCTTGCATCGCAGCTCCGTCTTTTCACAGCTCTATGGTCGGCTGCACTTCCTGCACCTGGATTTCTGGCCGCGGGCCTGGCAACTGCGCGATACGACCTTTTTTTTCGTCGGGCGATTCAACCTCGTGCTTGGCCTCGTTCCGACCGGCCTGTTTCTGGTCGGTGTCTTGCTCGGCCTGCGCAAACAGGTGGTGGCCCTGGCCAGGGACGGTTTGGTGCAATGGGTGCGAACGCAGCGTGAGCCAGATCTCATCTGTCTGCTGCTCTGCCTCGGATATCTGGCTTTCATCGTCAAGTTCACCTATGACTTTCGCGACTTCTCCGGGATGAAGCCGGTCTATCTGTTTCCCGGCATCCTCGGATTCGTCAAGGTCCTGGCCGACGGCTATCAATGGACGGCGGATCGGCTTGGGCGGATCAAGTACCTGCGGACCGTGCTGGCGGCACTCTCGACCTTGCTCCTCGCCGGGTACACGGCCGACGCCGTCGTGCTCATCGGCCAGCTGGTCGAGCGCTTCGGCGCCGCCGTCCGTGCGGCAGGGCTGCACTGAACCGCCATCTCTGCCTACTTGGCCGCGAGTTCGTACAAGACCAAGCTCGAGAAACTACGCTGTCCGCGCAAGCGGATGCCGGGGCTGTCAGCGACCTTGCGCCAGGCGCCGGCCCAACAGCCCTCCCAGGTCTCGTTCTTCACGAGCCAGAAAGATCCACCGCCGTGGCTGGCCAGCAAGCTTGGCGTGTACTTCCCCCCGCAGAAGTCCGCGACGGCGATCGCCGGGTAGCTCGATGGACTCGGGCGGAGGTAGAATTCGGCCTCCAGCGACGGCGTGGTGGTCACCACCACCATGCGACCCCTTTGCTCCGCCTCGCTTCGCAGGAATCTCGCCGCCGCCCGCCAGTCGGGCTTGGGCTTGTAGACGGTCCAGCGGTCGTGCCGCCACACCAGCAAGGACAGAGTGGCCGCCATCCCAAAAGCGAGAAGCCCTACGCCCATGACGAGCCGGAGTCTCGGCCGCCGCAGGCGTGCCACTCCGAGCCCAAGCAGAATCGCATAGGCAGGAAGCAGCAGCAGGAAGTTTCGTTCGATATAGAAGCGACGGACGACGAGCGACGCGAGCGCGGCCACAACCAGCGGTGGCAGAAGCCACAAGAGGAGCAGCCGGCTCGGCCACAAACCTTGTTCGCCCGCAGAGGAGTCGCCCCGGACCCGTGCCTCCCTTACCGCCGCGACGAGACCAAGCAGGAGCAAGGCGGCGCAGAAGGCGTCCACGAGGAAGTAGCCCCACGACTGTCCCAACAACTGCCTCAGGGAGCCGTAGGGCGAGATGCAGCGGAGGGTATTCCCGTGCGGCGTCCATACAAGGAGCAGCTTGTAGATCTCAGCCGCGGTGAAGGATCGCAGGTACGGGCGA
>Ga0172362_10003988_pt1 | contig 12782 bp, 9 predicted proteins | sample LakKivs1_kivu2a2_FD_114534 | JGI IMG/M metagenome (GOLD analysis project Ga0172362, IMG submission 114534) | Sediment microbial communities from Lake Kivu, Rwanda - Sediment s1_kivu2a2 | ecosystem: Environmental > Aquatic > Freshwater > Lake > Sediment | place: Rwanda: Western Province, Lake...
ATGACGAAAAGTTTAGCGTGTAGAAACACTACATAAACACTCATATCTTTACAATTTCCCTACAATAATCATTAATCGTTAAACTGGTTGTTGACAAAACCTAGTGAATGTGATACAAATCGTATCATGATAAAGGCAATTGTTAACATGAACGATCTGTACAATCCTGCTGAGGCTGCCAAATTGATTGGGATAGGGTATGCCACTATTTACAGGTGGATTAAGGCTGGCAGGCTTACTCCGGTTAGGGTAGCTGGCCATACACTAATTCCGAAGAGCGAAATAGACAGAATAAAAAGCAATCGAGGAAAGGATAATGACTGATTCTGAGGGTAACGCCTCCGTGTGGCGCCAAGGGCGCTTTGGTTCAAACAAGACGCCAGCGAGTAGATCCAAGGCACACATGTGCCTAAGTGACCGCTTAGTACAGGGAGATAAGAATCGTGGTATAGCCTATAAGACTAAACTGGGGCAGATGTTTCGTGGGGATGCCAAAAAGGTCTTAAAATCTAAAAACATCGCTAAATTCAAAGGAAAAGTTCAGCTTATCTTCACATCACCCCCATTTCCCCTTAACCGCAAAAAGAAGTACGGCAATCTACAGGGTAATGAGTATGTTGAGTGGCTCGTGGGGTTTGCCCCTCTTTTCAAAGAACTACTGACACCCGATGGCTCAATCGTGATAGAACTCGGAAATTCATGGGAACCAGGACGACCCGTGATGTCCCCACTTAATGTGCGTGCCTTGCTTTCCTTTCTCGACAAGGGCAAGCTTAATCTTTGCCAACAATTCATTTGTTACAATCCAGCTCGCCTTCCGAGTCCAGCCCAATGGGTCAACGTTGAGCGAATACGTGTTAAGGACGCGTTTACGTACGTCTGGTGGCTATCGCCAGTGGATCGACCAAAAGCAGATAACCGCCGTGTGCCCAAGCCCTACAGTTCGGCTATGCGACAGCTTCTTTCCTCCAAAAATTATAACTCGGGCAAGCGTCCATCAGAGCACAGTATAGGAACAAAATCGTTTCTTCGTGATAATAATGGCGCAATTCCTCCAAACGTCCTCGCGATGGCAAATACGCGAGCTAGTGACTTATATCTGGCATACTGTCGTCAGCACGGCGTTGCTTCCCATCCAGCCCGCATGCAACTGGGCCTACCCAAATTCTTCATTGAATTCCTGACTGAGCCAGGAGACATAGTATTGGATCCGTTTGCTGGCAGCAACACAACTGGAGCAGTGGCAGAGCAATTAGGTCGTCGCTGGATATCCATTGAGATTGAGGAAAAGTACGTCACCGCATCCAAAGCATGGTTTCTCTGAGGCGTCAGCCGCTTGTGGTGAGAGTGGTGTCACAATGACCATATGGAATGAGGAACAATCGAGGCTTCTGAAAAACCTAAAGCGAGAGCTTCAGCAGCAGGAGCATGCCCAACAAAGTTTAGCTCGTGCCACTGAAACAGCCTCGTCTCGCAGAGGATCCCAAGCCGATGACCTATTCGGGAGACTTGCCAGCCAGCAAGAGGGCATTCAATACAAGATAAGTGAGGAGTGGGTTCCAGCCCCTTTGGGGCAACTTGATGCTTTGCTTTTCAGGCTTGCTGTCAACATTGGAATCGGCCCGCAGAGGATGGCGATCGGGCTCCCTCGCGTGCCGGCAGGAATTTCAACCTGGTTGGCTGTATCAGTAATGATTTCCCAGATTGCCTCCTCGAGAACAAGCCCCTCTTCGGATTCTCGTGTCACAAAGACCCACTCCCGCTGGATATTGATTGCATGTCGTGAACGGTCGCAACGTGATTTGTACCTGTCACAACGAATTTTATTTACCCGTCAGCCATTTCTAGTCAGCTCCTTTCCAATATACAGGTTTAGGCGTGATGGTGGGATAATGCTCATCTCCTTGGCCCAGCCAAATAGATTGTCCACACCTGTATTGTTCTATCACTTTGATAATATTGACTTTGCCCATTCAGATGTGAATGAAGTAGAAATCGCACTGATACTAGCTGAAGTCAGTGAAACAGACTCACGACTCAGCCGCACAATGTTAGAGCGATTGGAAGACGTACGCACCTTTGCAAGAGAACCAAAAACTATCGTGTTCTTCAACAGCTTTGACGAACAATTACGGAATTACTTGGTACAGAACAACTATGAAATAGTGCATGTCAGACCCGAGATCCCTGTAGATGTACAAATAGCATGTGTCCCCACCATGCAGGGGACATTTTCCTGGTATTGTTGCCCTGAGAAAGTCTTTATAGACGTAGTAAGGGATGATTATGGAATCTCACGACTATTACTTGACTGTGCACGTAACTTGGCTCAAGTAAACAATGAAATACAGTCACCCGAGTGCCGTGTGGTACTTGCCAAATGGTGGAATATGTGGCGAACACTTAAGGACCTGGCAATTCCATTGGACACTTATGAACGATACCGTATGCATGCTCAAGGGAGAGGTTCACTGGAAAATGCTATTGACCGTATAGCCAGTTCGGCGGATCGAATATACACCCCAGAGGGAAAAACACTGCAGTTGGTTACGCCTGTCATTGGCAATAGGCTGCGAAGTATCTACCGTGCGTTGGCCCAAGCGTGTCCAAAGGCAGACCGATTGATGTCATTAGTGAATCAAACAAAATCTGACAGTAAGCAAGATACGCTATTCATTTTAAGCGAGAAGTCTCAAGTAGATGCCCTAAGGGAGCATTTCCTTTTCACCGATGTTGATCTTCTTGATACCCGAGTGCCTATAATCCATTTGGCACAGGCAGTACCTGTAGCTCGCAAAAAGCTACTAAGTAACTGTGTCTTACCCGGAGTCTGGGCCCCTTGGCAAGACTCGATTTTAGTAGCGATTGGAGCTTCGACCTTGACCGTACTCATGTACCCCTATGAGGCTACGCTAGTAGAAACCAGGGTCCGAGAACACACCGAAGAATGCACAGATTTAGCGAGAACCTCGTTAAACAAAGAGTCCTATGCTCCAATTATCATTCTGCCAGCGGAACAGGTTCAGGTTCTTACCACCATTAAAGAACTCGCGGAGGAGGAGACTACGGTTGCTCAGCCTCCTGAGTGGCTAAAGGTTGAACCGGAGTTTGCTTTTGACGCTTTGGAACCTGAGGAGAAGATTACGGAGGAAGAGCAACTCGTGGAAGGTTTGCTGATACGGTTTGATGATGGTTCCGACGTAGTGGTAAGACCTCATTCAGAGATGATGCTTGTTACTGACGATGGTGTTGAGAATGTTTTCGCCAGTACCCTCTCGGAAGGTGATATTGTCGCTGTTATAAGAGGAGATATAACACGTTCTATCTTCCAGTCCGTGCTGGCTCAGGTTAACCATCTTGTAAGAGCAGACAGTAGAGTTATTGACCTTTGGAAGAGCTCAATAAAGAAGATTTATTTTGGGGGTCAATATAGGTCCCTATCAGCGATTATTCACGCTTTGCGAAATCTCGGTTGCCGTAGAGTGGAACTCACCATTCGGCAGTGGTTCAGAGGCACAACAATGGCACCACAAGATGTTGAGGATATAAGTAGAGTTCTGGAGCTAGCTGGTGTACAAAGAGCCTCGGAGGTTGCCAGGGTTGTTTGCAGAGAGATAGAGATAGTTCGTGCGTTTAACCGCCGTCTTGGGCACCGCATAAAGGGACAAATCAGAACGTCAATTACTGGGCACGCGCAACCGGCGAGAGAGCGCATTGACTTTGAGATTGATGAAGCGATTGAAGCTGTAGAGTACAAGACTATCGCTTCCATAGAGAGCTTTAACGGAGATAAGTGATGATAAATAAAGAAAACGCCGATGAAATCCAGCTTCTTGAATTCATAAAACAGTCTGTGGAAGCCCGATTGACGGGACAAGATGAGCCGGAAGTAGTGGATGGAGAGCCTGGAAGGCGATTTTCGGTGGGCATCTTAAACGCCAACAGACCCTCTGAGCGTGCTCAAGGAACCACGCTGCGACGCCCCGAGTCTATAGGGTTTTATGTTCGACTGAACAAAAACTCAGGTGCAGAATTCAAGTGTCAGGTAAGTTTCAGTATTTATTATCGTGTCAGCCCCACGTTTTCTGAGCAAACCCGCCAGATGGCAGGCAATTTGCCCGAAAACGATGAAATAGCACCCATTCCAAAATACCGGCGCATTGACAAGGTTGTCGATGGATTCATCATCGTCCCAAAGGATTTTGAGCACCGTACGAACATTGATTGTATTAGGATAAATGACTCCATAGAGTCGGCTATTAATGAGGCGAGAGACGAAATAGCCAAAGATAGAGAGGTATGGCCCAGTCCCGGCTTCAAGCTTTTTGGTAGGAATCTGCTTTCTCCAGAAGCCTATGCATCAGCCTTTGTCGGTGTGTCTACTGAGAAGATTCCCGGTTGGAAAGTCAATTTTCGAGCTGAGGTGGTTGATTTCCCGTCCCACAGACGGCTCCTTATACTGTTAACTAATTCATCAGACCCGTCGGAGTTTCGAATAGCATGGCATTGTCCCGAAATATTTAATGCACGTATATCCTTACAAGGTCAACCAAGTTGTTTCTCTCCTGAGCCGTTTACTGCTGTGCGCAATGACTACCGTTATGATACTCCGACCTGGGGCAAAGGCATAAACACGGTTCTTATGGTTGATAACAAAACAGGCAAAGCTTGGTCTGAGCACCTACCCATTTACAGGCAGTATCGCACTCGCTCCCGAAGCGGCTTTGAAGACGTCACGGATACCGAAGCGCTAGCTGCTGATAAGAATTTAAAGTTGCTAGATCGTATTCTAGCCTGGCTTGAAGAATATGGCACCCAATGGAGTACACTTATTGACAATAGTAATAGACCTCAATCGGTGTTGCTGTCCATGAGAAGGGATCTTCAATCCTATAATAATGAGGTGGAGCGTTTTCGCCACGGAGTTCAAATACTCAGGGAAGATACGATTCTGCGCAAGGCTTTCCATCTAATGAACCACACATTTAGGGCGGCTGGGATCGTGAATTGGCGGCTATTCCAGATTTGCTTTGTGGTTAGCATGCTTCTCTCTCTTTATGCGAGAGAGCACCACGAAACTGAATGGGCAAAAGAAGAGTATAACTCGGTAGACGTGCTGTGGTTCCCGACAGGAGGAGGAAAAACAGAGGCATTTCTGGCGGTTGTGGTTACTGCTCTCTTCTACGACAGGTTCAGAGGTAAGTCACTCGGCATTACAGCATGGTTGCGTTACCCGCTCCGGATGCTTAGCGTTCAGCAGCTACAGCGTCTTATTGACATCGTGGTACAGGCCGAACAGATACGCTGTCATGAACAGGAACTTCGTTCTTCAGGAGATCCGTTCTCGGTAGGCTACTATGTAGGCGAGCAGAATGCTCCCAATGAGTTAACTTTCCCTGGCAGGGGGCAAGACCTCATTGATAAACTCTATGAAGAAAGTACTCGGAACCAAGATGGGCTTGTTCGTTACCGGGTCTTGTCATATTGCCCCATGTGTGGGTCTGATTCTATTAGGCTAGAGGTTGACAAGGAAGCTGTAAGGTTGAAACATATTTGTAATAGCTGTGGTTTTACACCGCATTTGTATATCTCGGATTCTGAAATCTACCGTTATCTTCCGTCTGTGTTGGTGGGCACTGTTGACAGGCTTGCTCGAGCAGGTCAAACTGATAGGTTCTCTTTGATATTCAGTGGCCCGACAGCCAAGTGCCCAAAGCATGGCTACACGTCTTTCGGCGAGTGCATAGAGTCCAAAGTATGTCGAGAGAAGCTCGAGGCCGTTCCAGATGTTAAGGACCCGTGTCCGGCTCTGCTTCTGCAAGATGAAATCCATCTTTTGCGTGAAAGCCTTGGCACATACGACTCACATTATGAGGGCTTGATTGATGTGCTTTCTCGGAGATTTGGTACAGGCATGCCGCCGAAACGAATGGCAGCAACAGCCACAATTGAAGGTTTGGAGCAGCATACCTACCACTTGTATGTGCGAGAGGGACGCTGTTTTCCAGTTAAAGGGATGGGTATTAATGATTCAGCTTATGTGGAGGCAGATACCCAAGGTACCTTGGCCCGGTCCTATGTAGGAATACTTCCCTCTGGGCGTGATGCAGACGATGTTTCCAGAGCAGTAGCTGAGCGCCTATGTCAATTGGCAATCCAAAGATATTGTGACAAGGCTGATGATATTTACCACGATTTCTTGCTAATCTACGTAAATGAGAAAAACACAGCCGGAGATATTAGAGCTGATTGGCACGACGAATTTGCCGTCCAAGTACTCACCGGCGATAAGTCTCTCGATGAAGTTAGGCAGGTAATTGCTCGCGTGGAGTCAGATGGGTCGAAACCTCATCCTGAGCGACTTCATGCAGTAATCGCTACAAGTGTGGTGAGTCATGGGGTAGACCTGGAGCGCCTCAACCAAATGGTTATTGTTGGCATGCCTCGCTCCATAGCTGAATATATTCAAGCATCTAGCCGGGCTGGTAGAACCCACGCCGGTATAATATTTACCGTCTTCCGGTGGCAGAATCGGCGTAATGTGAGTATGTACGAACACTTCTTTGAAACCCATGACCGTCTCTATCAACTGGTTCAACCTGTACCAGTGAACAGGGTATCATCTCCGTCTCTGGAAAGAACCGCCACTGGTCTCCTTGCTTCTGTAGTGTACAACTTGTTTGGTCCCAAACTTTATGAAAGCAACAAAAGGCGACTCAATTCAGCCCGATCAGTAATTAAAGCTCTAGCCAATAAGGAACTTATTGAGAGTGAGATTGTGGACGTGGTATCCGAGGCGTACTTTTCTGGCTTTACCATGATGGAAGCATATCGCCATCAGCTAGAGGACACGCTTGAGAAGAAAATCAGAAATCAGCTTAATTTACTCAGCACTAAGTCGGACTGGAGTTTTCATAAACGCCTTGATCCACAGCCAGTGTCTAGCTTACGGGAAGTCGGGGAGCAAATCAATTTCGGCATGACGACGAGGGATATGCTAATTGCCAGACTGCTGCAATCTGCTCGAAGAGGAGATTAGACATGCCAACCACTCGTTCTCTTCCACAGGTTATCTTTAACCATCTTCCTGGCTCTTTGATCTACGACGATGATCGTGGGCTTCTAGGTCGCGTTACCAATGTTGATGGAAATCTAGATTCCTCAATCGACATTAATCGCCTTGCTGATCGAATACGTATTACTATCGACCGATGGCGGCAAGGTGACAATGGTGGGGGTGGTATTGTCAACCCGGCTGTCGGTTATCTACAACCATCCGACATCGAAGTTATTAGACCGGAGTCAGTGGAATGGGAAATTTTCCCCTATTATTTTCGATGTCGACGCGATGATTGTGGAGTTTGGCAATACCGTCAAAACTTGGTTGATAACCAGGGCTATTGCTATCGCTGCCATTCTCCACTGGAACAGACTCCCTTCGTCTGGGTTCACCACTGCGGTTACCTAACAACACTGGCACCAGGTAAGAGATCACACTGTACTAAACATAGAGAACGATCATTATATCTGTATGATACCGGAACCTTCACAACTTCATCCTGGCGCTGTCGAGAGTGTGGTCATCAAGCCCCGATAGGTTTTCTGGAATGTCCACAGTGTGGCTCCACTAACCCCAGACCACAGCCGATGAAATGGAATGACCCCGGGGTTTTCTCCAGCGTTACATTTCAAATGGTGAACCTAAGTCAGGAGGACAGGCAGCGTCTCCATGTTGCCACACAAAGGAATATGGCACTCCACGCTGTGCTTTCCTACCAACTAGCACCAGGTGTCGGTGCAGCCCTCGCCCTTGCTGAGAAGTCCGGGACGATTTGTTCACAGTGTGGTACGCCAGCTTCTACATCATCTGCCAAGTTCTGTGATCAATGTGGTGCACCACTGTCTCATGGTACCGGGGAGGAAACAATAGAAGACGCTGAGGTTACATTCTCAAGTGAGGTAATTGATGACTTGGTCACTTATGCTCTACTCTGGGACCTTCCCGGGACTTCGTCACTGAGATATAAAGAAGCTTGGAAGCCTACTGATCGATTCGGTGTGGCTGATCTCTTCCACCTAGAGAAGTTTCCAGTTAGTCTCGTCGGACTGGGCTACCGCCGACAACGATCCAAACGCCCTGCAACACTTTGCCTTTTCCCGTCGAGGGCTACAACAAAGGTAATACGGGTCTTCACTAATTCCACGGAAGTGGAGGCATGCGGAGTCAGACTAGATCCAGAGGCGGTTCTAAGTTGGCTCTATGATAATAGCTTAGCGACTGATAACTCAGGGGAAAATTCTGCTCCATCGAGCAACGCATTTGAAAAATTACAAATCCTAATCAACCGTGAACCGTCTGTTAAACAAGTCGTCTCAGGCCTTCTCCACACGGTCTCCCACGCTTATATCATCGGGCTATCATGGTGTAGCGGTATGGATCTCCCGTCCTTTAGTGAAGAGCTTTTACCTGGCGCTTTGACCGTGATTGTACATGCTGGTGACACCTCACTCGGTGGCCTTAGCTCAGTATTCTCCCAAACACCGTGGCAGCCTATGGAACTAGCAGCCAATGATTTGGTTGCTTGTCAGCTGGATCCCAGCTGCAGTGAAGATGATGGGGGAGCGTGTGTGGCCTGTCTTCACTTACCGCTGGGCTGCGCTCAATGGAATTCTTGCCTCAGCCGTGCCTATCTATTCGGTGGAGAGACTAAGGAGGGGTATGCCATCTCAAAGGGTTTCTGGCAACAGCGATAAGAATCACATCATACAACTAGCCAAAATAGTTGGGGCTAATCCTTGGGTAAAGCTTAATTTGATGATCGGAGCCAGTCCGAAACATGGCCGATCTATAGTCGAGCGTGAAATCCTCAAGCTTGTGGAATCTGTCGGGGTTGATCGCCATTTTTCTCTTGCCGAAGTTGTAGAGTTGCTCTCTACCATAGTACGAGAGCCATCCAACATCCAGAGACTCTTGGTAGCTCCTGCCGATTTACTTGAGCATATTCCGACCGGCCAGCAAGTTAGGGCAATCCCCATTTACCTTGAAGAAATCCTTAGAAAAGCTCAGCACGAAGTCTTGCTTTTAGCCCCTTTCTGGGATATGCCAACACTTACAGACTTGCTTCGTTGTGTGCCACGAGAAAGAGTAAATGTCGAACTAGTGCTCTTGTTAGTGCACATGGGGAGACGGATACCTCACACAGAAAGTATGGTAAATGAGATACAATCTGTTTGGCCGTTGTCTCGCATTCGAATTTATCTTCATCTACCTGACTACGTAGAACGGACAGACTACCCCCACGCAAAATGCCTAGTGGTAGATCGAAACCATGGATATTTGGGTTCTGCCAACTTCACTGGTCGGGGTATGAAAGGGCACTTCGAGGTAGGCGTATCTTTGGAGCCAGAAGACTCCAGAACGCTAGGTGGTATATTGCAGCATCTTTGGAGTCAAAGCGGGCTCTTTTCTCTGGCTTGGGACAGTGCGTCCAGAACTAGTTAATCTGTAGAGACAAAAGGAAGAGTCAAGACCTGAATTCATCAAAGCGTACCTCTTAATAGATTAAAAAAACTGACCAAATATTCAATAGGTGAATCTCTGCGGGCATTCTTCATAATGACGCTGCGCTAGACAAGCTTTTGTCTGCAGTGCCGATACAATAGCGGATGGCTTGTTTTGCAGCTTGCGCACTTGCCCGGCGTGTCCGCCGCAGCGGGACCAGCAGCCCCATCCAGCACCTGCCTCGCGCTCGCGGCAGTTTGTTCCACCAGCTGCCTCAAGTTATGGTCTAACGAGACTCTAAAGTCTCTGACTGCCTCAGGCTTCTGTCGAAGCTTGTAGCGAAGTAGTCCATATTTGCAGTCGAAGCCAAGCACCTCCAAGCCTAGCATGTACACTCCAATCTGCACCTGAGCATCATCCCATGGTTTGTTAGGCAATCGGCCGGTGGTCTTAGTCTCAATGATGACCGGATGCTTACCATTAGTGCAATCAGCACAATCTGGTATTCCCCAGACACCTAGGTCGGGAACGATACAAACAAACATGATTGTACCCTCTGCGTTGGCGAGGGTCACTCTCTCCCTTAGTGCCCTGCTGAGTTGCTGGTGTGAAAACGACATTGTAGCCTCAACTGTTTCCGGGTGAGGCACATTGACTAGTGGCCCCAGACTTTCTAGGATTTCTCGCGCTTCCTGCTCGTGAATGTTCTGCCCTTTGACTAATTGCTGAGGTTTTTCCTCCTCCACTTCCATTTCTAAGACAGCCTTCGAGGGACAGTATTTGTATTCTGCTAGCCAGTACGCTGGCACTGCTCGATTAGTGAACTCCGCCCAACTCGTCTCGCGAAAGTTGGTCATGATCCGCCATCCGTCACCAAACAGTCTTGTCTGCTACTCCATCAGGCTCATCTTGTCATACATTTTCAACGTTAGTTCCACCTGCTGCATACAATAACGATGGATCTCCTTATCAAGTCCAGATTTGTGGTAGGCATAGACTTTGCTACCATCCAGTTCAAATCTCGGTGGTTCGATACCAAGCAATTTAGCAAGTTCATTAAGTCTAAGGTACCTGCCGTAGATCTTCTTCCCTTCAAGTTGAGTGTCATATATGTGCTCGCGTTCGGCACGATAGCTTAAGAGTCTGAGTTTATGTGTTGGTTGAACATTATGGATATTGGACCTGTAAAGGATAAAAGGGAGATCAAACTCAAAGATGTTGTGCCCAATAAAGAGGTCAACGCCCTTTCCAATATCCCAGAATGCACTTAGTACTTGCGGTTCATCTCCTCCTATTACCTCCTTATTGACCCCATTTGGAGCTATCATGAGGTAGCCGATACAAAGGACTCTCGCACACTTCTTGTTCAGCGAATACTTCTCGCGGTTCTCCTTCTCTACCGTCACGGATTCGTCCTGTGGTATGGTCTCTATGTCAAAAGCGAATTTTACCATCTTATCATTCACTCATTGCAATCATCACGCTCATATTATGTCCGCTGACCACTTTCAGTCAAGGAGTTTATTCATATCGGTAAGGCTATGCTAACTGAACATTCCTCGGGATTGTTAACAAACACTCATATTGTCTTGGAAGATAAAAGGTCACGGTTGTAAAAATGTGGGCAATAAATCAATATAGTATAATTAAACCTGTCTGGGAGTAATGAGAGATGTCCGAGATAAAGGTGGACTGCACCGGGGAGACCTGCCCGGTCCCTCTGGTTGAGACCCGCAAGGCTTTGAGGAAAGCAAAAGAGGGAGACATCGTGGAGGTTATCGGGACGCATCCTTCTTCCAAAAAAGAGATACCAATGGCCGTCAAAGCTCTGGGGCTGGAGCTTATCGACATTCAGGAGAAAGATGGGGTCTGGAAGATAAGGATACGTCGGTAAAAGGAGGAGATGACCATGGCTGATAAAGCTACTATCATAGTTCACAGCGGTGACATGGACAAGGTCTATAGCGCCCTTATCATAGCTAATGGGGCGCTGGCGATGGGGATGGAAGCGTCGCTCTTCTTCACCTTCTGGGGTCTTCAACGCCTCAAGAAAGGCGGGTTAGAAAAAGGCCCTCTTTCAAAGATGAACATGCTGGGCCTCGGCAAGTGGATGGTGAAGCGGAAGATGAAAAAGGCTGGCGTGGCCTCTCTGGAGAAGCTCCTGCTGGACTTCAAGGAGCTTGGGGGCAAAATACTTGCCTGCGACATGACCATGGAAATAATGGGGATAAAGAAAGAAGACCTGCGGGATGATTTGATAGCCGATTACTGTGCGGTGGGCACTTACATAGATGAGGCTAAAGAATCAAGCGTGACCCTCTTCATATAGATAGACGGGAGGGGATATGGCGGACAGGCGACAGGCATATCTGGACAACTCAGCAGCCACCCGGCTGGATGAGCGGGTGCTGAAGGCGATGGAGCCGTATTTCTTCGACAAGTACGCCGTTGCCACCTCGGAGTTTGCTTACTCTCAGGGCATAGAGGCTCGAGAGGTCCTGGACGGTGCTAGAGCCGCCCTGGCTGCGGCCCTGGGAGCGGCGGACGAAGAGCTTATTTTCACCTCGGGAAGCACCGAGTCCTCAAACATCGCCCTGAAAGGAGTAGCCCTGGCTCTCGGTAACAGTAAAGGGAAGCATATAATCGTGTCGAAAATCGAGGACTTTCCTGTGCTCCACAGCGCAAGAGCTCTTGAGAGGCAGGGTTTCAAGGCGACCTATCTGGATGTAGACGGCGACGGCTTTGTGGACCTCGACAGGCTCAAGGACTCCATCACCACTGAGACCATTCTGGTCTCCATCCAGCATGCCAACCAGGAGATTGGCACCATCCAGGATATTGAAAACATCAGTCGCATCTGCCGCAAGAAAGGAGTGCTTTTTCACACCGATGCCACTCACACCTTCACCCGTGTTCCCCTTGACGTGAAGAAGGTACCAGTAGATTTAATCACGGTATCGGCCCATACCATCCACGGGCCGAAAGGCATCGGAGCGCTCTACGTTCGCAAAGGGACGAAAATAGCCAAGTGGGTGGATGGGGGATTTCAAGAGTTCGACCTCAGGGCGGGGCTGGAAAACATACCCGGTGCGGTGGGATTTGCCAAAGCAGTGGAATTGGTCACGCCGGAAGAGACGGAGAGGTTACAATCAATGCGCGACCGTATTATTGACCGCATACTCGCCGAGATACCGGATACCACCCTCAACGGTCATCGCTGGACGAGGCTCCCCCAGAATGCCAACATCTCGTTTCACTTCATAGAGGGCGAGTCCATCAC
>Ga0172362_10003989_pt1 | contig 12780 bp, 12 predicted proteins | sample LakKivs1_kivu2a2_FD_114534 | JGI IMG/M metagenome (GOLD analysis project Ga0172362, IMG submission 114534) | Sediment microbial communities from Lake Kivu, Rwanda - Sediment s1_kivu2a2 | ecosystem: Environmental > Aquatic > Freshwater > Lake > Sediment | place: Rwanda: Western Province, Lake...
CGTGTACGGGATGATGGCGGATGTTTCCGTGGATCCCAAGAGCGCACTGTGGGGCGCGTTCTCGCAATACCCCGCCAGTTTTCCGCCGAACACCGACTCGTATGTCGTCCTCAAGGGCGCCGTCGGCAATTTCCCGGCGGCCGTTGCTTTCGCGTGGTCGGGCACATGGCAGAAAGCCATCGTCCTTCAGAACCGCGTCATCCTTGTCCCGGTCAACTTTCCGGGGGCTGTCACGGACTACGCCATCGACATCACCGACGGCGTTGTCTCGAATCAGATCCTCGTCACCGCGCAGGACACCACGCCAAGCGTCGGCGCTTTCTCTGTCGTGGCGACATGGAAGAACACGCTGTACTCGAAGGGTGGGCAGAAGGTCGCAGTCGAAGGAACGGGCCTCTATGGCGTCGCGGAGATAACGGACTCCGAAGGCCATGTGCTGCCGTTCAAGAAGGTAAGCGACGCATGGCTGGTGTTGGAGATGGCGGCCATCGCGGCCCCCGGCGTCATCACTCTTACCTTCAAGAATGGTGCCGGCACAATACTCGGCACGACGCTGGTGACGGTGAATGCCGGTAATGAGATGGCGGGCGAAGTCTTTTTCTCGAACACCGGCGACATCGTATCGGTGTGGGTTGACCGAGAAGGCGTCGCTGTCTATGCGTCGTATGGTGGTTCGATATATCCCGGACTCATGCCGGCGCAAGACGACCTCTTCGGCAGACTGAACGAGTGGGAGGCCAACTTCGTCCGCGTCGTGCGCGACAAACTCGGTAAGGTGCTTGCCTACTGTCCGTACTCCATCATGGCGGTTGATGGATCCGTGTACTTCACCGGCGTCGCCGACGAGAATGGCGTTATCTCCATCGTGAGATCGGCGCTACCTTCTCGCTTCATCATCCAGTACGATAGCGTCATGGTTCCGGTTCGCAGGGAGTGGATAACGCTGTAGGGGCGCACCATGTTGGTTTTTACCGACAGGTTCAACGGCAAGATGCAAATCATTCACAACGGCGACCTGACGCCCTATAATAGACTGGAAGTAGTGGTGGCTCGTGGCGACCACACGCAGGGCGAAGTGGTGTATTCATCTACGCCAAGCCCGAATCTCCTGTTCCCGTGGGAGTTCAGCACAGACCTCATGGCGGACTTGTATCTGCTCGGCGTAAAGTCCGACGGCGAGAAGATCGTTCTTGACGCCAAGCCCTTACGGGGTGGCCCGAAGAACGAGAACCTTCTCTACAAGCAAGAGCGCGTAAAACTCCTCGAACAGAGGCGTCGGAGGCTGACTCTTGCCGAGTGGGTTATTCTGTATCTCCGCCAGTTAGAGCAGCGATGCTCGTGCTGGAACGAGGCGTTCGGCTTGCCGAAGGCAGGCTGTAGCCTTTGCGGCGGGACGGGCGTGGTGACGAGTTATCTGGGCGTCAGGTCGCGCATTGTCATTCCAGATCAGGAGCAAGTGACCTTCCAAAAGGATCCGACCGGGCAAACCAATGTGCGGCAATATCAGAACTGCTTCGCCGCAGCGTTCCCCTACATCCAAGACAAAGACATCATTGAGCGTGCAACCGGCGAAAGGTATTGGGTGCAAAAGACTCAAGACCAGCGGTTTGGCGACGACATGATAGGGCAGGAGTTGTCGCTCATCAGCATACAGGACTACGCGCCGCTGCGGTTCACCTTCCAAGAAGAGCAACAGCATGATTTGGCGCAGCCATGCCAAAAACCCGAAATCATTGAAAAAAATTGACAATAATGATGCGAGTGATAGAATACGCATGAAAAGGGTTATTTTCAACAACAGATAGGAGAGAGACATCATGATTACCAAGGTCATCAACGGCAAGTCGTTCCTTCAGCAGACGATCGGCATCGGGACGGGAAGCCAGTCGTTCAAGGAGAAGTTCGCGCTTCAGGCGATGGTGCCCGCCATGAACCTTCAGGCCGGCAAACAGGTCGATTATGTCGAAGCGTTCGTGAAAGTCACCGGCACCATGCCCGCTGGCTCGACCATCACGGCCGACTTCTACAAAGGCGGTGTCAAAATGGCGTCATCGACCTCCGGTGCGCTCGGCCCGTACACCAACACCTCCTTCACGCAGCAGTTCGCGTGCGCCGACATCTTCGATGAAGTCGAACTCACGGTGAACTGCAAGCAGACCACGACTCCGTATGTCGTGGACATCATCGCCTCCTGCCGGGAGAAGGTGCTGAACGACCACTATGTTGACAGCCCCGTCAGCAGCGTGGCGTTCCAACTCGGCGCCTCGGTCGCGGCTCCGGCCAACATCGACAACCTCATCACCTTCCTCGACTCGCAGGGCGTCCCGGTCACGGAGCGCGTCAACGCCATCGTGTACCTGTCGTCCGACGCGAATGGCGAAACCCCCGCCGCCGTTTCCACGACCTTCTCGGCCCTCGCCGGCCAACTGCTCCAGCAACTCACCGCGCTTCAGATGTTCATCGCGCAGTCCACGGCTGCCGGTGCGCTTCAGGTGCGGCTCAACAACCACGCCGGCGCGACCTTCTACCTCAATGTTCTCATCAACGGCAAGAAGTTCACGAGCGGCGCGATCGTGTGGTCGTAAGGCCAACACGGCATTCTGCATTTCTAGGGGCGGCTCCGGCCGCCCCTTTTACCATGTGGCTCTTTGAGGCAACGGGAGAGTGGCGGTGACAGACGAAAGAGCCATTCAGGAACTCACCCAAGAAATAAACGAAATGAACCGCGCATTGCGGGACTACACCGATGTGGTGATCCGTGATGCCATCGCCCGAGGAAACGCCGAGGCGGCGGGTAGAGCGACGGCTGCGATAGGAAGTGTCGGACAAACAGATCCGGCGGCGGCCGTAAAAAAATTCGTTGGCATCCTCGATGAACATGGAAACATTTTGAAAACACATTCCAAAAAAGTTGTGGGCATAAACGAAGATTGGCAAAAACTGACAGAGATACAGAGCCGCCTCAAGGAAATCGATCGAGAGTACGACAATCAAAAACGAGTATTGATGGAGGCGACGAAACTCCAAGAGGACGACAATCGGCTGACGAAAGAAAAGATATTGAGCGAAGAAGTGATGGCCGAACGCCGCAAACTCATCGCTGACCGCGACACCGAACTCCAGAAGAAAGGAATGGCCCCCGTAGGCGACCCGGACTCGCCCAAGGGGATACTGATGCAGATCAAGGAACACTTTGTCAAGGGGGATCCGTTCTCGAAGGCCGCACTGACCGGGTTGGCTGTGAGCGGCGGTGTTGCGGCGATATCAATGGCGCTAGATGCGATAAAGAAGTTTGGGACAGCGGTAAAAGAAACCGCGCTCAATCTTCCGAAAGATACTCGTGAAGCCATGAAGAGCGCATATCAATCGATGAGCGCGGAACAAGTTGGTGGCGCCGGCGCTTTTCTTGGCCGTCAACTTGTGGGGATGGAGCAAGCGGTCGCCACAAACGAGTTCTTCAAAGCCGCGGGAGTCGGTGGCAAAGAATTTCTTGACGCATTGGCGCAACAGACTCGACGGCTGAACGAAACTTCTGTGGTGTCCAAAGATGCTATTGCATCAATGGCAAACATGGCGGTTCACGCTCATGTGGCCGGCGTCTCCCTCAAAGAATATCAGGATGCAGTCATCAACATTACCCATACAACAGGAATGGGCATTGAGAAACAAGAGCGGGCGAAGGAACTCGCGGACGCCATTTACGAGACAGAGAAGAAGGAGCATCTGGAACGCGGTTTTCTTCTCAAGAACATTCAATCGACCTATCAATCTCTTGCCACAATGGGATACACCGTCGAGAATGTCATCGGCATCAATGTGCGCTTCGCCGACCAAATACAGAAGGGCACGATGTCGCTGCAAGACCTCATTCTCTTTGCGAAGGGAATGAAAGACGCGACGCAGGGGCAACATGTTTTTGCTGTTCAGACGATATCGGAACTTGGTGACGCCAGACAACGACAACTGATGGCTGATGTTTCTCGCGCCGCTGGCGGGGATCCATTGAAATTATCCATGCTGATGAGAAGTCTCGCTGAAGGCTATATGCCAGTTGCGGAAAAATTCGGCTTCAAGACTTCCGCGGAGGCTTCACAGGAATACACGCGGATGATGGGCGATGTAATGTACAAATTCGCGGAAAGAAATTTGGGCGTGACGGGCGGAAAAACCGGAGTTGATTTTCTGAAGTTGGCGCCAGAGTTGTCGAAGATGTTTGGCTTGGCGATGCCGACGGAAACATACGCCAAGATGGAAGAATATCTGAAAGACAGCAGCATGACAGGAAAGGATTTGTCGAAAGTGAACAAAGACACTTTTGACACCGCGACAAAACAACTCGCGGCTCAACTGACCATTGGTGAATCGCTCGATAGAATATATGATGTTCTCACATATAGCATTGCCAATAGCATAATGGGCCTGAACGCCAATGCGATAGGTGACATAAAAACATCGGCGATGCAGGGGAATTTTGTGAAGATGGCATCACAGGTCGCAAATCTTCCAGAAGATGCACGCAGATCGCCGCTCATCAAGGATATGCTGGAAAGTTTTATCTCCAGAAATGTAGCCGGACTTGCTGAAGGCGCAAGGGCGGCCGGCGTCGTCATCAATATACACGACGACCCAGAGAGAACAAGAATGATACTGGCACAGGAATTAGAAAAAATATCGCAAAGAAGATCGCGGGAAAGAATCGTGAGCAGAGAAAGATATCAAGAAGAGAAGATGGGCGGATTGGCTCCGCAGGCTGTCAAATAACGGAGAGTACATTATGGCCCTTACGGCAAAAAACCCGGTCGAAATAGGAACGGCGAATCCCAAGCCGTATGTGATAAAGAACGCGCAGTTCATCAAGGATCCATACGATGTTGTGCAGTTCCGCGTCAACCCGGAATCGGTGCAGATATCGCAGCAGAATCTCTCGAAGTTGGAGCGCGTCGAAGGCGGTTATGTGAAGATAGCGTTCGACAGCGGGCTGATAACCGTTGCGTTCACGGGCAAGATACCTTTATACTTCAAGAGCGGATCGCAGAGCGCCTACAATCCGCTGCTTGCGTTTCCGGGCGCACAAGACGAGTTCGATCCAATGGCGAACACCGCGGCGTCGCAGATGCTCGAAACATCGCCGTCGTGGCGCTGGTTTCAGGAGTTCAGCGACTTCGTGCGCGGCAACAATAAGTATCCATTTTATCTGTCGTACTACGGCATTGTCACGCAAATGGATGGCGTCAATCCCGTACTGAAAGGCGACATCACGCCGCCCGCGTACTCGCAGGACGCGCTGAATCCCTTCATGCTCAACTACAACTTCACTTTCAGCGGCGTTTTAGTGACATTGGGGGAGGCGATGTCCAGATCGAGCGAGACAGAAATATCGGCGGCACTTGATAAAATTATGAAGAATCCCTAGAACTTTTTCCTGATGACTGACCGTGGCATTTTGATAGGCCCGGTATTCGGCCCGAAGAGGCTCGTCCGCTTGCCCATGTACGGCGCCGTGTTGAGAATGGACTTTGGCATCTGCCCCGGCTGTCCCTTCCGCTGGTTCTGCTGAATGTAGTGATACCAGCCGGCCAACGCGCACGCGAACGGCATGGATTCGTAGTTCTTCTCCGTTATTTCGTAGAGTTCCCGAACGAGCCGAGGATCCTCACAGAATCGAAGTTCGCCGCCCTTGATGGCCTGTACCATAATCTCGATCTGTGGATAATGTATCGCCCGTATCGGCCGCATGTGTTTCTCGCGCTTCATTTCGGAGAACGCCATCTCCGGGGTCATGACGCGGACACCGACACTGCGTATCATGTCGATGAGCGTGTGCGGCGCTGTTGGGGCCGCAGCGACAAACTCTGATTTGAAGCCTACGATGTTCACCAGTGCGGTGCGCGTCATGTCGTTGTCGAGAACTGAATACTCTTCAACGAAATCGACGATGAGCGTGTTGCCCCTCCGGTATCCTATCAGCAGCAATACATTGTCATTGATGGTGTCGATGTACGCAGCGCGGGAATACATCGGCGGAACCTTGTTCTTGGCGTTCCACACGAGATTCCAGTGGTCGTCTATCTCGCAGATCGGCACTTCTTTTCCATCGACGATGACCGACGAATTGACATTGACGATGCCGTCCATCGCCTTCATCATCTCTTCTTGAGATATGAGAAGCCCGGACAATGCGTTGATGCAGTTATAGATGGCGCACGCGACCGCATCAGCGATGTCTTTGCTGCCCATGGTGTTGTCGGGAAATTTCTGTGGGTGATCGTACTTGTCGCCCATGTCCTCAAGATATCGCATCTCTTTCTCGAATTGTGGATGATGCGGGTAGTCCAGCATGTCCTGAATAAGCATGGTGATGAGCGTATCGTATGGCCCCTTGTTCTTGTCGGCCGACAGTTGTGCCGCCGGGATCCCGAGCGCCACAAGGTCTTGCACGAGTTTCACCGATTGCCAGCCGTCAAAAGTCACCATTGCCAAATGGACGCCATTCTTCTGGAGCGTGACGGCCATCCTTATCGGGAGGTTCATGTCGAATGGCGTCTGCTGCGAGGTGATGACATTGCCGTACATGTCGATGATGTACCGCCCGCTTTCGTGGTCGCGGTGCAGGAGGCAGAGGCCAACATTGTCGCCGGTCAGCGATAAGTCCCAGTGGAAGTAGTAGGAAGCGTTCTTGTCGATGTTGAGCGCCATCATGTTTATGGTGTGTTTCTCTTCGTCCCATGGATTGACGCGCTCCCTGTTCGCTTGCTCCGCGACAATATCGGGTTTCGGCAATGCGCCCGAGGCGGCATCCGGCGGTTCGCAGCCGTAGTCGCGCTTCGACTTGACATCGTTCTCGCTGCGGATGTACATTTCACGCGGCTCGTCCTTCATGACCCAAGTGGGGGCGATGATGGTGAGTTCGTTGCCGGGAGACTCTATCGATTTTGTGATGTAGCATTCCGGCTTATCGGGCGCCCTGACTTCATGCTCGATAAAGACATGGCCGTCGTCTATGGAGATCTCTTCGCCGATGGTTCTGTCGCCAAAAACGCGGCGCGAGAGGAACGCCGACTTGGCCAGAGAAGTCGAAATAAGGAACAAAAGGCCGTATATGCCAAACCGCGAGAATATCGCGCTGTTGAGGCCGGCATACAATTCTTCGGTGTAGGTCGTCTCCTGCTCTATTCTCGTTTTCCTTTTGGCGCGGGTTTCGCGCTCGATGTGGTCGGCTTCGTCGATGGTGCCGGCGAACACGCTGTAGCCATAGAATGACGCGGCCTTCGAGTGGCCTGATATGCAGAGAAGGTTCTTTTCGGGAAACTCTATCTCCGCTCGGGCGGCCCGGTACTTCTCCGGGACGGTTCCATTGGTGAAGTCTTTGTACGGCTCCACAATGTCGCCTCGACGCAGGCGATACTTCTTGTCCATGTTCTCAAAAGAAGGTATCCGCTCGATGAGGTTGGCGAAGGTCTTGAAGATGACATTCAACGCCTGCGGCGCGTTGACTGACAAATTGAGAATGGCTACCGGGGATCCGGTTGCCAGCCCATAAAAATCCTGCGGGTTGATGTGACTCAAGAACTCGTGCGTTTTATAGGCGAGGAGGTGGCTGACGATATAGGATTTGCCGCTGCCTTTCCCGAGCAGCATTTTTACGACGGTGGCATCCTCCGTGTTTGTGATGAGGTTCATCGCCTTGAGGACATTGGGCCTGACCTCACTTCGGGAAATACCAAGATAATCCTTGTCGAACAGAAAGCGTTCGATGTCCGGGTGAACTCTATCGAATATGGCGCGGTCAAGCACCTTCTCGAAATTTTTGATGGTATTGGGATCCTCTGCGCGGCCAAAGTCGCGCATGATGTCTTTGATGGTGGCATCGAAAAAGGCTTTCTCGATAGGCTTCATGTCTTTGATTTCCAGAGCCGGATGTACTTGTAGAGTTCGTATGCGCGGCAGAACCACAGGCGGCGGATGGCTTTGATGAAATCCACCTGTGCGCCGAGGATAAGGGCTTTCGTCTCCGAACAAACCGGCAGCGTGTCTATCTCGCTGGCCGACATCAGCAGAAGCCGCTTCTTGAACTGCGTCTGTTCTTCTATCTTGTGCCGGGGGATGACCTTTGTGATCTCCCGCTGCTCCATGTCGTCGTTGTCGAATAAGGACTTCGACGACAAGAACTCCTTTCTTATCACCTCGCTTTTCGCCAACGCTATCTCAATGTCGGTCACATCGCGGGGAATGGTCTTGGGGTCGCAGTTCTCGGTGATGGTGGCTATCTCCTGATGGAGATCGACTATCTTTTTCACAACGCGCTCGTGCATTTTGAACGGATAACGGTCATCCATCATATTTCCTCGTCCAATATCATATCGACTATCTTCTTCACCTTGCGGACATATTTGCTGTCCTCCGCATATCGATAGCGCACCAAGTCCTCATAGAAGCCCTGTTCATCCGTCCTGTATCCTCGCTTTCTGAACACGCCGTTGAGCGCATATCGGCAGTTTGAGCGCAGCGTTCGATGTTCGGTGTAGCATTCGGCTTCGTCGCCCCGGATACACATGTCGCCGCTCGGGCGCTTCTTCGTTGAAAAGTAGTTGTGACGCTCTTTGTGGAACTCCGACTTGTGCCAGCCCGTTTCAAGAACGGTCATGGCGACGATGACATGTGCAACCGGCGCGTACTCCGTCGAAAGAAAGTAGTCGTAGATCGCCACGGCCTCCGGGGTCATCATTTCCTTCTTTATTGGGGGAAGCGAGGCTTCGTCGTCGCATTCCTGTGAATCACGAGATTGTGATGTCGGCGACGCGCCTTCCTTTGCTTGGTTTGCCCAGAGATCGTGATCGCCCATGACTCCCCAGAAAAGAAGAACGGCGGCCATCGCCGCCATGCGCGTCCCGCACCTGTGCGGACTTTTTCTTTTCATGATGCTTCTCCTATGACATTTGCTAACATGAGAAATGGTGGAGACGGCGGGGGTCGAACCCGCGTCCATGCGGTTTCGTCGAATCGGAGATACAATCGTGCCCGTTATCATCCAAACGAGCCTCCAGCGGGCAGGAAGCATCGTCAGGGGTTCCGTTTATAGTTGTCAGGCGAAATACAACGGAAGCATCACGCCTTACCCCGTCATATCTCCTACGGCAAGACGGGTTGCAGGCCCGCAGGAGCCATGAAGGCGCGTCACGCCATCGCGGGAGCCACTTCTGGTGCGAAGATGCCCACGAGGCGGGAACGGATGCCTTCGGCGAAGTTCTTGACTTTCGCAGATCTTGGTGGCCGATGTTTTTACGAGGCCAACGACCATCCTCGGATTGCCCCGATGCGCTTACGCCACATGTCGAAGCCTTTCGTCCCCATTCTCATTTTTCAAGGAGCCAAGGGGCGGGGAGCAACCGCCGCCCCTCTCAAGAACTCCAAACAGCGAACAGCCTATTTTCGCAAACTCACGCCAAATGTCAATAAAAAGTCTGGCGTCATCTGTTCACGGAAATGCCGTATTTGATCTGTTCAGCGTATGGAAGGCCGAGGTCTGCGTTGTATTTCAGCAGCGCCTTGTAGCGCGACGCCATCTCCTTCCGGGCATCGGAGTCGCAGGAGCCGGGGTTCTTTCCGCAGTACCGCGTCTGCTCGTCGAGATACGACTTCTCCATCTCGAACCACATGCGTAGGATCTTGGGGCTGTTGTCGCGGATGGGCAGCAGCACCTTTGCCGCGTTCTCGAAGTCCCGCGCTCGCTGTGTCCAGCAGTTCGCCGCCAGCAGCCGCAGGGCTTCGATGGCTCGGGCGTTCTTCATCTCGGGGTCGTCGATGGCCTTCTCGATGTCCACGCAGAGGAGCGTGGCCGAGTTTTTGTCCTTGTCGGCGTTGTCGAGGCGACCTTTCAGTTCCTCATAGATGCACCACGAGCCGGTACAGGTCTGCTCCGCGCCTTCGGCGTCGGACATGACGAAGATGATGGCGACGGTCAAGACGACGGCCGCGACAATCATCCAGTCGGTAAGGGTCAGGTTCTTCATCGCTATCTCCTAATAGCAGTTAGTGTCACATGTCTGATATGCGCCGGATCCGTAGCAACATGTCGTGCATGTCGTACATTCGTGGACATAGTTGCCGTTGTAATCGTACCCGCTCACGCAGCAGTGCTTGTAGCAACAATCTCCGTAGCATTGCGTGTCGCAGTTCATGTCTCCGGCCGAAAGACATAAGGCCACGAAAATGATGATGACGGCAAGGATGGCTTTCATGTTGTCCTCCTAATGTTTCATCGCTGTCGAAGCACAAGGCCCATCAAGTCCACAGTTCTTGCGCCGGCGGATGACGGCTTCCTCTCACAAGATCATCTTTGTGATGGTCACGCCATCGGGAACGGCAACCACTTTTTCGCCGCGGGTGATGGCGCCAAGAATTTTCTCTTTCATGGCATCGACCTCGCTCTCTTTCGCAACAACCCCGCTTCTGTTGTCGCCGACCGTGACGACAAGCATCGTTTTTGGTGAACCCCAGATCAAGCGCCAAAGAAATCTGAACATGGTTGCCTCCGTTATTATGGTTAGTTTATTGTCGTCATCTTTTCTTTGATGACGGCTTCCTTCTGCTCTTCGGTCAGCGTCGTGCCCTCCACGATATAGACGGCATCGGATCCCAGCACCGGGACGCTGCTGACGCGCTCCATCCATATCTGGAAGTCGTTGGACTTGGCCCACGACGATATCTGACGCAGCGCGTTTTCATCGAAAGCGTTGCCGTCACGCACGAGGATGACCCGCAATGGCGGGTTCAGGCCGTTGGCGATGGCCAGCGCCACTTTGAGGCGTTCCGACTCGCTCAACTGGCTCCAGTGCGTTCCCTTGAAGTATATCTCGCCTTCCTGCACCGTCAAGTTCGGCGTCGGGTACTTGCCGGAGTCCAGCAGTTTCTTTTTCTCTTCGACCACGGCTTCGAGATCCTTCTCGGCTTTGTTCATGACATGATACTGCTTCTGCCACTCGGCTTTCTTGTCGATGTACTTCTTGTGGTTGTCGTAGGCGGAGCGGTTCTTTGAGGCGTCCTCGGCGTCCTTCGCCAGTTTCTCTTCTTGCTTCGCCAAATCAGCGTCGTCGCCATTCCGTATCTCGTCGAGCAACGCCTTGACGCGGGACTCCTTCTCTTCCTTCTCGACCATCTTCTCGCGGAGTTTCTTGTTGAGTTCGTCTATCTCGATGGCGAGGGCGTTCGCATCTTCGCCGAGGCGCACGGCTTCATCGGACTTTGCCTTCCACTTCGCTCGCTTCTCGGCTATCTCCTTCTGGCGCTTCATGAGTGTGGCGGCGTCCGGCGGCTCTTTCACCGGGGCCGCGTACTGTTGAAGTGCGTCCATTTCGGTCTGCGCCCGGTCGAGGTTCTTTTTCTCGGCCTTGCGCGTCTCCGCGAGTTCCTTGTGCTTGCCGTTGAGCCGTTCTAGTTCGGCGGTGTCGATGCCCGCGCACTCCATGAGCAGCGCAAGGCGCTCGGCGCCGTCCATTTCGACGATGCGGCTGATGTCGAGAGCGATGGGGCGCTTGCCGTTCTTGCCGGTGATCTCCGCGATGAACTCGTCGGCGGGTCTGTCGATCTTCTTGCCGGTGTCCACGCGGCGTATCTCGATGGCGGGCGTCTTGTCGCGCCTGATGGTGCGCTTCACCACATACTCGCCGATGTTTGCGACCACCATAGCGGAGTCCTCGCCCTTCTTCACGATGCCGTCGTCGAGGCCGGTGCGCGTGAACGCCGCCGTTATCATGTCGAGAACGGTGCTTTTTCCTTGGCCGTTCTCCCCTTGGATCTTGATGAGGTCGCTCTGCGGCGTGATGTCCACCATCTCGATGGTTCGTGCGTTGCTGATCTGCAACGACAGGATACGATAGTTGTTCATGGTCTCTCCTTGCGTGGTTTGTTGCAATACACGGTGGCCCTTGCCTTCCTCTTTTCTATCGTGATTTTCGTTTGCGCTGCGCGTTCGACGAGATATTCACGCACGATGTCGAATGCCGCATCGTCGCCCGATATGCGTTCCCTGCGTGCCTTGCTGAAACATCGCTCCACGATGAACTTCTTGCGGCCGTCGGCCCGCTCGAAATACCGGAATTTGTATTGATAGCCCGATGCGTGCTTCGCGTAGCATCGGAGCCAGAGGGTGCCGATATCGGTGATGCCCCAGTCCCGAGAGTTCTCGCCGACATGCTGCATGCGCGGCATATTGAATGCGCTATCGAACAGCGTCCAGACGCGGCCTAGTTTGACGAGAGTTGAAGGTATCGGGATTCGAGTCATCTTCATTTCTCCTCGTCATCGTCGCCAGAAAAGTCGAAAATAGACAACTGCTTTTTTTTCTTGATGTCGAACCCGTCGATCTTGGGATCCTCAAGCAATTCCTCTCTTTCTTTTTTTGTTATATCTTGACTTCCGTTCTTTGCGTTTTCTTCTTTCGACGCATGTTGTATCCTCGCTTGTGCGATGTTGCAGTATTCGGCATCCTGCTCTATACCGATGAAGTTGAAGCCTTCCAAGACGCATGCTTTGCCTGTGGAACCCGATCCCGCGAACGGGTCAAGAACAACACCTTTCGGTGGCGTTATGAGGCGGCACAGATAGCGCATGAGGGCCGTGGGCTTCATGGTCGGATGCGTTGAACCTTCACGGTCAGATTTTGAACATTTAGCGCAGTAGAAGAACCGGGCGGCGGAGCCGGAGTCGCCTGTGTAATTGCTGGTTTTCATCTTGGAAGCGTTAAATTGAATGTTGCAGAGTTTGTTTACATAAGGTTTGATA
>Ga0172362_10003990_pt1 | contig 12780 bp, 15 predicted proteins | sample LakKivs1_kivu2a2_FD_114534 | JGI IMG/M metagenome (GOLD analysis project Ga0172362, IMG submission 114534) | Sediment microbial communities from Lake Kivu, Rwanda - Sediment s1_kivu2a2 | ecosystem: Environmental > Aquatic > Freshwater > Lake > Sediment | place: Rwanda: Western Province, Lake...
ACTCCGAGTCGCGCGTCGGGTCGTACGACCGGGCGGCCTTCACAAGCCCCACCGTCCCGGCCGAAATCAGGTCGTCCAGGTCGCCGCCGGCCCCGGCCGCGCCGACCACCTTGGCCACCACGTGGCGGACCAGCGGCAGGTAGTCGAGGATCCAGCCCTGTTCGACGGCCTCGCGCCCCTGCCGGGCGTAGGCGGCCGAGGCCCGCGCACGCAGGGCCTTCGGCGGGGCGGCCACCTCGCCGTCACGCCGCACCGACTCGCTTGTGGCCGCGGGGGGCGTCACAGGTCATCTCCCTTTGCCCGCCCGGTCCCGGCCGGGCGGCTCCGCACGATCGCGTCGATCAGGATGTTCAGCACCGCCCTGCCGGCAAGGTGGACCATGACGTAGAGGCACACGGCCCCGACCAGCGCCCGCGTGGCGCAGACGAAGGGGGGCACGTCGGCCAGGCAGCCGATGCCGGCCAGCACGAAGAACCCCGCCACGGAAACTGTTATCGCGTAGCGTCGCATGGTCCGAAGGGGAAGACCTCAGTTGGCGGACCGAAATTGAAAACTGAAAATTGAAAATTGAAAATCTGAAATCGGGGAACGGAAACGGCTTGTCGGCAGTTTGTCATCGTTTCTCTGTTCATCTCGCCGCTCCCGCCGCGGCGGGCAGCTCGGCCAGCCGCTCGCCCCGGTCGCCCAGCGCAACCGTGGCCACGGGGTCGATCTTCGTGCCGGAGGCGATCTCGTCGTAGGCCACCACGGGCAACTGCGGCATCTGGCGGGCCAGCATGGCCGACAGGTGCGGGCGCAGCAGCGAGTCGCACAGCAGCACCACGCCGTCGGCGCCGGCCTCCAGCGTGCCCTTCCAGACGTCGGCGATCCGCCTCGCCAGCTCCAGCGCGCGGTCGGGGGGCATGGCCAGCGTCTCGCCGTCCGGCTCGCGCGAGATGCTGTTGCGCAGTTCCACCTCCAGGGCCGGCTCGAAGACGATCGCCCGCACGCGCCCGGCGAAGTCGGCGCACTTCTCCGTGATCGTCCGCACGAGGGCCTTGCGGGTCAGTTCCGTCAGCACGGCCGGATCCTTCGTCCGCGGCGCGTGCTCGCCGAGGGCCTCCAGCACGCGCCCCAGGTCGCGCACCGGGATGCCGTCGCGCAGCAGCCCCTGGAGCACCCTGTGCAGCAGCGCAAGCGACACCGCCTCGCCCACCACGCCGCCCACCAGCGTGGGCTGCTTCTCGCGCAGGCGGTCGACCAGCTTCTGCACGTCGTCGCGGCTGAGCACCTCGTGGGCGTGGCGGCGCAGCGTCTCGGAAAGGTGCGTCACCAGCACGCTTTCCGGGACCACCACGGTGTAGCCGCGCAGCTCGGCCTCGGCCCTCTGGTCGGGCGCAATCCACAGGGCCGGCAGGTTGAAGACCGGCTCGGTGGTCTTCTGGGCGGCCAGGGGCTCGGTCACGCCGCCGCCGTCCATGGCCAGCAGCTTGTCGGGCTCGAGGGTTCCGCGGCCGACGGGGTGGTTGTTCAGGCGGATCTCGTAGGCGTTGGGCTCGAGGGTGACGCTGTCGCGCAGGCGGACGAGGGGCAGCAGGATGCCCAGCTCCTGGGCGAACTTGCGTCGCAGCGGGCCGATCCGCGACGACAGGCTGCTCTTGCGCCTGGGGTCGACGGTCTTGATGAGCCGCGCGCCGACGAGGATGGCGATGCGGTCGACGTCGAGCAGCTCCTCGACGGGCGGCTCGGCCGGGACGGCGGCCTTGTCGCCGGGGGCCGCCCTGGCCGCCCGCGCCGACCGCGCCAGGCTGCGCGCCACCAGGGCCGCGCCCAGCGAGAGCACCACGAACGGCACCTTGGGGAAGCTGGGCACGAACACCAGCGCGCCCAGCAGGAACGAGGCGATCCACAGCGGCCGCGGCCGCGACAGGAGCTGCGAGGCCAGCTCGCTGGAGATGTTCTTCTTGCTGGAGGTCTTGGAGACCAGGAAGCCCGCCGAGGTGGCGATGATCAGCGCGGGGATCTGGCTGACCAGGCCGTCGCCGACGGCCAGGATGGAGTACTTGCGCACGGCGGCAGCGGGCGTCAGGCCGCCCATCACCACGCCCACGACGAAGCCGCCGACGAGGTTGACGGCGGTGATGATCAGGCCGGCGACAGCATCGCCGCGGATGAACTTGCTGGCCCCGTCCATGGAGCCGTAGAATTCGCTCTCGCGGACGATTTTCTCGCGGCGGCGGCGGGCCTCGTCCTCGCCGATCAGCCCGGCGTTCAGGTCGGCGTCGATGGCCATCTGCTTGCCGGGCATGGCGTCGAGGTTGAACCGTGCGGCCACCTCGCTGATCCGCTCGGCGCCCTTGGTGATGACGACGAACTGGATGACCACCAGGATCAGGAAGACCACCAGCCCGACGACGAGCTGCCCGCCGACGACGAAGTGCCCGAAGGCGGCGATGATCTTGCCCGCGTCGCCCTCCAGCAGGATCAGGCGCGTCGAGGCGACGTTCAGCGACAGCCGCAGCAGCGTCAGGAACAGCAGCAGCGAGGGGAAGGTGGAAAACTCGATCGCCTCGCGGGCCGACAGGGTGATGACCATCGTCGCCAGCGCCGCGGCGATGGAGACGCTCAGCAGCATGTCCATGACGAACGTGGGCAGCGGCAGCAGCAGGGCCGCCATCACGCCGGCCAGGCACGCCGCGAACAGCACGTCGTTGTGCGTCAGGACGTACCGCAGGCCGCCCGAAGGGGCGTGCTCCAGCGATTCCAACGCGTTGGATTCATCGAGGGCCATAGGACCTCAGGGGGAATTGCGGATTGCGGATTGCGGATTGCGGATTTGCAGAGCCAAGGCAGTGGGCGGCTCCTGCCGAGCGCCTTGGCTCCCCAAATCCGCAATCCGCAATCCGCAATCCGCAATCATCACGTTCGCCTTCGCCTTCTGAGCCTGTAGATCATCGCCAGCACCTCGGCGACGGCCACGTAGAGGGCCCCGGGCACGACGTGCCCGGTCTCGACCGTGGCGTACAGCGCGCGGGCCAGCTCCGGGCGGTGGACGATGGGCACGCCGTGGGCGCGGGCGATGTCCTTGATCTTCTCGCACAGCAGGTCGGCGCCCTTGGCGACGACCTTGGGGGCCTCCATCGTCTCGGACTCGTAGCGCAGCGCCACGGCCACGTGGGTGGGGTTGGTGACGACCACGTCGGCCTTGGGGACCTCCTGGAGCATGCGCTTGCGGGCCATTTCGAGCTGGACGGCGCGGATGCGCCCGCGGACCTCCGGCGACAGCTCGTGCTGGCGCCGCTCCTCCTTGAGCTCCTGCCTGGTCATCCGCAGGTCGCGGCGGTGCTTCCACCGCTGGTACAGCAGGTCCACCCCCCCCACCGCCATCACCGCCAGGGCCACCCGCAGCAGCAGGCCGAACACCAGCCGGGCCATCTGCCCCAGCGTCGCCTCCGGCGTCGCCCAGCGCAGGGCCAGGCACTCTCCCAGCTTGTCGTGCAGGTACTGCCAGACGATCCCCACCAGCAGCGCCAGCTTCAGCACCGACAGGACCAGCCGCACGGCCGAGCGGGCGCTGAGGATGTTCCTCAGCCCCCGGGCGGGGTTCAGGGCGTCCATCTGGACGCGCAGGGCCTTGGGGCAGATCGCCCACCCGCTGGCCAGGGCGCTGGAGGCGACGGCCGCCGCGCCCGCTGCCGCCGCGAACGGCGCCGCCAGCAGCATCATCGAGACCATCTTGGCGCCCAGGCAGGCCAGGACGTTCTCGGGCCCCAGCGCGCCCGGGCCGCGCAGCCACAGCGCCTCTCGCACCGCCGAGGCGAAACGCTCGTAGAGCCACCCCGCCCCCAGCCCCAGCGCCGCCAGCAGCGCGGCGATCTGCACGGCCGAGGGCACCTCCTGGCTCTCGGGCAGCCGGCCTTCCTCCCGGGCCTTCCGCAGCCTCTCGGGAGTGGCCTGTTCGGTCCGCTCTGCGGCTGAGTGTTCGGGCATTCATGTTGCTCGTTGAATGGCTGACTCGGCTGACTCGCTCAGATCAGCCTGCCTATCCATTGCGTGATTTCGTCGGTGAAGCTTCGCAGGACGGGAACCATGGCGCCCGCGACGAACAGCCCCGCCGCGACGCGCACCGGCAGGCTGGTCAGCAGGATGTCCAGCTCGGGCAGCACGCGCGCCAGCACGCCCAGCACGACGGCCAGCACCAGGAACGCCGCCAGCACGGGCGCGGCCAGCTTCAGCATGAGCAGCAGCATTTGCGACCCCGCGGCCGTCACCGCCGAGGCCAGCATGTCCCATCGCACCGCCCCGCCGGCCGGGACCACCTCGTAGCTGCGGGCGATGAGGCGGACGAGCAGGTGGTGGCCGCCGGCGGCGAGGAACAGCAGCACGAACAGGGCGTCCAGGAAGACGCCCAGCGGGTCGGTCTCCTCGCCGGTGGACGGGTCGATGATGAACGACGTGGCGAAGCCCATCTCGCGCGCGATGAACAGCCCCCCCTGCTCGATGGCCAGGAACACCAGCCGCGCCGCCAGGCCCAGCGCCAGCCCGCAGAGCACCTCGCGTGCCACCAGCACGGCCGCGCCGAGAAGGCGCAGCGACGCGGCGTCCGGCGCCGGCGCCGGCACCAGCGCGGCCAGGAACAGCGACAGCACGACGGCCACGCCCGCGCGGACCTGCATGGGGACGGCCGCGTGGCTGAACACCGGCAGCGCCGAGAAGAACGCCGCGGTGCGGGCCAGCACCAGCGTGAACGGCAGCAGCAGCGCGACGGTCGCTTCCACGGTCAGTGTCCCATACGTTCCATGTAGCGGAAGACCTCGACGGCGAACCCGCCGGCGGTCTCGATCATCCAGGCCCCGCAGACCAGCAGCGTGACGGCGACGGCGGCCAGCTTCACCACCAGCCCCAGCGTCGTGTCGCGGATGGACGTGACGGCCTGGAGCATCGCCACCAGCGCGCCGATGACCAGCGTGACGACCAGCACCGGCGCGCAGAGCAGCAGGGCCATCTCCACCGTCTGGCGACCGAGATGCACAACGGTCGGGCCGTCCATCGGACACCTCAGAAGTTGAAGCTCCGCACGAGGCTGCGGGCCATCATCCCCCAGCCGTCCACCAGCACGAACAGGACGATCTTGAACGGCAGGGAGATGATGGCGGGCGGAAGCATCATCATGCCGGCGCTCAGCAGGATGCTGGCGACGACCAGGTCGATCAGCAGGAAGGGGATGAACAGCAGGCAGCCCATCTCGAAGGCGGTGCGGAACTCGCTGATGGCGAAGCTGGGCACGGCCACGTGCATGGGCACGTCGTCCTGGCTGGCCGGGGGGGCGATGCCCGACAGCTCCACGAACAGCGCCAGGTCGCCGCGGCGGGTCTGGCGGAGCATGAAGTCCTTCAGCAGCCCGTTGCCCCGCCCCGCCGCCTGCTCGAAGGTCAACTCGTCCTTGAGGTACGGCTGGAGGGCCTCGCCGTTGACGCGGGCCAGCGTGGGCGACATGGTGAAGATCGTCAGGAACAGCGCCAGGCCGATGATGGCGACCGTCGGCGGGATGCTCTGCGTCGTCAGCGCCCGGCGGACGAAGCCCAGCACGATCACGATCCGCGTGAAGCTGGTCATCATCACCAGCAGCCCCGGCAGCAGCGCCAAGCCGGTGAACACCACCGCCAGCTTGATCGGCGCCGACCAGTCGCGGTCCTTCTGTCCGGCCTTGGGCGCGCTGGCCTTCTCGATGGCGCTGAGCACCTCGCCGACGTTCGGCAAGCTGCCTGCGGGGCGGGTCGTCGCGGGCGCAGCGGGCGCCGAAGTGGGCGCGGCGTCCTGTCCGAGGGCGCTGCCGCCCAGCGCCAGCGCCGCGACCACAGCAACTCCCGCCGCGCAACGGAGCCGCGGCGTGCCGCCGCGGATGCCCGAGCAGACGGCGCAGTGTACCTGGGCGTCCGCGGCGACACGCCGCGGCTCTGTGCCAAATCCGCAATCCGCAATCCGCAATCCGCAATTCCGCTTCACGCCTCGCCCTCCCCCGCCGCGGCGCAGCTCGCCAGCGTCTCGTCGAACGTGCCGTGCAGCTCCGCCAGCATCGACATGCCGTCGCGGCAGGAGGCCAGCAGGAAACGCTGGCCGCCGACCTCCACCACGTGAAGCTGCTTGCGCGGACCGAGGTAGAACGTCTCGGCCAGGCGAATTTGGCGCCCGCCCATGCGCGGGTTCAGCCGCGGCAGGAGCTTCTTGCCGGCCAGCAGCGCCCCGGCCGCCAGGAGCAGGATCACCGCGGCGTAGGCCAGAACCTTGCCGTAGGGCAGGGCGTCCTCGCCTGCGGGCAGGCTGAGGGGCCGGGCGCGCTGCCCGTCGTGCAGGGCGATGCCGCCGGCGGGGCGAGTCGCGGCGGCCGGCTGACTTGCCGCCGGCTGGGTCGCCGCCGTCTGCGCGCCGGTAGGCGCTGGGCGGGCGAGCATCGCTGCCGCGGCCGCCGCCAGGCCGACGCAGACTGTGCGCGTAAGCCTCATGCCACGACGCGATGCACAAGACGTGCCAGAGCCGGAACCGCCCCGAAATCCCCGCAAATCCCCGCTCCCCCACGCCGCGGCGCCGAAAGAAATCTGACACCCGCCCGCCGGCGGCGAAAAAGTATACGCCCCGGCCCTACCTGCCCGCCGGCGGAAACCGCAGCCCCAAATCGCGCGCGATGCTACTCCTCGCTGTCCTCGGCGGCTTTCCCGGCCGGAAGGACCTCCTCCACCCGCACGCCCAGCCGGTCACCCACCACCACCAGCCTGCCGGTGGCGAAACGGATGCCGCGCAGCAGCAGGTCGACCGGCTCGCCGGCGGCACGGTCCAGCGCGACGACCGACCCGGGGCCGAGCTGGATCAACTCGCGTGCGGGCATCTTCGTCTGCCCGAGGCGCACGGCGATCTCGACGGTGGTGTCCAGGAGGATGTCAAGCTGCCCACCCGGCGCGTTGACGCGGCCGGGCGCGGCGGCGGGAAGCTGGGCCTCGCCCACCTCGACGGCGACGGGGCTTTCGGTTCCGCTTTCGACGGCTGCTTCTGCCATCACGACGACCCTTTCCACGCGCGGCGGCAGGCGATGCTGCGGCGCCGCGGCCGGTTTGCGGCTAACCCTTCGCGACGTCCTCCACCGGTCCGACGATCCGCACGCCGTAGCGCCCCTCGCAGACCACCGGGGCGCAGCGCAGCAGCGGCTTGCCCTCGACGATCACCTGCGGCGCCGCCCGCGGGTGCTCGTCCAGCAGCACCACGTCGCCGCCCGCCAGAGCCAGCGCCTCGCCCATCGTCAGCCGGGCCGTGCCCACCCGCACTTCCGCGGCCAGCACCATGCGGGCGAAATGCTCGCGGACGGCCGCGTCGCCGTCGGCCTTGCGCGGCGCGGGCTTTCGCCCGGCCAGCGGCTCCAGCAGCTCGCTGCGCAGCGTCAGCACCAGCACGGCGGCGTCCTGCTGCTCGGGGCCGGGGCGGAACTTCACGCGGCAGTACTCGGCGTTGTCGGCGCCGAGGTCGTCGGTCTGTTGGTTCTCGTCCCGCTGGTCCTGCTCGTTTGACCCGGGGTTCTCGACGCCGCCGTGCAGGGCCACCGCCTCGCCGCCAGCGGCCTTCAGCCGCGACGACAGCTCCGCCGCCACGCCCCCCAGCACGTCGCCCAGGAGCTCGCGCTCCAGACCGGACAGTTCCCGGCCGTCGGCCTCGTCCTCGCCGGCCGCGCCGAGCAGCCGGGCCACCCACCGCCGCCCCTGCGCCGGCTCGACGGCCAAATGCCCGCAGGTCTGCCCGTCGCGGGCCAGTGCGGCGCGGAACATCGCGGCCGCGTCGGCTTGGTCCTTGCGCAGCGCGGAGGCATAGAGCTGCTCGGGCGGCTGGGCGTGAAGCTCCAGCTCCGTTCGCAGCAGTGCCGACAGTCGCTCGCCCACGGCCTCCGCCAGCGCGGCGACGGCGGCGTTCAACTCGGCCAGGGCGGTGCGGCTGAAGCGGCAGGGGCGCGTCCAGTCGAACTCGCCGGCCTCCGCCTCGCCGCGTGCGGGCGCGGCGGCCCCGGCCCGCTCGGCCAGCATCCGCCGCAGGCCGGCGGCGTCGATGTTCCGCGCGGCAATCATTGGATGGCGAACTCCTTGAACAGCACGTGGTCAATCAGCGGCGCGCGGTTCGGCCAGAGCTGCTCGTTGAAGGCGTCCTGTATCTCCCGCCGGATGCGGTTGAGGCCCTTGGGGCCCCGCACGTCCTCCAGCGTCCGCCCGGCCAGGTAGACCGTCAGCCAGTTGTGCAGCTCCTTTTTCTTGCGTGTCACGGCCGCCGTGGCCTCGCCGGCGCTGCGCTCGCTGACGGCCAGGACGATCGTCGCGCGGACGTAGCGTGCCAGGCGCGGCTCGTTCAGGTTCACCGTGATGGGGTCGAAGTCGATGTAGGCGTACTGGTCGCCGCCTGCGCCGCTTCTCGGCGGCTCTGCGCCGGCGGCGGGGCCCTCCGCGGCGGCGGCGTTGGGGTCGGCGGCGGCGGCCGGCGCGGGGCGATGGAACAGTCCGCCAAGCCCGTAGCCGCCGGCGGCCCCGATGCCCACCACCGCGGCCGACAGGGCCAGGCGCACCGCCAGCGCGCCCGAGCCGCCGGGCGCCGCGGAGGTGCCGGGCTTTTCCTTCTCGAACGGGTTGCTCTCGCTGCTTTCGTCAGCCATTGCTGTTGTCCTCTGTCAGGACGACCATCACGATGCTGGTCCGCTGCGGCAGCACGCCGTGGCGGCGGCACCACGCGCCGCCCGGACCGGCGCCCCAGGAGCAGACCTGCCACTGCCCGGCCGCGCCGGCCGTCGCCAGCAGCTCCGTCAGGTGCGCCTCGACGGCCCGCGCCCGCCCCGCCGACAGCATCCACTGCCGCTGCGGGGCCTTCTCCTCGGCGGCCAGGCCGACCACGCACACGCGCACCGCCTTGCCGGCCAGGGCCTCCCTCAGGTCCGCCACGAATTGCCGCAGGTGGCCCCTGGCCGGCTCGTCGAGGCGCTCGCTGCCCGGCGCGAAGCGGATGGGCGTCGCCTCGACGCGCACCAGCTTCGCCGCGGCGTCCTCGGCGGCCACTTCCATCTGCTTTCTCAAATCGGCAAACAGGTTGCGGATCTTCTCATCGTCGGCGTCGCGCGTGTCCTGGCGGGGGACGTTGGCGTCGGTGGTCTCCTCGGTGGGGTACTTGGTGGACGGGTGCCCGCGGACGGGCTTGTCCTCGCGCCCGAACAGCCAGGCCGGCAGCCCCAGCCCCGCGATCGCCCGCCTATACGAGCCCTGCCCCACGAAGAACAGGCTGGCGTCGCGCACGTGCGCGAAGCTCTGCAGCAGCACGAAGAACGCCAGCAACTGCGTGACCATGTCTCCGTACGACAGGATCCAGGTCGGCATCCCGCCGCCGGGCTCCTCCTGTCGCCGGTTTGTGCCATCGCGACCCATCAATACAGCCTCTCGCCGGCCAGGATGACCACCAGGCTCCGCTCGCCGTCCGGCGGCGCGGCCTGCGGCGTGGTACCGGCCGTCAGGCTCAGCCGCTCGCGCGACAGATTGCCCTGGGCGGCGAGCAGCTCCATGGCCGCCCAGGCGCGGTCGAGGCGGCCGTCGCCGCCTTCGCTTCCCTGCTCGCCGAGGATGACGCGGCACGGCACGGAATGGGCGAACTCCGCCACGGCCAGGAGGCACCGCCTGCCCGCGGGCGTCAGCGCGGCCGTGCGGCCCCAGAACGTCCGCGAGGACGGAAGCCGGATGATCTTGCGGTCCTTGTAGGCGTCGGCGTCGAGCACGACGGGCAAGATCCGCGGGTGCTTGACCTCCTGCCATTCCATGTCGGTGGGCGTGCCGCTGCCTCGCTCGGTCATGGCCAGCGGGCGCTCCGTGGCCGGCAGGTAGGAGTCCTTGATCTCGCGGGGGACGGGGAAGATGGTGTTGTGCCCGGCCTGCTGGAAGACGCCGGCCAGCTTCTGCTTCTCGGCGTCCTCGAAGCTGGAGAACGTCAGCAGCAGCACGAAGAAGCACATCAGCAGCGTCATCGTGTCGCTGAAGGTCACCATCCACTCGCCCGGCCCGGGCGGGGGATCGTCTTTACGGGGCTTGCTGGCCATCTGTCATATGTTCGGTTTCAGCTCCTGCCGGTGCTGGGCGGACAGGAATGCCTGCATCTTCTCGCGGACGCCGGTGGGGCTCTCGCCGCGGACGATCCCCAGCAGCCCCTCCATCACCATCTCGCGGAGGATCGCCTCCTTCTTGCTCCGCACGCCCAGCTTGCCCGCCAGCGGCAGGCAGAACAGGTTCGAGACGAACGAGCCGTAGAACGTCGTGATGAGGGCCGTCGCCATGCCCCCGCCGATCTGGCTGGGGTCGTTCAGCGTGCCGAGCATCTGCACCAGGCCGATCAGCGTGCCGACCATGCCCCACGCCGGCGCGGCCGAACCCATGAACTCCAGCAGCTTCTTGCCGTCGCCGTGGCGCTCCTGGAGGTACTGTATCTCCATGGAAAGCTGGCGCTCGATGGCCTCCTCGCTCTGCCCGTCGATGACCATCTGGAGGCCCTTGACGAGGAAGTCGTCGCCGGCGTCGGGGATCTGGCGCTCCAGGGCCAGCGCCCCGTCGCGGCGGTTGATGGCGGAGTAGTTGACCATCTTCTGGATCAGCTCGTTTTCGGTGGGCAGCTTGTAGAACAGCGTCTTTTTCACGACGGAGACGATCCGCGTGACCTGGCCGAGGCTGAAGTGGATCAGCGTCGCGCAGACCATCCCGCCGACGGTGATCATCAGCGACGGGACGTTGATGAACACCCGCCAGTCGCCGCCGCTGAAGATCGACCAGGCGATGCACAGGAACCCGGCGCCCAGCCCGACAACGGTGCCGATGTCCATGGCCTCAGCCTCCTTCCTCGACGCGCTGCATGAGGGCGGTCAGCCGCGCCGCCAGGGCCTTGTCCGTCATCGCCGCCAGCAGCTTGGCCGAGGACCGCTCCGACATGTAGTAGAGGATCTTCACCACGTCGTCGGTCTGGTTGTTGGCGCAAATGCCGGTCAGGATGCCGCTGCCGCCTTCGGCCTCCATGCGCTCGAACGTCGCGGCGATCCGCTGGATGTTGGCCTTCTCCTGCTGGCCGACCTTCACGCGCGACCGCTCCAGTTCGGCCATGGCCTCCTTGAGGCGCGCCAGCGGGCCGACCAGCTCCATGCGCAGGGCCTCCAGCTCCTTGGCGCGGGCCTGGAGGGCCTCCTCGGCAAGCCGCACCCTGCGCTCCTGGCGCGTCAGCTCTGCCTCGCGCCGCTGGACCTCCTCCAGGCGCAGGCGCAGCTCGCGGACCAGCTCGTTGACCTCCTTCTGCCCGGGCAGGGGCTTCTCGTCGCCGCCGGCCAGGCTGCCCAGCAGCATCTCCGCCCGCCCGGGCGCCCCCGGAGCCGGCGCATGGGGCGCGGGCGCCTTCGTCCGCCCGCCCAGCAGCGCCGACAGCGCCGCCGACACGACAACGCTCGCCACGGCCAGCCCCACCAGCAGGAAAATATACTTCTTTCCGAACATGCGTTTCTCCTATGGGTCGGCGCCCGCGCCCGCCGCGGCGGACAGGGCCATCGCCCGCGCCCGCGCCACGTGGGCGCTCTCGTCGAACTGTTTCTGCTCCAGCCGCACCTGCTGTCGCTCCCAGGCCGTGCGGGCCTCGCCGCGCAGGCGCTCCAGCGTCTCGCGCCTGCGGCGGATGCGTGCCAGCTCAGCCGTCTCCGCCGTCCGCCGCGCCGCCAGCTCCGCGATCTGCTTCATCCGGCGGTCGATCTGCCGCTTCTGGCCGTCCCAGCAGCGAAGGACGATCTCCAGGCAGCCGAGGCGCTGCTGGACGTCCGCGGCCGACAGGTCCGCCACTGCCGCCCGCAGCGTCGCCTCGCGCGTCAGGCATTCCTGTCGCAGGCGGGCGATCTGGCGCGATATGTTCAGCAGCTCGGCCCGCCGGGCGTTCTCCCGGTGCGTCGTGACGCTCAGCAGGCGCTCCAGCGGCCAGCGGAAGCGGCTCATCGCTCAGCGCCTCCCTTCGCCGCGCCGCCGGGCAGGGCCGGGCGCGCCTCGGCCTCCTCCGGCAGCAGGAAGTCCCACGTGGCGGTGATCTCCTTCATGCGCCGCACGGTCTCGGCCAGCGGCGTGCCCCGCCCCGTCGGCTGGATGAGGAACTCCCGCAGCCGCTCGATGAGCGTGACGGCCCGGTCGATGCGGCGGTTGGCGCCCGGCGCCAGCGCGCCGATGTTGATGAGGTCCTCGGCGCCCTGGTAGGTGGCGTAGATGGCGCGGAACCGCCGCGCCGCCAGACGGTGCTCCGCCCCCACCACCGCGTCCATGAGGCGGCTGAGGCTGGCCAGCACGTCCACGGCCGGATAGTGCCCCAGCTCCGCCAGCTTCCGCGACAGTACGATGTGCCCGTCGAGCAGGGAGCGGACGCAGTCGGCCACCGGGTCGGTCAGGTCGTCGGCCTCGACGAGGACGGTGAAGATTCCGGTGATGCTGCCGCGCTCGGTCGCGCCGAGCCTCTCGGTGAGCTTCGGCAGCAGGCTGAACACCGACGGGCAGTAGCCCTTGGTGGTGGGCGGCTCGCCGGCGGCCAGGCCGATCTCCCGCTGCGCCTGCGCCAGCCGCGTCACCGAGTCCATCATCAGCAGCACGTGCCTGCCTTCGTCGCGGAAGTGCTCGGCTAGCGCCACGGCCATCGCGGCCGACTTCACCCGCTGCACGGGGGAGGTGTCGGAGGTGGCGACCACGACGACGCTGCGTGCCAGGCCCTCCGGGCCGAGGGATTCCTCGAGGA
>Ga0172362_10003991_pt1 | contig 12779 bp, 12 predicted proteins | sample LakKivs1_kivu2a2_FD_114534 | JGI IMG/M metagenome (GOLD analysis project Ga0172362, IMG submission 114534) | Sediment microbial communities from Lake Kivu, Rwanda - Sediment s1_kivu2a2 | ecosystem: Environmental > Aquatic > Freshwater > Lake > Sediment | place: Rwanda: Western Province, Lake...
GAGTCCATTGTTATCATTATTTACTCAGGTGGCTCAGTTTCAAGTGAGCACAGGTGGCTCACTTTTGATGAGCAGGGTGGCTCACTTTTTGGTTGACATTCTCAGATGGGGAAAATTGGTTTTTGAATTCCTCCCAATAGCCCCAGGATACACCAGAGTTGTGCTAGTTTGAGAATATTGATTTATGTATGATATAATGTCAATTTTTGTTATTCTGAGGCAAAAACATTGCTGAACCACAACCCACCCGGTCCGATGGCTTCGTTTTCAGCAACAGCTACATATCCTTCTTCACTCAAAAGTTTGACCTCCTGGGGAAGGCTCCCGGTATAATAATCACCCTCGTCTCTTAAGAAAGCAGCAGTGGCTTGGGTATCGTCGGCAAAATCGATAATTTCGACACCTTCTAAAGTAAAACCAATGATTTGGGGCTGTGCCAACACATTTGCAGGTACACAGAGAAAGGTGAATAGTTAAAAATATTTAAAACTGGAAAGCGTTTCTACCAGAAAATGGAGAAAAAACTACTTTAGTATAACAAAATATCGTCTTCCCCCTCGTACCCTTACGATTAGAATTCTCATTTATAAAGATAACAATGGACATATCGATCTGGTCCGAAATTGGCTATTTCTGGATATGAATTGCGACAGATATCCATTGCCTGTGGACACCGTGAATAGAAATAGCAGCCCTTAGGAAGATTAATCGGTGAAGGTATTTCACCAGTAATCTCAGGAATCTTGGTTTTCCCTTTTTCTTCCACGTTTAGCATCGAGGCTAACAGGGCCTTGGTATAGGGATGTTTTGCATCGCTAAATATGTCATCTTTAAGTCCTTTTTCGATTATTCTTCCTAAATACATGACTGCAACTGTATCGCTGATATCCCGGACGGCATGCAAATCATGTGAGATAAAAATATAGCTATTTCCGATTCGAGACTTGAGATCGACAAACAAATCGATTAATTCAGCAGTGTTTTCCACATCAAGGGAAGAAGTGGGTTCGTCTAAAATAATGAGCTGCGGATCGTTGGCTATCGATAAAGCGATAGCAATGCGCTGTAACTGTCCGCCACTTAATTGATGTGAATATCTATCTAAAATACTATTATCTAAATGAACCCGTTTTAATAATATTTCGATTTGTACATCGACATCGGTATCATTTCCGTCACTCCAAATCAAAAAGGGCTCTTGAAGAATTTTTCTTATTTTCATTCGGGGATTTAAGGCATTATGGGGATTTTGGAAAACGATTTGAATCAGCTTTCGGTATTTTCGAAATTCCTTTTGTGAGAGATGGGCGATATCTTGATCACGAAAATAAATGGCTCCTTCGGTGACATCAGTCAGTCTCAAGATACACCTTCCCAAAGTGGTTTTCCCGCAGCCACTTTCACCCACCACACCCACCGTTGTATTTTCAGGAATATCTATAGATATCCCGTCGATAGCCTTCACCATCAACTTTGAGTTTTTAATGGGAAAATATTTTTTGAGATTCTTAATAGAGAGTAAATTCATAACCAAAAGTCCTTCCTACATAATGGTTCTGGTTGATTTTGATAAATTGATCTTGGTTGTTCTTTTTAGACGACTTGTTTAATAATTGTTCGTATTCTTTGAATGCTTTAGTCATCTTTTCCTTAAATTCACGGGTTCTTCTGCTTTTATAATTCGACTTAGCGATATTTATTAATTTCACTGAAAAAGGATGAATAGGATTGGTAATGATTTCATCAACATTCCCAATCTCTGCAATCGAACCTTCTCCTAAAACACAGATTCTCTGACAGAGATGTGCGATCAACCCAATATCTCGGGAGGCGATGATGGTTGATCGGCGTATCTTTTGAATGATATCCAACATCAAATTAAAGACCTGTATCTGAATGGTGGCATCAAGACCGCCGGTCGGCTCATCAGCTAAAAGTATGGTCGGTTCACAAATAAGTGCTATGGCTATAATAATTCTTTGAGCCATTCCTCCACTCAATTCATGAGGATAAGCATGAAATCTTTTCTCGGGATCAGGTATTCCTACCTTCTTTATCAGATCAATCACCTTTTTTTCAGCATCTTCTATACTGTTGTGAAAATGAGAGAGATATAAGTCCATGATTTGTTTCCCAACTGGTTCGATGGGATTAAGGCGCCAGTGTGGATTGGGATATATGCTGGCCATTTTTTTTCCACGAATGGTATTGACTAAATCACTTTCTGAAAGCTCGAGGAGATTTAGGTGATTGAATAAAACTTCCCCGCACTGGATTTTGAGCGGCTCTTTTAATGAATTGATAATGGCATTCAACAGGACACTTTTTCCAGATCCCGATCCCCCGATAATCCCAAAACATTCTCCTTCAAAGATCGAAAAATTGATATCTTTTAAAATCTTTTTTTCTTTCTGCCCTTCCTGTACGAGTACATTCAGACTTTTTATTTCGAGAATGGCATTTTCCATATCACTTATCTCCAGTTTCTTGGATCTAAGGTTTCGCTAATCCCTTCACCCAGCATCGAGAGTCCAAAAATGGTTACACACAAAATGATTCCTGGAAAAACCGATGGCCACCACTGCCCGGTGATCATATTTTTGGCACCAACTGAAATCATCAAACCTAATTCTGGGATAGGCATTCGCACTCCAGCTCCAACAAAACTCAACCCTGCAGTGAGTAGAATCGATGCCGCAATACACACCGACACTTGAGTTATAGCTGGAGAAACGGCATTTGGTAAAACATGTTTAAAAAGAATTTTGGAGTCGGTGTTTCCAATGGCTTTGGCCTGCTCAATAAATAAGTTCTCCCTGATACTCAGCACTTCGGTTCGGATCAATCGAGTAAATACCGGTATCCACAAAAATGCCAGTACATAGATAACGTTTGATATTTGCTGACCAGTAGCGGTCACAATAGCTAATCCCAGGATGAAAACCGGGAAGGCTTGGATGACATCCATTATCCTCATGGTTATTAAACTGAATATCCCTGCAATTCCCTTGTTATTTTCGTAAAAGCCAACATATAAGCCCAATGGAACACCACAAATCATTCCTAACAAAGTGGCAAAAAAAGCGATCATAAGATCCGTTCTTGGTGCGTACAACACTCTTGAAAATATATCCATACCAAAGGTATCAGTCCCAAAAAGATGATTTTTGCTTGGCGGTACTAAATATTCACCATTAAAAGTTTGATTTGGACTATGGGGAGCAATTACTGGAGCGAGTGCCGCCAATAAAATAATGGGAAGAATGATACAGCCACCAATGATGACACTACTATTCGAGATGAATCGTTTCAACATCGGATTTTTGCTATAAAGCAATTTTTTATATTTCATATTTCTATCCTCGGATCAATCATGTAATAAACGATGTCGAGGACGAGATATACAACAAGGGACATGGTTGCCGCTACAATGATAAATGCTTGAAGTGGTGCGAAATCTGAATTGACGATTGATTGAACCGCGTATTGTCCCAAGCCACCCCACCCGAAGATGTTTTCCACTAACACTGATCCTCCAAGCATATATACATATATGAAACCAATCAGAGTAATGACCGGTGGTAAAGAATTTTTATAGATATATTTATCCAGTCGTTTGGGGTTCATGCCATTGTCCCCGTAAAATTTGATAAACTCTTCTTTCTTCACTCTCAACATGGTTGATTGAGCCATTTTTAAAATAGGACCACCATTAAAGATGACCAGTGCAATAACCGGCATGAATAAATGAGTCCACGAACTGAGAAAGGCTTGAAAATCCAAACGAATTAATGAATCGATGGTATAAAAACCGGTGATCCGCTCCGGTGGGATAATTGATAAATCCAGTCTCCCCATGGGTGCAGGAAGTATTTTCAATTTTACATAAAAAATATAGATGAGGATCAAAGCCAGCCAAAAATCAGGAAAGGCACCGGCCATCAAACCATAGCCCCTTACTAACTTATTGGTTAATTTATTCCCCTTAATAGCTGTAGCCCGAGCTACAGGTAAAGCGACCAAGACAATAAAGATAAGTGAATAGGTGATTAATTCTAAGGTAGCTGGAAAACGATCAATAATATCAGTCAAAACCGGGTTAGAGGTAAACCAAGAGTATCCTAAATCTCCTCGAAAAATGTCCTTGATAAAAATAAAATATTGGACAATGATAGGCTTATCAAGACCCATTCGTTGGGAGAGCGCTGCAACGCTTTCTGGATTGGCACCGCTCCCCAATAAAAGATAAGCTGGATTCCCAGGGATCAAACGGATCAGGAAAAAGGCTACTAAAGAAATCCCTAAAAGTTGTGGGATTATAAAAACCAGTCTTTTTAATATAAATTTCACCACTTTTGACTCAATTTTCATTTTTAATATCTCCAACGCAGATAGAACTGAGAGGTTATCAATATTATTTGGTGCTTTATGTCTATTCTCAACCCAATTGAAAGGAGAAGAACAGACATAAAGCACCTTGTGAGTTCGTTTACTCTTTATCTAGAGTGTGCCAATAGAAATTATTAACCGTTTCATAAATGAATTTACCCTTGATATTGTCTCTGAGGACTACTTGTAGATTGGGTTCAACTACTGGAATGACCGGAGCGTCTTCGATCAAAACTTTCTGAATCTTTTTATGAAATTCAATTCTTTCATTATAATCCATTATCTTAGTTCCTTCATTCATCCATTGCTCTACTTCAGGATTTTCATAGTTACCGAAATTCAATGGGGCAAAGGGACGGTAATAAATAGTACAGGCATAATTTACATCTGGTTGGACTGGTAAACCGGTTTCAATGGTTATGGGAAGTTCTTTCTTCATTTTCTTTTCTACCAGTGAACTCAACATCACTTTGTTCAGCTTGAGGGTAACTCCAATTTTCTCTAGGCTGGATTTGAAAGCAACCGCGATTCCTTCATCCATAGGGTTCGCATTGTCATAGGACAGTTCAACTTCAAATCCATTGGGATACCCAGCGTCAGCGAGCAATTGCTTAGCTTTTTCCAGGTTATATTCATACATCCAATTGGTACTATCAGCACCAGGCATCATGGATGGAATGATGGTGTTCATGGGAGTTGCAAACCCCTTGAACACATTTTCTGCTATTTCCTGACGTGGAATGGCATAGTTCATGGCTTGACGCACACGTACATCATCAAACGGTTTCATTTTGCAGTTCATAATGATGTAGGTATAGTTTGCGGTTTTAATATTATAGAGCTTTACTCCAGGCTTCCCTAACAGGTATTGAATTTCCTGCGGTTGGAGGTTAAGCGCCATATCAATGGTACCATTCTCGATCATGGCCACTCGGTTGGCAGATTCAGGAATTTCTCTAAACATGATTTCATCAATTGCTGGTTTTCCTTCCCACCAATCTTCTCTGGCTCGGAAAAGCATGAATTGACCGGCTTTCCATTCCACCAATTTGTAGGGACCAAACCCGCCGTTATGCCTATCCAACCATTTGTTCGCCCAGGGATCATCATCGGTCATATGCTTTTTGGTTTCCTTTGAATCCAAATAACCGGTCCAGTTGTTACAATGGATCCAAGCAATCAACGGTGATGGATCTTTTACATTAAACTGGAAAGTATATTTATCAATCACCTTAACATCATCAGCAGAGGTTATTCCGGCATTTCCAAAAAGCCATTTAACAAAACCATTCAAGGCATAAGCTCTATCAAAGGTAAACTTTACGTCATCCGCAGTAAATTCATTTCCCCACTCACTGGTTACTCCCGGTTGGATCTTAAAAGTACAGGTCTTCCCATCATTGGATATTTCGTAGGATTCGAAAGAACTCATTCTCACTTGGTCATATCTCGGGTACCAGACGCTCTGATTTTTCAAGTTTTCGTCAAATGGGTATGGTTGAAGTTCCCAATGGATTCCCGTATCTCTTAAAATGGTTGTGATTTGCCCAAAGGTTAAAGATGGTTTCTCATAATCGAGTGAGTTGGTAAGACTAGGAACCCCAACAATTAAAGTTTTTTTTGCAAAAGATGACACACTGAAAGCGAGTACAATTCCAATTACTATGACCAATACAACGATTGAAAACAGCTTAGAATTGAAGAAAATTGATCTCTTATTTTTCATTTGCTAACCCCCTTTGAGTAACTTATATTTTTGAATACAAAGTCAAAATTAACTGTTCTTTCACCCCCTTTAAAAGTTCTCATTTCGTTGTAGTTCTAATAATTTAGCTATATTCTCACCTATAATTTTTCCTCTATCTTTGAGGTCAGGAACGGCGACTTCGATCTTCTTCATCTGGACTTCAAAGTCCCAATAAGGAGTGTCGGTTCCCATGAGTATTCTTTCAGCACCAATTTCTTTGAGGCTTTCCACAATTCCTCCCGAAATCCCCGAGGCGTGTTCTAAATAAATATTTTTAAATTCTTTTGCTACCATGATCGCCTCCGGGGTGTTCTGCATAAAACCGGAATGAGCCATGATGATTGGAACATCAGGAAACTCGGCAGCAATATAACGGAAAGCAATTGGAGTTGCATAGAGTTCATCACCCGAATAAGCGATGATGGGGATTTTTTTCTCTCGGGCAACTTCAAATATCGGTTTCAACACTCCAACACTACTCATCTTGAACGAATGAGCCATGGCATGAATCTTAATCCCCTTAAAACCATATTTTTCGATATCGGATTTGACGATTTCGGCATAATTGGGGTGGCGCCAGGGGGCAATTTCGGCAAAACCGATAAAACGATCGGGATGAGCTTTCACCGCTTTATAAGTATATTCGTTGTCATAATTCTCATATTTAAAGCCAAAAATAACTGCCATATCGATCCCTGCCCGATCCATCTTCTCTAATAATTCGTCGGGCGTTTGTCTATCCTTGGTCCCCCACGGTTCTCCGACATGGTTGTGACAATCAATGATCATCGTTGTTTCCTCCTCGGATCCGCCTTATCTTCTTATTTTTAATATCCGAAGGATATTTTCCCCCAGGATTTTTTCCCTGGCCTCATGATCTTCGACGCCCACTCGGATTTTCTCCAACTCCACCCTTTCGTCCATATATGGGCTGTCACTCCCCCAAATAATCCGATCGACTTCAATTTCTCTTAAGGCGTCACGGAGTTGTTGAGAAGTAGCAGCAGTTTGATCCAAAATGACTTGTTTATTTCTTTTAGCAACGCGGATGGCTTCATTGGCCAGAGCACGGAAGCCGGCATGAGCCAGTATCATGGTGATTTGCGGATATTTGCGGATCATTTCTTCACATTGGAGTGGAGTTGATAGAACATCATCCCCAGTATGAACCATTAAGGGGATATCATTTTCAACACACGCCTCATAGACATCATCTAAAACAAGTCCATCATTCAAACAAAACCCTTCCGAGGGCGAGCGAAGTTTGACTCCTTTAATTCCTAAATCAACATACCTTTTAATATCATCTTTCCGATTCTTATGTCGCCAGGGATTCATCATCGCATAGGCAATGAGCCGGTCTGGATGTTGTTTGGCGGTTTTGGCCATGTATTCATTATCATAATTGAAAATAAAGGGGATGATAACCGACATATCCACTCCATCCCGATCCATATCCCGGATGAGTTCATCCGCAGTGTAATGAACGTCAATATGAACCGGTGGACCCCAGGGTTCCCCAAAATGAACATGAGCATTAACTATCATCTATATCCCCCCAAAATTTCCTTTCGTCTTTTAGCGTTTTATCCGACTTCGAAGCATATTCGCTCAAAAATTAGGAAAATACCCCCGATCACCAGGGATGGGGGTCAAATTGCTTTAACTAAATACTGAACTAAAATCTTATAAAATATTAATCACCGTAATAGGTGACAACTGAAGAACCATCTGCAAACTGATCCCATTGTTTCAGAACATTCTTCATCACATCGGTCTGGAGGATCTCTTGCCAGAGCTCGAACGATTCAGCCTCCATCACTTCCATGATTTGATAAGAATCTTTTTTATTTGATCCCTTAACCACATAAACCTCAAAATTTAGAACTCCCTTTTGCTGAGGAACAGTCTTTTGATCAACCTCTTTCGACCACTTCATGAATTCTTCGATTCTTACCCCTGGTTTCAGTTTGTACAAATTGATTATCTTTTGCATGTTGAACCTCCTTCATACTAAATATATAAATTTCATTTCAAATGAATTATTACTTAAAATAAATTGCAGACGGTATCATAATAATTTATTTACACATCTATAACAAAATACTATTATTTCTTTATATAAGGCTCTCATTTTCAAGCATTAATTTAAAAACGAAAGGTAAGAATACATGACATCCTCGTTTAGTATAATATCGCAGTAATAATATTGCAATCGTCTTCAATAATATTTGTAAAAATATTATTTCTTACTGTTTATTATAATTTCAGTGGTTTGAAATTAAGAAAACCGGTTGCTTTTCTTATTTGGTTAAATCACTTACAGAGTTCCGCTCTGCAATCCAGGGAATGAGTCGTATGGTCTGATACTGCCAATTCGAGTCGCTCTCGATTTGTCGAAGGAGTAATTCTATAACTTGTTTCCCAAGCTCATATTGAGGTTGGTTGATTGAAGTCATTGGAGGATTGAGAAATGGACAAATAAAAGTATCATCATAACCAATAACCGAAAGATCATCAGGGATCTTAATCCCAAGGGTTGGAGCAATCTCGTACAACGATAAGGCAAAAATATCACCAACACAGATGATAGCTGTGTAACCCATAGTCTTTTTTTTACTCAGTAACTGATAGGTCCTTTCATTTAAAGTCTTTTTATCAATCGAATTTACAGTATAGATAAAGTTTTTTTTGAATTTAATATTTGCTTCCCGCAAGGCCTGTCTATATCCCTTCTCCATTTGTTCTCCAGAAGGGACAACGCCTTTTTCATAGTTATAATAGATAATATTTGTATGGCCACGTTCAAAAAGATATTTCATCGCGATGTAGGCACCATATTGCTGATCGGCATATATGCAGTTAACATACAGGTTATGAGCATCGAAATCAACCAGAACAAATGGTATATTTCTCTTCTTTAAAGTTGATATCTTTTTAGTAATTAACATGGTCGGAAAAACGATCAGTCCATCAATTTGCTTGCTCAACAGAAGATCCACATATTTTGCCTCTTTGACTGGATCAAAATCTGAATTGCATAAAAGAAGGTTATATCCATTTTTATTAGCATAATCCTCTATCCCCCTGGTCACTGAAGCGTAAAAGGGATTTTGAATTTCGGGTATGATCAATCCGATATCCTGACTCTTCTTAATGCGTAAATTTTTGGCATGAATGTTAGGATAATATCCCAATTCTTCAGCAATCTGTTGTATTTTTTTTCTTTTTCCTTCATTGACATGAGGATAGTTAGATAAGGCTCTCGATACAGTAGAATCACTTACTCCAGCAATCTTCGCGATATCTTTTATGGTGGATTTATTATTAATCATGTCGACCTCAAATTTTTACAATCGTTCTCAATAATTCTAACATAACTTTTTATAATTTGCACTAATGAAAATAGTAGAGTCCATATGATTGAGTAGAAAAGAAGAGCCAATTTCAAAAACCTCGGTTCAAATGGAGTTTCCAAACCAAACACGAAAACCTGACGGACAGTCATGATCTCACATCTCGATGGGGTAATACCCGAATTCTTTCACGGCTCGATATACTGCCAGAACATTCTCTACCGGTACATCAGCGGTATACATGTTGGCACTGGAAAGAATCAGCCCCCCTCCTCGGGCTGCCGAGGAAATGATTCGTTTCACTTCCTTTTCGACATCTTCCGGCGTACCCCGCGGAAGTACTTCACGGGTATCGATGTTTCCCATGAGACAAAGCCAATCGCCGTAATGGGCTTTTACCCAAGCGATGTCGACCCCAGCGGCGGGCTCAAGCGGATGGAAGCCAACAATTCCCAAACCAAGCAGATCGTCGAGCAGCGAGGTGATTTGCCCATCGGAATGAAAGAACACGTATACTTCCTGTTGTTTTTTGCGGGCGTAGGCGTAAATGGCAGCAATCTCATCTTTTAACGCCGGAAAGAGCACTTTGCGGTAAAAATGAGGAGACATAAACGGACCTTGATTGCCGGCAATGTCGTCATCAACCAGAATGATTTGAGCACCGGCATCAATATACAGCTTAGCGATTTCGGCATTATAGGCAGTAAACCGGCGAATGATATGTTCCAGCTCCTGGGGATGGGTGATTGACCAAGTCATATAATTTTCGTATCCCATCAGGGGTGTGATCATTCCTCGACCACCCCAGACATCAGCAGCGATAAAAAAGTTAGTTTCCTTGACCCACCGTTCGATTTCATGGGCGTTCTCGTGGTAATAATCCAGTGGAGGAAAATGATACTCATAGACGTCTTCCGGCTTTTGAATTGGGGATTCGATCATGCTGGAAGTCAATGATCCAAATTCTGATTCTTCATAGACTGCCCCCCACCCATCTTTGATGATACTTCGACCTGAGGTACATTTCCCGATAATCCATTTATATGGGCTTGGTTCAAAGGTACAATCCACTCCCTTGAGATCGATATCCAGTTTTTCATAAACTTCCTTGGTATCCGTAAACATATCGAAATCATTCTCATCTTTCCCGATAATTCGAGCCATTAATTTTTTATCGATGAGCCATTCCCCGGTTGGAACCCGATCCGGTTCCAGGTGTTGAATGGCCAAGCGTACTCTTTCACGATGGTCCATGGTTATTCCTCCCCCTGGTTTCAGCATAGTGAATGGTGCGTTTAATACCAATACTATCCTATCAAAGCTGACACCAATAATACCAGTGGAATACAATAAATAACAGATAAAGGTGAATTGTTAAATATTTTTACCGAATAGCATTTGTATAAAAGATTCCCATGCCAGGTATAAACCCTGGCACTCGTAGAGGGTGAAAACATATACCCTTTCACTTCTATTTTCCCCATATTAGCAAAAAGGGTTAGAAGGGATATGAAGGAACCGACCACCATACTCGGTGGTTTCCCTTTCTCTCACTACGGTGTAAGATATTGAAACAAAAAAAGACTAAACAGGATGAATAAATCCGTAGAGGATAACTTTCTTTATCGGAAAGAGCTGGGCGATTGGGGGATGGTTAACATAGCAGAAAACGCACCCGAGGGTTACAATAGTTTAAGATAAAAAGAGATTTATTTTTTACCATAGGGAGGGAGAGACAGTGAGAAATTGTTACATTCTACGTATGCTTGCCCTTTTTTTGTTTATGGGTTTGTTTTTTGAATTGGGAAATGCTGCTTTGGCTTCAGAGATTTTCTACGTTGCACCCAGTGGGAAAGACACTAATCCCGGTACTTTCGAAAAGCCATGGAAAACCATTCAGCATGCAGCAGATACTCTTCAAGCCGGTCAAACCGTCTTTATCCGTGAAGGAATCTATCATGAAGCAGTAGTGACCTCGAACGGGGGAAATACGAACGATGGCTATATTGTATTTTCTGCATACCAAAAGGAAAAACCGGTTATCGATGGAGCCGGAGTGAATGATGCAAATAATGGTTTCGTGATTAATAAATCCTACATTCAACTGATTGGTCTTGAAGTGTGTAATTGGAATGAAGTTGGCATATGGTTGGAAAATGCCGGATATACCAAAATATCCGACTGTATGGTTCATGATGTGACCTATGGGATTGGATTTTCCGACGGAACCCATCACTTTGAACTCAACCGGGTTGTCGCACACCATTTTGATCTGTTCGGTTTCGATGCTTCTCCCTCAGGGGGTGCTGATTGTCACCATGGGATCTTTAACGATTGCATGGCCTATTCCGGGCGTGACCCTGATCAGAATGTCGATGGCTTTGCCCTTGGCCATGGGACCCAACACGATTTCGAATTTAACCACTGTGAAGCCTATGATGTGTATGATGGCTTTGATATCAGCGCTCAAAATACCACCCTCAGCCGTTGCTTAGCCCATCATTGTTGGAATAGCGGGATGAAAATATGGCAAGATAAGGTCACAATCATCAACTGTATCAGTTATCGGAATGATAGCGCGAATGTGGAGTTAGACTGGGATGACAAACCGGGAACCGTCACTCTTCAGAATTGTACCTTGATGGGTGCCGCTACCTTCAACATCTGGATCAACAATAGCGCTGACTCGCTTCACATGTATAATACCATCCTAGCCGGGGGTGAGAACATCGGATTGGCCTTCGAACAAAAAAGCACGGCAAATTACCGAGGAGATTACAATATCTTCCACAACGCCAATCCCGATCGGGTTATTGCTGTCGGATATGAGGATGAATTTTCTTTCGATCAGATCAGAAACGGCGCCTGGATAAGGTATAGTGGTCAGGACCGACACTCAATGGTTGTCGCTTCGCTTTCTCAACTTTTTGTCAACACCTCAAAGAACGACTTTCATCTTAAAAGCAACAGTTCAGCGATCGACCAAGGAAACTCGAAAGGAACGCCATTTTTAGATTTTGACGAAAACCCTCGTCTCAATGGAAAAGGACCGGATATTGGCGCTTACGAATTTATTATGAAAGAGTAAGAATAAATCTCTGTTGAAACAATATGGGTATTGACGATAAAGTAAATAGCTTAAATATCCTTGACCAAACTTACATTATTCGTAAAGGCAGTCCTGAAAATGCTTCTGACTTTTCTCGGTTGATTTTGATTTCAGCTCCAACTTTTTTTCCTGTTTTATTAGGTCCATACCTCCACAACTTAATGGAAACCCTTTATCA
>Ga0172362_10003992_pt1 | contig 12778 bp, 14 predicted proteins | sample LakKivs1_kivu2a2_FD_114534 | JGI IMG/M metagenome (GOLD analysis project Ga0172362, IMG submission 114534) | Sediment microbial communities from Lake Kivu, Rwanda - Sediment s1_kivu2a2 | ecosystem: Environmental > Aquatic > Freshwater > Lake > Sediment | place: Rwanda: Western Province, Lake...
ATGGAACGCGAGAGGAAAGACAGGAGATAGATTACCGGACTACTTTCTCCTTAATGCGAGGATTGCTCAAAGAATCAGTAATCTGGAAGCCTATGTTTCCTTCGCTAACATTCTGGATAAGAAATACCAGATGGTTTTTGGTTATCCCATGCCAGGTAGAACCGTTATGGCAGGAATCTCCTGGAAATTCGGCTCATAACTTTATAAATATTCTATTTTTTCCCTTGACAATCAATAAGAAAATAATTATCCTTATAGTACTAAATATACTATGAATGTCTTTGTCAGCGATGGGAATCCCGATTCGCAATCGGGATGAGGGGGAAACCCGTGGCAACCTCGCGTAGCACATCGAGGTTACTGCTTGTGGTGCAGGAAATATTTATGAAAAAAGCATCAGCACCGAAAAAAATAATAGATGCAAAAGATGTAAAGAAATTTAAAGAGCAACTTATTCAATTGAGAGAAGAATTGCTGAACTTAGTCCAAAAAACGACGGAGAACGAGAAAGAGTATCCCAGTAGTGAGGTAGGAGATAGTATTGACCAGGCAGCCGATTCTTCTGCGCGAGAATTACTCTTTGAACTTAATCACGGTGAAAGGCAGAGATTAGAAGACATCGAAAGTGCTCTAAAAAAGATTGAAGAGGGGCGTTTTGGAGTCTGCGAAAATTGTGGTTATTTAATAACTAAAAAGCGACTGAAGGCAGTTCCCTACGCTCACTTCTGCATAAAATGTAAGGCTAAGATGGAAAAACCGACTTAGGAACCCGCAAATAGAGAATATCGTAAGGCAGGATTTATCAATTATCAATCCTGCTTTTTTATTCTTAGTAATCTTTTAAACTCGCGTTCCTGCGCTTTTTTCGCTCTTCTCATCTTATGTTCCAGCAAGAAAAGGTAAGAAAATGAGACCGAAAATTCTCGGTATGATTATGGCCGGCGGGAAGGGAGAGAGACTTTACCCTCTCACCAAAGATAGAACCAAAGCAGCAGTGCCCTTTGGAGGCAAATACCGAATTATCGATTTTGTCCTGAGCAATTTTCTCAATTCGGGTATTTATTCCCTCTATGTTTTGACACAATTCAAGGCCCAGTCTCTCATTGAACATCTCCAGGACGGCTGGCAGATGGGACAGGTTGTGAGAGACCACTTTATCATTGCCGTCCCTGCCCAGATGCGTGTAGGAGAAAGTTGGTACAGGGGAACTGCTGATGCTATCTATCAAAATCTGAATTTGGTCAAAGGGTTCCGCCCGGATATTGTAGCTGTTTTCGGTGCGGACCACGTGTACAGGATGGATATTCGCCAGATGGTCAGGTTTCATGCAGAAAATAATGCTGACGTTACTGTCGCCACTGTTCCCGTGCCTATTGAAAAGGCATCACAAATGGGTATTATCGATGTAGGGAAAGACGGTCTCATTACTGGTTTTCAGGAAAAGCCCGAAAAGCCCCATCCCATTCCTGGCCGACCTGATGAAGCCTTAGTCTCTATGGGAAACTACCTTTTCAGCTCTGAAGTATTAATGGGTGAACTGAAAGAGAATGCCCTGACAAGGGAAACCCAGCACGATTTTGGGAAGGATGTCATTCCCGCACTGTATCAGAAAAAGAGAGTCTTCGCCTACGACTTTAGAGAAAACAAGATTCCGGGTGAAGAAAGCGTAGAAGAGACTGGCTACTGGCGGGATATAGGGACCATTGAAAGTTACTATCAGGCAAACATGGACCTTCGCGCCATCACACCTTCCTTTAACCTCTACAATCCTCTCTGGCCGATTAAGAGCACCAGTTACACTGAACTTCCACCGGCGAAGTTTGTATTCAATGAACACGGAAGGCAGGGCACAGCTTTAAACTCCATCATCTGTGAAGGCACCATCGTCAGTGGTGGAGAAATAAGAGATTCTGTGGTAGGCAGAAACGTATTCATCCACAGTTATTCCGAAATAAGCCAGTCGATTATTATGGATAATGTAGAAGTTGGAAGGCATGCCCGGATTACTCGCGCAATTATTGATAAGAATGTCAAAATTCCCGAAAGAGAAATTATCGGGTACAATTTGCAAGAAGACCGCAAAAAATATTACGTCTCCCCCGAAGGAATTGTAGTCATTCCCCGCGCCGAATTATAGGGACACAATACTTAATTACCCGCCAGTTCCCGGAAACGTAAGAATATGCTTTACTTTTACGGGTAAACTTGTAAAATGTTAGTGAAGAGGACAAATGTCAGCTAAAAATATTGATAAGATATTGCCCCTGCTAAAAAAAGAGTATCCCCAAGCAAAGATTGCATTAAATTTTGGCAATCCGTTAGAGATTTTGGTAGCTACAGTTCTTTCTGCACAATGTACTGATGAAAGAGTAAATATGGTAACTAAATCTCTTTTCAAAAAGTACAGGAAAGTTCAAGATTATGCAAAAGCTAACTTAAAAGCCTTTGAGCAGGAAATTCGTTCCACAGGATTCTATCGTAATAAAACTAAAAATATAATATCAGCGGCTCAAAAGATTATAAAGGATTTTGGTGGCGAAATACCAGGTGTGATGGATAAATTACTGCAACTGCCTGGAGTCGCCAGAAAGACAGCGAATATAGTACTTTTTAATGGATTTGGAAAGATAGAAGGTATAGCAGTGGACACGCATGTCAGGAGATTAAGCCAGAGGTTAGGGCTCACTGAGAATCAGGATCCAGATAAGATAGAACAGGACTTAATGAAACTGTTGGATAAGAAAGAATGGGGAAAGTTCAGCTATCTCCTAATCGACCATGGCAGAAAGATTTGTGATGCAAAAAAACCAAAATGCTTAGAATGCATTTTACAAAAACTTTGCCCTTCTAGAAAGGATTTTTATGCCTAAAAAGACGCCTAAAAAAACCAAAAAACCTATTTTTGTAATCCAGAAACACAAGGCCACACATCTTCATTACGATTTCCGCCTGGAAAAAGATGGGGTATTAAAAAGCTGGGCCATCCCCAAAGAACCGCCAAGAGAAGTGGACATCAAACGATTGGCTATTCAGGTTGAAGATCATGCTTTAGGTTATGAGAATTTTGAGGGCGAAATAGCCGAGGGACTGTACGGCGCGGGCACCGTAGAAATATGGGACAAAGGATATTATGAGCCAATAAAGTTTCAAACCAAAGAAATAATCTTTAAATTAAGTGGCAAGAAATTAAAAGGCACTTATTGCCTGATAAAGATACAACCAAAAAATCCTGAAGACAAAAATTGGCTCTTCTTCAAAAAGAAATAAGAAGAAATAAATTGTGTCCCCGGAATCGGAAACTGAAGTGGTTAAGACAAAAATAATCTGCACATTAGGGCCTTCTAGCGGCAATGTGACGATACTGAGAAATATGATGCTTGCTGGTATGGACGTAGCGAGACTCAATTTTTCCTATCGAACCCATGCCAGCCACGAACACCATATAAATTTGATTAGAGAGCTAAACAGGAAATATAGGCGACACATAAAAATATTGCAGGACCTGGAAGGTTATCGCATAAGGATTGGCAAGTTCAGAAATAAGGAAGGCGTGGAATTGAAGAAGAGACAGCAGGTTCTTCTAACTAACCAGGATGTAGCCGGAGAAAAGAAAGTAATACCTTTCGATTATGAAACTTCTCTAAATGATATAAAAGCAGGGACTCACATCTACATAGACGACGGAAACATTGCTCTGGTAGTGAAAACAAGTACGAATAGATATATCAAGGCAGAAGTGGTTATTCCTGGCTTTTTAAAGGAAAATAAGGGCGTTAATATTCCGAACATAAAACTACAGTTTAAAGGATTAACTGATAAGGATAGAATCGACATCCAGTTCGGCATAAAGAATAAGGTAGATTATATTGCGCAGTCCTTTGTAAGAGATAGAAATGATATTATTCAAATAAGGGATTTGCTAAAACCCAGACTCCCAAATTGCCAGATAGTTGCCAAGATTGAAAACCTGCAGGGCATTAAGAACATTGACGAAATAATAGACGTTTCTGATGGAATTATGATAGCTCGTGGAGATATGGGAATATCAATTCCAATCTACCAAATTCCCATTGTTCAAAAACGGATAATCAGAAAATGTAACCAGAGAAAGAAATTCGTGATTACTGCTACACAGATGCTTGAAAGCATGGTGGAAAATCCAAAACCCACGAGAGCCGAGGTTACTGACGTTGCCAACGCAGTGTTAGATGGGACTGATTCTGTTATGCTTTCAGCAGAAACCGCTGTAGGTAAACACCCCGTTGAGGCAGTAAGAATGATGAACCAGATATTGAAATTCACAGAAAATTCCGAGAGAAATGCCTTATAATATTTTACTTGTAGATGACGATAAAGAGTTTAGAGAGGAATTTCGCGATTACCTGGAGGATTACGAAGTAATCGAAGCCCGTAATGGTGAAGAAGCATTGAATTTGTTGAGAAAACCGAATGTCATAGACCTGGTAATCCTGGATGTAATGATGCCAGGGTTGCGCGGAACCGAGGTATTAAAAGAAATGAGGAAGATAGACCCTGCCCTCGGTATCATCATTTTGACGGGTTACAGTTCTGAAAGTGTAGCTATTGAAGCGTTAAAGGGACGCGCAGACGATTACATACAAAAACCCCTGGATATTGATAAAGCCAAAAAAATCATAGAAAGCTTATTGGAAGCCAAAAAAGAAGAAGGCAACATAGATATTGCTGGTATAAAAGGAAAGATTGAAAAAGTAAAGCGCTTTGTGGAACGGAACTATCACAAAAAAGTATGTTTGAAGGATGCAGCTCAGGCAGTCTATCTAAGTCCTAAATATCTAAGCAGAATCTTCAGACAGAACACCGGTAAAAGTTTTAGCGAATACAAGTTGAAGGTCAAAATAGAAAAGGCAAAGGACCTTTTGAGTAAGACGGGTTACAATGTGAATCAGGTTGCGGAAAACTTAGGATATGAAAATGTAGAATCATTCATCAGGCTTTTCAAGAAACTCGTTAAGTACACGCCAGCGGAGTATCGAAAGAAAATTCGGCGAGAAAAGAGAAAGCGTAAATAAGATGCAAGAACACGAAGTGAAAAATGGGCCAAAGAGACAGGACTTGTCGAACGTTGACGCCTCACGTTTATCGTGGGGGGCTTTAGCCAGGGGAGTTGGCGCAATAGCGGTTCCCATTTTCGTAGCTATTATTGTAGTCTTAGCCATATTAGATATCAAGGCAGTCTTTGAGCCACCTCTACTTCTCCCTGCCCTTAACACGCTGTTCGTCTCCGTCATATCTTTTGCTGTAGCCTACATCTCAGCAAGATGCTATATAAAAATGGGCTTGTCCAACGTTCTCTTATTAGGTTGCGGAGTATTGACGTTCGGCACTGCAAATCTAATTGCTGGCTGGCTAATAACCTTTACAGGCTCACCAAACATTAACGTGACTATTCATAATACCGGAGCTCTGTTAGGTTCACTCTTTCATGCCGTGGGTGCGATGTTGCCTTTAACAGAAATAGCTACAGGAAAAGTGTCAAAACGTAGAAAGTTCGGGGTGGTACTTGTCTATCTTGGGGTGTTGGTATTCATAGCATTAGTCGCCATAGCGAGCTTGCGGGGGGCTTTCCCGCCATTCTTCACGCAAGGAATAGGTCCCACACTATTGAGGCAGGGCGTGTTGGGAAGTGCATTGGCTTTATTCGCTATATCTTCTTTTTTGTTCATGAAACGTTATTCTAAGTTGAAGGTAGACTTTCTATACTGGTACTCTCTGGCCCTGGCCCTGATCGCTGCAGGATTGTCCGCGGTGTTTCTTCAGAAGGCTGTTGGCAGTCCTATAGGGTGGGCAGGTAGGTCGGCACAATACCTTGCCGGCGTCTACTTTTTTGTCGCCGTGCTAACTGTTACCAGAGGAGCACGTGCCAAGGGAACATCTTTGGAATTAATGCTGGCATATTTTTTCCGGGAGGCTGAGAAGCATTACAAAGCGCTCATTGATACGGTCAGTGACGCCATAATTTCAATAAATGATGAGGGCAGGGTATTATTATGGAATTCTGCAGCGGAGAAAATATTCGGTTATAGTCGAGGTGAAGCTGTTGGTACATTCCTGAATTACTTGATAGTCCCTGACTACTATACCGATAGCTTGAGGAAGGATTTCGCAGAAGTAGAGAAGAATCCGCTGGTGGGAAAGATGAAGGAAATAGAAGCCAGGAGAAAAGACGGCGAACTATTCCCGGCTGAGCTTTCCGTCTCATCGAGAAAGACGGCAAACGGCTGGATAAGTACTATCATCATCAGGGATATCAGTGAGCGCAAGAAGACTGAGGAGGAAAAGGATAGATTCCTGAAAACTATCGAAGCGGCTAAAGAAGCAATATGTCTTCTTTCTCCAGATTTGAAAATAACTTATACCAACGACGCAACGGATGAACTTTTTGGCTACAGAAAGGGAGAATTGGTGGGAGAGCACGTATCCATTCTCAACGCAGGGCCAACACCAGAATTAGTAGCCGAGAAAATAGCAGACACTATGAAAAGAAAGGGATGGTGGGAGGGAGAAATCTCCAATAAAAGAAAAGATAGCACTGAACTTACGACTTATGCAACGTTAAGCGCACATAAAGATAGAGAAGGTAGAATATTGAATTTTATTTCCATCCAGAATGACATCACCGAACGCAAGAAAGCTGAAGAGGCGTTGAAGTATAGCGAAGAGCGTTACGCGCTTGCCCAGAGAGTGGCAAATATCGGTAGCTGGGATTGGGATATTCGAACGGGTAATCTGAAATGGTCGGAAAAAATTGAACCAATGTTTGGCTTTGCTCGCGGAGAATTCAAGGCAAGTTATGAAGCATTTCTTGAATGCGTTCATCCTGAGGACCGACAACATGTTATTGATTCAGTAAACGCCTGCATAGAAAAGGGCAAAAATTACGATATTGAACATCGCATAGTCTGGCCGGACGGCACAGTGCGCTGGGTTTCAGAAACAGGCAACGTTATCCGCGATGCGAATAATAAGGCAATGCGCATGCTGGGAGTGGTGAAGGATATCACTGAGCGCAAACAGGCAGAGGAAGTTTTGAAAAGAGACAAAGAAACCTTTGAGAGGTTGGTAAACGAAAGGACGCAGGAATTATTGTACGCGCAGGCGGAATTGGACAAAGCAAAGCGCCTCTCGGATATTGGCACTCTTGCGGCAACTGTTGCTCATGAGCTGCGTAATCCCCTGGGAGTTATCAAAACAGCCTCCTATAACATAAGGAGAAAAAGAAAAAGTACCCTGATAGATAAACACCTGGACAATATAGAAAAGAAGATATCGGAAAGCGACCAGATAATAAATAATCTTTTAAGTTATTCGCGGATAAAAATACCCACTTATGAAAAGATAGAAATTTACGAGCTTCTAAATGAATGTATCAGTTTTATGAAAAAAAGATTTTACAATCAGAAAGTTTCCATATTCAAAAATTATGGGCCCAGGAAAAAGAAGTTTATTGATGGAGATCCCTTGCAGATTAGAGAGATCTTCAATAACATTTTGACTAATGCATATCAATCTATATTGAATAAGAAAGGAAAAATAGAAGTAATGACCAGGGATGTGGGAAAGAATTTATTTGAGATAAACATCAGCGATAACGGAATCGGTATAGATGAAGAAGATTTGGATAAAATATTTCAACCCTTCTTTACGCGAAAATCGAAAGGCACAGGACTGGGCCTTACGATTTGTAATGAGTTAGTGCGGCTTCACGGGGGAAGAATAGACATAAAGAGTAGGAAAGGCGAAGGAACAACAGTAAGGATAACTCTCCGGGTGAAGAGATGAGCAAAAGGAAAAAGAAAATCCTGATGATTGATGATGATGAAGAGCTGTGTGAAGAAGTAACAGAAATCCTGACCAATGAGGGCTACCATGTAACCACGGCGTTTGACGGCTTAAGTGGGAATAGATTCATCCAAAAATACGACTATGATATTGTCATTCTGGATATTAAGATGCCCGGTTTAAGCGGACTGGATATCCTGGAGGGCATAAAAGGAGAAAACAAAGTGGCTAAAGTCATTGTTCTAACTGGACGACCCTTGAGCAAGAACCTGCAGGAAGAGGAAGACCATAATAATAAAGAGGAATCCCTTTTAGGACTGGCTGACGGGATTATCGGTAAGCCCTTTGATATAGAAGTATTGCTGGGTAAGATTAAGGAATTGGCAAATAGAACATAACAGTTAATATCTGGGAAAAAAGATTTTGAATGGGGAAGCACTCACTGCTTCCCCATTTTTTATTCATAGAATGGTCAGTAGAGATGGTGGAAAAAAGTCAAAAAAAAGGGGAAATGGACTATTGATTGATAATGTAGATTCATGCAATAATCTTATATGATAAATCTACCCGGTTTAGACAAAAGTAGACGAGGAGGGATAAAAGATGCCAAGAAAGAAAGTATTGATTATTGACGATGATAGAGAGTTTGGAGAAGAACTTAAAGAACTGCTGGAGTTGGAGGGTTATAATACTACCGCTTTTTTCGATGGCACATCTGCCCTGGGAATGATTTCCCGGATAAAACCGGATCTCATATTACTGGACCTCAAGTTAATGGGGAAAAGCGGGTTTCAGGTCGCTTATGAACTGAGAAGTTTTCCCAAAACTGCAGATATTCCTATTATCGCTATGACCGGGTTTTTTACAGAAAAAGAACATGTTGAACTTATGGATATGTGTGGAATTGAAATTTGTCTCGTAAAACCTTTCGATTCACAGGAGCTAATTAGGAAGATAAAGGCGGCTTTGAAAAAAAGGAGGTGACAATCATGACATGCGGACATTGCGGAACAAAGAAAAAGAAGGCGGTCTATGAATGTGGGTCTTGCGGCAGAGTATCTGATAGACAGGAAGAGTGCTGCGGCAAGCCGATGAAGAAAAAGAAGTAAAAGGGAGGCAGTATGGAAAGAAAGTGGACTTGTGAAGATGACATTTTATGTGGCGTAAATGAGCCCAAGGACAGACAAAATTTAACTGACCTGGAGAAAAAGCATATGCCCACGATTGATGCGCCTGAAAGGGTAAAAAAAGATGAACCTTTCGAGGTAAAGATAGAAGTAGGTAAGTTACTGGCTCATCCAAACGAACCAGCCCATTTCATCGAATGGATAGAGTTGTATTGTGGCGACACATTCCTGGCAAGGGCAAATTACAGTGGAGGAGCGAGTTTTCCCCAGGTATCTTTCAAGGTAAAACTCAGCCACGCTCATGGTCCTCTGAGAGCATGGGAAAAATGTAATTTACATGGGTTGTGGGAAAATACCAAGGAAATTAGCGTAGACTAAAGAAGAGCCAGGCTAACTTCAGACATTGTGAATGGAGAAAGGAGGTGACAAAAATGGCAGAAATTACAAAAGAGAAATTATTAGAACTATTGAACAAGGACCTTGGTTTGGAATACACGGCTTGCGTGCAATACACCCAACACCAGGCAGTAATGAAAGGAGCGATGTACCAGACCATTCAAAAAGAACTTGTTGTACATGCCCAGGAAGAACTATCCCATGCCACAATACTCGCTGTCCAGATAGCCTATCTTGGCGGCGTTCCCACGGTTGACATGCCCACCCCAAAGATTTCTAACGATAGTCGAACGATGTTACAACAAGACCTGGATGGAGAGAATGATGCTATAAAAAGATATACTCTTAGGATAAGCCAAGCTGAAGAAATCAATCTATACCATCTGGCGCAGCAGCTCAGGAATATTCTGGCAGTGGAACAGGAACATGCAATGGACCTGGAGGCTGCACTGGGTAAATAAGAACGATGGCAAAACTCCAATGCAGGTGAAGGGGGTATAGTGTGATTAATTACGGATTTACCAAGGAATTGATCATTCCCTTTGAGAAGACAGTGGAGATTGTTATCAGGGAACTGAAGAAACAGGGATTTGGAATTCTTACCAGAATAGATGTCAAAGAAAAATTTAAGGAGAAACTGGGTATAGATTTCAAAAGGTATGTAATATTAGGAGCTTGCAATCCACCCAACGCCCATAAAGCCATTCTCGCCGAAGAAAATATCGGGCTAATGCTTCCCTGCAATGTCATTGTTTATGAAGACGGAGACAACACGACCGTATCATTTATAAAGCCAACAGTAGCGATGGAAATGATTAAGAACGAAGAATTAAGAAGGATTGCCGCAACTGTAGAATATCAATTGAAACAAGCCTTTGACTCAATAACGTAATAAATTAAAACCTGTGTAGGGGCGATTCATCGAACCCGATTGGTAAATGGGGGCTCAATAAATTGAGCCCCTACATAAGTAGCAGCAGAGCGTAAGCTCTGCTTTTTATTTTATTAGCACAGAATCTTGGGGTCCTCCCGAAAGGGAGGCATTTATTTATCAATACTAATTTGGTTGACAAAAAGTGTAAATAAGTGTAAAATGCAACTAATATGAAAAAATACAACGTAAGCCAAACAGCAAAAGAATTAGGTGTCACCAGGCAAACTATCCATAACTGGATCAGAAAGAACTGGGTTACACCCAAAAGAGATTATCGCAATTACCCTGTCTTTACTCTCGAAGACCTGAAGAAAATCAAGGATTGGCGAGACACGCTAAGAGCGCTGTGAAAATATTCATATAAGAGTATCTGCAGGGACTATGCATTTTTGGGATAGGTTTGTCTTCGCAACAAACAGTTGAGATTTTTTAAAAGCTTCACAAAACACTTTAACTCCAATGTCTTTCAAATTGGAGTCCTCCCGAAAGGGAGGAATTTATTCATCCCTGCTTTCGCAGGGACTCCACAGTCTTGGAGGCCTCCCGAAAGGGAGGGGAAGCAAATTGAGTATTGTGTTTCCGGAATTCCATGGATCAGAAAAATAAGAGCTTAAGATTTTCCTTCTCTGACGGGATATTTGCCAGTGGAATGGTTGGCTTTACCCAGGAATATCTTACCCCATTTCTACTCCTGTTAGGCGCCACGGCAAAACATGTAGGAATGCTGAGCGCTCTTCCTAATTTCTTTGCATCTTTGATACAGGTTAAAAGTGCCGACCTTACTGAGCGCCTTAAGTCACGGAAAAAGGTTATCAACATCTTTGTCTTGTTTCATGCCCTTATGTTATTGCCAATGGCAATTATGGCTTTGTCAGGGGGAGGCAAACCAGTTACTTTTATAGTATACGTAGTTCTGTTTACATCATTGGGAGCAATTGCCACCCCTGCCTGGGGAAGCCTGATGTCAGACCTGGTGGATGAAGACAGGAGAGGAACTTATTTTGGCTGGAGGAACAGGACACTGGGGTTCATAACAGTCGCCGCAGCCTTCATAGCCGGCTTCATCCTCCAGAAGATGAAAGGAGTTAACATATTTTATGGCTTTACGCTTATTTTTGGTGCTGCGTTCATATTCAGGATGATGTCCTGGTACTTTTTGACAAGAATGTATGAACCACCTTTGAGCCACGGGAAAGAAAACCAATTTACGTTATTTGATTTCCTGGCTCGAATAAAAGAGAGCAATTTTGCAAAATTTGTTCTGTTCGTATCTATGATGAATTTCTCTGTTAATTTGGCAGCGCCATTTTTTGTAGTACTAATGCTTAAGGATTTACATTTTAGTTACATTCTTTATACCATTATCACCATTACCGCAACTCTTACGGTTTACATTATGATTAGCCGGTGGGGCAGACATGCAGACAGAATTGGCAACCTGAAAATTATTAAATTTACATCCCCCTTAATTGGAGTAATTCCATTAATGTGGATTTTTAACCGTAACCCGGCATTCCTGATTTTCGCTCAAGTATTCTCTGGATTTTTATGGGCAGGATTTAACCTTTGTACAACCAATTTTATCTACGATGCAGTAAGTCCTGAAAAACGAACCCGCTGCATATCATATTTTAATGTACTCAATGGATTAGCTCTCGCTGGTGGCGCACTTCTCGGTGGATTTTTATTGCAGAGACTACCGCCTCTTTTTGGGTACAAGATCTTAACCCTTTTCTTAATCTCTTCCACGTTAAGAATTATGGTTGGTATTTTTATGCCACTGAAATTAAGAGAAGTGAGGCCTGTCGAAGAAGCCAAGAGTAATCAGCTCTTTTTTAGTATGATCGGCATAAAACCGCTCCTGGGAATTGAAAGAAAGACAATTAGATATTAAGGCAAAAACAGCAAAATATGGCTGAGAGTGACATCAAGGATTTGACATTGGAAGAACTTAAAAAAACAGTTGTGGAGATGCAGGAAGCACGCTATAGAGCCAACCAGATATTCTCCTGGCTTTATCGAAGATGGGCCCGCGATTTTGCCGAAATGGACGATATCCCGGCGACGCTTAGAGATAAACTTGGCGAGACCTATTACATAAGCGCTCTTGAGCTTTCCCAGCATCTTAAGTCAACTGACGGTACTGAAAAATTTCTTTTTAAACTCGCGGACGGAAATTTCATAGAAAGCGTCCTTATTTATGCAAAAAATAGAAAAACAATATGCCTTTCTACTCAGGTTGGCTGTAAATTTGCTTGCTCTTTCTGTGCCAGCGGGCTTATAGGCTTTATAAGAAATCTTACGCCAGGAGAAATTACAAACCAGATACTTTTCTTACAACAAAATCTTAAGCACAAGATAACGAATTACGTACTTATGGGTATGGGTGAGCCCCTGGATAACTACGAGAATGTCCGAAAAGCTATTATGATAATGAACGACCCGGAAGGAATGGCTATAGGGGCAAGAAGGATTACTATTTCCACATGTGGAATGATTC
>Ga0172362_10003993_pt1 | contig 12778 bp, 8 predicted proteins | sample LakKivs1_kivu2a2_FD_114534 | JGI IMG/M metagenome (GOLD analysis project Ga0172362, IMG submission 114534) | Sediment microbial communities from Lake Kivu, Rwanda - Sediment s1_kivu2a2 | ecosystem: Environmental > Aquatic > Freshwater > Lake > Sediment | place: Rwanda: Western Province, Lake...
GCCCCAGTCGCCGGCGTCGTAGACGAGGTTGTTCCTCAGGTACGCGCCGCTCGTGCGCTCGAGCAGGATGCCGCGGCTGCCCGCCGACGCGCTCGTCGAGCCGTCGATCGTCACGCCGGTGGTGCCGAGAATGCTGAACCCGTTCGCCGACTGCGCGACCGCGACGCAGTCGCGGACGCGCAGCCCGTCGGCCCCTTCGGCGCGGATGCCGTGCACGCCGCCGCGGAACACGACGCCTTCCACCGTGACGTCGTGGTGCGTGATCGCGAGGCCGCTGCTCGAGCCCGGCGGCTCCACGACGACCGAGCGCGGCGGCCCGTCCGCGACGAGGCGCACGTCGGCGAAGCGGCTCTGCAGTGCCTCCCGGTAGACCCCCGGCTGGACGCGGATCGTGTGCCCCGCGCCGACCAGCCCCAGCGCCTTCCCGATCGTTCGCCAGGGCGTCGCGGGAGACTGCGCCTGCAGCGCGCTGCGCGCGTCGTTGCCGGTCGCGTGGTCGACGTGGAAGTCGAGGGCGAACGCCCTGCCCGCGGACACGGCGCTCGCCAGGAGCACCAGCACGAGCGCACGCGGCGCAAGCCCGCAGTGGGCTCGCGGAGCGCGGCCGTGCGTCGTGCGCGGAGGATCGGGGGGGCGTCTTGCCATGGGAGCAGTGCAGCAGGGAGGTGCTCGGGAGACCGGCCAGGGGTGCACGCCGCGTGCCGCTGCATCGAGCCGGGCTACCCGGCGACGCGCGAGATCGCCGTCCGGGGCGAATCGCCACGCCGTGGCGATCTTCCACGCGGAAGCGTCGGCGATCGGTCGGCGACGCGTGGGGTTCTCCGCGATCCCGGGGAGCCGCGCGGGCCCGTTCCGCGCCGCCGTGGCGAAGTCCCCCACTTCGCGGCGGAAACCATCGCGAGCGCAGTCGTCGCCTGATCTCTTGCAGCGCTACGCGAAATTGCGTGGGGCACGCGGCCCGTGACGACGTTTTCGCTGGCGACTTCGGCCGGGCACGGCACGTGCTCACCGTCCCCGCCCGATGAACAAGACGCTCCTCGATCGCATCGGGCGCCGGCTTGGTGTGCCGGCGCGAGCCGGGACCCGTCGCTTCGTGCGCCACGGCGCGCGCGCGTGCGCGTTTCTGTTGCTCGCAGGGGTGCTGGCCGGGCTCGTCCCGGCCGGCGCAGACGCGAAGCCGCCTCGCGTGACGTCGATCACGCTGTCGCCGTCCGCCGACAAAGATCCCTTGATCCCGGGCGAGCAGCAGGCCATCACCGCGATCGCGACCTACTCCGACAACTCCACGGAAGACGTGACCCAGCGTCTGGTCTACACGTCGTCGAAGCCGGAGGTCGTCGAGGTCGTCGGCCCGGGAGCGGCCCGGGCGCTGCGCGGCGGCGACGCGGAGATCAAGGCCTACGATCCGGTGAGCGGAAGGAACGCGCGCACCAGCGTGAAGTTCAAGGTCGCGAAGCTCGAGCGCATCGATCTTCTTCCCGAGAACAAGGTCGTCCGGGCGGGACGCTGGCTCGAGCTGCGCGCGCTCGGCACCTATGCGAACGGCCGCAGCGGGATCGATCTCACCGATCGGGTGAGCTGGTCGTCCGACAAGACCTCGGTCGCGCAGGTCGAGCGGCGCGCCGACGGCTCGGTCGTGGTGCACGGTATTGCGGCCGGCAAGGCAAAGATCCTGGCCCTGGAGCCGCTCGATCGCGTCAAGTCGGACAGCGGCGCCGGCCGCATGAGCGTGGTCGACCGTCTCTCCGGGATCGTGGTCGAGCCGGGCGAGGTGACCCTGCGCAACGGCGAGACGGCGGTGCTCGCGGCGCACGGCGTCTTCGAGGGTGGGGTGACGGTGGATCTGAGCCCCTGGGTCGAATGGACGAGCACCGATCCCGGCGTGGCGATGGTGTCGGAGGACGGCGTGCTCACGGCGGTCGGGATGGGCTCCACCCGGATCGGTGCCGTCGATCCCGATTCGGGAATCGGGAGCAGCGGCGACGACGAGGCGCGCATCGACGTGCTCGGCGGCCTGCTCGGCCTCGCCGTCGCACCCGCGAGCGTCACGTTGCCGATCGGTGGCACCGCTCGGCTCGGGGCGTTCGCCGTGTTCGAGGGGCGCGACGATCCCGTCGCGCTCGACGGTGTGCGCTGGAGGACGACCAACTCGACGTCGGTCGTGGTCGATGGTGCGACGGGTGCGGTCCGCTGCGCGAACGCGGGCGCCGCGGCGATCTCGTTCACCGAGCGGGAGAGCGGTGCTTCCTCGACGACCTTCGCTGGCGATGCCCGCGTCGCGTGCGTGTCCGACGTCGCGACGGTTCGCGTCTCGCCAGCGAAGAAGCTCGTGGGCATCGGCAAGTCGGCCACCCTGAGGGCCTTCCTGCTGCTGCCCGACGGCACCGAGCGCGACATCACGACGACCGCGATCTGGACGTCGAGCCGGCCCGACGTGATCAGCGTGAGCCGCGTCGGCGAGCTGACCCGGGGGCGCGGTGTGGCACCGGGTGTCGCCGTGATCACGGCGGTCGACCCGGTGACCGGCACGCGCTCCGACGGAGCGGCCGGCATCAGCTCGAAGCTGAGCGTTACGGGGCCGCCGAGGACGCTGAAGATCTTTCCTGCGCCCACCAGCTCGGCGGGAATCGAGCTGCCCGCGGGCACTCCCTTCCTGCTCAAGGCGCGCGTCGACTTCGAGGGCGGCGCCACCCAGGGGGCCAACAACCTCGTCCTGTGGACGTCGTCGGATCCGTCGGTGCTGCGCATCTCCAACGGTGAAGACGGCAAGCAGCCCGGGCTGTCGACGCCTCTGCGCGGGGGCGAGGTGACGGTGACGATCCAGTATCCGAAGCCTGGAGCGTCGCCGCCGCAGTTCCCGCCGGCGCAGCCGATGTTCAGGTCCGTCCAGGTGAGGGTGCGCTGACCATGCGTCCTGCGAAGGGAGTTCGGGCAAGGCTCGATCGTCGCCGCCGCGTGCTCCCCGGCGCGCTGCTCGCGGCTTCGGTGGTCCTCGCTGGAACCGTCTCCACGGCCGTGGCCGCGTCGGTGAGCCTCGATCCGTCGTTCGGCTCGGGCGGAACGCTCGGGCTGCCGCTCTCCCCGGGCTCCAACGCAGACGAGGCCTTCGCGGTGGTCGGCGACGCCGAGGGACGCATCGTCGTCGCCGGCTACAGCTCGAGCCCGCAGCAGCAGATGACCGTCGCGCGCCTCGATGCGACCGGGGTGCTCGACGACACCTTCGGCGACGGCGGCGTCGTGAAGCTCGACCTCGGCGTCCGCGCGCGCGCCCAGGCGGTCGCCTTGCAGCCCGACGGCCGGATCGTGATCGCGGGCTTCGCCGTGATGCTGCCGACGGGCAACGAGCAGCTCGTCGCCGCGCGCCTGCTCGAGGACGGGACGCCGGATCCCGACTTCGGGTCGGGCGGTGCGGTCGCGACGGCATTCGGAACGCGGGACGCGCGTGCGACGGCGCTCGCGCTGCAGGAGGACGGCGGGATCGTGGTCGCCGGCTGGGCGCGCAACTCGGCGAACCGCGACGTGGTCGTGGTGCGCTACGACGGCGACGGCGTGCTCGATCCCGACTTCGGGAGCGGCGGCAAGGTCGTCTGGCCGATCGGGACCGGCAACGACGAGGCCACCGCGGTGGCGATCGACGGGCAGCAGCGCATCGTCCTCGCGGGCTACGCGGTGGACGGCAGCACCCACGACCTGCTCGCGGCGCGTCTCACCGCCGGCGGCGCGCCCGACACCACGTTCGCCGGCACGGGCTTCCGCCGCGTCGCGGCGAGCCTCGGCGTCGAGCAGGCCAACGCGCTGCTCCTGCAGGCGGGTGGCGGCATCGTGATCGGCGGCCAGGCGAAGATCGACGGCAACCAGCACGTCGCGCTGGCGCGCCTCACCGACGCGGGCGCCCTCGACGCGACCTTCGGTGTCGGCGGCATCCGCGTCACGGCGATCGGCGAGCTCGCGGAAGGGAAGGCCGTCGCGGCGTCGACGCGCGGCCGCTTCGTGGTCGCCGGGCGCGCCCGCATGCCGGGGGGGCGGCTCGAGTTCTTCGCCGCGCGCTACTCCGGCGACGGCGCGCTCGATCCGACCTTCGGCACCGACGGCCACCTGCGCATCGCGCTCGGGGCGAAGAACGACGAGGCGTACGCGGTGACGCAGGGCGACGACGGCGCGATCGTGCTCGCGGGTACGATGCGGGTCGGCAACAACGCCAACTTCGGCCTGGCAAGGCTGCTGGTGGACGACTGCGGCGACGGCTTCCTCGACGACGGCGAGCAGTGTGACGAGGGCAGCGGGCCGAGCTGCTGCTCGAGCAGCTGCACGATCCTGCCGGCCGGCGAGGTCTGCCGCCCCGTCGCCGACGTCTGCGACGTCGCGGAGACCTGCGACGGCACGTCGAGCGCCTGCGGCGCGGACGAGGGGCTGCCGGACGCGGACGAGGACGGCGTCTGCGACGAGCAGGACCTCTGCCCCGCGGACGCGGACCCGTCGCAGGGCGACGCCGACGGCGACGGCGAGGGCGACGCGTGCGACCCGTGCACGAACGGCGTGACGCTCGAGCGTCCGACGATGCGCTTCGGCGATCTCCAGACGCCGGGCGGCGACGACTTCGCGAAGATCCTCGGGACGGTCTCGCTGCCGGCGGATGCCCTGCCGAACCCGCGCGACGGCGGCGCGCGCGTCGTCGTGCGCGCCGCCGACGGCAGCGTGCTGTTCGACGCCGCCCTTCCGCCGGGCGCCTTCGACTCGGCCACCAAGGTCGGGTGGCAGGTGACCGGCGGCGGGAGGGTCTACAAGTTCCGCAGCCCCGTCCCGTTCGACGGCCTGGTGCGCAAGTTCCGCATGATTCGTGCGCTCACCCCGGGGCGCTACCACGTGAAGATCGTCGGCTCGCCGCTCGACCTCTCGACGATGCCGCTGTTCGGTGCGCTCTCGGTCTCGGTGTCGCTGGACGCCGCGGCGCTCGAGCAATGTGCGGAGCTCGAGTTCGGTGGCCCCGAGCACTCCTGCAACCTGAACGAGCCGGAGACGACGCTCGTCTGCAGGTAACGAGCCCCGGTGCGGGCGTGCGCGGGCACGCCGCGCCCTGCGTCACTCCGGCAGCAGGTCGCCCGAGCCGCCGAAGTCCTTCGGGAAGTCCCTGAACTTCGGCAGCCCGTCGCGAACGGCGAGCACCTTCGCGCCGTAGTGGACGTGCAGCGACGGCTGGTAGGCGAGACCCGCGATACTACCGGCCGGGATGTCCACCATGCCGATCGCGGGGTGCTCGATCAGCACGGGCGATCCGCAGGAGGTGCAGAACTGGCGGTGGCTCGCCTCGGTCTTCTTGAAGAGCCCGAGCTTCTCCTTGCCCCTGGTGACGCGCACCTCCGACGCCGGCCACAGCGCCGCGGCGTGGATCGGCGCCCCGAGCCAGCCGCGGCACGAGCCGCAGTGGCAGTACGCCTGCACCGCGGGCTCGCCGGTCAGCTCGACCTGCACCGCGCCGCAGAAGCATCCGCTCGTCCGCTTCGAGTCCGCCATGGGGCCTCCTTGCCGGGTCTCGACCGGCTGTCCACGGCGTCGAAGCCGCGTCAAGAGAGGGTCGGTTCGTCCACCGGCCAGCTCCGTCCGCGGGACGTCGTTGCCCGGAGCAAGATATTGTCCTACATTTAACCGGTGCGCTTCGTCTGGGATCCGCGCAAGGCGGCGAGCAACCTGCGGAAGCACGGGGTCGCGTTCGAGGAAGCCGCCACGGCGTTCGATGATCCGCTGGGTGCCTACTACCCGGACAGGCTGCACGAGGAGCGATTCATCCTGATCGGATTCTCTCGCGGGCGGCGTCTTCTCTACGTCGTGCACGCGGAGGTCGGCGCCGAGGCGATCCGGATCATCAGCGCACGAAAGGCGACGCGTCATGAGAAAGCGCGCTACGAGAGCGACTGACGTTGGCACCGGCTCCGCCGAGCACGAAGGACGAGACGGCAGAACGACTCGATCCGAACGCGCCACCGTCCGCGACCCGCGCGCCGCAAGAAAGACCGCAACCGATCCCCTCGACGGCCCGGTCGATTTCGCGCGCTTCGGTCCGGTGCGACGGAATGCCTTCGCTGGCTCTGGCGAGCTGGGCGGGCCTTCGTTGCTCGCGCTCTGGGAGATGCCCGAGCTCGCGACGGACGCCGTCCTGCTGCGCCGCGGTCGCCCGGCGAAGGGCGCCCGGAGGACGACGACCGTGCGCTCGGTGCGCCTGCCCGACGCGCTCTGGACGGAGCTCGAGCGCGCGGCGAAGGCCAAGCATCTCAACCTGCACCAGGCGATGCGCGCCGCGCTGCTCGGCTGGATTCGCCGCGCCGGGTGACCTGAACGCTACCGCGGCGCGTTCCCCTTTTCCGGGGGCGCTATCGAGCGAGGGGTGGCGTGGCGAGGATCCCGGCCGTTGCTGGCGTCGCAGCTGCAGCGTGCGGCCGTCTCCCGGGGTCGGCAGCGGCGGGTGCCAGCGCGGGTTCTCGACCGCGTTGCCGTCGGAGTCGAGTACGTACTTCGGCGTCAGATACACGTGCGGCATCGAGCCCGGCGGCTCCTTCGCCAGCAGCTCGGCGCGCTGGCGCGCCTCCTCGCGCCCGTGCTCGGTCTCCCGTGCGTTGGCCGCACGCGCCTCTTCCGTCGGAGCGAAGTACCAGTTGACGATGTCGCGCAGGCGGTAGCGCTCGATCGGCTCGTAGCCCCGCTGCTTGAACCACGCGACCGAGAGCGGCCCGTCGTCCTCGATGCACACCAGCTTCGGCTTCCAGCGCTCGATGTCGAACCCCTCGAGGACCGCCTTCTGGTGGCCCTCGACGTCGATCGACAGGAAGTCGAGGTCGGTCACGCCCTGCCGCGCGAGCAGATCGTCGAGCGTGATGCCGGGCACCTGGATCTCGGCGACGACGGGCAGGCTCCTGGCCACGTCCAGCTCCGCGGTCGACATGCTCCACCCGAACACCTTGTAGAACTTCTCCGGCTCGTCGGAGCGCGCGGTGACGAGTGCGTTCACGAAGACGCTGCGCGGGCGCGACTCCTTCCAGCCGGCCGCGAAGTCCGCCAGGCCGTCGACGCCGATGCCACCCCAGCCGAGGTGCTTCTCGAGGTAGTAGGTATTGCTGTTCTTGATCGGCCAGGCGCAGCCGATCTCGACGAACACGCCGTCGCGGCGATCCTGGAAGAAGTCGCGGATGATCAGCTCCTCGTTGCGGTACGAGTACAGCTTCTTCTCGGTCCAGAGGATGTCTTTGGCTCCAGCCTCGTCCCCGGCCGCTTCCGGGTACGGACCCGTGACGACCATCACGAGCGCGAGCAACGCTCGCGCGATCGCCGGACAGGGCATGGTTCCCTCCCTCGTCCCGATTGAAGGGTGCGCTGGCGACGCACCCTCGATCCTCCGAGACGCACTCACCGCCTCGCGCGAGAGGCGCCATCGAGTCAAGCGGTGGTCGGCTCGGGAGCGGCGCCGGGTGACCGGGCGTGCGAGGGCGGGCGATTCAGTTCGCCCAGTACACGAACTCCTCGCCGGGCTGCTCCGGGACGTCGAGCGGACGGTCGATCGCCACCGGGCCCTCGATCAGCGCCGGCCAGGTCGGCTGCACCATCTGGCCGTCCAGCGCGTCGAGCGCGGCGGTCAGCGCCCGCACCTGCTCGGGACGGGCGGCGGCGAGGTTGGTCTTCTCGTCCGGGTCGTTCTTCAGGTCGAACAGCCAGGTCTGCTTCGGCCGCTCCGAGAGCTGCAGCTTCCAGTCGCCGTCGCGGATCGCGCGGTAGTGGCCGGAGCGCCAGTAGAGCGCGCGGCCAGCGCGCTTCGTCGCGCCGTCGCCCCGTGCCAGTGCGACCAGGTCCGTACCGTCGATCGGGCGGTCCGACGGCAGCGGCGCGCCGGCCGCCGTGACTGCGGTCGCGAAGACGTCGACGTGCCCGACCGTCGCCTCGACCTTCGTGCCGGCCGCAAGCCTGCGCGGCCAGCGCACGAAGAACGGCGTGTGCACGCCGCCCTCGAAGAACGTCATCTTCCAGCCGCGGAACGGCGCGTTGATGTCGGGCAGGCCGATGTAGTTCGCGCCGCCGTTGTCGCTCGAGAAGATCACCAGCGTGTCGTCGGCGAGGCCGTTCGCGGCGAGCGTCTCGAGCACGCGGCCGACGCCGCGGTCGAGCGCGCGGATCATCGCGGCATACGTCCGCAGCGTGTGGTTCCCGACGTGACCGAGGGCGTCGTAGTCCGAGCGCAGCGCCTGCAGCGGCGTGTGCGGCGCGTTGTAGGCGAGGTAGAGGAAGAAAGGCCGGTTGCGGTTGGCCTCGATGGTGCGCACCGCCTGGTCCGAGAGATAGTCCGTCAAGTAGCCGGTGGGCGCGAAGCGCGGCCCGCCGTCCTTGGTCACCGCGTAGTCGAGATTCGCCCACAGGAAGGCGTCGATCGGGTCGAACTCCTGCCGCGACTCGACCGAGTCGGGGTGTCCCGCCGGCAGGAACATCGCCGCGCCGGCGAGGAAGCCCAGGTACTCGTCGAAGCCCTGCGCGTTCGGCCTCATGTCCGGAGCCTCGCCGAGATGCCACTTGTCGATACCGACCGTGTGGTAGCCCCGCGCGCGCAGGACCTCGGCCATCGTGATCTCCGACGGCGGCAGGCCCTCGCGGTCCATCTCGGGCACGTCCTGCTCGCGCTCCGCGAAGTACACCGGCGGGCGCGCGTCGTCGTGACCCCAGCGTGCGATGAGCCGCATGAACGCCTTCGGCGCCGGCGTGAACTCGAAGCCGAAGCGGGTCGGGTAGCGGCCGGTCATGATCGCCGCCCGTGACGGCGCGCAGGTTGCGTTGCCGGCGTAGCCGCTCCGGAAGTCGACGCCGTCGCGCGCGAGCGAGTCGATGTTCGGGGTCGGCACCGTGCCGCCGGCGACGCCGCCGCCGTTCCAGGTGAGGTCGTTCCAGCCGAGGTCGTCGGCGACGATGACGACCACGTTCGGTGGGCGCTCGCCAGGCGGCGCGCTCGCCTGGGGTGGGCCCTGCATCCATGCGATCTCCCGGTTCGGCCCGATCGGGTTCCGCCAGCGGTTCAGCCAGCCGGGCACGTGCAGGACCAGCCAGTCGAACGAGAGATAGAGGACGCCCGCCAGCACGATGACGCCGATGCCGATGCGCTTGAGCCATTCGACTGCCCGCAAAGCCGTCTCCTTCCGCCGCCGGACGCTCTACATGTATTTGCACTAGTGGTGCAAGTAGAGTTCGGAGGCTCGACCGGCTGGCGTCGACCGGCGCCGGCGCGCTACCACCGGGGACGCCGAACCTGCCACGCGTCCACCCCGCCCGATGAGCACCGTCGAAACCCCGATCTGCGCCGTCTGCGCCGTCCCGATGACGCCGTATCTCCCGGCTGCGCGCGACCCGCAGACGCTGGAGCGCTTCGACGTGCTGCGCTGCCCGCGCTGCGGCTCCGGCGTGATCGCGCCGATCCCGGACGACCTCGGCCGCTTCTACGGCGCCGACTACTACGGCAAGCGGCACGGGTTCACGGTGCGCTACCGCTGCTGGCGGCGCATGCGCCTGCTGCGCCGCCACGTCGCGAAGCCGGGACGGCTGCTCGACGTCGGCTGCGGCGACGGCGACTTCCTGGTCGCCGCGTCGCGCGCCGGCTGGCGCGCGGCCGGCGTGGAGCGCGGCGAGCGTGCCGACGAGGTGACCCGCCAGGAGCTCGTGGTGCGCGGCTCGCTCGACGAGCTGCGCGGGCTCGGCACGTTCGACGTGATCACGCTGTGGCACAGCTTCGAGCACATGACCGATCCGGTCGCCGAGATGGACAAGATCATCGAGCTGCTCGCCGACGGCGGCACGCTGTTCCTGATCGTCCCCGACTTCGGCGGCATGCAGGCGCGGACCTTCGGCGGCAGCTGGTACCACCTCGACGTGCCGCGCCACGTGCACCACTTCACGCAGGCGGCGCTCCGCGAGCTGGTGGAGAGCCGGGGACTGGTCGTGGTCGGCATGGACCACCACGAGATCGAGTACGACCTCTTCGGCTGGCTGCAGAGCACGCTCAACGCGCTGCTGCCGACGCCGAACCTGTTCTTCAACTGGCTGACGCGCAAGCCGCTGCCGCACCGCGGCTGGGACCTCTGGACCGGCATCGTGCTCGCGACGCTGCTGATGCCCCTTGCCGTGGTCGCGACGGCCCTCGGCATCGTCACGCGGCGCGGCGCGACGATCAACCTGGTCGCGCGGAAGCCGGCGTTCGTGCGACGCGCCGATGCGGCGTCGCGTCGGGTTCCGGCGGGCGTCGCGGCCCCCGCCGCGCCATGAGCGCCGTCACCGATCGGCGCCCGGCGTCGCGCGCACGGCTCGGGCTCGGGCTCGTGCTCGCGGCGATCTGCGCGGTCGCCGTGGTGCTGCGCTTCTGGAAGCTCCGCTGGGGGCTGCGCGACGGCATGGCGTTCGTCGACGAGCTGCAGATGTGGCCGTCGTACCTGGGTGCGTTCGTGCCGTTCCGCGCGTCGTCGTTCCTGCGCGCGGACTCGCCGGCCGCGCTGCTCTACCCGTCGTTCTTCGGCTTCCTGTCGGGCGGCGCGGTCGCCGTGGCGCACGCGCTCGGGCTCGTCCCGGCGCCGTCGGCGAACGTCTTTCCGGCGGTCTACGTGGCGCGACTCGTCGCCGCGTCGGCGAGCCTCGCCAACGTCGCGCTGATCGGCGTGCTGGCGTGGCGGCTCGCGACGCCGCGCGCGGGGCTGGTGGCGGCAGCGCTCGCCGCGGTCGTGCCGGTCGAGGCGATGCAGGCGCACTACGTGTCGGTCGACCCGCTGCTCGGGCTCTGCACGACGCTCGCGCTGCTGTGCGCGTGCGAACTCGCGCGCCGCGGCACCGTGCCGCTCGCGCTCGCCGCCGGCGGCGCTGCGGGGCTCGCGTTCGGCGCGAAGTACACCGGCCTCGTGACCTTCGGCGCCTGCGGCTGGGCGATCCTCGAGGTGTGCGCGCGCGAGCGCTCGGTCAAGCCGCTGCTGCGCCTGCTGCCGGCCGCCGTCGCGGGATTCGCACTGTTCGTCTTCCTCGCGTGCCCGCCCTGCGTGCTGCAGAGCGAGCTCATGTTCCGCGCGATCCGCGGCCTCAGCGGCATCAGCTCGGCGAGCTACCTCGCGTTCTGGAACGTGCACCTCGTGCCGACGCTCGGCTGGTACGGGCGGCCGTACGTCTACCAGCTCGTCGCCGGGCTGCCGTTCGGCTTCGGCTGGCCGCTCTACCTGACCGTCCTCGGCGGGGTCGCCGCCGCGCTCCGCCGCCGCGATGTCGCCGACCGTGTCCTGCTGGTGACGCTCGCGGCATACTTCGTCTCGGTCGGCACGTCCTTCGTCGTCGAGGCGACGCGCTACTATGTTCCCATTGTGCCGATCGTGCTGGTCCTGGCCGCGCGGATGCTGGACGGGCTGCGCGCGCCGCGACTGCGGACGGCGGTGGTCGGGGCGGTGTGGGCGTACACCGCGCTGTTCACGCTCACGCAGGTGCAGCGCTACTCGTTCGCGCAGCAGATGCAGCTCGCGAGCTGGGTGAAAGAGGTGCTGCCCGCGCCCGCGCCCGGCGCGAAGCACCGCGTTGCCTATCCGCAGGGTCTCGACCCGTACTACGGCCTGCGCCAGCCGGTGATCTGGGCGGGCATGGCGCCGGTGGCGGTCCCCTCGGGGCACTGGCTCGACGATCGTCCCGAGGTGTTCGTCATGCCGGAGCTCACGGCGATCCGGCTCAAGCGCGACGCCCCGGGCGGCGTCGACGGGCAGGCCCTCGCACGGCTCGAGAGCGGCGCGACCGGCTATGCGGCGGTCGCGACGTGGCGCTCGCGGTACCTGCAGTCGGACTTCTATACCTGGCTCGACCCTGCGTTCGCCGGCGACTACGCGCAGGGCGAGATCGGCTTCACGGTCTACCTGCGTCCGGACCTCGCGGGAGGGCTCTGATGGCCAACTTCGCCCCGATGCGCGACCGCCTGCTCTACGTGCTGCGTACGAACCTGGAGCTGTTCGGCATCCGCGGCCGCTTCCTCGACTACGGCGCGGGCCCCGGCGACGTCGCACGCTTCCTGATCGGCGAGTGCGGCCTGCCCGCGGGCTACGCCTACGACCCGGCGCTGCCCGACGACGAGGTCGGACACCAGGCGGTGCCCGCGGGCAGCGGCGAGCTCATCGGCACGCGCACGCTCGACACGGTCGGAGGGCCGATCGACGTCGGCATCCTGTTCGACGTCCTCGAGCACGTACCGGACGCGGCGGCGACGCTGCGCGAGCTGCGGGGGCACGTGCGCGACGACGGCTGGCTCGCGATGACGGTGCCGTACAACGCGCACGAGTGGGGCGTCGACGACGAGTTCTACGGGCACCTGCGACGGCTGAGCCGGCGCGGCGCGATCACGCTGCTCGAGCAGAACGGCTGGAGCGTGATCCGCGTGCTCGACCCGACTTTTCCGACCATGTGGGCGATCCGGCGTGCGTACCTCTTGCTGCGGCGCTTGGGCGGTGGCTCGCTCGGGCTCGAGCGCGCCGACGCACCCGAGGCGGCGAGCGACATCGAGCGCTCGTTCCAGTCGCCGCGCCACACGCCGTGGAACCCGAGCGGCCGCACGCCGGTCGCGCTCGCCGAGAGCTTCGTGCCGTGGACGCTGGTCCGCAGGCTCGACCTCTACTTCGAGTCGCTGTTCTGGGGCTTCGAGCTGTTCGTGCTGGCGCAGAAGCGCACGCAGTCCGACGTCTGCGAGGTGTGCGAGCACGGCCGCTGGACGTTCCACCGCTTCTTCGACCGTTACTCGCTGCAGACC
>Ga0172362_10003994_pt1 | contig 12777 bp, 8 predicted proteins | sample LakKivs1_kivu2a2_FD_114534 | JGI IMG/M metagenome (GOLD analysis project Ga0172362, IMG submission 114534) | Sediment microbial communities from Lake Kivu, Rwanda - Sediment s1_kivu2a2 | ecosystem: Environmental > Aquatic > Freshwater > Lake > Sediment | place: Rwanda: Western Province, Lake...
CGAGCAGCGCGATGCCGGTCGCGATCACGGCCTCGTCCGTGGTGAAGGCGCGCATGACCAGGCGGGGGGCGAGGGTGAACACAAGGGCCGCAAGGCTCATGAACGCGGCGCCGGCCGCGAGTGCTGCCCAGCCGGCGCGCTCGGCGCCGCGCGGATCGCCCGCGCCGAGCGCCTGTCCGACGCGCACTGCACCCGCCGACGCGACGCCGAGCGGCACCATGAAGCTGAACGCGGCCGCACCGAGCGCGATCTGGTGCGCCGCGAGCGACAGCGGGTCGAGTCCGGCGGCGAGCAGCGTCGCCGCGGTGAAGACTCCGCCCTCGAGCACCACCTGCACCGACGCCGGTACGCCGAGCCGCACGATGCGGCCCAGCACCGCGAAGTCCGGCCAGAGCGGGACGAGGAAGAGGGCGCGGTCGTGGCGCCGCGCGTGCCAGAGGACGAACGCGGCCAGCACCCCGAGCATGTAGATGCGTGACAGCGTCGTCGCCCACGCAGCCCCCTCGGCGCCGAGCGCCGGCGCGCCGAGGTTGCCGAAGATCAGGACCCAGTTCACCACGACGTTGACCAGGTTCGCGCTGATCAGCGCGAAGGTCGCCGCGCGGACGAGGCCGACCGCCTGCAGGTAGCGCCGCAGGGCGACGAACCACAGGAACGGCAGCAGACCGGGCGTGATGGTCGCAAGGTACGCGCGCGCCGCGGGCAGTACCGCGGCGTCGATCCCTGCGAGGTGGAGCCAGTGCTGTGCGGCCCACAGCAGGCCGGTCAGCACGACCGTCAGGAGCAGGCAGAGGTGGAGGCTCTGCACCAGCGTGCGGTGCGCCTCGTGCATGCGTCCGCCGCCGAAGGCGTGGCTCACCAGGTAGTCGAGGCCGAGCAGGATGCCGACGCCGAACATCGCCACGAAGTGGAACAGGTTGGCACCCACCGACACCGCGCCGATCGCATCGGCGCCGACGCGGCCGACCATCATCACGTCGACGAGTCCCATCGTCATGCCACCGAGCTCGGCGAGCACGACCGGCCCGGCCAGACGCAGCAGGCGCGGCAGCTCGAGGCGCAGGCCCGCGAGCGACAGCGGCGCGTGGTGGCTGGCGGAGGTGGTGGCGGCGGGCGGCGACATCGGAATCCGCGAGGATAGCCGTTCGGCGCAGCTGGTCCGAGGGCCTTCCTTCGTCGTGGAGAATTGCCGTGAGGGCGGTGCGCACGCTAGGACCACCGGCACATGAAGCTCGGAATGACCCTGCCGTCGATGGTCCCGGACCTCACGCGCACCGATCTGCTCGCCTGGATGCGCGGCATCGACGATGGGCCGTGGTCGTCGCTCGCCTGCGGCGAGCGGCTCGCGTTCCCGAACCCGGAGATGATGGTGTCGCTCGCCGGTGCTGCGGCGGTGACCGAGCGGGTGCGAATCGCCTTCACCGTCGTCGTCCTGCCGCTGCACCGGACGCTGCTCGTGGCGAAGCAGATCGCCACCCTCGACGTGCTCTCGGGCGGTCGTGTGTCGGTCGCGGTCGGTGTCGGCGGCCGCGAGGAGGACTACAAGGCCGCCGAGGCGCCGTTCGAGAAGCGCATGGCGCGGATGGAGAAGCAGGTAGCACAGCTCCGCCGCGCGTGGGCGGGCGAGGTCGTGCTCGAGGGCGTGAACCCCATCGGTCCGAAGCCGGTGCAGCCCGGCGGACCGGAGATCCTCGCCGGCTCGCTGATGCCGAAGTCGATCCGAAGCGTGTCGCGCTGGGCGGACGGCATCAGCGGCTTCAGCTTCGCGCCCGACCCGAACGAGATCGCCGCGGCGTTCGAGGTCGCGCGCGCGGCGTGGCGCGAGAACGGCCGCCCGGCGCCGCGGCTCGTGACCAGCTTCTGGTACGCGCTCGGTCCGAAGGGTCGCGAGCAGATGGACGTGTACGTGAAGCGCTACCTGAACTTCTTCGGCCCGGACGCGGCCGTCGGCGTGGCCGCCATGTGCAGCGCCGTCACGCCGGACGCGCTGCGCGACTCGGTACGCCGGATCCGCGACCTCGGCACCGACGAGCTGATCCTCGTGCCGACGACCGCCGACCCCGACGAGCTGAAGCGCACCGCGGACGCCCTGGGGTGAGGACGCCCGACCGAAATCGTCCGCCGCGGCGTCCATGACCAGCATGACGCGGGTGTCGTCGCAGGCTCTGGCGACCGTCGATCCGCGCGTCGCGGCGGTGGCCGGTGAGCTCGCCGCCCGCTTCCACGCGGCGGAGCCGTTCCCACACGTCGTGATCGACGGCTTTCTGGAGCCGGCGCTGTGCCGGCAGCTCGTCGAGACGTTCCCCGCCTACGATGGCGAGCGCTTCCGCAACGACTGGGGCGAGCTCGGCAAGGCGTGGCGCGAAGACGTGTCGCGGCTCGGTCCGGCCTGGGCGGAGCTCGACCGCGGCCTGCGCTCGCCGGAGTTCCTGGGACTGCTGAGCCGCATCTCGGGCATCCCGCACCTGCTGTTCGACCCGGCGTACTTCGGCGGCGGCACGCACGAGAACCTGCACGACATGGAGCTCGACCCGCACGTCGACTTCAACCTGCACCCGCAGTCGCAGCTGCACCGCCGCCTGAACCTGCTGCTGTACCTGAACGACGAGTGGGACGAGGCTTGGGGCGGCGCGCTCGAGCTGCACACGAACCCGTGGCGTCCGCCGCACGAGAACCACATCACGACGATCCCGCCGCTCGCGAACCGCTGCGTGATCTTCGAGACCAGCGACCGCTCGTGGCACGGCTTCCGGCGCATCGCGCTGCCGGAGGACCGCCGACACCTGTCGCGCCGCTCGTTCGCGATGTACCTCTACACGCGCGAGCGCCCGGCGCTGCCGCTGATCCCGCACGACGTGACGATCTACACCGACCGTCCGCTGCCCGACCGGATCCACGCCGGCTACACGCTCACCGAATCCGACGTCGCGGAGCTCGGTGCGCTGGTGTCGCGCCGTGACCGCAAGCTCGAGTACCTGTACGGGCGCGCGATCGACTACGCGCAGCCCACGCTCGCGGCGCGCGTCCGCCGCGCCGACCGGTGGGCGCACCTGCGCGGTCTGCCCGGGCGCGCCCTGCGCAAGGCCGGCCGGGTCGCGCGCCGCCTGCTCGCGGGGGCGTTGCCGGCCGAGCCGTAGCGCCCCGAGCGCGGCCCTGCGCTCGTCATCCGTGCGCTTGCCATCCGTGCACGTGTCGCGGGCTCGCCCCGGGGCCCATGCCGGGGCGCGTCGCCGTCAGGGCAGCGTGAAGCGGAACACCGTGCCGTAGTACCGCGACGCGTCGGGATCGTCGGCACCGCCCGCCTGCGTGAGTCCGTAGAGCGTGCGGCCGTCCGCTCCCGCGACGAGATCGTCCTCGGGGAACGCGCCGGTCGTGCGGCGGTCGAACGAGGCAAGCACCTCGTACTCCCCGCCGGCGATGCGCCAGCGGAACAGCGTGCCGTCACCGTTCGCGCCGCCCTTCGTCGTGGTGCCGTAGAGCCAGCCGTCGAGCAGCAGCAGCGACCCGAACGGCTGCGCGCCGTCGCCCGCGGACGCGCCGAAGGAGTGCAGGATGCGGAAGTCGGAGCCGTCCTCGCGGATCGAGAACAGCGTGCCCTGCAGCGCCTCCCCGCCGAGCTCCGTCGTCGCGTACGCGACGCCGTCGACGATCCGCAGGAAGCCGTGGTCGTTGGTGTCGCCGTCGGTGCGCTCACCCTGCGTGAAGGTGTGCAGCACCTCGTACGTCCCGGTCGCGACGTCGAAGCGAAAGATGACGCCGCCGCCCTTGCCGCCGCCGGGTGGCGAGCCTTCCTTGCGCGTCATCCCGAGCAGCCGGCCGCGCGCGTCGAAGGCGAGCACGCCGTGCGGCTGGTCGCCGTCCTTCGCGGAGAACGAGTGCAGCAGGCGGTAGCCCGTGCCGTCGGTACCGATCGCGTACAGCGTGCCCGATCCGTGCGCGCCGCCCGACGACGTCATGCCGTAGAGCGTGCGTCCGTCCGGCGCGAGCGCGGGCGGGCTGTGCGGCAGCGCCGACGCGCTCGGTCCGCCGTCGAGCTCGAGCAGCACACGGTAGTCGCTGCCGTCGGGGCGGATCGTGAACAGCGCTCCGTTGCCGAGCTGTACGGTCGGTGGACCGCTCGTGACGTCGCCGGTCACGCGGCTCGGCTGATCGTTGAGCTGGTTGCCGCCATGGAGCGCCGCTCCGAGCAGGCGGTCGCCGAGCCAGAGCATGGCGTTGTGGTGCGGCTGGTTGCCGGTGCCGTTGTCGCCGCCGGCGGTGAACGAGTACAGGCTCGCGAAGCCGCTGCCGTCCTCGCCGATGCGGAAGACCGTCCCGCTGTTCGCGGCTCCACCGACCGCGGTGCGTCCGTAGAGCACCCCGCCGACGCGAGTGAGCGAGCCACGCGACCACGCGCCGTCCGTGCCGTCGGGGGCGTGCATGACCTGAAGGCCGCTCGCGACTGGAGCGTCGCCGCACGCGACGGCGGTGGCGAGCAGCCCGACGGCCGCGAGCACGGCCCCGATCCATCCGCGGGGAGGCGCATTCATCGCCCGCGTTGACGGCCCTTGGGCCATCCTTCTTTAGTTGCGACGTGTCGGCGCGCCACGTTCGCCGCGGCAGGCCGAGCACCCGCTGCGCCATGATGTTGCGCTGCACCTCGCTGGTGCCGCCGGCGATCGTCGAGCACAAGGCCGGCCGGGGCGCGCGCGGCCTGCTCGCGGGGTCGTCGGCCGAGCCGTTGCGCCGCCGAGCGCGGCCCGGCGCTCGTCGTCCGTACGCTCGTCATCGGTGCGCGTGTCAGGGGCTCGCCGGGGCCCGTCCTGCCTGTTCTTGACGACGAGGGGTGTGACGGTCGAGCTCGTGCGCGAGATCCGCGGGTTCTGGGGGAGTCGGGGCCGTGGCCAACGGCTCACAGGCGGCGTCCTGGCGCGATTTCACCTGGCCGGGCGCCGGCGCCATGCATGCTCGACTCGCGCAACGCGCCGTTTCGTGAGCGGCACTATGCGCCTCGCGACGGCTCCATCCGGCGCAGAGAGGAGCTTCGCGCGACGGATCTCCGACTCGGCATGTCCTCGGCGTCGAGCGCTAAAGGCCTTACGCGCGACGGGCGACACCCGTCATGTCGGCGGCACTTGCGTCCCGCCGCCGACGGAGCCGGAGGCACGCCGGAGGGTCGTCGTTCATCGTCCGGTTCTGTCGTGCCGGGACAAACAGGCCGTTCGCGGCGTCTATCAACAGCTTGGGGGAGACTGATCGTGCAGCGCATCATGAAACTCGGACTTGTGGTGGTGGCGAGCATTGGCTGTTCGATGGGGCCGCTGGCGGGCTGCTCCAGCACCTCCTCGGGTGACGCGCCGCCCGCGGGCCTGGTGGCCTACATCACCAACGCGCAGGACAACGGCGACTCGCCCGGCATGGGCACGGTCATCCCGGTCGACCTGGAGACCGGCAAGCCAGTGAACCCGATCGACGTCGGCGAGGGGGCGGGAACCAATGCCATCATCGTCACCGCCGACGGCACCACCGCGTTCGTGAGCAACGAGGACACGAACTCGGTCACCCGGATCGACCTCGCCACCGGCGACGTGGGTGAGCCGATCACCGTCGGCTCCGAGCCGGTCGACATCGAGTTCGTTCCGCAGACCGGCGAGCAGTGGGCGTGGGTGGCGAACTTCGGAGACCGGACGATCACGACGGTGAACCTGGCCACGGGCGAGGTGGGCCAGACGATTGCTGTTCCGGAAGCGGGCCCGAACACCGTGGCCTTCACCCCCGATGGGCGCACTTGCTACGTCGCGAACTGGGGGAGCGACGCCGACCCGGGCAGCACGGTCACACCGATCGAGGTCACCGATGGTGGTGCCACCGGACGCGTCCTGACCTCGATCCCGGTCGGGCTCCACCCGAACTGGGTCGCCGTCACCAACGATGGCGTCACGGCCTACGTCGCCAACAAGGGCAGCAGCAGCATCACGCCGATCGACGTGGCCACGAGCACAGCGGGCGCCGCGATCCCGGTGCCCGGGCCGCCGATCCAGATGGAGATCGCACCCGACGGGAAGCTCGCGTACATCGCGATCGCGGGATCCGAGATCGATGCGGTGGTCCCCATGGACCTCGCCGTGACGCCGGGGAGGGTCGGACCTGCCATTGCACTCGCCAGCAAGTCCCAGCCCCACTGGATCGGCTTCACCCCCGACGGCGCGACCGCCTACGTCGTCGGCAACGGCAACAGCACGCTGACCCCGGTCACGGTCTCGAGCGGTATTCCCGGTACGCCCATCCAGGTCTCGACCGACCCGGACGCCGACATCCTCGACATCGCCATCCTCGTTCCCCGCCAGTGATGCGACGGTCGCGACCAGCGACCGACTTCGCACTGGCGATGCCGGGACGGATCGCGTCGACGATCGCCTGGATGTTGCCGCCGGAAGCGTTTGTGCCGGCTATCCGCTTGTGTGCAGATCACGCGCTGGCGCCGGCGATCCGCCTCTCGGCTGCAGCTCGATACACGCGGGAGCCATCGACACTGCCATGGTACGCAACGCGACGCGCAAGCTCGGCACGGAGATCCTCGTCGAGGGCGCGCTCACCGCTCAGTGACGACGGGCGGGCAAGCACATGCGCAGACTCGCTCCGATCGCCCTGCTCCTCGCGCTTGCCGCCGGCGGCGTAGCTCCCGCCCACAGCGCGTCCGATGAAAGACCGTACCGGTTTCATCGCTCGTGGTCGGCGAAGCCGGTGCGGACGTCAGATGAACACGCCCTGCGGGTTCATCCCTCGCGGTCGGCGAAGCCGGTGAGGACGTCAGATGTCACTCCGGCGCCCGCCTCGTCTGCGGCCCAGACGACGCTGCCAGATGCCGCCGCGAAAGCACCCAGCCCAGGCGAGGTCGTGTTCAAGAACAGCTGTGCCGCCTGCCATCTCGGGCATGTGCCCAAGGCGCCGCACAAGGTGTTCCTCGAGATGATGGCGCCGGACTCGATCTACACCGCGCTCGATACGGGCAGCATGCGCCTGGAAGGGGAGAAGCTGACGGGCGACCAGAAGCACGCAGTCGCGAAGTACTTGGGCGGCGACAACCCGGTCGATACCCGCCGTGCGCCGCAGTGCACCGGTCCGGCCGCGACGTTCGACACGCGCAGGGAACCCGCAGCCTCGGGCTGGGGCATCACGCCGGACAACACGCGATTCATCGATGCACAGACCGCCGGGCTCACGGCGGCCGACTTGCCGATGCTCGAGGTCAAGTGGGCGTTCGCGTTCCCGAACGCGCAGCGCGTCCGCTCGCAGCCGGCAATTGCCTACGGGGCGGTCTACATCGGCAGCCAGGACGGCACCGTCTACGCGCTGGACGAGGAAAGTGGCTGCATCCGCTGGACGTTCCGCGCTTCGGCCGAGGTTCGCACGGCCATCGTCGTGGAGCCGACGGCGTCCGCACAGGCGCGCAACGGCACGCCGCTCGTGTACTTCGCCGACCTGATCGCCCACGTCTACGCGGTGGACGCGTTCACCGGGCAGCTGCGCTGGACGTACAAGGCCGACGACCACCCGAACGCGACCGTCACCGCGGCACCGACCCTGAACGGTGGAACTTTGTACGTGCCGGTGTCTTCGCTCGAGGTCACCTCGGCGGCGGACCCGGCGTATCCGTGCTGCACGTTCCGCGGTGCCGTGCTGGCGCTCGATGCACTGTCCGGCCAGCCGCGCTGGAAGTCGTACACGATCCCGGGCACGCCGAAGGAAGTCGGCCGCACCCGGGTCGGCACGCCGATCCTCGCGCCTTCGGGTGCGCCGATCTGGAACACCCCGGCCGTCGACGTGAAGCGCGGCGTACTCTACGTCGGGACCGGCGAGAACTACTCCTCGCCGCCGAGCGATACGAGCGACGCGCTGATTGCGTTTCGCCTCACCGACGGCGCGATGGTCTGGCACGCGCAGAAGACCGCCGGCGACGCGTGGAACGTCGCCTGCACGCTGCCGGACAACCCGAACTGCCCTGTCGAGAACGGCCCAGATGTGGATTTCGGCGCGGCGACGATCATCTTCCGCAACCCGTCCGGCCACGACCTGCTGCTCGCCGGGCAGAAGTCGGGCAGTGTCTACGGAGTCGATCCGGAGCAGCAAGCCCGCGTCGTCTGGCACAACAAGGTCGGACGCGGCGGCATCCAGGGTGGCGTCCAGTTCGGCCTGGCGACCGACGGCAAGCGACTGTTCGTGCCGATCACCGACATGAAGGACGAGCACGACGGCCGCGTGCACAAGGAACCGTCGCGCGCCGGGCTCTACGCTCTCGAGCCGCGGACCGGCGCAGTCGTCTGGTCCGCCCCGGCCAGCGACGTTTGCGCGGGCCGGCAGTACTGCGACCCGGGAATATCGGCTCCCGTGACCGCGATCCCGGGTGTCGTGTTCGCGGGCCACATGGATGGCCGGCTGCGAGCGTACGACGCGGCGGACGGGCGCGTCCTCTGGGAGGTCGACACGACGCGCGAGTGGCCCACGGTCTCCGGCGCGACCGCCAGGGGCGGATCGGTCGGCGGCGGTGCGGGCCCGATGGTCGTGCACGGCAAGGTGTTCGCCGCCTCGGGCTACGGCATCTACAACCACATGCCGGGCAACGTGCTGCTGGTGTTCGCGCCTCGCAAACAGTGACGCGCACGGCAGGCGGCGCGTCGAGCGCGCCGTCGCGCTACGTCACGCGATCCAGTCGTAGAACTGCAGGTCCATCTCGCCGTTCACCGTCGCGGGCCTGCAGGCGTTCGAGCTCGGGCTCATGGCCCGGCTGGATCATGGTCGATCCGTTCCTCGTCGGTGGTGGCGTCGGCCCCGCGTCAGGCTCCGAGCGGATCGAGGTACTCGCGTTCCCAGGTGCCGTCGAGACAGGCGATGAGGTCCGGAGCGATCGCCGCGAGCCACGGCGAATTCATGTGCGCGTGCTCGATCTCCTCGTTGGGAAACGACTCGAGCACGGCGTAACGCCGCGGTTCGCGCAGCTTGAAGAACTCGTAGTAGATCAGGTCCGTTTCATTGGCCTTGACCTTGGCCGTGAGCGCCTCGCAGAGACGCACGAACTCGGGCTCCTTGCCGTCCTTGACCGTCATGCGCGAGATGAAGGTGATTCGAGCCATTGTCGCGGATCCTCGCGCCACTAGCGGCGTCGCCGAGGCGACCGACACTAGCACCGGTCTCGGAGCAGGAGAAACCGCCCAGCCCTGTTTGTTCTTGTCGCCTTCGGCTGCGCTGGCTCCGAGCACGACGTCGCGATCGCCGACGCGAACGGCGCGCATCTGGTCGGCCGCAAGCTCGGATGCCGGCATCGCTCTCACGTAATCGACCAAGGGCGAATCCTTTACGTCCCCGGCACCTTCATCGACGTCAGCGGCGGCCGCTGAGCGGGCCGCGCGTTCATGCTGGATATCCGCCCAGCGACCGTCAGGCGCCTTCCATCACCGACGGCGCGTGTCGTCCGTTCACTTGTCATCCGTGCACTTGTCGCAGGCTCGCCCCGGGGTCTATCCTGACTGTCATGACGACGAGCGATCTGACGGTCGAGATCTTGCGCGAGATCCGCGACGAGGCGCGGCAGGCGAACCAACGCTTGGCAGTCGTCGAGTCGCGCCTCGGCTCCATGGACGAGCGCCTCGGCTCCATGGACCAGCGCCTCGAGTCCATGGACCAGCGGCTCGGACGAACCGAGCAGGGCCTGTCCGACCTCGGCCAGTTCATGCGTCAGATCGCGCTCGATCAGGCTCGCCACGAGCGCTTTCACGCCCGCCACGTCGACGTCCTCGAGCGGGATGTCGAGGACCTGAAGGGGCGCGTGCGAAAGATCGAGGACAAGGTCGGCCACTGAAGGCGTTCGCCGGTTGCGGGTCGTGCGGCACGGCGAGGCCGTCCCCGCACTGTTCTCCGGTCCGAAGGCGGGCCCGGGACCGATCGATACCGGCGAGCTCGGCGCGTTGCTCGGGGTGCACGCTCTCCCCGGTGGCGCGCCGGCCCCGCGGGCGCGATCGTGTCGAGCCTCACCGCCGCGGGCGACACGCTCTTCTTCGTGGTCGACGACGTCGCGCCGGGCGCGGCGAGTTCGCGTCCGTCGCAGCTCGTCGCGGCGCGCGAAATGCTCTTCTTCGTCGCCGACGCGGCGTGCACGGCAACGAGCTGTGGGCGCTCGGCTGCGGCGACGGCGTCATCGATGCCGGTGAGGAATCGATCGCGGCGCCGACAACCTCGCGGAGGGAGGCTGCTGCAGCGAGACGTGCACCGTGCGTTCCGGCGCGGGCAGCTGCGACTGACGTCCGCACCGGCTTCGCCGACCACGAAGGATGGGATTCCGCCTCAGAGCCCGCGGGCGATGGCGCGGAAGACCTCCATCGCCTCGAACTCCATCTCGTCGCCGGTCTCGTTGTAGTCCTCGTAGGCCGAGGTCTTGGCGATGACCACGCGCTCGCTCGGATTGACGTAGACGAACTGGCCGTAGATGCCGATCGCGGAAAAGTCGCCGCGCCCGTCCGCCGGCTGGTTCTCCGGGATCCACCACTGGTAGCCGTAACCCATCGGCCAGTCGTGCAGCGGATTGTCCCGCCCCGGCATGAGATGCGGTGCGTCGGGTGTCGCCGAGGCCCGCACCCAGCTCTCGGAAACGAGACGCTCACCGGCCAGGTTGACGCCGCCGTCGGCGTACAGTTGCCCGAACCGCGCCATGTCGCGGGGCGTCGCGTTGAAGCCGCCCAGGGCGAACTCGTCGCCGGCCTGGTCGACGAGCCAGTGCGCGTCGGACTCGACCCCGAGCTTCGACCACAGGTGCTTCTGCGTGAGGTCGGCCAGCGATTCGCCTGTCGCCGCCTCCAGCACCATGCCGATCACCTGCGTGTCGGCGCTGACGTAATGGTTGAAGGTACCCGGGGGCCGCTGTCGCTGCAGCTGGCGCACGAATTCGTTCACCGAGCCGTTGACGAAGGCCATCGCCAGGTGGGCGATGTCGGAGTCGAGATCGCCGTAATCCTCGTTGAAGCGGATGCCCGACGACATCTGCAGGACATCCTTGATCCGCACCCCCGCGTAGCCCGAGCCCGCGAGGGCGGGAACGTAGGCGTCGACGGGCTGCTCGAGGCTGGCGATCTTGCCCTGTTCGACGGCGACCCCGAAGAGAAACGACACCACCGACTTCGACACCGACATCAGAATCGGCGTGGTGCGGGCATCGTTGCCGCGACGGTACGATTCGTAGACCAGCTTGCCGTCGTGCAGCACCACCATGCCGGTGGTCTGCGAACGCTCGATCCAGTCGTCGACGCGGCGGGTTTCGCCCTGGAAAACGCAGGTCTGCGGCAACGGCGCCGCTTGCTCGGCCAGCGGCAACACCGGGCCGCCGCGCTCTACCGTGCGCGCCGGGTAGCGCAGGTGAAAGGACCGGAAATTCTCGTCGATGTGCTCCGGCTCGAAGTGCGCGGCGTAGGCCCAGACGCGGCGCCAGCGCTCGAGGTCGTCGCGCCACACGATCGCCGCCACCACGCCAGCGACCACCAAACCCAGCAGACCACGGAGAATCCAACGTCGCGCCGTCATGCTCACGGTCCCTTCCTCCGGCCGTGCTTTGACGAATTCCGCACGACATTTCCACGAGCGCGGCCGCGGCTCGGCTATCCGATCGTCTGCCAGCGCGGGGTGTCTTCAAGGCGGAGGGGTATGACCGCCATGACCACGCCAGCGCGCGATTTCCGCCACGCCAAGATCATCTGCACACTATCCGCTCGCTCGACCGTAGCGACGAACACCCGATCGCCAGCGGACGGTACTGCTCGCCGCCGCTGAACGCTGCTCCATCGGTCTGAGGTTCGCATGCGAGCCCAGGAGCGCGTCTGATCGCAGGTGCCGAGGGATCGCTTGGACGACCACGACGGATTTGCTGCCCAGGAGGGGAGATCGACGGGCGTCATCGAGCTCCGACGAAACTAGCGCTGGACAGATTCCGGTCGCGAACGTCTAGCTTGGGTGGGCAGAAGAGCGGTAGTCTCCGAGCACGCGAGGGAGCGGCCGAGGGGGGCCATCGCGAGTCCGACAGAAGAGCATATGAGATATCGGGTCTGTGGTGAACCTTCCCGCCGTCCGTGCATGCCAAGCGCGTGGGCGTCGTCGCGGATCGTCACTCTGGTCGCCGTTGTCGTTCTCGCGGGCTGCGGCGGAGGTGGCGGCGGCGGGGGGGGCCGGGTCGCCGACCCCGACTCCGCTCCCGGCGACGCCGACCCCGGCGGGGACCGCGACCTCCGGGCCGACGCCCACCGCCGCGCCGAGCCCGTTCGTCATCGTGTCGGACGTGGCGGACGACACGTTCCCCCAGGTCGCCTTCGCCGCCGATCAATACTTGATGACGTTCAACCAGCCGGGTGCGGACGAGCGTCGCGAAGTCCTCGGCGTTCGGCTCGCGACGAGCGGCGAGGTGCTCGACTCGACGCCGCTGCTGCTGAGCGAGCTCGATCCCGCCGTGTCCCAGGAGCTCTCCGAGATGTCGTACCAGCAGTCCGCGGTCGCCGGCGGCGAGGCGGGCTTCGGCGTGTTCTTCGCGGGCAGCGGCAGCCTGCGCGAGTCCGGTGCGCCCACGCAGGTGGTTGGGTTCACCTCGGTCCCGACGAGCGGCTCCCCGGTCCTGCCGGCGACGCTGGTGGACAGCCAGGTGAGCTTCAGCATGGTGCAGACGTCGATCACCGGTGTGTCGGCCGCGACATCCGTGGGATCCCGCTTCACCGCCCTCTACCAACGCGTGACCGCCGCGACGTTCTTTCCCTTGCCGATCGGGCA
>Ga0172362_10003997_pt1 | contig 12773 bp, 15 predicted proteins | sample LakKivs1_kivu2a2_FD_114534 | JGI IMG/M metagenome (GOLD analysis project Ga0172362, IMG submission 114534) | Sediment microbial communities from Lake Kivu, Rwanda - Sediment s1_kivu2a2 | ecosystem: Environmental > Aquatic > Freshwater > Lake > Sediment | place: Rwanda: Western Province, Lake...
GATCAACAAAAACCGGGACCCAAGAAGGATCCTTAATTCTTCTGATTAAAAATTTTTGGGCCCAAGGAGTTGGATCTTTATAGGCAAAAAAGATGGCGTTGAAATTATAAATTTCATCCTGTTTTTGCCACTCTTCTTCTTCATCTTGCATTGGAATATAGATTTTTTCAAAAAAATCAACACTGTAGGCTTCAGGTCGGTTGTCAACAAAGACTTTTTGTGGGTATAAATGGAAAATTAGATAACTGCCGATGTCATAATCGTTAAAAATTGGACCTTGAATTTTTTGGGCTTTGAAAAATTCGGCCGAGCCGCTATTGCCAGTTTCTAACCCTAAACCAAATTCGTGCCAGTTGGAAATAGGGAAACGAAGGGGGAATTGGCCGACGATAGTGATAAAAAGGCTAGTAAATAAAATAATTGGAATAAAAGTACTCAATAGATTGGTATAGTTTTCTAATTTATTCTTTAAAATAGAATTGAAATTTCCAACCATGAGTGGCAGGGCAAAAAAACCGAATAAGGTGAAATTACGGATGGATAGCCAGGCCATAGTGCTGAAGATTAAACTAAGAAAAAAATTGGCCAAAGGAAAATTTTTCTTTTGATAAATTAAAACTAAAAGAAAACTAATGGTAAGAATGGCAAAATTGAATTTAAAAACGAAATAAATCGGATTGGGAATCAATTTTTCAATAAACCAAACTGATTGGTTTTCTAAGACCCGATAACCATAATTATTAAAGATAGTTAAGGGAGCGGTTGTTCCGGCAAGGCCAAAGGGATTAAAGAAGGTGACTAAGATTACGAAAATGAGAGCCATGGTTAGTTGTTTTACAGCTGATAAGCGCCGGGAGGTAATCAGTTTTTCTATTAAAAAAGCCAAAATAAGCAGTGGTCCTAAGAAAAAATAAATATGAAGATTGACCCAAAGAATTTCCAAAATCGGCAAGGCCAAAAGCCATTTAAAGGATAATCTTTCTTCTTTGTATTTTAGAAGGAGCCAGAGAAAGGTTGCACAGAAAAAATAGCTGAAACCTTCTGGTCGAATTTCTGTTCTTTGGGCCAAAAGGAGAATAATTAATAAAGAGATTAGTGGTGTCAAAAGCCGATTTATCTTTTGACTGAGGTTGAAAAAAATCAAAAAAGTTGAAAGACTAAGTAAGATATAGAAAAGAGAAAGGCCGGTAAAACCCCTAATTTTCCAGATAAGATAAAAAATAAGACCGCTTCCCCAGTGATGATTGATAGTTTGGAAGTCCGGTTCTGTATATGAATAAAAATTGGTGGTAAGAATTTTTTTATTTTGAAAAATCAATTCCCCATTTTTGAGATGTCTGCCCAAATCAGCGGTAACTAAATTGATTTTGTGGCATAAAAAGAAGCCATAAAGAAAAAGTAAAAGAATAAAACAAATTATTACTGAGACTTTTTTAAGTTTATCTTGTGGGGACATAATTAAATTTTACCATTAGATGGATTATAATTGAGCTAAAGATGCAGATAATTTTAGCCTCAGGTTCATATAAAAGAAAAGAAATTTTGGAAAAAGCAAAGATTCCCTTTCGGGTGGAAGTTCCAGAAATTGACGAGAGAGCGTTTGATGATTTACCAATTAAAGAAAGAGTGCAAAAAATTGCCCAAGCCAAGGCTAAGGCTGTGGCAGATAAATTTCCTAATGATTTGGTCATTGCCGCTGATGTTTTGGATGAAGACGAACTAAAAAGAGTTCACTGTAAGCCAAAAAATTTAGAAGAAGGTTTGAAAATGGCGATGGAATATTCTGGGAAGAGGACTACTTGTTATATAGGGGTTTGCTTGATTCATCCAAAGTATGGGGAAGTGGTGGAGGTGGCAGAAACAGAAATAAAAATGCAGGAATTTACCGAAGGAGAATTGAGAAAGCTGGTGGATGATAAATTTCTTTTAAGAGCTGGAGCTTTAGGAGTTTCTGAAGAAACCGCTGGTTATACTCTAGTTGAATCTATTTGTGGTTCTTATACCGGCTTTGCCGGTTTGCCAATGGAAATTATCAGAAAATATTTAAAAAAGTGGAAAATACCTTAGGTATCTCCGCCAGCTGGCGGACCACACCTGGTGTGGGTAAAGTTTCTGTTTAAATAAAGTTATTCCACCTGGAAGGTGGAATACGTTGTTTAAGAAAGTGGAAAATACTCCTTGACAAACCAGTTACCGTATACTAATGTTATATACAATGAGGGGGATAGGAAGAATTTTGGAAGATTTGTTTGGGGTAATTGGTTTCGATTGGGACAAGGGTAATGTTAACAAGAATTGGGAGAGACATAGAGTAAGTTTTAAAGAATGTGAGGAGGTTTTTGTAAATCAACCACTACTGTTGAATCTTGATAAAAAACATTCAAAAAAAGAGACAAGATTTCAAGTTTTAGGGAAAACAAATAAAGAGAGAAAGCTGTATTTAATTTTTACTATCAGAAGCAAAAAAATTAGAATTATCTCTGCTCGAGATCAAGGCAAAATTGAAAGGAGGCAATATGAAAAAACTTAAAAGAATTCCTATCTTTGCCAGCGAGGATGAAGAGCGGAAATTCTGGGCAACTCATGATTCAACTGATTATATTGATTGGAGCAAGGCAATCAAAAACCCCTTATTCCCGAATCTGAAGCTGTCCACAAAATCGGTCTCTATAAGATTGCCAGAGTCTTTAATTGATGCTTTAAAATTTTTGGCTAATAAGAAAGATGTGCCCTACCAATCTTTATTAAAAATCTTTTTATCAGAGAGGGTAGAGAGGGAACTTAAAACAGCTTAGCTTCAGGATCTATCACTGTCTTTGCGGGTTAGAAAACCAACTGCCAATTTTTTACTAAAATGATTTAAAAGAAGGAAGAAATGGTTGAAAAAAATAAGGTTAAAGTCCGCTTAAGACTTTTGATCGTAAAAGATAATAAAATATTATTAACTCACACTTTTAAAGGCGATAACTTGTTGTTCGAGGATTATTATTTTTACATTGGTGGTAAATTAGAATTCAGGGAGACAATTGAAAGTGGTTGTAAAAGGGAAATTAAAGAGGAATGTGGTGAAAACACCGAGTTTAAAATGGAAAAGGTCTTATATATCCGTGATTTTATTCCAAAGGAGAATCCAGAAGAGCATAGTGTGGAACTATTTATTTTAGGAACAATCAATAAATTTGAGGAGTTGGATAATGTGCCAGAGAAAGATCACCCAGATCAAAAAAGAATGGAATGGAAAAAGATTGAGTGTTTACCGAGAAATTTATATCCCCAGGAACTCACACCAATCCTTATCGCCGATTTTAAAGAGGGTTTCAGACGACAGGGTGTTTATGTTGGCAGATTAAAATAAGCCTCTTTTAAGGTTTGATCGTCACTCCAAAATTCTTAAACATCTGGCCTAAGTCTTGGAAGTTGATATCTGACGGTGGGTTAAACATTAAGTCAGAAACCACGGTTGGCTTGCAATTTTCTTTATGTTGTTCAACTTCATCAATGATGTCTTCTTCGCTTTTTTGGCCGGTTTGGGCTTTAGTTTGGGTATCAGAGATATCAATTAAAAGACCATTTTTATCTTTATCTGACCAGGACCAGAGTTTTTGATCTTTGAGAATGACATAATAGTTTTGACCCTTATTGTCAGTTTCAGATCTTATTGATTTACCTTTATCTCTTTTTTGGTTTTTTTGCAATAACTTGATCTGCAGCGCAAACTCCCTTCTAATCTTAGCACTCAGCTTTTCAGAACTATTCGTTCACGCTTCGTGCTGCGATTTTAGGAGGGCAGGAAAGTTTGCTAATACGCCCATTTGATATAATATAATTAAAATTGTGGCAGAAAAAGATAAACTATTAGAAAAACCAAAAAGGGAGAAAGTCACTGGTTTTAGAGTAGAACTTCCTGATACACCAGAAAACCAAAAGTTAGTGGGAGAATTGACAAACCGATTGACGGCGGCTACTACCAGAGGAAATAAAAATATTGGTTTTGGAGTTGGCTTAAAAAATGGAAAAATTATCGTTGAGGCAGAAGAAAAACCGAAGGGTGGAGTATAATTAGATTATGGCATTTAATCCTAACGCAATTTTTCTTTCTCCTTCTTCTTTGGCGGATTTTGAAAAATGTCCCCAGCTTTATTATTTGCGGAATGTTTACCGCTCACCAAGGGGCTTGAAAATCCAACTTATTAATCCTAATTTAGCCCTTGGTCAAACAATTCATGATGTTTTGGATCAATTCTTAAAGATGCCTTCTGTTCAAAGAACTAAGGATGAATTAGAAAGAGTCTATGAATTAATCTGGGGAAATATAAGTGGAGAAAAAGGGGGATTTGGGGGAGTTGAGGAAGAGGAGGGATTTAAAAAGAGAGGAGAGGAGATGTTAAGGAGATTTTGGAACAATAGACATTTTCAAGAAATTGAATCAGTGAAAATTCCTTCCTTTCCTAAAGTAGAATTAGGCAATGATTTGATTTTAACAGGTAAATTAGATTGGGTGGAAAAAGCTGAAGATGGTTATAAGATTGTTGATTTCAAAACCGGCAAACAGGAGGAAAGAGAAGATTCAAAACAGATGCCTATTTATGCTTATTTAGTGAGTCAGGTTCTAAAGACGAAAAATATTACGGCTTGTTATTGGTATTTGGATAAAGATGAAAATTTAACTGCTTGTGTCTTGCCTGATTTGGAGAAAACCCTGGAATATTTGAGAAAAACGGGCGAGATTATCAAGATGGTCAGGCAAACCAATTCTTTTAAGTGCCAGTCAGGTAAAGAATCTTGCTGGGCTTGCCGGGATATGTTAGCGATTGCTCAAGGGAAGGCGAAATTAGTGAGTATGGATCCAGTTAATAGAAAACAGGAAATTTACATCTTAAAAAAAGCTCAAAACTCAAATCTTAAAACTCAAAACCAAAACTCAAATGTCAAATCTAAGGATGAAAGCGTAGGTAGTGGGCAAGGGAATTTGATTGAGGTTCCGGATGATTTGCCGTTTTAGAAAAAATACCTTAGGTGTCTCCGCCAGCTGGCGGACCACATCCGGTGTGGGAAAGATAGGATGAGACCAACTAAAAATATTAGAAAATTTTTAAAAGGGCTGTATAATAATTATGTCTTTTAAAGAACGTTTTTTGGGCTTAATCGGCACTAAGGGAGTAGTTGAGTCTACGGCTTGTCTTGGTGAGACTGACTCGCAACTCAAGATAAGAACACATGGGGGATTAATTGAAGTAATTACTAGGGATGATTTAATTACTGATCAAGGAATTCCTGATGGAGTAGAAGTGGTAGTGATAAAGTTTCCTGGATTAAAACCAAGGGTAGTAAGAATGAAGTAAGACTATGGTCCGGAAGCGATTTGGGAGATTTTCCAAAGATTATCTTCTTTAACTAAGCTAATCCATTTAGTATTTTCTCCATTATCCCAAGCCCAAAATTGGGGATTGGGCTTAACTTGAGCCACAAGAATTACTTTATAAGTCATTTCGTTTTCTGTCCAATCAGATTTTTGCCATTCTTCAATTGATTTAAGAATGATTGAGTCTAAGGTATTAAAATTGACTCCCCAAGTTTGTTTAGTACTTTCATCAGGAGCGGCAGTAGAGGAAAGCATCTCTACTGCTTCAGGAATTTTTTTTTCATTAATTAAGGCAAAAAAAGTCCGGATAATATCCTCGCCGGTAGGAAGGGGAACGGTTGTAGGGGTGGTGGGTGTTGGGTTTTGGGTGTTTGTGATTGGGGTTTTTGTTTTCGGAACGCAGCCGGAAAGGAAAAGACTGAAAAATAAGAAAATAAAAGTTATAATTATCATAAAAGTAATAAAGATTATAACAAAAATGAGATTAAATTACATAATTTTTCCTTTAATGACAGTGCTGGTGGCAAGAGCTGGAAGTAACTGGACGAGTCAAGGATTGGGGTGGTATAGGGAGCTTAGGTTACCAACGTTAGCTCCGCCAGGCGGGCTGATTGGGGTTGTTTGGGCGGTTATTTATATCTTAGCTACAATCTCGGCCATTATTCTTTGGAACTTAACTTCTGATAAATGGGCTCAACAGCAAGGAAAATATTGGTTAATCTGGATTTTATTTTTAGTAAATGCTTTTTTAAATGCTTATTGGAGTTATCTGTTTTTTGTTAAACATTTGATTGGTTGGGCGGTGGTAGAGATGATAGTCTTAGAAATAACGGTGATTACCTTAATTTTTTTGGCAAAAAAATTCTCCAAAACTGCCTCATACCTTTTAGTACCTTATGCGGTTTGGGTGGGATTTGCAACGTATTTGGCGTATTTAATTTTGGGATTAAATAAAATAAAAATTACAACTTGACATTTAGTTATAAATTATTGTCTAATTAAACTGATGGACTGGCTTAAGAAAAATAAACTAAAGGTTTTTTTGATTTTGGTAATTTTTTATCTTCTTTGGCGGCAAAATACGGCTGCTCCCCTAAGAACTTATAAAGAGAGTGCACCGGCAGTGGGTGGTTATGCTGAGATGGGGGTTACTTCCAAATCAGTTAGTAGTCTTTTGCCGGTTCCCCGGAGCGATTATGCGCCAACAGAAACTCAGAATCGGTTAGTGGTTCAGGAATCTTCTTTATCTTTGGTAGTGAGGGATGTTAGGGAGGTGGGGGATAAAATTACGGAAAAAGCCAAAGAAGTTGGGGGATTTATGGTCAGTTCTTCTTTGAGTAAACCAGAGGATGCTCCTTATGCCAATGTGATTGTTCGGGTACCGGCAGAAAAATTAAAAGAAGTTTTAGATTATTATCGGAACTTAGCGGTTAAAGTTTCTTCGGAGAATTTATATGGGTATGATGTGACGGATGAGTATGTAGATATTGAGGCAAGATTAGAGACTTTGGGAAAAACCAAAGTAAAGTTTGAAGAAATTTTAAAATCAGCGGTTAAAGTGCAAGATATTTTGGAAGTTCAAAGAGAATTAATCAGTCTTCAAGACCAAATTGATTCTTTGAAGGGCAGGCAAAAATATTTAGAACAAACCGCGAAATTAGCAAAAATCTCTGTATATTTATCAACTGATGAGTTGGCCTTGCCATATGCGCCAACAAAGGCTTTCAGGCCAGCAGTGATTTTTAAACAAGCAGTTAGGTCTTTGATTGCTACTTTAAGACAAGTGGCAACCGCCCTAATTTGGATTGTGGTTTATCTTCCAGTTTTGATTCTAATAATTTTAGGCTATCTTCTGGTCAAAAAAGTTCTGAGAAAGTTTAAAATTTAAGGCTTCGTCAATCAAGTTTTTTGAAGACGCGAGCCGGAAATCAGACAAAATTCATGAGTTTTCTCTCTCGCTTTGTGATCCGCCTACTCTGAGGTGAAATTTTTTCGTAACGATTCTTGACGGCGGATCAGAACTTCTCAAAACTGATTGATTTCGCTTAAATGTGTTATAATTTCTTTATGGATCAACCTGCTCAGATTGTGACTCAGACACCTCCTGCGGGCGGACCGCCACTGGCTTCCCCTCCCATTCAACCACCGGTTTTCCCCAAAAAAGCCAGCAAAATTCCTTTAATTTTGGTGGTGGTTTTGATAATAACGGTAGTTGGCATTGGTGCTTTTTGGTTAGGAAGGTCTTTAAGTGAGCCAAAGATTTCTGTGGTGCCAACTCCTACGGTTGTGCCAGAAACTCAAGGATTTAGTTGTCAAACTGATTCAGATTGTGTTTTGGTGAGAAATATAAAACAATGCTGTAGTTGTCCGCAAGCCGTTAATAAAGAAGAACTGGAGAAAAACAAAGACTTGCTTAAATTTCCCCATCTTACATTAGAAATGATTCCTACTCCTTCAGGTGGATGTAAAGATAAAATTTGTTCTCCTTGCCCAGAGTGGAGTAAAGCTATTTGTGTTTCGGGAATATGCAAAGAGGCGGCGGAAGATCAAGTGGTGGTAAACGAGACCCCTGCTCCTACTTCAAGTCCCGATTTAACGGCTGGCTGGAAAACATATACAAACACAAAGTATGGATTTTCTTTAAAATATCCAAGCGATTGGAGTGAAAAAATAATAGAAGAGAATCAATCTTTAAATCTTTTACTTATCGCGGAAAATAAAAAAGTTCAAATGTGGGTTTCAAAGGTTGACATGGGTGCCCATGGAATGGAAGGAGCCACAAAAATAAAAAGCGAAACTTATCTGTTGGATGGCAAAGAGGCCAAAAAAGATACATGGGAGATTGGGAACAATGAGATGTATCAAGGAACAGGCATCCTTAATAATGGCTTAGTTTATTCTTTAGAGTTTACCTATCTAAAAAACGAACAAATAGACTCAGAAAAAACGTTTTCTCAAATTCTTTCCGCTTTTAAGTTTTTAAGTTTAGAGCCAAGTGCGCAGCCAGTTTTCGGGGAAACTTATTCTTATCAGATTAAAACGGGTGGATCTCATGAATTGAAATATCCCAGCGGCTGGAGTTATATTGAGGCGAGTGGGGCAGGAGGAGAATCGTCAGTAATTTTCTACAAAGGAATCGAATTTAATAATAATTTACCAAATGTCTCTCTTAATAGAATTCCAAACACTCAAAAATTGACTTTGGATCAATGGCTTTTGGAAAAAAAGATTATTTTTTCAGCAAGTGAAGGTAGGGAAGTGATAATCGGAGGGATAAAAGGTAAAGAGTTAAGCGAGAACACCGATGGTTACGTGCCAAAATATTACTTAGCTTATGGAAACTATATTTTTCTCTTTCGCAGGAGTATCGGAAAAAATATTGAGGAAGAAAAAGAAATTGTGAGCGCTTTTAATCAAATTACAGGTACCTTTAATTTTTTAAATTAATTTTATGGACCAGCCTGATCAAATTACTACGGAAACGATAACCGCGCCACCACCAGTTTCTGTTGACATCCAGCCTCCTTCTAAACCAAAGAAAAGCTTTTTAATAATTTTTTTGGTAATTTTAGGTTTAATTTTAGCTGGGGGTTTGGTTTATGCCGGGATGCAAATTGGCAAAAAACAAAGCCAGATTCCTGTGGTGCCAACTCCTACGGTTGTGCCAGAAACTCAAGGATTTAGTTGTCAAACTGATTCAGATTGTGTTTTGGTGAGAAATATAAAACAATGCTGTTCTTGTCCTTTTGCGGCTAACAATGAAGAACTCGAGAAAAACAAAGATTTAATTAAATGGCCAAAGATTACTTTAGAGGAGATACCAACACCCCCGGGTGGATGTAAAGATATTGCTTGTTCTCCTTGTCCATATTGGAGTAAGGCTATTTGTGTTTAGGGGATATGCAAAGAGGTAGCCGAAGATCAAGTAGTGGTGGTAAAAGAGACTCCTACTCCTACCCCGGATTCCGATTTAATGGCTGGTTGGAAAACATATACAAACACAAAATATGGATATCAGTTTAAATACCCTTCTGGAAGGAATTTTAAAATTTCTTTAAGTAACACAGAAAGTTCTCCTCTTTATGTGATTAGGGAGACAGTTAGTAGTGGCTACCTCGATGATTGGGATATTTTGATAAGTGTTTGGGAGAATCCGGAGCAGTTAAGTTTAATAGATTGGCTAAAATTTCTAAAGAATTCTAATGCTCTGCCTTTACCAACGGAAAATAAAGAGCTTGTTTCTAATTACTCTTTTAGTGGTATTGAGGCTTTTAGAACTTGGATGGACCCCTTGACTAATGGTGAACAGCCTGGAAAATGCGTTCAAGCTTGTCCAATTTTAGATGTATATTTTGTGAGAAATAATTTTGGTTATAGAGTTGAATTGAGTTATACCAAAGAAGTTGATGCTGAGAGTCAAAAAATTTTCGACCAAATTCTTTCCACTTTTAAATTTTTACCTTAGGTGAGACTTCGTAATTTTGGTAATTGACAAAATTCTTAAGAAAGTTTAGTCTTAAAACAATTAAATATTATCAAGAGTGAAGAGTAGGGAACTGGCCCGTTGATTCTTCCAGCAACCTGTGTGCTTCGACTAGTCGTTGGCGATGCTTCGACTACGCTCAGCATTGTAAGGTGCTAAATCCAGGTCGCCGAAGGCGACAAGATAAGGCTGCAGCCATCTTGCAGCAAAAACTGAACTCTCCTTCGGGGGAGTTTTTTAATGGGAATAAGAGTTATTGGTTGTCAGTCTGAGCAGCCAGTTTGGTCAAAAGTTTGTGGTCTATGGTGAGTTTACCAAAGACTAAGACCAGCGACTAAACTGGCGGCCATGACCAATAACCTAAGACAAATCATTATTATTTAGCTTTATGAAAGGATGAACCTATGAACTATAAAGTTTTTGCTTCTGAGTCAGTCGCGGCTGGCCATCCGGATAAAATTTGCGACCAAATTTCCGATGCCGTTTTAGATGAGGCAATTAAAATTGATCCCAAAAGCCGGGTGGCAGTGGAGACCTTAGTGACCAAGGATCATGTGGTGATGGCTGGTGAGGTTACAAGTCCAAGGAAACTTGATTATGAAGGAATTGCCAGAAAAGTAATTAAAGATTTAGGCTACATCAAAAACGAATATGGCTTTTGGTATAACTCGCCAATTGATGTTCATATTCATCAACAATCCCCGGATATTGCTCAGGGAGTTGATACCGGGGGAGCAGGAGATCAAGGAATGATGTTCGGCTACGCTTGCGAAGAAACGCCGGAATTGATGCCTTTGCCAATTATACTTGCCCATCGGCTAATGATGGTAAAAGATGAAGCAATGAAGAAGAAAGAAATTACCTATATTAAGCCTGATGGAAAAAGCGAGGTAAAAGTGATTTATGAAAACGGAAAGCCGAAGGAAGTTGCCCAAGTAGTTTTAGCCGTTCCTCATGAAGAAAAAATTGATCCCCAAAGGCTTAAAAATGATCTTTATAAAATTGTCGTTAAGCCGGTTTTGAAAAAATATGGTTTTAAGATTGAGAAAAAAGATTTAATTGTTAACGGAACTGGTCGTTGGGTTTTGGGCGGACCAGCGGCGGATACAGGCGTCACAGGTAGAAAAATTATTGTTGATTCGTATGGGGGGATGGCCAGAATTGGTGGGGGTTGTTTTTCTGGGAAAGACCCGACAAAGGTTGATCGAACCGGAGCTTATGGAGCCAGATTTATTGCAAAAAATATTGTCGCTGCGGGTTTAGCTTCAAGAGTGGAAATTCAGCTGGCTTATGTTATTGGTCACAGGCAACCTTTGGCTAAGGGGATTGAGTGCTTTGGGACCCATAAAGTTTCTTTGGAAAAAATTGAAAAATTTGCTTGGAATTTATTGGATCTTTCGCCATTTGGAATAATTAACACTTTGAAATTAAGGCAACCGATTTATCTAAAAGCGGCAGCTTATGGGCATTTTGGAAGAGAGGAGTTTCCGTGGGAAAAGATTGTTAGTGGCCGAAGACTTTCGGTAATTAATTTTTCGGAACCGCTCGGATAAAACAAATAACTTATTGAGAGTTTTTATTTGTCTCCTTTGTAGTTACTATTTTAAGACTTCGTCAATCCAGTTTTTCGAAGACGCGAGCCAGAAATCAGACAAAATTCATGAGTTTTCTCTCTCGCTTTGTGATCCGCCTACTCTGAGGTGAAATTTTTTCGTAACGATTCTTGACGGCGGATCAGAACTTCTTAAAACTGATTGACTTCGTCTTTAAAATAGATCTCCTCGAAATTGTTGCCACAGGCCTTTTAGAAATGATAAAATCAAGTCGTGTTTAGAAAATGTAAACATTGTGGGTTTAAAAATCCGATTGATGTTAAAGATTGTCTTTTTTGCCATCGGGATTTACCAATGACGATTGGGGAGGTGAAGGAAGCTTGGGAGAGGTTAGGAAAATTATCAAAAGGGGAAGTTGGGGGAGTTGCGGTAGATGCGGGAAAAGATTATGTGGGAGAGGTAGTTAGTTCGGTAAAATACCGCTTTCATCCGGTTTGGTGGCTAAGGATTAAAATTCACAGACTTAAAAAAGCTTTAGTTGATATTTTCTGGTTTTTTGCCATTATTGGGGGAATTGTAATAATTGGAGTTGTTTTTAATTTCTTCAGCAGATTGTTTAGAAGGTAAAACTATTAATTCCTTAGGTGTCTCCGCCAGCTGGCGGACCACACCCGGTGTGGGTTTTGTCTTATTCTTCTTTAAAAATTTGAGCTTCAAAAATATAAAGGTTAGTCGAGGAGTCTTTATAGCAATCAGAAGGTAAACCGGCTTTTTCGGCGCACAAATGGCTTAAAAATTCTTCCAAATTCCAGCCAGTTTCGCTGGCTACTTGAGGCAAAAAAGTGCCGGCCCGAAAGCCTTTTTGGATAACCACTCCATGTTTTCCCAACTCAATTTCCTGCCAATTGTCTATCTTTTTCTTTGGAGTCATCACCGAGATTTCAATTTTTATCTCCGGTAGTTCTTTGGCAGTAACTGGCAAAAATCTTGGGTCATTAGTGGTTGCCTCAATAGCGGTTCTTTGGATAACCTTATACAATGGGTCTTTTGGCTCAAATTCACCAATACAACCACGAAGCTGTCCATTTTTGCGCAGGGTGACAAAACAACCTAAGGGATTAAAAAGGGCTTTGTTTTCTGGGGTAATCTCAGGAATTTTTCTTTCTGTTAAGTATTTTTGAAGAGTTTGTCTGGCGATTTCTAAAGCTTCTTTTTTTGCCTCCTCATCAAGGGGTTCACTGGTTTCGGTGGTTTTTCCATAACCAACAATAGCCACATAGCCAACAACTTGAGATTTTTCTCCACTAACATCACCTGAATTCTCATATTTAATTTTTTTAAATTTCAAATCCAAAATTTCTCCAACTTTTAAAGC
>Ga0172362_10003998_pt1 | contig 12771 bp, 19 predicted proteins | sample LakKivs1_kivu2a2_FD_114534 | JGI IMG/M metagenome (GOLD analysis project Ga0172362, IMG submission 114534) | Sediment microbial communities from Lake Kivu, Rwanda - Sediment s1_kivu2a2 | ecosystem: Environmental > Aquatic > Freshwater > Lake > Sediment | place: Rwanda: Western Province, Lake...
GGATTTTATAAAACCAATTTAATTTTAAAAATATTTTTAAAACCAACGATTTATAGAATTGTTATACTTTTTAATTTTTAAAAATCCAATTTAATTTTAAAAATATTTTTAAAACCAACGATTTATAGAATTGTTATACTTTTTAAAATTTACAACCTTTTGATTTTTTACATTTTTTAAGATTAAATTTGTAATAAATCATTCCAATTAGCAACAATACAATTATGATTTCTTTATAATACTTTGCTAAAATATTAAGCACATATATCTCATTTTTTTTGTGCCATTCAGAATCACTCATATCTTCATATTGATATTTATATGCAATGTCTACTGAACATTCAGATATATTACATGCAGATATTTCACGTATACTCTTAATTTTTTCATTACCTTTATATGTATAATAACACCATAATAAAAATGCTGGCCCAGCTGTTAATACAACGTTCCAATAATAGGGCAATCTATTATGTGGTTTTATATTTTTAATGCAATACATCATAAAATCACTACCTTGTTTTGCATATATAAAATCATTGTTTACAAAAAATAAAAAATATTTAGTTATTAATACATCAATATCTTTATACTTTTCGATGAGATGAATAATATTTTTTTGACAAATTCTATCACAATCCATATAAATTCCCCCATAATGATAAAGTATAAAATATCGTATCATGTCACACCGCATTATAGGCGCTTTTAAAGAATCATATAGGTTTAGATATTCAGGGTAATTATCTTGCAACAATTTTCTACATTCATATCCATTCCATATTTTAAAAGTACAACCTTCGTTAACTTCCATACATTTTTTAATACGAGGAATAAATCTGTCAGAAATTTTTGGATTTTGATTCATTTCATCTTTAAAATCAATCCAAATATAGTGAATAAGCATTTTATTATAAATATGTTTTATTTTCTTATGGATGTTTCATTCATTACACCAATTGATTGACGATTATACATAATATCATTTTCGACTTGTCTCAGTATTTCAGTATTTTCACAGCCAATATAACTCATCGTGCTTTTAATACTTGAATCTATTCGTTTTATGATATCTTTGACCGGTCCTTTAATTTCAATCTCAATATCAAACCCTTCTGGATTTTGAGATTGTATGTATGTATTTCCTATATTTTGGGCCTTTGAAATCATTGCCATTGTTGAAGCCATCCCTCTATAACATTTAACACGTTTTCCATTTCTAAATAGCACGTTTCCAGGTGTTTCATCCGTCGCTGATAACGTTTTTCCTAACATCATGGTGTTTGCACCAACTACAAATGCTTTTGCGATATTACCATCTTTTCCCAAATGACCACCATCTGATATCATTCCAACATCATATTTCCTTGCTATAGCTCTGCATTTCATCAATGAAGTAAATTGTCCAGAACCTACACCGGTAACCAAACGAGTTGAACATATGGAACCATTTCCAATACCAACACGTATACAATCTGCTCCTGCAATCGCCAAAAATTCAAACGCATCAGGACCACATACGTTTCCTGCCATAACATCAACACTTAATGTCTTTATTTCTTTTATTACTTTTGCTACTTTTGTATTATAACCATTTGCAACATCAACACATATAATATCACAACCTGCGTTAACTAGCTGTTGGGCGCGTTCTAAATAATCTCCAACTATACCAACAGATGCACCAACGAGTAATCTTCCTTGTTTATCTAATGAATAATTTGCGTGATTTTGTTTATACTCTATTAGATTTTTATAGGTAATTAATCCGATTAATTTATTATGTTGATTGATAATTGGTAGTTTTTCTATTTTGAATGTATTCATCGTATCTAATGCTTCTTCTCTTGTTATTATCCATTGTTGCAGTTACTAAATCTTTTGTCATTATATCTGAAATATTACATTCATACGTATTCTTTGAATTTAAATGAGAGTTAATATCACGGTTTGTAACTATTCCTTTTAAAATACCATTTCTATTTATTACTAAATAGCTTTTAACATTATATTTTTCAATATTTAATAATAAATCCTTAATAGTTTGATCTTCATATAAAAAATAAGGATTTTCAATTATAAAAGTAATATACCTTTTGACTCTGTTTATCATTTCAACTTGTTGTTAAATAGTGTTATAACGATGTACAATACCAAGCCCGCCATTAACAGCTAATGCAATAGCCATTTTATCTTCTGTTAATGTATCCATAGGAGAAGAAATCAACGGTGTATTTAAGGTTATATTTTTTGTAAGTTTAGATTTGATGGATATATCTTTTCTGGATTCAATTGATGATAATCTTGGTTCAATTAAAACATCATCAAATGATAAAGATTCGTTTATTACATTCATTTCTATTTGTTTCAAAGTCATTTTTTAAATAATGATTTAAAAAATGATGTGGATATATATAATAAAATGATTAGAAAAACGTTTTTAGATTATACACTATTTTATAAATTACATCTAAAAAATATTCATAATAATTCATTTAATTACGATAAAACGAATGTTAAAATGAATATCTGTAGACCAAATAAAAATATATTATCAAAAATAAGTGTTAAATTTGATAACAATGAATTAATTGAAACAGTGTATATTACTCCAAAAACTTGGTTATTTGATTGTTATTCAAGATATGAATATTTAAAAAATGGAAAACTATCCAATTTTGATTCAGATTTAATATTTGCTTTAGAAAAATTACAAAATAAAATGAAACAAAAAGGTTGTTTCATTGAAAATGAAACTGGTGTTAAATGTGAAAGAGGATGTTATTTTAACTGTTAAATAAAATTTAATTATTTTTCTGGTATTAGAAAAATAATTATTTAACAATTGTTAAATAAACCATTAAAGAACCTAGTAAAAATGCTATCGTGTCAATTACACTATCTACGAAACTATTATGTCCACTCATTTTAAAGGGATTTGCCATATTAATATACGTTTGCCATGTTTCCCATAATGTATGTATGATAAGCAATTTTACAAATAATTCAACTGGTTTTCTGATTTTGTACTTATTTATTAAAATTAAACTAACTATTACACCTGATATAAAATGCATAACTGTCCATCCATCTATATAATATGTCTTGTGAGAACCAACTATACTTGTTGAGAGTATATCTTTAGCTGGTTCTGACAAAAATGCATCTCCACTATTGTAGAAAAATTTTCTAATGGTCATTTATTTATTTATTTATTTTTTTTTTGGAATCCATTTATTTTCTAATGGATTCCAATCCAACCTTTCTTCTGCATATATGTGTAATATTGAATGTACTCCAACAGCTATGCATAACAATAATAAAATTATAATTCTATCCTTATCATTTATTTTATCGAAATGTTTTAAAAGTAATATTAATACTATAAATATTAATACGCCTGTTGTAATTAATCCCATAAATGAGGGTGTAAAACCGGTAATAGATGACATTTTTATATTAATTAGTATTATTTAAAATAATCTACGACCCATTCTACCACCTAATAACGTTCCTGCAAGAGATGCCCCTCCACTGACAGCTGCAAATGTTCTACTTTTCCATACCGCAATGTTAATAGCTACTACAAATATGATTATAAATATACCTATTCCTATCAACAATGGACTTGTTTTTGGATTTACACTTAAATACACTATATCATTTGGGTCTGATTTGTTATAATATAAGGTTATTTTTTGACCCTCTTTTAAATTAAATTTAGAATCAATTTGTAGACGATTGGTGTATGTTTTACCGTCTACATTATATTCAACTGTAACATCACATATATAATTTCTTGATACAGTATCTGTATCACATGGATTTTCTAATGTTTTTACAGTTGCACTAACATTCTCTTGATGTACATCTTTTGCTTCCTTGTATCCAACAATGATAAGTACAATTCCCATAAATAACCCAAATAAAAGCATAAAAACCGCTTGAAATCTACCATAAGTTCCAAGCCATCTTTTCGCTGTTTGTTGTGTTGTATTTTCACCATTAGTCATTTATTTTATATGTAATAATAAAAATGCCAGAAGGAAATACTGTAAGATTTTTTAAGGATGAATTAAAAAAATTTATAGGAAAAACTATCATATCTGCATCAGGGAAAACGAAAAAAATTAATCTTAAAAAACTAAATAATCAAAAAATATTCGATGTATTTAAAATTGGAAAGGTATTATACATAAAATTGAGTAGTGGACAATTACTACAACTACATTTTCTATTATTTGGTTCATTTCAATTAAATCCAACGAATAAAATACCTCGGCAATTAATTTTAAAAGTTGGAAATGATGAACTTGTATTTAATACGTCATCTATAAAGTTAATAAATGAAAGTGATATACACCTAGATATTCAGTTAGACCCAACCGATACTAAATATTCAAAAATAAAAAGTAAAAGAGTTTTTAAAGAATATATACATGATCATCCAAATGAAATAATCTCTGATACACTTATGAATCAAGATATATTTCCAGGTGTAGGAAATATAATCAAAAATGAATCATTATATTTAGCTAAAATCAATCCAAATAGAAAATTATCATCATTTTCTGAAAGTGAAATAAATAAAATACTTGAATCTATACGTAATTTTTCATTAAAGTTTTATAGAATGGATAAAACAGGAAATTATAGTTTTAATGTATATAATAAGGATGTATGTCCAAATGGTGAAAAAATAGTCAAAAAAGAATTAGGCAAGTTAAAAAGGATGAGTATGTGGTGTCCAAAATTACAAAAATAAATTTTCTCACATAACATAAAATGAAAAAAGGTTTATTAAATTTTGTTGTCCTAGTATTGACTTTAATTTCTATTGCGGCACCGATTGTTGCAATAATCAATGTATATTATCAATACAAATTCTTTAAAGAATATTCCGAAAATAATGAAAATGATAGAAGAACTGCAGTTGTATTAAAGAATACAAACGTTGCGCTATTTAGTATGATTATTGCTACTATTAGCATTTGTTTATTGGTTGCTGTTGTAGGAATGAAAACAGTAAGTTTAAAGTCTTATAAATCTAAGAAACTTTTTAGATAATTAATAACCCTTAAAGGGTTATTAATTTTAATTTGTTTTATTTGTTTTTACTCACCTTTCATTTTTCAATTATCCAAGTTTTCCAACACGTACATAAATCCAAAGTTGGGACATGTCATTTGTCTTCTTTTTGATTTCACAAACTGCAAAGTATCGTCGTAGTTCCATCCGTTCTTTTTCATCAATGTGGCAATCACAACCGATGCACTCCTGCTAATTCCTGCGTGACAATGAACAAACACTTTTTTTCCCTCACTTAAAAAGTGAAGAATCCGAGGAACACACCAATCAAAAACCGGTTTAATGTTAGCCGTAGAAGAATCTTCAAGGGGAACATGAATGTGAAGCTTTCCGTCAAATTTTAGTGATTCTTGATTTGTGATATTTATGATAACATCAAATTGACTCATTTTAACAATGTCATTAGCAGCACAAAAGTCTCCAAGGTAAAGCCCATCGTCGATTTGATCACAAACGTTAGTTAAAATATCAGAAGATAAGGAAGTAGATGCTCTCATTTGTTTGATTTCTTCATGATCAATATTCAGTGAAATTTTCTTTCTGTTGACTTTTGGCATTTTAACCTTAAAAATTAACTTTAAATATTGAAAAAAAATCAATTTATTTCAATAAGAACAACCCAATTCTTTCCTTTGTATTAAGTGTCTCTTTGAACATATAAAGACCATAATATCACTTGATAAATCCCATATTAAATTCATAGATGTAAGGGTTGTAACCTTTAATGCACGATAAAAAATAAGCGGTTGTAAACCGTAAATTAAAAAATATAATCCAAATACCCAGTTTGTACTACCAATTGAACGCATTTAGAATTAATACATCTATCAATCCCATACATATTCTATATAAAAACGGAGTTGTAAATAACATTTATTTAATATGACATTTTATGCATTTTATATCAAAAATTAAAAAAAATATATAAATGTCAACATCTAACAATAAAAAATTCTTAGAACTTGTAAAAAAATTAGATAATCCAATCGGTAAAATATCAGACCTTAAAAATTTCTTCTCAAAAACGCGAGTTAGCCAGTCAGCTTTAAATGAAGCATTATTTAATGCTATAAATTCAAATATGGTTCTAGCATTATTAAAATTTGGTGCAGATCCAAATGCTGTTAGAGAACGCGGGATAACTCCAATAATGGCATGTGGACATAATAAGAATAAAATTAAATTATTGATTGAATATGGAGCTGATGTAAATAGAGCTGATGATTCTGGAAGAACTATTTTAGATTATGTACTTGGATGGAATCAACCTGAACTAAGTATATTTTTGTTAGAAAATGGTGCTATACCAACACCTTACTTTATGGAAAACATTAAAAATTACCCAAATTATAAACCAGTTTTAGATTACCTCGCGCAAAAAGAAGCACAACGTCAAATGCGACAAAGACTTCAAATAGAACAAATACAAAGAGCTAAAAGTAGAAAACAAGGTGTTCTAGAACAATTAAGAATTATACCTAGAACTCAAACTCTCTCTGGTGGTAGATATTTATATCCTGGAGGACGTACATATTTACAGGCTGGTAAGGAATTCCAAGAAATAGGGAGAAGTCGTGGAATGAATGTTCAGTTTAAACAAGATATTGAATATCCACGAGGATACCAACAATTCTGGAGACAATATCAAGGAGAATTAGGCGACGGACCATCTGATGATGGTTCTTATAATTTAAGATCTCCACGTAAAGCTAAAAAATATATTAGAAAATCTAGGAAAATAAGAAAGTAAAAATTTAAGAATAATATCCTAATTATATCGATATTATTCTAATAAGTCTAACGAAGTTAGCTTCACTATAAATTATTTATTAATTTTCATCCCATAATGCATCATCAAATCCCCATCCTTTCCACTTTTGCCAATTTTCAGGTTTAAACTGTACTTTCATTAATTCCTCTTTAAAAATATTACATCTATCCTTTATGTATTGGTAATTGTACTCAAAAATTGCTGGATTAGATGATAATGTAATTTTGTCTATCTTGTCTCTATGTTTTTCTAAAAGGTGAATTGCGTTAGGATTTTTTGACAAGTTGCTCCAATTTACTTTATCTATATTTGACTCCAACAAACTGATAGCATTTGGGTTAAGACTCAAATTATCCCAATTTATTTTATCAAGGTTATCTTTTAATAAATCAATTGCATTAGGATTAAGAGATAATTTAACCCAATCTATTTTATCAGGATTATCTTTTAATAAGGAAATAGCGTTTGGATTACTTGATAAGTTATACCAATTTATAAAATGTCTGTATTTTTTGAGGATGTGTATAGCATTCTCATTAAGTGATAAATTATACCAATTTATAAGATGCGTATGTTCTTCAAGTATATGTATAGCATTTGGATTAAGAGATAAATTCGTCCAATTTATTAAATGCAGATTAGGTTCAAGAAGATGAATTGCACTAGGATTTTGTGACAAAAGCGTCCAGTCAATACATATTGGACGCTTTTCTAGCAATCTACCTGCGCCTTTATTTAAGGATAAAAATAAGTTCATCTTGTTATAATACTTCTCTATTAAATGGATTGCATTTGGGTTGTAAATCAATAACAACCAATCAATTTTTTTCATATCTTGTTCTAATAAGTGAATTGCATTTGGATTTAAACATAACAACCCATTATAAATATCTGTAGGATTAATCCAAGACCTAAGTTTATATACTTTGTGTCCGTCAATAATGAATGAATCCATTTTTCATAATTTTGTTAATGACAATTATGAAAAAAACAATTTTAAATTAATGCAAATGGTATCCAAGCATTTGATGTCAAACACCAATATCCAGCCCACACCTTTGTTTGGTTGTATTTGTAAATAGAAAAAATATAAGTCAATAATGGTATCATAATTATATACTTTGTGCGCTTGTCTTTAACTGTTAACAAAGGGAAAAGTAAACCTAAAATATAGAATATAACACCAGGTGATAATGGTATATCACCAAGCCAATTCCATTCAATTGCACATTTTCTTTCTAATTCGTTTGTCGTTAATAAATCTTTGTTATAATTACAGTTTAATGTTACTTTGTAATTTTTATTGGAAATGATTATTAAAAGCAAAAATATCACACTTAAATACAAGTATAATTTTATTTTAGTAGAATAGTACATATAACAGTATATTATTACAAATTGAAGAAGAATACCAATTTTTAATAATCCACCTGCTATTTTGTTTAATTTATCGTTTGTATTAACGCTTCAATACCTTGCATCAATCCAATCGCGAAAATGTACACAGAAAATATCCGATCGTTTTTTCTATTTCTGAACCATAAATAATAGCTAGCAACCGTTGCGGCAATAAAAGTATATAACGAAACCTTAAAAGACCAACACATTTATAGTTAAATTTATAAATAATATTTTTAAATAATTAAGATTCAATATTTAGTGTTAATTTTTTTGCAAAAGTACTGAATATACATAAATACTATACAAATCATCTAATTTAAAGTAATGTTATATGTGTGATTTAAATATTTTAAACTGTAAAATATTTAAATAACAGTTAATTTTTTCATAAGTGGTTTTATTAATATATTTTTATTGTTTTCTAATTCTTGAATTGTCATGTATTTTGTTTTTAGTAGTAAATATTTAGTATCATCTATAATAGATTCAGGAGTTAATTTTTCCTTCATTATTTCATTTGATTTTTTAGTTAAAATAGGGATTAACATATTCATAAAAAAATTAGCATCTTTATCTCTATGAATTTTATTATTTTTGTCCATATATGTGAATATTCTCCTTGAATTATCTGTACAAATCATCTTGTATTTTCCATTTTCTGTTAAAATGAATTCTAATATGAAATTCACAATACCTTCTTTTCCGTTTAATAAATTCTCATAAGTAAAATTTTCTTCAAAAATTTCTTTAATCATTTGTGATGTAATATCAAATGGTATAATTATATCTATTATATTTTGATTTACTTTATATGTAGTTTTGATACTAGATTTTTTCATTCCTATTTCTGCCAATTGCGCAATTTTTTCATTCGCTTTAGATAATTCATTTTTTAAATAAGCAATCTCTTTATCCTTTTCTTCTAGTAATTTTGATAACCATTCTTTTTTACAAGCATGTTTATCAAAAATTTGTTTTGGTGAATATTGTTTTTTACAATCATCACAATGAAATAAATTTTCTCGAGTATTATTATTTTGTAATTCCAAACATTTTTTTGTTCGTTTTTGATGATTTGTTAAATTACTTTTTGTTGAAAATGATTTATTACAAAAATTACAAATAAATTTATCATTGTTTTTTTCTTGCATTTTTATTAATTTATAAATTTTTAATCATTAAATTATATTTGAAAATTTTATAAATTACACGGTTTAATATGAGTTATAAAATTTTGTGTAGGATATGTCATTTTTTAAAATAAATTGTTTCATTTTAAATCATCAAAAAATTGTTTAATTTCATTTATTTATTTTTAAATATTGTTATTTGAATATTTCTTGAGATAATATGTATAAAAATTATTTTGTATTTACAAATTTTTTAAAAAAGTATTGAAAATTTTTATGAATTTGTATGAATTTGTATGAATTTTGATATTTTTTTAAAGAATTAAATACACGTTTCACCTATATTAATGAATTTGATTAATTTTATTAATACAAACAAATAATCAATAAATTATAAAATTATTTTTTAAGAAATTATATTTTATAAAAATTTTCCAAAAAAAATAATTTCTTAAAAAAGAATCTTACTTTTTATATGATGTCTACACTCACAAATTCGTTTTTTTTTGAGAAATCTATTTTAACAAAAAAATTACAAGAAAATTACAAAAAATTACAATGAATTTAATGAATTTAATGAATTTTTCGTTTCTACCAATCATAAACCCAGTCTATATTTTTATAATTCAAAACCATTGATATATTAAAATAAATCTTTAATAAAGTTTAAAAATATAATTTATTCATAAATAAATGGAAAAATTCATATGCAACTTTTGTAATAAGGAATTTACTTATAAGCATAATTTAACTGCGCATCAAAAAACAACTAAAAAATGCATTTTAATTCAGGAAAAAATTAAAATTAAAAACAAAATCAGTATTTGTCAATATTGTAATAAGGAATTTGCAAATAATCAAAATTTGTCTAAACATGTATGCTTAACTAAAACGGTTTATCTAGAAAATGAATTAAAAAAATCAAATGAACAGCTTGAAGTAAAAAATACTCAAATAACTGATTTAGAAATAGAAAATAGAGAATTGAAAAAATCAAATGAACAACTTGAAGTAAAAAATACTCAAATAACTGATTTAGAAATAGAAAATAAAGAATTGAAAATTAAATTAGAAAAAAATAGTAATAATTCGGAATATTTAGAAAATGAAATAAAATGTTTAAATTTAACTATAAATGAACAAAAAACACAAATCGAGTTCTTAAAAGAACAACTAACTAAATCTCAAGAACAATTAACTAAATCTCAGGACCAGATTAATAAAATTGCAGAAATCGGTGTTAAAAAAGAAACCACAAGAAATACATATAAAATAAATCAAAAAATATTAAATCAGCTTGTTCCATATGACATTACACCCGAAAAAATTGATAGGATAGTTCAAGAAAAATTTACAGATGGACATCTCATTCAAGGAAAACAAGGAATAGTAAATATTGCTGCTAAAAATATTTTAAAAGACGAACAAGGCAACAAAAAATTAGTTTGTACAGATGTAGCAAGACGTACTTTTGTCGGTAAAGATGAAAAAGGAAATGAATTTAAAGATCATAGTTGTGTAAATTTTATGTCATCTTATATTCCATCTATAGAAAAAAAGAGCTTTGAAATTTTAAACGAGTATGAAGAAAATGAAGAATTGGACGAAGGATTGATAGATGAGGTTAGAAAAAAAGCGATAGATATTCAAAAATTTAAAGAAAACCCAACATTAATAACAAACGATTTAGCGAAAATACTAGCAATTTAAATATTTCGTGTTGAGAAATATTTAAATTAATGTTTCTACATACGATTTAAAAGTAGAAAATTTTGAATGTTTAAATGCATCCAAAAATTCAATAATATCATCGTCAAATTTTGATTTTAATCTTGATGTATCTTCAGCTGAATTACTGTATCCAAAATCTATCAACATAACATCGTCATCATCTGATATCATAAAATTTTCTAATTTAACATCTCCATGTGCAATCCCAATTCTATGTAATTTTTTTAGTGTATTTACTGCATCTTGTAAATAATATTTTTTTGATTTTAACGTTACTTTTGGGTCTGATAAACAATCTAACAATGTTCTATCTAACTTTTCCATTATAATACCACCTTCATCTTCGGTTATATAATAGGATATCACATTAGGTGCAAGCGAATTGTGAGACGCAATTGTTTGATTTCTAATCTCTTTTTTAAACTGTTCTATTGTTGTTGGTAATTTTCCTTGCACCCTTTTAAAAGAAACTTTTTTTAAAACTAAATTACAATTTCCATTATAACATACATTAAACACCTGAGCATTTTTTCCTTCTCCTATTTTTTGTCGTTGTTGATGTTTTTGCATTTATAATATTAAATATTTTTAGATATCTCTTTTTATGAGATATCTAAAAAATCACTTACCTAATCTCTTTATTACATCATTTACAAACCCATCTGAAACTCCAACTCGTTATTTTCATTTGCTAAAAATCTATACTCTGCGCGATATTGAGAATACTCAATGTAATCCCATCTTGACACCAACATCTCTATAACATCTTCAGCACTTCTTGAGATGATTCTGTCTCCTTCTGTGCTTTCAAATGTTGAAACACAAAGGGTAAAATCGTCACCCTGATATGGATTCAGGCTCATGTAATAACGTACCTCATAATGATCATCTTCAGCGAAAATTTCCAGTTCAAATTTTAAACTTATATCCCCCAAGTCGTAGACTTTTATGAGACTTTCAATTGTGTCATCAGTTTCCAACTCAAAACGAACTTGTTCTTGTGTGTAAAACCTAATTAATCTGTTTAAATTATTGCGGATGCTAAACACAATATTACTGTATTGTTCAAACGATATACGAATTTTTCCTTCGTTGTTAAATGCCATTCCCGTGATGATTTTTATAAAAAAAGTAAATAAAATCAATTTATATTGTAATATAAATTGATTTTTTTTAGGTTTCTTTATAAAAATATAATTAGCATTATGGAAAACAGATTGCGATACAATGGTGAAGAGTATATTTTTAGGGCAATTAAACAAGATAGTAATATTAATATTACTGTAATTTTTAAAGGCAACAATTATGTAGCAGAAAACGTAGAGTTTCCAAATTATGATGATGATGAAATTCAGCGTTTTTATGAAAATTTACCAAATCAGATCCATCATAATTATGATGGAAATGAAATTTGTTATGAAATTCTTTTTTGCTTTAAAAATAGGAAAGGAACAGTTCAATATGATTTTTTAGCAGAAAGAGAAAAAACAGAAGTTGAAATATTGCGTGAAAAAATCGAGAAGTTAACTGATGAATCAAACGAGAAAGATGAAAAAATTGATAACATGAAAGAGGAGTTGGAATCAAAGGAGGAGGAGTTGGAATTAAAGAAGGAGGAGTTGGAATCAATGAAACGCAAGTCAAGAATAA
>Ga0172362_10004000_pt1 | contig 12771 bp, 10 predicted proteins | sample LakKivs1_kivu2a2_FD_114534 | JGI IMG/M metagenome (GOLD analysis project Ga0172362, IMG submission 114534) | Sediment microbial communities from Lake Kivu, Rwanda - Sediment s1_kivu2a2 | ecosystem: Environmental > Aquatic > Freshwater > Lake > Sediment | place: Rwanda: Western Province, Lake...
CATGCCCGCACCGGCGTTCCGGACCGTCCACGTGAAGGTCGCCTGCTGCGTCCAGGCGATGGCACCCGGCAGGTCATTGAGGAAGACTCTCAGGTCCGGCCCGAGCAGGGCGATTTCCACGGCAGCGAGGTTGTCGGTCTAGTCGGTTTCGGCCTGGGCGTCGCCGTCGTCGGCGACCAGCAGCAGATACCACCTGCCCGTGGCCAGGTCGGCGGGCATCGTCACGTCGGCCGACGCCTCGTAGCTGCCGCCGTTGCCGGCAAGCGGCGAGTGCTCGGCCTGGTCGGCCGTCCAGAGCAGCCTGTCGCCCGCGTCCACGGACTGGTCGGCCGACAGGTACACGCGATCGCCCCAATCGGCCAGTGCCGGCCCGTCACCGGTGTTGGTCACGGTCCACGTGACGGTGATGGTCTGGCCCCAGCTCGCCTCGACGGGGGCGGCCCCCGGCGCTATCGCCAGGTTCGCCGCCGTCAGGAGCACCGACGCGCCGAACGCGTCGGCCGGGTCCTCGCCGTTGACGGCGTCGCCGTCCTGGTTCATCTCGTTTCCGGCCAGGTCCTCGACGGCAGGCCCGACCGTCAGCGTGTACGTCCCGCCGGTCATCTGGGCGGCGAAGGAGACGCGGTAGGTGTTGCCCGACACGAGCACCGGCTGGTTGACGGGGATGTCGCCCGCCGGGCCGGTGAGGGTCACGTCGTCGGCGCCGAACGTCGCGGCGTTGATCGGCTCGCTGAACGTCACGTCGAAGTGGTCCAGCGGCGCGACGGCGGGGTCGCCCGGCTGGCAGTCCGTCACCGACGGCCCGGTGCGCTCGATGACGAACGTCGCGACGTTGGCGACGCCGACCGGGTCGGTCAGCAGCACCCGCAGGTTGTCGATGCCCCAGCTCTCGTCGCCGACGCCCTGGAGGTTGCGCCCGTAGAAGCCCAGCGACAGCTCGCCGCCGGAATGCGGGAAGACCAGCCCCACGTCGCGGTAGAGGTCCTCCGACCACCCGCCGCGGTAGAAGTTGCCCGTCTGGTCGGGGTTGCCGCCGTACGTCTGGTTGTTGCGGTCGAAGATGGAGAAGGTCCGCTCGACTTCGGGCGCCGGCCGGCCGGAAACGTTCAGCCCCCACCAGTCCGGTCCGACACCACCGGTGTTGCCGTCCCAGCTATCGATGATGAACAGGTCCCACAGCATCGTCACGCCGCTGTGGGCGGGCAGGTCCGCCAGGGCCAGCGTGTCGGTCAGGTTGGCGAAGTCGCCGAGGAAGCGCGAGAGCGCGGCCCCGCCGTCGCTGGTCGTCGCGTCGCTCCACTCGGCGCCCGCGCCCGCCTCGAAGTCCGTCGCGTACGCGGCGCGGCTCAGCGGGTTGCCCGCCAGGTCCGTCACGTCCGGGCCGATGGTCACGCTGTACGTCCCGTCGGCCGTCCGCGCCGGAAACGCGATGTCGAACGTCACGTCGTCCACCGGCGTCACGGTGATGTCGGCGCCGTCCACCGTCCCGCCGGGGCCGTCGACGGTCACGTCGGCGGCGGTGAAGCTGCCCGGCAGCACCGCCTCGCTGAACACGACGCGCAGCGAGGCCACGTCGGTGTTCAGCGGCCCGGCGGGGCTCCAGGAGGCCACGTACGGCCCCAGGCGGTCGACGACCGTCACGGGCACGGCCAGCAGGTTGTTCAGCTCGCCGGTTTCGCTCAGTGCGCCGGCGGAATCGGCCGCGACGAGGAAGTACCACGTCCCGACGGCCAGGTTCGGGATGGTCACCTCGATGCCGGAGGTGTAGTCGTCCACGGCGGGCAGGGGCGTCGTGCCGGCGGCCAGAGCGCCGAGCCGCCAGTCGTCGGCGCTCACCGCTTGGTCGCGCGACAGGTAGGCGCGGTCCTGCCAGCTTCCCATCGCCGCACCGAGGCCCACGTTGGCGACGGTCCATTGCAGCGCCACCACGTCGCCCATGGCCAGCACGTCGGGCACGGCCGAGCCCCCGCTGAAGGCCAGGTCCGGCCCGCGCAGGGCGATTTCGACCGCGGCGAGGTTGTTGCCCTCGTCGCCCTCCGGCTGGGCGTTGCCGTCGTCGGCCGTGAACAACAGGTACACCTGCCCGTCCAGCGACGGCGCGGGCAGCGTGATGTCGGCGTCGATGGTGTAGCTGCCGGCGTCGTCCAGCGGCGTCTGACTGGTGACGGCGACGGCGCGAATCTGGACTTCGCTGCCGTCCTTCGCCGCCGCCGCGCACAGCCAGACGCGGTCGGTCCAGTCGGCCATCGCCCTGCCCGGGCCGTCGTTGGTCACCGTCCAGGACACCGAGATCGTCTGGCCCCAGCTTGCCTGGGCGGGGGCCGTCGCGACGATCCGCAGGTCCGGCATGAGCACGTCCAGCTCGACGGCCAGGACGTTGTTGTCCTCGAGCGTTTCGGGCTGGGTGGCCGCGGCGTCGGTCACCAGCAGCAGCCAGTGCTTGCCGGCGCCGGCGTCCAGCGGGACCGTCACGTCGGCGGAATCGCCGTACTGGCCGGTCGTGCCGGTCAGCGGCGAGCGTGCGGCCTGGTCGCGCGTGGCCAGCAGCACGTCGCCGCCGTCCAGCGCATCGTCGTCGGACAGGTACACGCGGTCGAGCCAGTCGCCCAGCGCGTCTCCGTCGCCGGCATTGGCGACCATCCAGGAGACCGCAATCGTCTCGCCCGGGCTGGCCGACGCCGGCGCCGCGGCCTGGGCCACCGTCAGGTCCGCCCCGGGCAGGTCGATGGCGACGGCACAGACGTTGTTGGTCTCGTCCGCTTCCGCCAGCGTGCCGTACGGGTCGGCCACGAACAGCAGGTAGTGCATGCCGGCGGCCTGGTCGATGGGCACCTCCACGTCCGGCAGGTCCTGGCGGTACTCCTCGCCCGCGTCCAGCGGCAGGAACTCCAGGCTCCGGGCCGAGGCGATCTGCACGTCGGAGGCGTCGAGCAGCTCGTCGGCCGACAGATAGACGCCGTCGAACCAGCTCGCCGCCGCGATGGCCGGGCCGTGGTTCACCGCCCGCCACCACACGTCGATCCGCCCGCCCCAGAACGCCAAGCCGGGCGCGCCGACCTGGACGACCTCGATGTCCGGCAGCGAGCCGGACAGGACGGTGAACGCGATGGCCGCGGCGTTGTTGTCCTCGACGGTCTCGGTCTGCTCGTCCCAGATGTCGGCCGCGAACAGCAGGAAGTACTCGCCGGCGGGCACGTCGGGGATGGTCACGGACAGGGCGCGCGTGTAGCTCTCGCTGCCGTTCAGGGGCGTGGCCGCCGCGGTGGCCAGCAGGATGTCCGAGCCGTCCAGCTTGTCGTCCAGCGACAGGTACACGCCGTCGGTCCACGCCGCCGTCGCGGCGCCCGGCCACTGGTTGCGCACCTCCCAGCCAACGTCCACCGCGTCGCCGGCGCCGGCGTGGTCGGGCACGGCCGTCGGGTACTCGACAACGACCAGATCGGCCTCGCCGGAGCGGAGAAGAAAGTTGACCGTGCCGGCCTCGGCTGCGTATCGGCTGGCGCCCGCGGCGGCGGTGCTGGAGGCCTGACCGCCAAAGCTGGCCGCATCGGCGTAGTCGACGGCGATGCGTCCGCCGCCGCCGCCGGCGCCTTCGGTGTGGGGGCCGCGGCTGGCGCCGTCGGCCCGGAAGTACCCGCCGCCGGTCAGCACGTTCGTCGTGACCCAGATGCTCCCGCCGGCCCCGCCGGCGCCGATGTCGTTGGCCGGACGAGCGCCGTTGGCCGTCACCGTGCCGTCCAGCGTGAACGTGTCGCGAATGACCAGCCGGATGGCCCCGCCGCCCGGTCCGCCGGCTTCGTTGCCGCTGTCGTCGGAGGACCCCCCGCTGCCCAGGTAGGTAGGCTGGAAGGCCGAGCCGTAGGTCGCCCCGCCCGTCCCGCCGTTTGCGGCGTGCCCGCCGGCCCCGCCGTAGCCGCCGCCGGCACACGTCCACGGCCCGCCGGTGTAGATGCCCCCGCCTGGGCCGGCGCCGTTGTTCCCGCCGCCGGCGCCGCCCGCGTAGCCCTGCCCGTCGGCGGTGATGGTGCTGCCGGCCGCCACCGTCATGCTCCCGGCGTTGATGCGCACGCCCTGGCCGGCCCACTGCCCGTCCACCTGTGCCGACGTGTTGGTTCCGCGGCACACGACCGTCGAGCTTCCCGTCACGACGAACGCCCCGCGCACGCTGATCGTCGAGCCGCCGCCGATCACCAGCCGCCCGGCGTTGGTCACCGTCACCGCCCCCAATGTCATCTCCGTGTCGGCGCCCAGCACCAGGTCGCGGTATATCCACAAATGCCAGTCGGGAATCGACGTGTCGAGGAAGATGACGCTGCCCCGCTCGGCCGCGTAGCAACTCGCCCCCGCCGCCGCGGTGGAGGCCGCGAAGCCGCCGAACCCGCCGTCGGTGGCGTAGTAGACGGCGACGCGGCCGCCGGCCCCGCCGGCGCCCTCGTTGTAGTGCCGCCCGGCCCCGTCGGCCTGGAAGCACCCGCTGCCGGCCAGCGTGCCGCACGTCACCCAGATGCTCCCGCCGGCCCCGCCGGCGCCGATGTCGTTGCCCGGGCGCTCGCCGTTGGCCGTCACCGTCCCGTCCAGGCTGAACGTGCCGGACACGTCGAGGCGAATGGCCCCGCCGCCCGGTCCGCCGGCTTCGTTGCTGCTGTCGTCGCTCGACCCGCCGCTGCCCAGGTCGGCCGGCTCGAAGGCCGAGCCGCAGGCCGCGCCGCCCGTCCCGCCGTTTGCGGCGTGCCCGCCGGCGCCGCCGTGCCCCCCGCCGCCCTGCCGCCACGGGCCGCCGGTGTAGATGCCGCCGCCCGGCCCGAGCCCGTTGTTCCCGCCGCCCGCCCCGCCCGCGTAGCCCTGCCCGTCGGCGGTGATCGCCGAGCCCGCCTCGACGGAGAGCGTCCCGGCCGCGATGGTCACGCCTTCGCCCGCCCAGACGCTGCCGACCTGCTCGCCGGTGTTCAGCCCGCGGCAGATGATCGTCGAGGTGCCCGCGACCGTCAGCGTGCCGACGCTCGCTACCGTGCCGCCGCCGAAGTCCACCGTCGAGCCGTGCGCGACGGCGAACTGGCCAAGGACCGTCAGGTCCGTCTCGCTGCCGAAGGTCAGCCTGGCCCCCGCCGCCGTCGAGGAGCCCAGCGCGATGCTCCGCAGCCCCAAAGTCAGGCCGCCGGCGTACTCGAAGTTCTGCGGCACAAGCAGCTTCCACTTGCCGTCGCCCTCGGATACGTCGAAAAACCCCAGCGTGCCCGCGCCGCCGGCGTGGTAGTTGCCGCCCGTCCCGGCCGCGACGGTGCCGGCCTCCCAGCCGGCAAAGCCGCCGTCGGCGGCGTAGAACACGGCCACGCGCCCGCCGCCGCCCGGACCGCCCGCCCCAGTCGGAAGTCCTGCCGCCGGCGGCCTGGAACGTCCCTCCGCCGGCCAGCGTGGCCGCCGTCACGTACAGCGAGCCGCCAGCCCCGCCTCCGGCGTGGCTGGCGCCGTCGGCGCCGTTGGCGCTGATCCGCCCGTCCAGCGTCAGCGTGCCGTCGGCGATCAGGCGGATGGCCCCGCCGCCGGCGCCGCCCCAACTGCCGCCGTACGCCCCGCCGCCGCTGCCGAGGGCCGTCGGCGCCAGCACGTCGGTCAGGCCGTACGTCCCGCCGCCGCCCACGGTCTGGCCTCTGCTTCCCACGCCGCCGTGGCCGCCGCCCGACCCGCCGTTGCCCGCGCCCGTCCCGCCGCCGGGGCCCGCGCCGTTGGCGCTGCTTGTCTGCCCGCCGATGTAGCCCTGCCCGTCGGCATTGATGCTCGAGTCGGCCGCCACCGTCACACCGGCGGCGCGGATGGTCACGCCGGCCCCGGCCCAGACGGCCGGCTGGCCTTCCTCCAGCACGACCTGGGCCGACGTGTTCTTGCTCCGGCAGATAACCTGCGAGCCGCCGCGGACGTCCACCAGGCCCGTCACCGTCAGGCTCGTCCCGCCGCCCAGGTCCAAAACGGCCGAGTCGTCCAAGCTGACCGCCCGGAAGCTGAGCGTGCTGTCGGCGGGGAACTGGAAGTACTCGTAGACCTTCAGGTGGTTGTCGGCTGCGTCGGGGACGTACGGCCCGGCGGTGTCGAGGAAGGCGAGCGTGCCGGGCGTGTCGGTGTTGTAGCTGCCGCCGGTGCCGCCGACGGCGGTGGAGGCGGTCGGCCCCGTGAAGCCGGCGTCGGTGTCGTAATAGATGGCGGCCCGCCCGCCGCCGCCGGGCCCGCCGGCCCAATCGGACGTGTTGCCGCCCTTGACCTGGAACGTGCCGTCGCCGGCCAGCGCGGCCGCCGTCACGTATAGCGAGCCGCCGGACCCGCCGCCGGCGTGGCTGGCGCCGGTGGCGCCGTTGGCGCTGATCCGCCCGTTCACCATCAGCGTGCCGCCCACCTCGAGGCGGATGGCCCCTCCGCCGGCGCCGCCCCAACTGCCGCCGTACGCCCCGCCGCCGCTGCCGAGGGCCGTCGGCGCCAGCGCGTCGGCCAGGCCGTAGGCTGCGCCGCCGGTGCTGGCCTGTCCGCGGCTTCCGGCGCCACCATAGCCGCCGCCCGCGCCGCCGTTGCTCCTGCCCTCGCCCGCGCCGGGGCCCTTGCCGCTCTGCCCGCCGCCCTGCCCGCCAAGATAGCCCTGCCCGTCGGCGTTGATGCTGCTGCCCGCCGCGACGGTGACTTCGGCGGCGCGGATCGTCACGCCCGCCCCGCCCGTGCCCGCCGCAGTATTCGTTGCCTGGCAGACGATGTTGGAATTGCCCCGCACCGCCACGGCCCCGGTCACCGTCAGCTCGCTGCCGCCGCCGACCTCCAGCAGCCCAGCGTCGTCCACGGTGATGGCCGCGAAGCTCCGCGTCGTGCCCGCCACGTACAGGAAATACTCGTAGACCGTCAGGTGATCGTCGGCGGCGTCGGGGTCGTACGGCCCGGCCGTGTCGAAGAACGCGACGGTGCCGACGGTGTCGGTGTTGTAGTTGCCGCCGGCCCCGCCGATGGCTGTGGAAGCGGCGAAGCCGGTGAAGCCGGCGTCCTCGGCGTAGTAGACGGCGATGCGCCCGCCGCCGCCCGGCCCGCCGGCATAGTCCGACGTGTTGCCGCCTGTGGCCCGGAACGCCCCGCCGCCGGCAAGCGCGCCGGCCGTCGCCCAGATCGACCCGCCAGCCCCGCCGCCGGAGTGGCTGGCGCCCGTCGCGCCGTTTGCCGTGACCAGGCCCTCCCGTCGCAGCGTGCCGGTCACGTCGAGGCGGATGGCCCCGCCGCCGGCGCCGCCCCAGGTGTCGCCGTACGCCCCGCCGCCGCTGCCCGGTGCCGTCGGCGCTGGCGCGTCGGCCAGGCCGCATATCGCGCCGCCCGACCCGCTGCCGCCGCGGCTGCCCGTCCCGCCGTAGCCCCCGCCGCCGGCGCCGCTCGTGCCCCCCTGCCCGGCGCCGGGGCCCGAGCCGCCCACGCTGCCGCCTTGCCCGCCGCCGTAGCCCTGCCCGTCGCCCGTGATCTTCGAGGCCGAATCCACCAAGGCGGCGGCGGCATGGATCGTCACGCCCTCGCCGGCCCACTGACCGTCCACCTGCGAGGTCGTGTTCCTGCCCCGGCAGACGAGCGTTGCCCCGCCGGTCAGCACCATCGCCCCGCCGGCGGTGAACGTCGAGCCGCCCGCCAGCGTCAGCGTCGCCCCGCCGTCCAGCCAGGCGTCCTCCACGGCCAGCGTCGCGGCCGTGCTGACCAGCGACGAGCCGCCCAGCAGCTCCACGTCGGCGAAGGCGTGATCGCCCGCCAGCGTGCCCGACACGCCGTACAGCACCAGGTTCAGCCCGTCGTACGTCGCGTCGCCCGCGGCAATTGCCAGCGCCGCCGACACCAGCCGCCCCGCGTAGCCGTCCCCGGCCGTGCCGTCGTGGTCCTGGTCCATCGCCAGGCCGCCGTCGGCCGAGACGATGTCCGGCCCGATGGTCAGCGAGTAGATGCCGCTGCCGGTCAACCCGCTCGTCCACGACACGTCGTAGCAGCAGGAGTTGACGGGCGTGACGGCGGCGGCATCGTAGGTCGTGCCGCCCACCGTGAGCTGGAAGTCGCCCGGCTGCACCGAGCCGTCCTGCACGGGCTGGCTGAAGCACAACCGCAGCGTGTCGAAGACGTGCCCGGCCGCGCCCGCCGGGACGATCCGCACGACGTGCAGCCCGGCTGGCGAGGCGTAATCGACGGCGAACTCGTCGTCGTAGCGGTCGGCGGGCTCGCCCGGCGTGCCGTCGCCGTCCTGGTCCATCTCGTTGCCGGCGAGGTCCACCACGTGCGGCCCGACCGACAGCGTGTAGTCGCCGGCCGCCGTCTGCGGCGGGAAGGTCACGTCGAATCGCTGCTGGGCTTCGTCGGCCCCGGTGGGGATGAGCACCTCCACCGTGTACCAGCTCGCCCCGCCCTGCGGGTCGCTGAAGTCCACGACGAGCGTGCAATTGTTGGCGGCCGAGGGCTGCTGCGCGACCGAAACGCTGCCGCGTGCCTCGGTGACGTTCAGGACGACGGTGCACCCCTGCGCCGGCAGCGCCCCCACCAGCGGCCCGTACGGCTGCGAGAATTCCCCGCCCGGCCAGACCGGCCACCACTCCTCGCCGTCCACGGTCGTGGGGTAGTTGGCGCCGCTCCACAGCCCCGGCCGCGAGGCCGACAGGTGGTCCCACTGCACCGCCTCGCCGCGGATGACCAGGCGGCTTTCGCCGTCGATGTACGCCCGGAACGTGTGCCGCGTGTAGCCCTGCGCTGCCACCGCCAGGTCGGCGGGGGCCACCGCGCCGTCGGGCGTCGTCAGCGACAGGTCGTCGGCCGTCAGGCCCGCCGGCAGCACCGGCTCATCGAACGCCACCACCCGCTGCCAATACGGCGCCAGCACCGACTGCACGCAGGCGGCGCCTTTCGGCCCGGCCGTGTCGATCCGGTAGCTCAGCTCCGCCGACGCGGCCGTGCCCGCCCACGGCGTGAAGGTCGCCTTGGCCGTCTTGCGCCCGTCGGCCGGGTCGCCCGGCGGCTCGAAGGCGTACGTTCCGCCCGCCGGCGCGGTGGCGTACTGCGTGGCGTCGGCCGTGCCGTCGCCGTCGAAGTCCACCGCGATCGTGCCGGCCTTGTTCACCGTCACGTCAAACCACGGGCGCGGGACGTTCGTGATGTCGTCGCTCTGCGAGTAGCCGCTGTCGCTGCCGTCCTGGAGGTCGATGGCGACGGTGGCGGCGCTGGCCTCGAAGACCACCGCCGCGCTGGTGAAGTCCGCCCCGCCGCCCAGCCGGTTGTGCGCCACGTCCAGCACGCCGGCCGTGCCGTTCACCGTCAGCCGGTAGTAGTCGTCGCCGAGCGGGTCGGACAGCTCCAGCGTGACGATCCGCCGGGCCGCGTCGAGGCGCGCCTCGACGATGCTGCCCGACAGGTCGATCTCGTCGCCGTCGGCGAAGTCGCCGTCGCCGCCGCTGGCGATCAGCCCGTAATAGGCCACGTCGACGGCACTGCCCGGGTCAAGGGCGTTGGCGTCGCTGAACGTCACGCGGAGGGTTTTGCGCTCCTCCGGGGCGGCACAGGAATCCCACGTCGGCGTGTTGGCGGCGTTGCCGCCGCCCAAGGCGCCGTTCAGCCCCGCCGCCGTGCCGTCCGCCGCCGTCGCGCCCGCCCCCTCGTCCAGCGGCCACCAGCCGGCCAGGTCCGCCTCGTCGCCGGCGGGCATGGCGAACATCGAGGCGGCGAGCTCGGCCTGGCTCATCGCCCGCCCGTGGAGCCGCACGTCGGCGATCTGCCCGCTGAAGCTCTCGCTGCTGCTCCAGTTCCGCCGCCAGCCGATGGTGACGAACCGCGGCGTGACGTCGGAGATAGCGCCGGGCGTCCCGCCGCTGCCCGTCAGGCCCCCCGTCTCCTCCACGCCGTTGACGAACACGTGCAGGTGATCGACGCCCGTCCCGTCGATGACCGCCGCCACGTGCACCCACTGGCCCGTGTTCACCCAGCTCGTCGAGGCGCGGAACCAGTAGTTGCCCCCGCTCCTCTGCTCGTATGCGCGAAGCTGCCCGCCGTACAGGTACAGCAGCACCTCGTCGTCGTAGCTGTTGCGCGCCAGCGAGAAGATGGCCGCCTGCTGGTCCGTCGTCCTGATCCAGGCCGACACTGTGACCGTGGTGCTGAAGCCCCACGTCCGGGCGCCCGTCGAGACGTAGTCGTTGCCGTCGAACGACAGGCTCGTGCCGGGCTCGACGCTCGCCACCGTCGGGCCGGTGGTGTCCACCGTCACCGGCAGCGTGATCTCGGCGTACTGGCCCACCCACGGCGTGAAGCGGGCCTTGACGTTCCGCACGCCGTCGGCCAGGCCGGCGGGGGCCTGGAGGGCGACCGTCGCGCCCGCCGTCGGCGCCGCCGCTGTCGCGTCGAACGCCCCGTCGCCGTCGAAGTCCACCTGGATCGTGCCGTACTTGCTCGGCGTTACGTCCACCCACGGGCGGGTGACGTTGGTGATGTCGTCGCTCGCCGACGTGCCGGAATCGCTGCCGGCCTGGAGGTCCACCGTCACCGCCGCCGCACTGGCGGCCACGGGGATGCCGGCGCTGGTCCACGTGCCCCCGCCGGCCAGCGCGTTGCCCGCCTGGTCGGTCACCGCCGCCCCGTCGATGCGAAGCTGGTAGTGCTAATCCGCCAGCGGGGCGTCGAAGTGCAGCGCCGCGACGCCCGCGGCGGCGTCGAAGTCCACGCTCGACGGCCCGGCGGCCTCGTACTCGTTGCCGTCGCCGAACGTCCCGTCCCCGCCGCTGGCGTGGAGCCGGTAGTTGCCCGCCGTCGCCGCGGCCAGCGCGTCCATGCCGCCGGCGTCCGAGTACGTCACCCGCAGGACCGACCGCTGCGCCTCCACCGCGAAGGGCGTCCACGCCGGCGAGCGCCCGGGCAGGTCCATGCCCAGCCACCCGTCGTTGCCGCCGGGCGACAGGTCGCGGACGATGCCGCCGGCGCCCTCGTCCAGGCGCCAGCAGCCCACCAGCCCCGCCTCGCCGCCGGAAAGCTGCGCCCGCATGGCCGCCTGGAGGTCCGCCTCGCCGCGCGCGACGTTCCACACCCGCACGTCGGCGATCATGCCCGCGAAGCGCGTCGTGTCGTAGCCGCTGTTGCGGCCGATCATCAGCGGCATCGCCGAGTTCGTCAGCCGCAGCGCGAACGTCCCGCTGCCCACCTCCGCGCCGTCGATGTACATCCGCCACGTCGTGCCGTCCCACGTGGCGGCCACGTGCTGCCACTTGTTGGCCACGATCGTCCCCGCCGTCACGTTCAGCGCCCAGCCGTTGCGCCCGTCGTTGAGCAGCAGGCGCAGTTTCCCGCCGTACACGCCGAACCAGTACGCCTGCTGCCCGCCGCTGAACTCCTTGGCGATGACCGGCCGGTCGCCGCCCGCGTCCGTCGGATAGATCCACGCCTCGAACGTCAGCTTGTCGTACAGGTCCAGCTCCGGCTCGTCGCCGACGTAGACGAAGTCGTTGGTCCCGTCGAAGCTCAGGCACGCCCCGGCCACCACGCCGCTTACCGTCGGGGCCGCCAGGTCCACGTCGATCGTCGTCACAAGGTCGTCGGCCGCCCCGTCCTGGTTCTGGTCCAGCGCGTTGCCGTCCGGGTCGCGCAGGTACGCCGCCGTCCCGCCGAGGACCGTGAGCTGGTACAGACCCGCCGCCAGCGGCGCAGCCGTCGTCAGCGTGATCTGTATCTCGCCGTCCGTGTAGGCAGGCGTGACGGCAACGGCCGTGTCGTCGCCCCCGCCGACCGCGCGGTCGGCGCCGAGATGCAGCAGCGTGTACGTGGCCGCGTCGCGGGCGCCGCCGCCCACAACCGCCTCCGACAGCTCCAGCGTGATCGTCGTGATCCCCGCGTCGTTGGTCTGCGCCGGCGGCGCCACGGCCGTCACGTACGGCCCGGCAGGCGACAGGTCGCGAAAGACCACCGTTCCGGCCGAGCCGGCGTGATAGCCCGCCGCGCCCGCGGCCGTCACGTTGCTCGTGGCAAGCGACAAGGCGTCGGCGTACTCGACGGCTACCCGCCCGCCGCCGCCGCCCGCGCCGTTGGTCTGCCCGGCCCCGCCGTTGGCGCTGATCGTTCCCGTGCCGCCGACGCTGTCGGCCGTGATCCACAGCGCCCCGCCCGCCCCGCCGCCTTGCTCGCCGCCGACGCCGGCGGCCCCGTCGGCGCTGATCGCGCCGTCCACCGTGAGCGTGCCGTCCACGATCAGGCGGATCGCCCCGCCGCCCGCCCCGCCGCTGCCGGCGGGGCTGTTGTCGCTGTTGTCGCCGCCGCCGGAGCCCGGCTCCGTCGGCGCCGCGCTCGAGTCGTAGCTCGCCCCGCCCGTCGCCCCGCCGTTGGCCGCCCCGCCCGCACCGCCGTGGCTGCCGCCCGCGCCGCCGCTGCTCGTCGCGCCCCCCCCGCCCGGCCCGCTGCCGACGGGCCGGCCCGAGCCGGCCTCGCCCCCGACGTATCCCTGCCCGTCGGCCGAAATCCTCGACCCCGCCTCCGCCGTCACCTCGCCGGCGTGGATCGTCACGCCATGGCCCGCCCACGCCGCGTCCACCGGAACGGTGGTGTTGCTGCCCTGGCAGAGGATCGTCGAGCTGCCCGTCACGAGGACCGCCCCCGTCGCCGTCAGCACGCTGCCGCCGCTGAGCGTCAGCGTCGCGCCGCCCATCACGCTCAGGCCGGCGAAGCTGTGACTGCCGACCACGTTCTCCGTGCCGCCGTGGATGATGAGATGGCGCCCGTCCTGCTCCAGGTCGCCGTCGGCGATGGTTCCCC
>Ga0172362_10004001_pt1 | contig 12771 bp, 10 predicted proteins | sample LakKivs1_kivu2a2_FD_114534 | JGI IMG/M metagenome (GOLD analysis project Ga0172362, IMG submission 114534) | Sediment microbial communities from Lake Kivu, Rwanda - Sediment s1_kivu2a2 | ecosystem: Environmental > Aquatic > Freshwater > Lake > Sediment | place: Rwanda: Western Province, Lake...
CTGATGGAGAGAACCTTAAACAATAATGAGGACATCGCCTCACCACTCAGGGCTAATCAAAGGGTGAAGTAAGGGAATCTGAAGTGGTCAAAACGCGGAGATTCGCCAAAGTCGCTGTCGGAGGGACGTTCGATGAGCTTCACCGAGGACACAGGCAGCTGATAATGACGGCCTTCGAGGTAGGTGAAGCTGTCGTAATAGGGCTGACCTCTGATGAGATGCTGGAGAGGCTCCCCAAAAAGCATGTCGTTGATTCTTATGAATTTCGAAAGGAAGCGTTGCTACGGTTCCTCTCCTCCCAAGGAGTGGTAGATAGGGCGGAGATAGCGCCCCTCTACGATGCTTATGGGACCACCCTCACCAATGGGTGCCTTGAAGCCTTGGTGGTGAGCCAAGAGACCGCGCTCGTGGCTAAGGAGATTAACCACCTCCGTGAAGAGCGTCACATGAGGCCCTTATTCATCTACGTAATCAGCATGGTGCCGGCGGAGGACTATGTCCCCATAAGTAGTACGAGGATTCGGAGAGGCGAGATCAACCATGAGGGTCATCTGATAAGGCCCAAAGTTGATTCAGACTCAAGTCAAACCCAGTAAGACGATTCGCAGAATTGTAGGGACCTACTTTTGAGCCGCGAGGCTCAAATAAGGCGTGAGTAATGATGTAAAAGAGTTCGTGGGAGAGAAGCATTGTCGGAACTGCATCCCTTGGAGAGAAGACTCCTCCTAGTCCTGAAGGACGGTGAAAAGAGTTACAAGGATTTGGCAGCAGAAGGCCTCGACGAGGCATCGATATCAAGGGCCGCCCATTGGCTTCTGGCCCGAGGCTACATCCGCATGGAAGAGTCTCGTAAGAGGCTTGTTCGTCTGGGGCCGGAGGGTGAACGGTTCATCAAGACAGGGCTTCCAGAACGCGTCCTCGCGGACGCCATATCTCGTAAGGGGAGGCTTCACCTCTCCGAGGCTCAGGCATCCTCTGGCCTCACCCGAAGCGACATGACATTAGCTATCGGTTGGGCGAGGAGGAAAGACTGGATCGAAATTCACCGAGAAGGTGATCAAGTCGTCCTTGTTCCCTCTGGGGAAGTGAAGAAAGGCTGGGATGAAGCGCTTCTTGAACGCCTTGCCGTTGGTCCGGTCAACGTGGATGATTTGAGTCCTGAAATGAGGAAGGGCTTGTCACTCCTTGAGGGTCGTCCTAACGTCGTGGCGGTCGATGAGGCGGTAGACCGCAAGATCGGCCTTACCCCTTCTGGACGAGCTTTGATTGACCAACTTGAGGGTCTCAGGGAAGAGGTGAACCAGCTAACCCCTGAACTCCTAGTCTCAGGAGAATGGAGGAGGGTCGAGTTCAGGAAATATGACATACAAGCCCCCGTGGCCAGAGTCTGGCCGGGGAAGAAGCAGCCTTTCCTCCATTTCTTAGACATGGTCAAACGACGCCTCGTGGCCATGGGTTTCAAGGAGATGGCGGGCCCCTCCGTGGAGTTCATGTTCTTCAACTGTGATGCCCTCTACATGCCACAGGACCACCCTGCGAGGGAGATACACGACATCTACTACATCGAAGAACCCAGTGAAGGCGACCTCCACAAATATGAGGCTCAGCTTAGGAACGTCAAAGCGGCCCACGAGAATGGGTGGATAACAGGCTCCACAGGATGGGGCGACGAGTTCTCAGTCAAGGAGAGTCGCCGCCTCATTCTAAGAAGTCAGGGAACCGCCATCAGCGCCCGAATGCTCGTTGACGAGAACTTGGAGGTCCCTGGAAAATACTTCAGCGTGGCGCGCGTCTATCGGCCCGATGTTGTGGATCGGACGCACCTGACAGAGTTCCATCACTTGGAAGGGATAATATTGGGTGAGGAGCTTACTTTCAGACATCTACTCGGAACTTTGAAGACCTTTGCAGAGGAGGTTGCTGGGGCCCAGAAGGTTCGATTCAGGCCTGATTACTTCCCCTTCACCGAGCCAAGCGTCGAGCTGTCAGCCTATAGGGAGGGTTCTGGGTGGCTTGAATTCGGGGGCGCCGGAATGTTTCGACCTGAGGTGACAAAGCCCTTGGGGATCGAGGTTCCAGTCATAGCTTGGGGGTTGGGCGTGAATAGGATGTTCATGATGCGCAACAACATCAGCGACATCAGGCAACTCTTCTCCCAAGACTTGGAATGGCTGCGGGATCAGAAGGTGACCTAGATGCCGACTATAGAGGTTCTCTTCGAAGACTTGCAGAGACTAGTAGGAAGACAGTTGCCAAGGCATGCGGAGGCCTTGACTGAGCTTTTGGCCTACGTCAAAGGTGAGGTGGAGACCCTAGAAGGCAATGAGCTCTCCATCGAGTTGAAGGATGGCAACCGCCCCGACCTCTGGAGTGTCGAGGGGATAGCGCGGGAGCTTAGGGGAGCCTTGGGAATCGAGTCAGGGTTACGGCAATATGAGATTAGCGACCCATCGGGTGTTGAGATTCTCGTGGATCCCCGTCTTCAATCTATCAGGCCCTACATAGGCTGTTCCGTGGTCAAGTCCGTCCACATAGACGGCGAAGTCATCCGAGCGCTTATGCACCTACAGGACAAGTTGGACCAGACCTACGGCAGAAGGAGGCGTAGAACATCCATCGGCTTCTACCGATTCGAACTCATACATCCTCCACTCCACTACAAGGCCTCGACCCCGAAGGAGTACAGCTTCGTACCCTTAGAGGGCTCCGAGGCCATGACCTTGGAGGAGATCCTTGAGCGTCACCCGAAGGGCCTTGAATACGGCCCCATCGTGCGCGACTTCTCTCTTTGGCCCATGCTCGTGGATGATAGGGACCAGGTGCTGTCCTTCCCTCCGATAATCAACTCGAATACGTTGGGTAGGATAGTTGAAGGTGACCAAGACATCCTCATTGAGGTCACGGGTACCAGCTACCGAACCGTCTTGAACACTCTTACTATAGTGACGCTTAGCCTAGCCGATAGGGGCCACGAGATCCTCTCCGCGAAGGTACGTTACCCCTATGGTCCAATTAAGAAGGATGTGACACCGAAGTTGGAGACAAAGCAGATGCTCCTAGACCCGAAGGGCGTCAATCGGCTCCTAGGTTTAAAGCTTGAGCCATCCCAAATCGCGGAGCTTCTAAGGAGAGCTAGATATGACGCTCAAGTCAAGGACGGTATCGTCGAGGTCGCCGTCCCCTGCTACAGAGTGGACATCATGAACTCCGTGGATGTCAGCGAGGATGTGGCCATAGCCTACGGTTTCAATAACATCGCACCAGTCTGGCCTCGAACAGCCACTATAGGTGGGATAAGTAGCATCGAGGAGTGCTCCGATCTAGTCCGTGAGGTGATGGTGGGCCTCGGCTTCCAAGAGGTACTCTCCTTCTCCCTCACCGACCGGGAGAGTCAACTGGAGAAGATGGGACTGGATTCCCTCCAACTTGTCGAGGTCGCGAATCCATCGAGTGCCCGCTTCACCCATCTCCGAGGTTGGCTGCTCCCATGCCTCACGGCCTTTCTAGCGAATAACACCCATGCCCTCTATCCACAGAGGGTCTTCGAGGTGGGCGACTGTGTCGTCTTCGATCCTCAGACCTTGACAGGAGTGAAGGATGTTCGTAGATTGGCCGCTGTGGTAGCCCATTCCAACGCCAGCTTCAGCGAATTAAAGGCGGTTGTTGAGGGCTTATCTAGGAGCCTCGGCATCAGGCTTGAACTCAAGGAGTCCGGGCATCCGAGCTTTATCACTGGTCGGGTGGGTGATCTGTTACTTAATGGTCGCAAGGTTGGTGTGATTGGGGAACTGGCGCCCAGCGTTCTTGAGGCATGGGGGATGGCGAATCCTGTAGTGGGTTTCGAGGTTGACCTCGCTCCTATGTTCGGAGAATCGTCTTAAATGGTCTATTCGGAGGCTTTAAATTCAGGACTGCGTTCTTCGCTATGAGGATAGCAGACTTGGAGAGACGAAGGAGCCTCCTATCAACCCTCCTATTCATCATCATAATCTTCATGACCTTGGCCAGTACCTTCGAGCTCCCACCCGTCATAACCCTCGGCGGGCTCATCTTCATCCTCGTCCTCATCACCCTCATCTACACCCGCCAACAACGCGTGCCCGAGACCCCTAGAGAATACGGTCCACCGCCTCCCATTAGAGAAGAGGCTTTTCGGTTTCCAGAGGGTCCCAAGTTGGGGTGGTGGGTTGCGATTCCCATCGCTCTGGGCGTGGTGATCGCCTTTATAGTCTTCGAGAACTGGTGGCTCAATGTCGCAATACATATGTCTCTCTTCCTCCGCAAAGCGGGGATCGACTGGTGGGGAATAACCTACCTCAACAACGCCTATTTCTACGCGATTTTAGCCCTAGGCGCTTTGGTTGCCCTCAGCGATCCGAGGCTGATAATCCAGAAGACCCCTGACGGGAAGAGGAGGTATTTCCTCCACAGCAAGTTCTGGGGGCTTGTAAAGGCGGTTCGTGGGCAGATATACGAGTTCAAGACCTTTTCTCCCTTCCCCACACCCTCAACATTGGGTCAACCCTATGACCAGATTTCCCTGAAGAGAGGAGTCCTTTGGAGGCTCCTAGAGTTCGTTGGAGGATGTCTCATAATAGCTCCCTACTTTGCTAAAGACTGGGCCTTCAGGTACATCCTCGTCTCCAATTGGGTTGACACAGAAGGCATCACTTGGTTCGGGCTCATCGAGCGGACTGTGAGTGTGTTGTACAGCCGCCTGGTTCTGGGAGAGGCACCGACCGGTGCATGGCTCATTGACAACTCACCAGTCTTCGAGTTCCTCTTCTGGATAAGGATACCAATAATCGTGTTAGGCGCGATCTGGGCCATCAGACTCTTCATCTCCTTCATCTTCGAGATTCGGGCAGGGAATGCGATAAAGGGATTCAGAGACATAATAATCGTAGGCGTCATGGTCCTCACCTCTGTCCTAGTCACTACGCCGACGCAGGCCTTTGATGTCACCACACCTTACTATCTTCGAAGCGCACTCCTCGGCTGGGTGACCTTGGTTGCTTTGGCTATCTTCCTGAGTCTTCGAGAGTCCTGGACGCAGTCGGTCATGGGGGGAATCTTTCGGAGGAGGATTATTCTGGTGGGTCTTGTCCTGATGGTCTCTCTGAGCCTCCTATATGGTCCTGTTGTCGTCGCGGTCCAGATCAATCCGGCGATTCAAGGCAAGTATGTGGAGTACTTGTGGACGCCGAAGTATCTCCCTAACGTTGAGTATACGCGTTGGGCGACGGGGGTTGAACCCATCACTGAGGACCGCATTGAGACCGCCATGAACACTGGTGAAAACCTCCAGATCCTGTCCAGCGTCCGACTCTTCAACCGCGAGGCAGCGAGAACTAGGATGAAGCCGAGCATCGGAGCCAACTGGATGGATCTCACCGATCCAGACATAGTAAACATTGGGGGGAATGAGTACTGGATTTCAGCGTTACAGATCGTTTACCCAGGTACTGGCGATACTTGGCGGTCAGCAAGGTTACTTTATACTCACTCTGAGCGGGTTCTCGGCATTGACGCTTCCGATGGTCAGGTCTTGCCAAATGCGGCGCAGACAGTATTCGGTCTTCAAGGCAGGCCCGCTATTTACTACGGTGAAGGCGGCCTGTTCGCTGAATCGAAGATGGTTTACATCGGGGTCGGTTCCGCCGAGACATACCTCCCTGAGTACGGGCCCATAACGTATGGTGGGGAGCCTGATTATGTCCTGACGGGTTTTGAGCGATTTTGGTTCTTCTCAGGCCTCTTCGGTCAAGAACGGTTAGAGTGGGGCTTCGGAGGAGGGAGCTATGGAGACATTAAGATGCTTTATCTGAGGGATGTATCGACGCGCGTTAAACAAATTCTACTCCCTGGTATGACCTTAGATGACGACCCCTTCTTGGTCTCGGATGGTGAGAATCTCTACTATTCTTTCTACGTGTACATTGAACGGGATATGCCTACCGAGTACCTAGACTACGCGAATTACGACTTGAAGTTCTGGAGACTCTTTGCAACGGTCCTCGTCAACACCTATGACGGAAGCATTGAAGGTTACCTTCTAGGACTTGACGAGCGCAACTATCTCCTGGATTTCTATCGAAGCATGTATCCCCAGTGGAATACGCAAGTCCCGGACTGGCTTGTTCCACAGCTTCGCTATCCCGAGTTCCTATTTAACAAACAGATAGACTCCTACAACGTCTACCATGTATCTGATGCTGACAAGTGGCAGAAAAGCAGCGACTTTTTCCAGTTGACTACCGATGCAGGTGGTAACGAAATCGAGGAAGTTCGGTTTGTCACATTCTCGCTCAACAGGAGGACTGTATGGGCAGGCGTCAGGTTGGTAGAAGGATACAAGGCGCCTGGCAAGAACTTAGTAGGGGTCTATGTGGCCCTCAATGGTGAAGACCTCGGCAATGTCTACCTTCTTCGCTCAGGGAGCGTGGCAATCATTGGCCCTCAAACGGCGTTGGACACTGTCAACAACTTTGGACCGACTAGGGAGCAACTTACATTACATCCCTCATGGACAGCGGGAAACACGCTTACCTACGTGATTAACGGTACAATCTACTACTTCATACCGTATTACGCCCCAACCGAATTGACGACCAACATGGCTATGATGGTGACCGTGGACGCCCTTTCCCAGAAGGTTGGCTACTACGTAATCTCCAACCCACAGGATGCGACAGAGGTTGCCAGCGCTACGGATAAGGCTTATCTGAATCTCGTAGGCGCGAAGGTAGAGGCTTCAGCAGAGGTTAGAAGGCAGAACGTCTTTAAGGAATTTGAAGCCCTCAACTACACCTTGAAGACGCCGCAGCAGCTGAATCCGAACGTGGCCTTCAAAGAGGGTAGCGCCGACTATCTGAAAGACGAGGACTTGCCGACGGTTCAATCCCTCATACAGTCCTTTGCCTCGCAGTTCGCGGAGCCCTTGGGCACAAAAACGATCCTCACGTGGGAGACAACTGACAGCGGCAAGTCGATCCTGAACTTCGGCGTCCTATCAACCAATCTAGGCGTCGTCGAACTCCACTACATATCAATAACATACGCTAGAGGCTAGAAGCCCCTAGGAAAACCAGTTAATAACAACATCCTCCTCCTGTTTTCTCAGGGGTCAGTCTAGTGTCGAGGCGACTTACCAAGCTTGGGCAAGCTATGCTTGACATATTTGTGGCCGGTAAGTCCTGAGCCGCTAGGTGCTCCGGAGATTCCTCGAATCAGGAAAGATGTTCGATATGGCGAGATTCAGGAACAGGGTTGAGGCGGGGCGAAGACTAGCCGCAGAACTACGGGAATACAAGGGGCAGGACATCGTTGTGTTGGCGATTCCCCGAGGAGGGGTGGTTATCGGCTACGAGATAGCCATCGAACTGGGCGCACCTTTGGACATCGTCGTACCCCGTAAGATCGGGGCGCCGGGGAATCCAGAGTTTGCCGTAGGAGCGGTGACCGAGGACGGTACAAGGGTCCTCAACGAGGGGGCCATAGAGATGCTCGGAGTCTCTGAAGAATACTTGGGGAGGATTATTGAGAGGGAGATCGACGAGATCAAGAGAAGGGTCACCACGTATCGGCGTGGAGTTGAACCCGAGAATCTGGCTGGAAAGACGGTCATAGTTGTAGACGACGGCTTGGCGACAGGCGCCACCATGAAAGCGGCGATCGCCTCGATACGTAAAAGGGGGATTTCCAAGATCGTTGTCGCTGTTGCCGTCGCACCACCGGATACTGTCAGAGAATTATCCAAGGATGTGGATAGGATCGTCTGTCCTGTCGTCTACGAGCCGTTCTTCGCTATCGGCCAGTTCTATGATGATTTCAGCCAGGTGGAAGATGACGAGGTTATCAATTTGCTCAAGCTAGCTCGAGAGAGGAAGGCAAAGTAGACTAGGAGTCTGATAGTCGCCGCTGCTTGGGTCGAATATGCTTGATGCAGTCGAGTCTAAGCTTATTGGCTATGGCTGGCCTCGTTTCAGATATTCCCTAGCTTTCTTGGCTAGGTGTTGTTGAAAAGAGTCGTCGCTTCCGGAGAATTGATTCATGATTCGAATGAGAGCGGAAACACACTGCTCCTCGTATAGTCGATCTAGCGAGATGAGGGCGGCCTTCTGTTTGCTGAAGACATTACTGTTGGCGCCCTCGAGAACAGTTTCTAACAATGCATTGCATCCCTCTCTCACTACTTCGGTTCTAGGGGAAGACCTCCTTCGAAGTTTCAGCATAATAATCCTCTATAATCAAGGCTAATTTATTTCACTTAATATGCTTTTTCTATGATTGATAAGTATTGAGAATTGATAAAATCTCCAGAACCTACGATCCAAATCACGGATACGGATTTCTAGTCTAACAATGACTGAAACCCTTAATTCGATCTTGGAACATAGTCGCTTGCGGCAATTATTAATGGATTATTCTAATGTTTTGTCTGAATTCTATTGTTTACTATACATGATCTATTCGAGCGCGTCCTAACATACAGTCATACGAGACGGTGGCTCGGCTATTCCTTGAGGTTGAGATCTAATGACTGATCGCCGCATCTATTATCTGTCTGGGACCGATGAGTAGACTCTTATTGGAGACGATCAACCCTTTGAGGAGAGTGACCGACATGTTCGAACCTCGAGGTGTAATCCCACCCCACATTACACCCTTCACTAAGAACGGCGACATCGACGAAGCGGCCCTCAGAAGAAATGTTGACTTCTGGATCGAGGCGGGTGTCCACGGTCTCGCCACCTGCGCCAGCAACGGTGAAGCCGCCTACATGAACTCTGAGGAAAGGAAGCGAGTGATTGAGATAGTCCTTGATCAGGCAAATGGTCGAGTTCGGGTGATCGCTGGGACAGGCGCCCCAAGCACAAGGGACGCCATTGCTCAGACGAGGGATGCCAAGGACTTGGGCGTAGACGCCGCCCTAGTCGTCACCCCCTACTTTCTCTCGCCGAAGCAGGAGGAGGTCCTCGGATACTATGAGGATATCCTAGAGACCGTCGACATTCCCATCATCCTCTATAATGTCCCCAAGTTCACGGCGGTGAACATGGAACCTTGGGTCGTCGCTAAACTGGCGGAGTACAGTAACGTGGTGGGGGTTAAGGACAGTAGCGGCGATATGCGGCAGATGCAGTCCCTCCTCAACCTAGCCGGTGATAGGATCAGCATCCTCTCAGGCACCGGGAACCTCGTCTTCCCAACACTTGCGTCAGGCGGTCACGGTGGGATCGTGGCGGTTGCTAATGTTGTTCCATCGAAGTGCGTCGAGATCTATGAGAAGTTCCTCAAGGGAGATCTGAAGGGGGCGAGAGATGCTCAGGCCGAGGTCGTGGTCCTGAACGATTTCTTGACGAAGCAGTATGGTGTTCCAGCCATTAAGGCGGCTCTGAACCTCCTAGACCAATCTGGAGGTTATCCGAGGAGACCCTTGCTCCCCCTCTCGGGGAAGGTTACGGAGGAGTTGAAGAATATCCTGAAGATGGTGAAGGGTCTTGAATTATAAGCGATACATCCTAGAACTCGGGACGGGCGTCGACCTCCATGGCGAAGATGTGAACGAGGCGGCTAAGAGGGCTGTGAGGGACGCTATCACGCGAGTGAGCATGATAGGCCTAAAAGACGTATTCGGCTTCAGAAGCATGAAAGAACTGGACGAGGCGTTGATGGTCGATGTAACTATCGCTGCACCCTATCCTGAAAGAGTTAGAAGCGCCGACGTCCTGAAGTTCCTTCCCGAGGGCAAGCGGCGAATCAGAGTTGTGCCCGGAGGCTTGCGGTTCCCGACACCGACGGATGAGGAGAATAAAGATATCCATGGAGTCCTTGTAGTAAACGCGGCCCTCGTCGTCATGGTAGACATGGATAAGGTCCACTGCTAGCCGCCCATCGATGCGCGTCTAGTAGCTGTTCCAGACGACTATGTCTTCGAACCTCCTCTTGGGGACATTGAGGACTCCTTCCTTGTCGAACCAGTATTTTGTGTCGTTTCCCTTCATCTCCACGGCCTTGGACTTCTCCAAGGGGTAGCCTAACGCCACAACGAGGATTATCTGGAGGTGATCGGGGACCCCAAGAATATCCTTCAGCTTCGGCCTGTCGACGGAGCCAAGCATGCACGAGCCGAGGCCCTCCTCATGGGCTACCATGGAGATACTCATAGCAGCTATGCCTGCGTCGTGCCCGACTTGCTCCCTAATCTTCGTGTCCAATAGGATGACGATGTAAGCCGCGGGAACCTCGTCGAGGGCGTGCTTGTAGCCGGGGATGTTCCTAGCCCAGCTGAGGGTGCTGAAGACCTTTGGCAGGAGCTTCTTGTCGTCGACGACAATGTACTTCAGGGGTTGGAGATTCGCCCCTGCGGGTGACAGCCTCGCGGCGTCGACGCATTTCCTCAGGATCTCTTTAGAGACAGGCTGTTGCTTAAATTTGCGTATGGTCCTTCTGTTCGCGATACTCTCGTAGATCATTCACCACCACCTTAGATGTGGTTGTCGCATCAACTGGTTATAACTCTATGGGCAATGCTTAAGCCAAGTAATTCCTTCGGCTTCAGATAAAGAAGATTTTGGTCTTAGCTATAGAGCGGTCACTGATAGTCAGATCAAATTGAGGAAGTAGAGGGGGCACATGCTTGCTTGCACTAGCGCAAAGAGATAAATAAACGCGCATCTGCGCTACGACCTGAGGAATTTTTTATGACGGAAAAACTAGTGATAAAGAAGCTAGCCGTAGACGAATTCGAGTACGAGAAGCGGGACATTGGCTACGACTACGGCTTCAACACGATCTGGCAGCTAGACAACATCATGAAGGGAAGAGGCAGTGTCCTCAGAATCTTCACGGACAGCGGACCAGTAGGAGAGTACTTAGCCGGTGACCTCTTCACACTTCCAATCATCGCCCGCTTTCTGATAGGTAAGAACGCCCTTGAGCGCGAGTATCTATGGTCAAACATCTGGCGCGGCCTGAGACACTATGCCGGACTGGGCCTCGGGCCCATCGATGTCGCCCTATGGGACTTGGCTGGGAAGTACTTCGACGCGCCGATATACGAACTTCTAGGCTACTACCGGAAGAGTCTACCAGCCTACGCCAGCACGACACATGCCGATCTCATGGTAAAAGGAGGGCTTGGCAGTCCTGAGGAGTATGCAGACTTCGCCGAGGAGTGCTTGAAAATGGGCTACACCGCCTTCAAGATCCACGGCTGGGGCTTCGACTCTCCCAAGCGCCTCAAACAGGAGGTCGCCACGATCCACGCCGTCAGGGAGCGAGTAGGCGATACGATGGACCTCATGATCGACCCGGCCTGCGAGTACCCAACATGGGCAAATGCCCTAGAGATAGGGAGGGCCTGCGATGAGGAGCACTTCTTCTGGCTCGAAGACCCCTTCAGGGACGGAGGGATCTCCGCCTTCGCCCACCGCAAGCTCCGCCAACTGATCAAGACGCCTCTACTCCAGACCGAGCATCTACGCACAGTCTACCCCAAAGTGGACTTCATCGTCGCCGAGGGCACCGACTTCGTCCGGGGAGACATCGGTAAGGACGGTGGGGTAACTGGGGTGATGAAGGTGGCTCATGCCGCGGAGGGCTTTGGCCTAGACGTAGAGATGCATGGAAGCGACATTGCCTGCCAACACTGCATGGCCGCAATCAGGAACACCAACTACTACGAGAACGGGCTGCTCCACCCGAAGGTCGATGTAGGGCCCCCTGAAGAGCTCTACCTGAGCGGCTATAAGAGTGGGATGCATGCCATCGACAGCAACGGCTGCATCAACATCACCGAGAAGCCTGGTCTGGGTGTGGAGTTGAACTGGGACTTCATCGAGAAGCATAGGACTGCTACTAGGACGTACGAGTAGGAGTCGAGAAATATCATATATGCGGTACAGAATATCGTGAGAGGCATGTCAGACAAGGAGATTCTGAAGAAGCTAACGGATGCTATGGCGAGTATCGACTATGACGAGACGCTGAAGACCTGCAGGGACGCTGTTTCCGATGGGGTTTCACCAGCCAAGTTGATAGGGGCCCTCTCCGAGGGGATGCGCATCATCGGGGAACGATTCGAGGCCAAGGAGTATTTCCTCTCGGAACTAATCATGGCGGGGGAGATCATGAAGGAGGCTCAAGAGATATTGAAGCCCCACTTCAAGGCTGGTCAGATCAGGGTTCCAGGCAGGGTCGTCATGGGGACGGTGGAGGGGGACCTCCATGACATAGGGAAGAACATCGTCATCTCTCTCCTGTCGAGTACAGGGTTTGAGGTAACCGATCTGGGGATCAATGTCCCTGCGGCAAAGTTCGTGGAGGCGGTGAAGAATGTAAGACCCGATGTCCTCGGCATGTCCGCGCTCCTGAGAGCTACGGTCCCAGAGATGGGGAACGTCATCAACGCATTAGAGAAGGCGGGCCTCAGGCAGAATGTGAAGATCATAGTCGGCGGCCTACCCCTGAACGCGGAGTATGCGAGGAGGCTTGGGGCTGACTATTACGCGGAGGATGCTTGGAAGGGCGTGGAGATCATCAGAAAGGTGGTCGAGAAGAGTTGAGGAGTGTAGAGGATCTAATAGAACTCCACAGAGCTTGGTGGAAGCTTGAGAACGAGAGACCGTTACTGAACGTGACCTACGACGAGGGCGCCACATGGTCGTGGCTCCAGAGCGACAACGCCAGTGGAATGGAAATCGTCCTCAAAGACGGAACCGTCGCCGAAGATGGACCTTTAACCCCTGATATGCTCTCGCCTGAGAA
>Ga0172362_10004002_pt1 | contig 12770 bp, 12 predicted proteins | sample LakKivs1_kivu2a2_FD_114534 | JGI IMG/M metagenome (GOLD analysis project Ga0172362, IMG submission 114534) | Sediment microbial communities from Lake Kivu, Rwanda - Sediment s1_kivu2a2 | ecosystem: Environmental > Aquatic > Freshwater > Lake > Sediment | place: Rwanda: Western Province, Lake...
CCCCCAGCTTCTACGATGGGTTGAAGGCCCAGGAGGTCATCGACGCGGCAGTGGCCTCCCATCTGGACGGGGGCTGGGTGAGCGTCGTATAGTGTAAGGGTGGGGGGTGGATGTGGTCGCCCTAGGCCGGGCGCTGGCCGGCCTTCGTATCGGCCTGCTTCAGCGCGCGCTCCCACGTGCGGCAGAAGGCACACACCTCTGCGGTGGTAGGCTCGCCGCACCTGGCGCACTCGCGTAGCTCCACCGTCTCCTCCCGTTGCATCAGGGGGCGCATTCGCTGGAGGAAGCCGTCCACGAACTGCTGCTTGCTCCCGGGCGACTCCGCCTCGATATGGTTGAGCGCCTCCTTGTACAGGATGGAGGACGCCCCCTTGGCGTAGGGACACTCCTCCTCCACGAACTCGATTCCCCGCAGGAAGGCGTAGCTCGCCGTCTCGCGCTCGGCCAGGGTGTAGAGAGGCTTCACCTTCTTCACCAGCCTGGGGTGGGTGCTCTCGAGGACGGGGGACTGGCGGGCCAGGTACCCGAGCTGCCAGTGCAGCACGTTCCCCGTCAGGGTAGCCGACTCGTCGTCAAGGTTGTGGCCAGTTACCAGCACGTCGAAGCCCTGCTCCCTGGCCACGCGGTTAAAAATGTAGCGCTTGCTCAGGCCACAGCCCGAGCAGGGGGCGCGGCGCAGCGCGCGGGAGAGCCGGGGCACCCCCATACCGTACTCCGCCTCAAGCTCTACGACGATGAGTTCTGTCCCCCTCTCCTGGGCGAAAGCCTCGGTGGTCCGTCGGGAGCGCTTCGAGTAGTCGCCGATACCCAGGTCTACGTGCAGCCCGGCCGCTCGGTAGCCCTGCGCCAGGAGCACGTCCCAGAGGGCCAGGCTGTCCTTTCCGCCGGACACGGCGAGGAGCAGCCGGTCCTCGTGGGTGAACATGCGGTGCCGCCTGATGCTGTGCGCCACCTGGTCGCGGAAGAACTCCAGGTAGTGGTCTCTGCAGAAGGCCGAGTTGTGCCGGCGAAGCTCGATCACGGCCTTCTCTTGACACTTGATACAGCGCATCCTCACCCTCCCGAGATCGCGGAGAGGAGCTCGACAGTATCGTCCTTGCCGATCAGGTCGTCGCGCGTCAGGAGCGTCCCGTCCCGTATCACCAGGTAGCTCTCGGGGTTCAAGCCCAGCTCGCGGAAGAGAGCTGAGACGCGGCGCTTCCCTTCCAGCTCAAGCTCCTTTCGCACGGGGTTTCTGATAATTGCTCTCAAGGGTTGAGCCCTCCTTAAACCCAACGTAGCATAGCGCTATAATGGTGTCAACGAGGGGGGTGGAGCGTTCCTCAGGGGGAGCTTCTTATGCACCTCCCGACCTGCAGGCAGCAAGGAGCTAGTGAGGAGATGTGTGCGGAGTACTACGTGGGCACCAGCGGCTGGTCGTACAACCACTGGCGAGGCGTCTTCTACCCCGATGGCCTGCCCAGCGGGAAGTGGCTGGAGTTCTACGCGCAGCGGTTTCCCAGCGTGGAGCTGAACGCCAGCTTCTACCGCCTGCCGACGGAAGGGGCCTTCCGGCGCTGGCACGACGTCGTCCCTGGAGGGTTCCGCTTCGCGGTCAAGGCCAGCCGCTTCATCACGCACATAAGGAAGCTCCGCGACGCTGAGGAGTCCCTCGGCACGTTCCTGGGACGGGCCGGCATCCTGGGCGAGAAGCTGGGGCCGGTGCTCTACCAGCTCCCTCCCAGCATGGGGCGCGACGACGGGCTCCTGGAAGCCTTTCTCACCCTCCTGCCGCATGGGCTGCAGCACGTTTTCGAGTTCCGCAACGACTCCTGGTACGACGAGGAGGTGTTCGACCTGCTGCGCCGGCACGGTGCGGCCTTCTGCGTGCACGATATGCACCCCCTGGAGACGCCGGTGGTGGCCACCGCCGCGTTCGCTTACCTGCGGTTCCACGGCACCAGCGGTCGCTACGCAGGCTGCTACAGCGACGAGGAGCTCGAAGCCTGGGCAGAGGCGATCCGCAGGATGGCAAGCGGCCTGGAAACGGTGTACGCCTACTTCAACAACGACATCGGCGGCCACGCCGTGGGGAACGCTTCTACCCTAGCACGAATGCTGGCGGGTAACGGAAGCGCCGAGGCCAGCGACCACGTTACCCGATAGGGGCCTCTTTGCCCAGCACGGCCTGCCTGCCTTTGTCGGTAACGGTGTAGTACCCCCTGCGGCCCGGGACGCGCTCCATCCAGCGGAAGATGCTCCGGGCCGCGTTGCGCAGCGTCTGCACGAAGCTCGTGGGCTGAGTCCACCCCGCCGCCTCGAACAGGGAGGCCAGCTCCTTTGGCGAGACCGCTTTCATGTCCAGGAAGCGGCGAGCGCCTTCCGCGGCCACCACCACGCGCCGCATGTCTCCCAGGGGGTTGGCCCGCTGGCAGAAGCCGTGGAACTCGTCCCAGCCCTCAGGGACAGTCGGCGGGGCCGAGTCCCGTTGCGGCTGCCGGGCAGGAGTGCCGCCCGCTGCGGACACAAGCTCCGAGGGTAACTCCTTGAGGGCCAGGCTGGCCAGCGAGACATACGTCTCGGGCTCATCGGCCTCCAGGGTGATGGAGGTGCTGTTGGGAAGCGTAACGGTGATCTTCAAAGCCATCGCTCTCCCCTTTCAGGCCGATGATAGGGGGTTGCGGAGGGCCTGTCAAGGAGAGAAGCGTAAAAAGGTAAGGGCGGCCGGGGATCTCCCGCCGGCCGCCCCTGGGTCCAGGTGGGGGTGGAAGGCGTCTACTTGGTCAGCTGTTCGAACTCGTCCTCGTGCTCGACTTCCTCGCCCAGGATGTGTACCGCCAGTTGATAGGTGATGTGGTCTTTGCCGTGGGTCTTGTCGGCCAGCTTTCGGTACACCTCGATGGCCCCCGCCTCGGCCTTGAGGACCGTCTGAATGATGGCTTCCAGGTCGGTCTCATCGCCTGGGGGGGTGGGGTAGGGCTCATTGGCCGATGCCTCCAGCTGGCCCGGGCTGGCAACGGGCTTCCCGCCCAGGGAGACGATCCGCTCGGCAAGCTCGCCCTGGTGCTCCAGCTCCTCCCCCGCGATGTGCTCCAGAGTCTCCTGTACGGCCTTGGCCGCCGGACGTCCGGAGACCACCTGTGCCATGTGTGTGTAGGCGTAGAAGGCGAGCCACTCGTCGGCGTAGGCACGGTTGAGGTCTGCGATCAGCTCCTTGACGTTAAGTCCGACTACCTCGGTGCCCTTTGTCCCCATGATGTTCTCCTTTCTCGTGGTTAGACACAGCGTCAATCGCCGGCTCCGACAATTATATTCGAATGGCTGCGCCCAGTCCACCCACGGGGGCTGGGCCAGCTAGAGGTGCTCTTTGAGGCTCTCGGCGAGCCTGCGGGTCATGCCGGGAACGGCTGCTATCTCGTCTATGGTCGCCTCCCGTATGGCCTTTACAGACCCGAAGCGGCGCAGGAGCATCCGCTTCCTCTTGGGCCCGATGCCTGGGACCACATCAATAGCCGAGCTCACGCTCCGCCGGGAGCGAAGCCTCTGGTGGTAGGTTATGGCGAACCTGTGGGCCTCGTCGCGCGTACGCTGGGCCAGGAAAAGGGCCTGGGAGTTGTGCGGCAGGACGACCGGCTCAGGGGTGTCGGGGACGAATATCCACTCGTTCTCCTTGGCGATGCTTGCCAGAGGCACGAAGTCGATGCCGAGCTCCAGGAACACCTCCTGGGCCGCCGAGAGGTGCCCTTTGCCGCCGTCTATGAGCACCAGGTCGGGGATGAGTCCCCAGGCCTCCGCTGCCTCCTCGTCGCTGCCCGGGCGCTCTCCCTTGAGGGCAGCCAGGCGTTTGAACCGGCGACGCAGCACCTCCTGTATCATCGCGTAGTCGTCCACCTGGGAAACGTTCTTTATCCGGAAACGCCGGTAGTGGGACGGCCTGGGGACGCCGCTCTCGGCCACCACCATGCTGCCGACGGCGTTTGTGCCCTGAATGTTCGAGATGTCGTAGCACTCGATCCGCTTGGGGAGGCGGGGCAGGGCCAGCGCCTCCTGGAGCTCCTCCATCGCTCGCTCCCGGGCCTCGGCGTCGGAAAGCCAGCGGGCGTGCCTCTGCTCCAGGCCCTGAACGGCGTTCTCCGCCGCCATCCTCACCAGCTTCAGCTTGTTGCCACGGCGCGCCACATCCACGGCAACCTTCCGGCCCTTCTTCTGGGACAGCCACCTCTGTATGAGCGTCCTGTCCTCCAGCGAGTGCTGAAGGACGACCCGCTGGGGTATGAAAGACGCGGAGTCGTAGAACTGCTTCACGAACTGGCTCAGGACGCGCCTGGGATGGGCGTCCTGCGCCCCGTCGAGGGCGAACCTGTCCCGCCCCACCATCTTGCCCTTCCGTATGAAGAACACCTCCACCCAGGCCTCGTCCCTCTCCTGGGCCAGCCCTATGGCGTCCACATCCTCCCCGGCGAGGCTTGACACCTTCACGTCCTGTCCCTCCACCACGCGGCGTATCGCCTGGACCTGGTCGCGGAGCCTTGCTGCCCTCTCGAACTGCATCTCCCCGGCCGCCCGCTCCATCTCGCCTTCCAGGTCGCTTATGACCTTCTCTGAATCGCCCTCCAGGAAGAGTATGGCCTGCTGGACGATCTGGCGGTACTCCTCCTTGCTGACAGCACCGATGCACGGCCCTGCGCAACGTCCCAGGTGGTAGTCCAGGCAGGGTCGGGCCTCCTTGCCTGTAATCGCCTTGTTGCACGAGCAGTAGGGGAACAGCTTCTTGAGGAGCTCCATCGTCTTGCGCACGCTCCCCGCATTGGCGAAAGGGCCGAAGTAGCGCGCGCCATCGTCCAGCACCCTGCGGGTGAACTGTACGCGGGGGAAGTCCTCCTGCAGGGTTATCTTGAGGTAGGGGTAGCTCTTATCGTCGCGGAGCCGGACGTTATAAAGAGGATGGAACCTCTTTATCAGGTTGCACTCCAGGAGCAGTGCCTCGTCCTCCGAATCGGCGACGATGAACTCGAAGTCGGCCACGCGGGAGACCATCTGCTGCACCTTGGGGGCGAGGCTGGCACGGGGGCCGAAGTAGGAGCGGAGACGGTTGCGGAGCCTGGCTGCTTTGCCCACGTAAAGGAGCTTGCCCTTGCCGTCGCGAAACATGTACACGCCGGGGCGGCTCGGTGTTGCCCTGAGACGGTGAGAGAACCGGTTGGACATGATGGCTACCTGAGGAATACGGTCAGCACCGCCAGGATGATCGCTATCAGCGCCACTATGCCACCTATACGCCGCAGCTCCGGAAAGACGAACTCGTATACGGAGGGCCCGCCGATCACCTGAGCTCTTGTCGCCCTCTGTGGCCTGGCCTCCGCTTCGGGGCTAGGTGCCTGAGGTGGGCTGGCGACGGCCTCATCCTGCCTGGTGGTGGACGTCAAGCTGGCCTGAGGAAGAGGGGTGATATCCTTCCTGGCGGCCCGTCGTTTCCTCTGCCTTTTCTGGGTCTGCCGCGCGGCCACACGGCGTGACTTACGTGGCATGTCAGCGCCTCCTGGTATCTATTCTATCAGCCCAGGTCTGGCGTGCACCAGCCCTTGTGCGGCCTGCACAATTATGTTCGCTGCCGAGGTAAAGTCGAACTTGTCCATGTTGATGACTAGGTCGAAGTGGCTGGGATGGTAGGGGTCCGCCTTGAAGAACTTGCGGAAGTAGGCGACGCGCGCCTTCTCCATGCGGTTGGCGAGCTGCCGTGCTTCGCTCTCGTGTATATGGTGCCGGGTCATGAGGGTTGACACCCGCCTCTCCAGGTGCGCCCAGAGGCCGACATGCAACACGCCGGGCTCGTCCTTGAGTATGATGTTGGAGCCTCGCCCGTTGATGACCAGTTTGCGGGAGCGGGCCAGGTCCTTGATCACGGCGGATGTCACCTCTATGAAGTGCTTGTCGTCCAGCTGTTGCGCAGAGGTTACAGGCCCCTCCGTCAGCTCCGCATAGTCCCTGGCCAGGAGGATATCGTAGCCCGTGCCGAAGTAGGGCTCCCCACCAGCTCCCGAGAGCGCCGAGCGTTCCAGCATCCGCTGGACGAACCGGGCGATCCGGTCCGTCAGCCGGGCCACGCGCTGCTCCTTCTCCTCCAGCGCCTCCAGGGTGGCGCCTATTCGTCTCGACGCTTCGGCCAGGACCAGGCGGTCTACATAGTCGAGGCCCATCATGCGGGCCACCATGTGGCCGACCTCCACTGACCCGCTGCCGTGAGGTGAGTTGATAGTTATTACAGGCATCGTGTCACCTCCTCATTGACTCCCTTTTCTCCATGTTGCAGGGTCCCCGGGCAACCAGCCCGGGCGAGGCCGGGACACCGCCCCAGGGACGCTGACTGGTTGGTGGACTTAACGAACACAGACAATCGAAGGGCTAGGCCCGCGGATGGGCCTTGTCATACTCCTCTCGCATCTGCTCCTGGGTCAGGTGGGTGTATATCTGGGTGGTGGTGATGCTGGCGTGTCCCAGGAGCTCCTGCACGTGACGGAGGGGTGCTCCTCTGCGCAGCATATGGGTGGCGAAGCTGTGCCGCAGAACGTGAGGGGTGGCCCGGCGGGGGTCTATGCCAGCCTTCTGGGCCCAGCCTTTCAAGATCGACCATACCCATTGTCGTGTCAGCCGCTCGCCACGGCGATTGATGAACAGGGCCTGCTCGTCGGCGCGGGGTCGGAGCTTGCGCCGCGCCCGCTTCACGTAGTCGGTAAGGGTCTCCTTACAGGTAGGATGCATGTACACGATCCTTTCCTTGGAGCCCTTGCCCAGGCAGCGTATATACCCCTCCTCCAGGTTCACGTCCTCCAGGCTGAGGGAAACAAGCTCGGTCACGCGTATGCCCGTAGCGTATAGAAGCTCGAGGATCGCCCTGTCTCTCTGGGCCTCGAGTGTGCCCTCGTGGGCAGGCTGGTCGAGGAGGCGCCCGACCTCTTCCTCGCTGAGGAAATGGGGAAGGCTTCGCCCTACCCGCGGGGAGACCAGCCCCTCGGTGGGGTCTTTCGCCACCTCTCCCTCCTCCACGAGGAAGCCGAAGAACGACTTGAGGGAGGCGACCTTCCTCGCCGTGGTGCGGTCCTGGTAGCCCCTTACCTCCCTGAGCTCGCTGACGAAATCGACCAGCGTGTTCAGGTCGACGCGGTTCCAGCGGGAGTCATCGGCGTTGTAGCCCCGCTCCTGCAGGAACTCGAGGAGTTGGTACAGGTCATTGCGGTACGCTTCCAGGGTGTTTCTGGAGAATCCCCGCTCCACCACCAGGTGACTGAGAAAGGAATCGATTGACTTCTTCACAAGCCGTTCCCCCAAGGCCTTTAATGACATAATTCTACCATACTCCCGCATACATCTCCAAGCTGTTTTGCGGCGGGACCGCATCGGCTATCTCGCCTTCGATTGACGTCCCCAAACGGCACCTAATACAATGGGCCCGCTGTGACGTGCGTTGCAGGGCTTCATCAACCGACGTCTAGAGGCGGGCCTTGAGCCGACCGGCTTCATCCGTGGAACGCCTTCCCGGGACGTGCGTGGCGCTCGACCTGGAGACCACGGGCCTGAGCTGCGAGCAGGATCGCATCATCGAGGTGGGGGCTGTGAGGTTCCGCGGGAGGGAGCGGGTAGCCACCTTTCACACCCTGGTCAATCCATATCGGCTGCTCTCGCCGTTCATCGAGAGGCTGACCGGCATAGCCCAGAGCGAGGTGGACAGGGCGCCGCCTTTCGCGGCAGTAGCTGGGGAGCTGGAGGAGTTCATCGGGGGAGACCCCCTTGTGGGACACAACATCGCCTTCGACCGGGCGTTCCTCGCCTCCCACGGCCTCGACCTTCTCAACATCTCCTATGATACGTGGGACCTGGCCGTTGTCCTGCTTCCCAGGGCAAGGGACTACTCCCTGTCACACCTCGCCCGGGAGCTGGGCATCGAGCACCCGCAGCCGCACCGGGCGCTCGCCGATGCGGAAGCGACGTGGCAGGTGTTCCTGGCGCTGCTGGAACGCGTGGAAGGGCTTGACCTGGGGCTTCTGGCTATCCTCTCATCCCTGGCGCAGCGTTCCCAGAGTCCGTTGCGTGACCTCCTTATGGGTCCAGCTTTGGATGCCGACATCGCCAGGCGCAGCCGGAGCGGGCTTCTGGGCATCGACTCGTCGGAGCTGAGACGGCGGACTAAGCCGTGGCAAGGTGCGCCCGTCCGGCTGCCCAGCGTATCCCTGGACGAGGAAGGGGTCGCTGCACTCCTCTCTCGAGAAGGGGCCATAGGCCGGCACTTCCTCGGCTACGAGCATCGCCCTCAGCAGGTTGAGATGGCGAGGGCTGTCGCCAGAGCGCTGAAGGAGGGTGGCCACCTGATAGTAGAAGGCGGGACGGGGATAGGTAAGTCGATCGCCTATCTGCTGCCGGCCCTGCTGCTTTCCGTCTCCACCGGCCGCCGCGTGGTGGTATCCACCAACACCATAAACCTCCAGGAGCAGCTCCTGAACAAGGACATTCCGGCCCTGGCGGGCGCCCTGGAAAAGGCTGGGGTGATACCCATCGGAGAGCTCCGCGCCGCGACCCTGAAAGGGCGGGCCAACTACCTCTGCCTGCAGCGTTTTCGAAACATGGCCCGAAGCGATAGCCTGACCAACGGCCAGTTTCGCCTCCTGGGCAAGGCCTTCGTGTGGCTACAGGACACGACCGCCGGCGACCGGGAGGAGATAAACCTGGCGGGGAGGGATGCCTCCTTGTGGCACCTGATATCTGCGGGAGACAGGGACTATTGCCCCGTTGCTCCGCATAGCCCCTGCTTCCTGCGGGCGGCGCGGGAGCGGGCCGAGGGTGCCCATGTGCTGGTGGTCAACCACGCCCTCCTCCTCTCGGACGTTGCCAGGGGCGGCACGCTGCTGCCGAGGTATGACTACCTGATCGTGGACGAGGCGCAGCACTTGGAGGAGGAGGCGACCCAGCAGCTCGGGTTCCAGGTAGGGCAGCGAGCGCTGACGGAGGAGGTGCAGGATGTGGGCCGGCTACTCGGCCCCATGCACTCGTTGCTGCGAGCTCCATCCGCTCCCCAGGTGCTGCGAGAGCGTGGTGGGGAGGCCCTCTCTCAGATGGAGCGGCTCCTGCCGCGCCTGCGGGATGCCTGGGCTACGCTGTGGTCCTGTGTATACGATTTCGTGGCCGAGCGCCGCGAGGGGGACAACGACCGCTTTCAGTTGCGCCTCACGCCGGGAGCGCGGTCCCAGCCGGCCTGGTCCCAGGTGGAGGTGACCTGGGAGAACGCCGATGCCGTCCTTGGCGAAATGCTGGGGTACTGTGGCGAACTGCTACACGTACGGGAGGAGCTGGAGCCTGGGGCGGAAGAGAATGAAAGCACGCTCGCCACGGAGCTTTCCACATGGTCGGATGGCCTCGCGGAGCTGAGAGGTCAGCTACGGCAGCTACTGGTAGCGCCCGAAAACGACCAGATCTACTGGGTGGACCAGGACGAGGGGGGCTATCTCACGCTGCACGCCGCCCCTGAGAACATCGGCCCGACGCTGGAGAGGCTGCTCTTCTCCAGGAAGAGGAGCGTCGTCCTCACCAGCGCCACGCTGGCAGTGGGCGGCAAGTTCGACTACATTCGCCAGCGGCTCGGCTTCCTCGAGGGGGATGAGCTCCTGGTGGGCTCGCCCTTCGACTACCGGCGCCTGGCCCTCGTCCTGGTTCCCGAGGACATGCCGGAGCCGAACGAGCTTGAATACCCCCATGCCCTGGGGGAAGCCATCGCGCAGGTTGCCGAGGCGCTGGAGGGGCACACCATGGCCCTGTTCACCTCCCACGCCGCCCTGCGAGGGACGGCCAGGATGATACGCGGTGAGCTTGACGCGGCGGGTGTCGGCGTGCTGGCCCAGGGTATCGACGGGACGGCGAGGCAGCTGGCGGAACGGTTTTTCGGCGACCCGCGGGCCGCCCTGCTGGGCACCAGCAGCTTCTGGGAGGGCGTGGACCTGGCCGGGGAGGCGCTGCAGGCCCTGGTGCTGGCACGCCTGCCCTTCGACGTGCCCACCGACCCGGTGTTCGCCGCGCGTTGCGAACAGTACGAGGAGTCCTTCGTTCAATACGCTGTCCCCCGGGCGGTGCTGCGGTTCCGCCAGGGGTTTGGCAGGTTGATCCGCGGGGAGGGGGACAGGGGCGTGGTGGTAATCCTGGACAGGCGTGTGGTGAGCCGCAACTACGGCTCCCTCTTTTTGAATTCCCTGCCTTCCTGTGCTATAAAGAGGGTCAACATAAGCTCCCTGGCCCGGCTTGTAGGGGAGTGGCTGAGGGGGTAGCGATGCAGATAAACATCGACCAGCCCTTCGACCTGGCCTCCACCCTGGAAAGCGGACAGGCCTTCCGCTGGCGCCGCAACGGTGAGTGGTATCACGGCGTCATCTACGGCAATGCCATCGAGGTCCGCCAGCACCTCTTCGGGATCGAGTTCCGCTCTCATCCCACGCCTGAGGAGGAGATGGGGAAGACGCTTTGTGACTACCTGCGGCTGGACGACAACCTGGAGGAGGTATACCGTGCCATCGACCTGGATGAGCGTATGCACGAGACGATCCGGCGACACCGCGGCATGCGCCTCCTCCGCCAGGAGCCGTGGGAGTGCCTCATAGCGTTCATCCTCTCCGCCAACTCCAACATCCCCCGCATCAGCTCGACTATGGAGAACATGTCGCGGCGCCTCGGCAGGCAGTTCAACTTCCGCGGGCTCCTCTACCACAGCTTTCCCGCGCCGGAGGTGCTGGTGGCGGTCGGGGAGAAGGGGCTGCGCGCCCTGGGCCTGGGATACCGGGCCAGCTACGTGGCCCAGGCCTCTCAGCTGGTCGCCGAGGGAGCGCTGCGGCTGGACGAGCTGCGCTCCATGCCCTACGAGGAGGCCCACGAGGCACTGATGGAGGTGCCGGGCGTGGGTGAGAAGGTGTCCGACTGCGTGCTCCTCTTCTCGCTGGACAAGCTGGAGGCGTTCCCCATCGACCGCTGGATGCGCCGCGCCGTGGGGGAGTGGTACTTCAAGGAGAGGCAGCCCTCGTACAGGGAGGTGCGCGCCTGGGCCAGGGAGTACTTCGGCCCGTATGCCGGCTACGCCCAGCAGTACCTCTTCCAGGGGAGACGCGAGGCGAGCAACAGAGGGCGGGGCTAGAGTACGCTTTTCCCGTTTCCTACTCGGTCGTACTGAGGTCCCTGCTCGCCATAACCTCCCTTACCAGCGCTACCTCGTCATGACGGGTGATGGCCTTCCCCTCAAGGCGCGCCTGGCGCAGCATGGAGAGCACCTCGCCCACCAGCGGCCCCTCGGGGACGCCGAGCAGGAGCAGGTCGTCGCCGTTGAGCAGGGGCTTGACATCGCGCAGCTCGTTCACGTAGCGCTCCAGGTTCTCCTTCACCGGGCCCTCGTTCGCCAGAAGCACGCCAGCCTGGAGGCTCACGGGCGAGAGCGGGTCGAGGAGGCGGCACAGCTCCGCCGGGGGCATATTCCGCCGTTGCAGGGCCAGTTCATGGCACCGCATGGTAACAGCATCGGTTACCACCCTCTCCCAGCACGAGGGCATGTTCAGGCGGTAGATGAAGCCGAACCGCCGCACATGGTTAAGCCCGTAGGATAGGGCAGCCAGGTACACCAGGGGCTCGTCAACAGGCTTTCCCTTCAAAAGCGGAAGGTAGGGGACATCGCTCAACGCAGGGTAAAGGCGCCAGAACACCTCCAGCTCCCGGGCCCGCATCAACGCCCGCATCGGCTCCGGCTCCTTCAGCATCAGCTCCAGCTCGTGCCTGAGCCGGTCGCCGGTCACGGTGGCCAGGCACCCTCTCCGTAGCGCCTCCTGCATCAGGCGCAGGGTGTTCTCCTCCAGCCGGAAGCCGAGCCGCTGCTCGTAACGTATCGCCCGGAAGACCCTGGTAGGGTCCTCGATGAAGCTGCGGTCGTGGAGCACGCGCACCAGGCGGGCCCACAGGTCCTCCTCGCCGCCGAGCGGGTCCACCATCCGGCCCACCTCCTCGCCCGAAAGGGCGATGGCCATGGCGTTGATGGAGAAGTCGCGGCGTGCCAGGTCCTGGCGGAGTGTACTGGCCTGCACCTCAGGCAGCACACCCGGCCGGGGATAGGTCTCGCTGCGCGCCGTGGCCAGGTCGAAACGCAGATCGTTCACCTTCAGTGTGGCCGTCCCGAAGCGGGAATGGGCCAGCACCTCCCCGCCCATCTCCCTGGCCGCCTCAGAGGCCAGCCGGGGTGCATCTCCCTCCACTACCAGGTCCAGGTCGTCCGGGGCGCGCCCGAGGAGCATATCCCGCACCGCACCTCCCACTAAATAGAGGGGCATGTCCAATCGGGATGCTACCCCGCCTACACGTCTCAACAGGGCGCACGTCTCAACGGGGAGCAGCTTGTCCATGGTGGAAAGGAGGCTGACAGTCACTCTTGTGCTCTCCAACTGCCGTCTTTCCGCTATTATAGCATCAACAGCTACTCTTTTTGATTCCGAAGGCCTGCTGGGGTAGAATGCCAGAGAAGCCAAATGACACGTCACGATACCTCAAGCCCATGCTGGCTATCGCCTGAAGCCAGGGAGCTCGCCGCAAAGCTGGGACTGGCGTTCGGGGACCCGGCGCTGCTAGAGGCCGCCCTCACCCATTCCTCCTACCTGAACGAGAACCCCGGCTATACGCTGGGTTCCAACGAGCGGCTGGAGTTCCTGGGCGACGCCGTTATCGGCTTGATTGCAGCCCAGGAGCTGTGCAGGCGCTTTCCCGAGGCGAATGAAGGCTCTCTC
>Ga0172362_10004003_pt1 | contig 12769 bp, 15 predicted proteins | sample LakKivs1_kivu2a2_FD_114534 | JGI IMG/M metagenome (GOLD analysis project Ga0172362, IMG submission 114534) | Sediment microbial communities from Lake Kivu, Rwanda - Sediment s1_kivu2a2 | ecosystem: Environmental > Aquatic > Freshwater > Lake > Sediment | place: Rwanda: Western Province, Lake...
ATCCAGAAGCTCGCTGAGGACGCATCTGGCCGACGCTCTTGACCACCCATCCGAAGTTAGGGCTGGACTTGTCCTTTATGACGTTCCCCTCGACGGCATCCTTCTCTGGGATCCAGGCAACCCTGACGCCATCCCCGCTTTTGAGCATGCATTGGACTTCCATATGATATCCCTCCATCGATTACATGTTCTCTATTAGGACGACGATTCCATTGATGTGCGCACCGTTTTTCCTTGACCAATTCTACCGCGCAAGTATAACGTAGTCATGAAGAAGGTCTATTACAACGACTTCGACAAGGCATCCTGCGTCTGGCTCAGGGAGCTCATCGCGGACGGCCTGATCCCAGACGGCGACGTTGATGATCGCAGCATCCTAGAGGTAAAAGGAGACGACGTACGTGGCTATACGCAAGCGCACTTCTTCGCAGGAATCGGCGGATGGGTACACGCCTTAAATCTTGCTGGGTGGCCAGAAGATCGAAAGGTATGGACGGGGAGTTGTCCGTGTTTCCCGTCTGGAACTCTCATATTTACCAAGAGCGGGTTAAAACCGATAGAGAACATTTCTGTAGGAGACATTGTCCTTACGCACAAAAAACGGTTCCGCAAAGTAACTGAGATTTTCAAGTCCCAGAGCAGAACGCTGATCCTTAAGGGGCAAGGTCACTTTGGATTGAAATGTACTGGGAACCACCCGTTCTGGAGCAGGGCTAAAAAGAAGACGAGAACGCTTGAACTTGAAGATCCAAAGTGGGTAGATGCCTCGGACATGCTCGGTAAAAGATGGGAATGCGCAAGCATCATTCCCAAGATGGCGATTCCAAAATTCACAAAAAAAGACTGGAAAGGAAAAGAACCAAATCTTCCAATCGTAGGCGTTGATTTCTTTAGGTTCCTTGGATATTGGGTTGGAGATGGATGGATACAAGATGAAACAGTCGTACTTTGTTCAAAACATGGAGACTCTCGTTTCCTTCTTGAAACGGCCAGCAAATGTGGCCTTAGCGGGTCACCGTCCAAGGAAAGAACAGCTGAAAGGCTCAGGATCGGATCAAAGATCCTTGTTCGATGGATCACAGAAAACTTTGGCCGTGGAGCTAGAAATAAAACTATTCCTACTTGGATCTTTGGTTTAGATAGAAATCTAAAAGAGGCTTTCATTGAAGGATACCTTCAGGCAGATGGACATCAGTCACGACAACTTAAGAGCAAGACCCTTGTCTTGAATCTTACTACTGTTTCTAAGAACTTAGCTATTGGTACGCGGATGCTGCTAAACTCACTCGGTTACGCAGTTTCTATAGCAATGAAACTTCCCAAACGCGACCATGTAATCATCGAGAATAGAAGGGTCAATGAAAAAGGTTTCTTTAGGTTGAGTTGGCAAGCCAGCACCAAGAGTAGAAGTTTTAAGTTTGACAATGGTGCATGGGGCTTAGTACGGTCAGTAAAAACAAACGAAGAGATCGTTCCTGTTTTCAATTTTGAGGTTGAAGAAGACCACTCTTACGTTGCAGACGGAATTGTGGTTCACAATTGTCAACCGTTTTCTTGTGCTGGAAAGGGTCTAGGAGTAAAAGATGAACGACATCTCTGGCCAGTCTTTGGGAAACTTATCAAAGAGTGCCATCCTTCAACAGTGTTTGGCGAGCAAGTGTCGTCAGCGGCTGGACGCCTATGGCTCTCACGAGTTCGAGCTGACTTGGAAGGAATGGGATATGCCGTCGGGGCCTGCGATCTCAGCGCTGCGGGCATCGGGGCTCCACACATCAGACAGCGCCTCTTCTGGATCGGGAGAAGCGAGCGGGCGGCCGACTCCGAACACGATGGGCGGTCAGACAAGCAGGGGAGGGGAAAGAAAGGACGAGCTGTTGATGGGCGGTCTGGTGAGGCCTTACGGGTGGCCGACGCCTCGGGCGGAGGACTCGGAACACACGGGGGCGCATCGGGGGTACGCGGACACGCTGAACAGCGCGAGCAAGCTGGCGGGATGGCCGACTCCGAACGTCCCGAACGGAGGTCGGACGACGAACGTGGGCGGGTTTACGGAGGACGGCAGGAAGATACAGGCGGACCTATCAGCTGTCGCGAAGATGGCCCAAGACGATTCACCACCTGGGACGAGTTCGTCTGGCATGAATGCAGGGACAAGAGGAAAAGAAGGATACCGGCTAAACCCAAAGTTCAGCCTGTGGCTCATGGGCTACCCGAGGGAGTGGGCGGAGGCGGGGTACAGGGCGATGGAGAAGTTGCGACAGAGAAAGAAGCAGACATAGAGCTCTTCCCAGTCATCTGGGGATCGACGGCTGGCCGCGTTGGGTTGCTGAAGGGCGCGGGAAACGCGATTGTACCCCAGATCGCGGCTGAATTCCTGATGGCCTATATGTCGATAGGTTCCGAGGACTTGGTGAGGGCCGAACGTGACATAGAGAGGTCCGCCGAACCGCCCAGCATGTTCGACTAGCCTATTCCGTTTTTTCTTTCCAAGAGGGTTGGCAGTTTGTAGAACTCGATATCTCCCTCTGAAAGCTTGTACTCGTCCAGCGCCTCGTCCATCTCCCTGACCATTCCCTTTTGGGTCATCATGCGCCCGCCGCCGATGAAGTATGGGTCATCGAACCAGTCCAAAACCCTTTCCGCGACTTGCTTGACCCTCTGTTCCCTATGCTCGACCTTGTACCATTCCAGCGCCCGTACCAGCCTCCCGATGACGATTTCCTTGGTCAGGTCTGGACCACAGCGCTCCTTCCTTCCAGCGAGGAACTCACGCGCCACCAGCAGGGCGCTCATCATGCAGTTCTCCCTGCCACTTAGTTCCCTCGGGGTGACTCTCTTTTTCTTGGCCATGCTTCACCTTTGATTGGATGTCAGCCTTGGGTACGTGCATCAATAGAGCAAGCCAGCAGAGATGCGCTGAGCGTACCAGCTTGCCCGCTGTGACGTCTTATGGTTCAACAAACCCACTCCACGCTGAGGGCCATCTCAGCCCATCCCAAGGCCTTAAAATGATCCGGTTTCGAGCTGAGGCGCCGTTCCAGCTCCCCGTAGTCACCGGCAAGGTCGGGTTTAGTGGTCGTCGTCCTACGTCCGTGGCCCTCAGACTCTACCGCTCTCGTAGCGATGTCGCGGTTTTGCCACGACATCGCAGGTCGGCTAGGCTCAGTTATCACGGCGTTTACTTCCGCAGCCCTGCGGAAGTGGGCACGCCTCCTTGCTACCTCTCGTCGTACTTGAGGTAGTAGTTTGCCTTCATCAGGGTGGGGTCGTTCATCACGTAGCCTTGGGCCACGCCTGCCGTCTCGAGGAAGACAAGCCAAGCGCCTTCCTCGTATTCGAAGATCAGGTCGCATGCGACTCGACCGCCGCCGGGATCGTCGTCGAGGCCCCTAAAGATCACGCGGTGGTATCTGTTTTCAGGCGTTCCAATGGTCGGCGCGTTGCTCCAGAATCGGTCCCAGAGGTCGATGAACTTGTTGATGTTGTCGAAGCGGAAGTAAAGCTTGCCCTCGTGGGCGTGAACCTGATCCTTCCCGTTGTCCTTCTGGAAGCGGATCTGCCCAACCATCACGTCGTCGCCATTCTTCGCCGAACGCGTCTTGCGAGGCGCGTCCAGAACCGTCTCGGTCTTGCCGCTGCCCATTTCAGCCTCCCTTTTGTTCGCCCGCCAGACGAGCCCAAGCCTGGGCGAGGAATCCTCTGTTGGCCTGTCCTATTTCCTTGAGCCTGCTCTCCTTCGAGTAGCAGGACTTCGGGACGAGGATGCGTTCCGCCGAGTTCCTGTACGTCCTCGTGATCCGCTTGCCCTCGCCAGTGTGGTACATGCGCTCGATCACCTCGCCGACCATCTCGCCCTTCTTTATGGTTCTTGGATGCTCGTGGCCGCAGTTGGGGCAGACGAGGACGTAGTCGCCTTCGATCTCGAGGTTCAGGTTGACCATGAAATAGCCATTGCAGTCGTTGCAATGAATCTCGATCAGCTCGCGTTGCGAAACGCTCGGCATTTACGCGCTCCGTTTCATCTGGATGATGTTCTTGGCCTCGGGGACGACGTCGTCCAGCTGGCCGAAGGATACCCTGTTGCTGATCGAGCGCATGCCGAACTCGTCCGACTCGATCATCAGCTTGCGCATGATGACGTGGTCGGTAGGCGGCGGCAGGCTGGCGGGGTTGTGGAAGACCAAGCAGATGCTCTCTACCTTCTTGAACTTGCCAGTCAGGGTCTTCGCGTACACGTGGATGGTGTTGCCGTAGATCACGTATTTCAGGCCGCTCTTGCCCGTGACCTCTAGGCATCCGCGCCGCAGGTAGCGCATGAACTCCTGCTCGCCCACCATCTCCCGCAGGAGGGCGCGAGCCCTGCCCTCTGGCGTGGACTCGCTGACCCCGCCAAGAGACTTGGACGGCTTCGAGATGATGCCGTAGCTCTTGATGCGGTTGATGAACTCGCCACGTTTGATTTGCTTTTCCCACTTCGCCTTGGCCTCTGGAGTCAGCGTACCGTAGAAGGTGGAGGGGTCGTAGGACGAGCCAGTTATTTTCCATGTCAGGTCATCTGAATAAACGACGGCGGAAGAGTTCGTCGCGTTCGATAAGTAGTCGCCCAAATACTCGGTCTTCCTCTTTAGCTTCACCGACGTGATAGCCGTGGACGCGACCGTAACATCCCAAGTTATCAGGTCCTTGTTCTTGATCTTGATCTTGGAGGCGAGGTCATAGACTTGGTTGGCGTAGTTGTAGACCTCGCTCGTGATGGTGATCTTGTCGGCCCACGGGTTTTCTATCACGTAAGAGGCGGGCTCATCCAAGTAAATGCCAGCCGTGGACGTCGTGTTTGTTTTGGTGTAAGCGCCGTACATCGCTTAGCCCCCCTGAACCATGCCGTGGAAGATGACCTCTTCGACGCTTGGATCGAACTCCGTCAACAAGCGAGTTGGTTGCCCGCCGACACCGGGAGCGTAGGCGAAGTACCCCTTCTTCTTGAGCTCGTAGAACTTCGTCCTCGCCTCGTGAACTTGGTCGAGGAAGCGCCTGTCCCAGACGAGGCGGTCGTCGCCGTTGTTGCTGAGGATCTTGAACTTGATTTTTTCTTGGGTAGCGGTGGCGTCCATGGTAGGCCTCCTTGTACAGGACTATATTTCGTTTCACGGACTAGTCAAGAGATTTGATCCAAATTAAAAGGAATTCGCCAACGCAACGTATAATATGTTCTCAAGCAGCGCCGAGGCGCTAGCATGAAAACCCGCGCCGCTCTTTTGGGGTTCCTATCTGGAACCCCAAGCCTAGATCCCTTCTAGGGTTGTAAGAAGTAGCGGGGAAATAAACGACAAATTTGTGCGAAAGTTGTTGCAAAGGTGAGGCGAAGCCGTATAAGTCTTGGCCTTAGCGCATGCTTTCATCGCCCGTGTGGCGAAGACGTCATAGAGAGTCGTACGGGGATCGGGCGTCCGACCCCGAAAAGCTAAACAGGAGGAAGAAGGCATGCGCCCCCACTACACGATAGGATTGGCACTCATTCTGGTGTCCATGTCGGCGTTCTCGATGACGGCATTCAACGGCGATTCGGCAGGAAGAAAACTCGCTGACATGCCCGAGCCGAAGGTCGACGACAACGACGTGAAAGCGCTGTACGAGGCATGCGTCAGTTACGCCGAGGCGAAGGACCCGCAAGGGAACCTTTACTTCGCGTTCTCGAGACGCCTCCTCAAACACGTCGACACGAGGACGAGCGACTTGAACATCGCAAAGAAGGACGCGTACCATCAAATCGCCTTGGAATGGCTCAGGAACAACCAGGCGAAATTGAATGATCGCGATGAGGAAACCGTACTCCATGCATGCTTCTACGTGAAGGCCATGCTGGGGGCAAACACGGGGTTGCCAACCGAAGCCTTGGCGAAGATAACCAAGGTCGCTTGCTACCGACTGGTCAAGTGGCTGCAAGCAAACACGGCTGTCGCAAACGGCGTACAGACCGTACTCACGATGATCGAGTGATTGGCGGCTAGACATCGCAAAAGGGGAGGCCCTCGGGCCTCCCCTTTTCGTTTCTTGACTTGGTGCAAGCTCGCGGCTATAATCCAAGCATGAAGTTCGTCGACCTATTCGCTGGTTGGGGTGGCCTTCGCTACGCGGCGGAGCAAGTGGGCTGGGAATGCCTCGGCTCGTGGGAGAACGACCCCGACATCGCGTCCTGCTATCAGGCCGTCTGGGGCCATGCCCCGAACTCCGACGTCACGGAGATCAAGTCCCTGCCCGACGGATGCGACGCCATCCTCGCCGGTTTCCCCTGCCAGTCGTTCAGCTCTTTGGGCGAGAAGAAGGGCTTCCTCGACAAGACGCGGGGGGCGCTCATCCACGACGTCCTCAGGCTGGCCAAGAAGAGCAAGCCTCGCGTCGTCGTCTTGGAGAACGTCAAGAACCTGACCTCGCATGACGACGGCAGGACCTTCAAGACCATCATGGAGGCGTGGCGCGAGGGCTTGGGCTACTACACCTCACACGCCATCCTGAACGCGAAGGACTTCGGATGCGCCTGCAACAGGCCCCGCATATTCATCGCCTGCTTCCGCGACAAGCGCGACATCGAGGACTTCAGCTTCTACCCGATGGGCTGGCGAGCCCAAAAGCCCAGCCCGATTTCTTCCTGCCTCCTCAAGCCGTCTCACGTCCCCGAGTCGGCCTGGCTGACCCAAGTCTCCTTGGACGGTCTCAAGAAACACAAGGAGCGCCATGAGGCCATGGGCAACGGCTGGGGCTATCAGATCCTCAACCTGAACAAGCCCGCTCATACCTTCTCCACCTCTGGGAATGGATCCGAACACAACCTCATCGTGGACAGGCGCGATGGCGTTCGCGGGGCCGACAGGAACTGTGACGCCCTGAGGGTCTTGCTCCCCGAGGAACGCGCCAAGGCGATGGGCTTCCCTGACAAGTTCGTTTTGCCTCAATCCAGGGATCTCGGGAACACGGTCGTGGGTAACAGCGTCGCGATCCCCGTCGTCGCGCATCTCCTCCAGCGCGTGAGCGAAGTTTTGGCTTGACTGTTCTCGCCTTCGTGCTATGCTCGAAACAGGAGATGTGAAAATCATGGATCACAACCAATTCATCGGCCAAGACGGGGAAATACAAGAGAAGCTCGAAAAAGAAAAGAAGAAAGACAAGGACATGATGATGGGCTGTCTCGCGGTCATCGCGATACTTTTTGTCCTCACTCCCTTGTCGATAATTTTGGGGACCCTCTGGGAGGGCTACATACTTTCGGTTCTCTGGAACTGGTTCGTCGTCAAGATCGGCATGCCGCCATTGACGATCATGCTGGCTTTCGGAATAGCCATTACTATCAAGCCCTTCATTAAAGGATTCCAGGGCGACAAAGTGGTTGACAAATGGATGAGAAAGAAGACGCCAGAGGAAAAGGAATCCGAAAACGACATCTCCAGGCAAGTCAAAAGGTTCGTACTTCTTAACCTTGCCCATCTGACGATTGTTCACGCTGTTGATCGGATAAGGAGGTTGGCGTGGCTGACTTCCTGACCAAAGCAGAGAGGAGCCATCGGATGTCCTTGATCAGGAGCAAGGATACGGTTCCCGAGTTGCGGATGAAGAAGCTCCTCCGCTCAGCCAATATAAGGTACAGGAGACACGTTAGGCTTGTCGGTACGCCAGACTTCCTTCTTAATGGAAAGGTGGCGCTGTTCGTCAACGGCGAGTTCTGGCATGGGAAGGACTTCGAGGACTGGAAACACAAGCTCTCGCCGTGGTGGAGGAACAAGATCGCCACGAACAGGCGGCGGGACAAGCGTGTCACCAGAGCCCTCAGGCGGCAGGGATACAGGGTGGTGAACTGCTGGGAGAAGGACGTCAAGCGCAGGCCCGAGTCCTGCATCAGGAAGATAAAGAGGAGCATCCATGGCCTTCTTCGCGGTGACCGTTGAAACCATCGACGTCGTCAACCCGATCCCAAATGCGGACAGGATCGAGATGGCGACGCTCAAGGGAAAGGATTTCCAGTTCGTGATCGCCAAGGGGAGTTTCGCTCCTAGCGACAGATGTCTCTACTTCCCGGTTGATTCCATCGTCCCCAGCGACCTGATCGAGAAGATGGGCCTCACGGGCAAGCTTTCTGGCAAGAACAAGGACAGGGTCAAGACGGTCAAGCTTCGCGGCCAGATCAGTCAGGGCCTCGTGGCCAAACTGGATATCATCCCCGACACCGCCATAAACATGATCCCCACGATGTCGCCCGAGGCCTTCACGGCGCTCATTGGGGTCACGAAGTACGACCCGCCAGAGATCCCCTGCAATGACGGGATTCTCAAGCCATTGCCTGACGGCCAGTCCATGTACGACATCGAGGGGGCCGACCGCTACACCGAGATCGCCGAGCGCCTCATGAACGAGCCCGTGTTCATCACCGAGAAGCTGGAAGGAACTAACTTCTCGATCCAAGTCAAAACGGGCCTCACGGATGCCTACCAGTCTGTTTTCGTGAGCAGCCGTAGGAACACGATCATCGAGAAGCCCGATGTCGAGAACTCCTTCTGGAAGGCGGCTCGCAGACAGAAGCTGATTGAGTTCGCCAAGACGCTCTGCGAGACGAGCGGCAAAGACGTAGTCGTGTACGGCGAGCTGATCGGCCCCGGCATCCAGAAGAACATCTACGGCCTCAAGGAACAGGAGGTCAGGATCTTCGACATCAAGAGGGGCGGCAAATGGGTCGAGCCAAACCTTATGGTGAAGTTGGTCCTCGCGTTCTTTGACGTCGACGGGATGAGGGAGCGGCCAATCCCAATCGTTCCCTACATCTTCTCAGGGAACCTACGCGACTTCTTGAAAGGCAAGACGATCAAGCAGGCGTCGGACGGGCCATCGTTCCTGAAGGCCGACCAGAAGCGCGAGGGGATCGTCATTCGTCCGCAAGCCGAGTCCGAGGTCGAGGGCTTTGGCAGGCTGATCCTGAAGCAGCGGAGCCCAGAGTACCTCTCGGAGAGCGACACGTAATGGATGACTTCACACTGGAAGACGCGCAAGAGTCCATCGACACGCTCCATCGGATCATTCATGATGGTTGCTCAAACCACCCATGAAATGAAAGACGCCGCCTTTGAGAAGGTCCGTAGGTTGCGCGAAGAAACTGGATGCAGGTTGCTTGATTGTCACAAGGCCCTCAAGGAATGCAATGGAGATGTGGCAAAGGCGCTGAAGATGTTAAGGAAAAAGACGCCGCTGTGGACTTGGAGCTAAGAAAGGAAACGCATGAACACGAACTTCATGACCACGTTGGGGATCGCGGGCGGAATCGTAGCCATCGTTTCCCTGTGGGGGCAACTCAGAGGCTTCTTCGAGTTCATTTCCAGCCTGTTCATCGTGAAGGTCGAGCTTTTCAGTTGGAACAGCAAGCAAGTCCAAATATACTACCTTAGCCAAAACTTCAAGCCGTTGAGGTTACTGGCAAATTCATTCTCGTTCATGCCTGGCTTTATCAGGCCATTGAAGAAGAGACAAGAATATGCCTTGCGCGTGATCGGAGATTCCCCATCGTTCTTTTACAAGGGATGGAAATTTCTGTGGGTTCATAGCCCGAAGGGAGAGAACCACAATACTTCCATGAGCTTCATCCGTGGGATGTTCAACGCGGAAAAACTCGTCTTGGCCATGGAAGATGAATACAACTGCAAGCCTTACTTCTGCCGCTATGCCACTTATCGCATCACTGGGACACGTGGCAAACACGGTAGTAAAAACCAAGGCCCCGAACAGGGGGTCAAGATGTCATCAAGCGCCAAAGATTACATCAACATGCCAGTCAGGTGGAAGCTCGAAGACATCGGAAACCCAAAACGCGAGGAGATATTCATCCCCCAGAATGAGTCCATAAGAAGGTTACTTGACGAGACACGAAAGTGGTGGGACAGCGAGGAGTGGTACACGAGCAGGGGCCTCCCACACCGAAGGGGCTGGTTGTTCCACGGAAAACCTGGCAGCGGCAAGACGATCTTGGTCAGAAAAATAGCCGAGTCCCTCGATGTTCCAGTCTACTCCTACGATTTGGGAAGCCTGTACAACGACGAGCTCTACGACGCGTGGACGACAATGGATCGCCCCTGCATCGCTCTGATGGAAGACATCGACGCCGTCTTCGAGGGCCGCAAGAACATCACGCCAGGCGACGGCGGATTGACCTTCGATTGCTTGTTGAACTGCATGGACGGCATCGAGGACAATCATGGCCTCATGCTAATCATCAACACCAATCACATCGAACGCGTCGACAACGCGCTCCGCAATCGGCCTGGACGCATAGACCGCGTTGTCAATCTGGGAGATCCAGACAAGCGGGCTTACGAGGAACTGGCCAAGAAGATGGTCGGCGACGTTGGTATGGAAAAACACGTCGTCGAGGCCCTCAAGGACAATGAGACGATGGCTCAGTTCCAAGAACGCCTGTCGCGAACAGCTATGAAACTCCTCTGGGAAGAAGAAGAAGAAAAGGAAGTCCCCAAAAACAAAGTCCACCGTACATTGAACGAGCTGGTTGGGGCCATAGACGAATAGGAGGTTCCAATGGCCTGTTGCCTAATCGCCTTGGCCTTGATGGTTCCAAGAGTCCTGTTGGCGGTGTTCTACTTCGTCACGGACTACTTCAAGGTCTTCGAGACGTGGTACTGGCCACTGCTGGGCTTCTTCTTCATGCCACTAACCACCTTATCCTACATGGCCGCGATGCTGAACAACAACGGCAAGGTGGAAGGGTGGTGGATCGTCCTCGTGGTCGTGGCGGTGTTGATGGATCTGAGCAGCAACGGAAGCGCCAGCAAGGCGAAAAAGAAGGAAGGAAACCATGATTAAAGCCAGCCTCATCTACGATGGTCGCGGCTACCCGAACATCCCAGAGGAGATGGGCAAGCCGAAGGAAGGGCAGATGGAGGGGACCCCGGCCGAGCAGCTCACCGAACTCGCGGGTCGAATCTGTTACGATTCCTTGGACAAGGGCAGATCGAGCAGGGAATACCATGAACACGTCCTCAAGGTCGGCCACCTTTCTGTCTGCGAGCATTTCCATTTTACCGTCTCCATGCAGATTGACATCAGCCCTTCGATGATGGGCAGGGTCATGTATGTTCCGCTCCTCTACCTGTACCAGTCCGTCGCCAACAGGCCTGGCATCTACATCACCCAGCATGGTAACAACGGAGTTCGGATCACAACAAACCTGCGGACGGTGTTGGATTGGGATCAATACACGAAGGAGTTCATTTGGGCCGACAGTCCCCTCAGAAACGTCGCCACTGCTCTCGGCGACGCGCTTGCTAACGTGGCCAACAGCCTAGCCCCAACGCTGGTCAAGCCCAAGAGGCAGATAACCTCCGCGAAGGCCGACCTGAACTTCGGGATCAAGATGGACATGAACCCAGCAGATCCCATCGACGACCACGAGAAATGGGTCTCCTTGTTCTGTTCTGGAAGCAGGGGCATGTCCCACGAACTCGTGAAGCATGGCGACTGGACGGGGATCTCCCAGCGCAGTACGCGTTTCGTCGACGAGACGGAAACGCCTTGGATCACCCATCCACTCCTTTCCATGTACCTACAGGACACCAAGGATGACGCCTTGGGAAAACGCATCGAGGATCTCGTGAAACAGTCGCGATCAGTCTATTGCGATACCACCAACGCGCTGGAGAAGTGGATTTCCGAAAGGGGCGTGGAGAAGGTCGCCGCGAGGAAACAGGCCCGTGGGGCCGCTCGGGGATACCTTGGTAACGGGTTGCTCACGGAGCTGATCTTCAGCGCCAGCGTCGCCCAGTGGAAACACATGCTCCGCCTGCGCTGTTCGGCCCCAGCCGAGGCCGAGATCAGGCAAGTCTTCTGCGAAGCGTTGCAGGCGCTGAAGCGGACGGGCTACTATGACTCGTTCAAGGACTTGGACGTTGTCACGAGTCCTGACGGGGTCGGGAAATGTCTCAAGGAGCAGGGCTAGTAATTGTCAATACCTATCAATAGCTGATTCACTTTCTTTTTGCCTCATTCTTTCTTCGTATGCAGCGTCATCTCGTTTCCTCTGTTCCATTTCCGCTCTGGCTTTTTCCATGAGTGGGTTGTTGTATAACTCATTGAGTTTTTGACGAATCACGCTCCAATATCCAGCGGCATACCCTTCAACTGCGCCCTTCTTTTCTGTAAGTTCTCCTCCATAATAATCACCTTCCCATCTAACGTCCGCTCGATTATATCTTTCTGGAGGATTGTAATTTGGTTTCATCGTTTGCAATGCACGTTCAGCATCCGACTTTCCACTGCTGAATTCTGAACCCTCAGTGGGTATTGGTTGACGAGTCTGATGTAGATATTCAATGACTTGATAGGCTTCTCGTCCTCCCAATTGATCAATTTGCTTCTTTTGTTCTTCCAATTGATTTACTTGCTGCCATTCCTCTTGGGTTAGTCCTTGAGGCTGTTGAGTTTTGGCTGGCGCTTGTTGAGTAGCTGGCGCAGTTTGTACTGGGTCATTTTTGGTTTTTGGAGTCGTAGTACTTAGGAACCCCTTCGAGAATGGATTCCAGAAGCCAGCCTCTTTCAAAGACTTGGCGAACTCGTCACTGATCCTGCCAGTCCTAATGATCTTCATCGAAAGTTCTCCTTGCTCGATTTCTATATTCAAACCCAGTATGGTGGTATCCTTCATCAACTACCCACCCGCTGAAGACGGGTGGGTTTGCTCGACCCAAGGATTCCATGTGGAATCCTTCGAGAATCTTTTGGAAAG
>Ga0172362_10004005_pt1 | contig 12764 bp, 10 predicted proteins | sample LakKivs1_kivu2a2_FD_114534 | JGI IMG/M metagenome (GOLD analysis project Ga0172362, IMG submission 114534) | Sediment microbial communities from Lake Kivu, Rwanda - Sediment s1_kivu2a2 | ecosystem: Environmental > Aquatic > Freshwater > Lake > Sediment | place: Rwanda: Western Province, Lake...
AGCGACAAAACATGCACGGAATTCCGTTGCAGATGTTAGTAAAAAGGTCGATGCATTCGTTTTTAAACGCTTCGTCAAACGTTGGTTCTATAATATTTGCTGTAAAAATGTGAAATAAATCCCATGTCGGATGTGACCATAGAGTTATCATGATTTCGTTTAAATGCGCGGTCTTTCTGTATTTTATAATAATATATGTACATATTATAAAATGAGTCAAAAAATTTATTTTACCATGTTTATCATGATATAACTGGATTACAATTTTTAATCTTATTTAAATATTTATAATATATAAGAAATAATTATAAATATAACTATATATAGAATAATACAGATAAAGCAATAATAAGCAATGTCAAATCACCAGGCGAGTCAGTATGTGAAATATACAGAGTATTATATTATAACAAGTGCATACCATATCATCAATGTTGTAAATGAAATATTGACATTTTCTGCATCTTGTTCTGATAATTTTAAAGGCTATTTACATAGCAAAGTTGTGTCAAAAGAGGTTCAGTTAAATGAATTATCACGACGATATCAACAGTCCATTTGTGAAAACGATAACAGTAATAAAAAAAATAGTAATGGAAATGACGATGACGTTGACGAGGATGGGTTTGTGGTTATAAAAATGCGAAAGCCAAGAACTAAAGTTGTAAAAACTACAAATGAAAATCAAAGGGATTTAGGAGTGCGTACAGAAAATGAAATCAATAGTGTAACCCACGGCCACGGACATGATTATATGAAAACAACAAGCGACGCCTGCGTTAATCTCGTTATAAAGGAAATAATGGAAGAATTAATAAATAGTGTTGCGATAAATAATAAAATAGTAGTCGTTTAGTTTTATTAAGAAATATTGAAAATAAACAAAAAATAATTAATTATTTTTTTTTAATTATTTATTTTATAACTATATAGTATAAATATTTAAGAATGAAATACGAGGAACGCGTTGTAAACGCATATAAAAAGTTTCTAGGACCGAAGAGATTGAGGACTCTATTAGCTAGATTTCGTCTGGAACAATTTGCAGGAACATGGAGACAAGTGTCGTCGTCACGGACAACACAGTTCTTTGGGTCGCCTGATACTCTTAGTTCTGTTCAAGCAACTTATAAGCCGACAAAAGATGGTGAGGTTAGCGTTTTAAATGAAGCATTTGACGCTGATTTAAAAAAAGTATCTATAAAAGGAACGAGCAAAGCATTAGACCCAAACTTTCCAACGTGTCGAAATGTAAAATTTGGTAATGGAGGAGGGAATTATTGGATTTGTCATATTACGCCTAGTGGTAAATCTCTGATTGTTTGTGTTCCACTCGTTTTTAAAGTCCCATATACATCTATCGCAATTAATGTTACATCAACTTTAGGACATTATGTTTTATCAAAAGAGGAAGATTATTGGAAATCACCTGAAGAAGTTAATTCAATAAACAAAGCACTTAAAGATTTGGGATTTACTGCATTTTATAATGAAACCACACCAACAGCATTTACATTGGAACATTCTTAAGTAATGTTGTAATTTCATGAGTGTTTATTTTTTTATGCCCATTTATCATGATGTAATTCATATACATGGACAATAAATCATTTAAAAATGATGAATATACAGGTGGTTCAATGTCAATGTACTCTTCATATTTATGCACACTTTGAAAAGAGAAAAATACACTGTAGCAAAACATTAATCCCCATAAATCGCAGTTAAAAATATATACTTTTGTAAAATATTCAATATAATTAAAACGAACAATTCTATCTCTCTCGTCAAACTCTGTAAATTCAACGAGTATGTCTGAAATGTAGTTTGATGCAAGCGTATGATATAAATCGTCTGGAGACTGAATCGTACTATCAAGAGAGATTTTGGAGTCCGAATAAATATTGAAAATATTTACGAAAAAGGTTCGAATATGTGAATAATGGCCATATTCTTTATTTTTTAAATATTGTTCGAGTGAAAAATTATGCAGCTGTTTTTGAAAAAGTGATTCTTTACGCATGTTATCAACATGGTCTCTCGTGGTTATGGCATTTTGTTTTAGAAATTCGCTATAATTTTTACTAAATTCGACTGTAAATAGTATGCTGCTGAACGGATTTGATATTGATATATAACGATTCATAATAATTTCTGGTATAGGTTCAGCATGGGTTGAAATGCCAGATATTCCCCAGTCAATAATTGTTGGATGTGGCTCTACGTTCGAATGGGTTATCAAGACGTTGTCCTCTTTCATGTCATTGTGTATGACGCCTTGTTTATTCATGGGAACGATGGCATTTAAAATAAGTTTTGAAATCACTTTATTGAATGCTTTTATTCTAAAGGATGTCAAACGTATATTCTTATTTTTTATTTTTAAAAATAACCATTCATTTATTGAAATTCCGGCATTTGGCATATTGATTAGTGTCAAGTCACGAATATTTTTTTCTGCATTAATGTTTGATTCGTATATGCCATGAGAAGTAAAATTTGTGCACATTTCATCGAAACCTTGCAAATCGTGAGCGGATATTTTTGCAGGAGAGCATGATGTTGTTTTTGTAAATAAAAAATATTTATATGATTTTGGTATTTTTTTCAGAGCCTTGTAAAATTTTTCAATATTATTTACTTCGATATTTGCATATTTTTTAAATAACAATTTTGATATTCCCTCTTTTTTGTTTTGATATTTCTTTTTTGTTTTTTTTTTACATTTCAGTTGTGGTTTAAATACACAACTATAACCTCCTGGATAAACAGGAATTCCTCCTTTCATTTTTATTGTTTTTCTCATATTGAGCATTTTTTTGCCGATTGACTGGTACTTTACTTACTATATTTAATGATTAAAAAAAATCCTATGATAATAATTAAAAAAACAATTTTTTGCCAATGTTTAAATTTTTCTTTTATTTTCATTTGGGGAGTTTTATAGTTGTCATAGTATCGATCTAACGCTTCATGAAGTGTTATTTCTTCTTTACCTAGTAAAAAATTTATACGATTGTGTATAAAATGAATCCACTTGATAAAAGAATCTCGACTGTCAAGATACGGAGTTACTGGAAAAGTGTCTAATAATTTACTAAAACTATTTCCAAATTCACTTGTTGGCATAAAGAGTGGTAAATTTTGAATAAACTCGTAATATTTTTTTTTTGTTACATCATTTGGATTTTTTGGATAACATGACGCCATGGTGAATAAGACAAACCAGTAATGAGGGCCCCAAACTTTTGCATCCATTGCAATTTTTACATTATTTGAATTCATTATATTTTTTAAACTTGTAGTTGTTGACATTTTAGAGTTAGAACTATAACTACTTGTTTTTTGCAGTGAAGAAGCTTGATTCTGTTTCATAATGACAACAATATGAAATGAATCTTTAACCTAAAATAATTAAATATGTTTTTTTTAAAATGAAAAAAATAGAAAAAAAGAATATATATATATGATATTGTTTATATCAAACTATATAAAAAGATTGTACTTTTTACATATAAGTAGATCGGTATCAATTCTAAAACTAAATTAAAATTTATAAATAATGTATTCTTGGAAAAAATATAGTTATGATTATAGTGATAATAAGCATTATAGTGACAACAACAAGCACGCCTATAATGAAAAATATGAAAAACAAAATAGGTGGTTTTATAATAACAGTGATAGTTGCGAGAAAGAAAAACAGAATATTGAAAATAAAATCACACAACTATACTGTAATAATTGTGGTAAATATGGTCATTTATTTTCAAATTGCGTTCTTCCAATTACTAGTTTGGGAGTTATTGCATTTAGAAAAAAAACAGAGTCAGAAGCAGGGGATCACTCTTCCACTTTGGTAGTCGATGGTACGGTTACTTTAAAAAATGACTTGAATAAATTTGAGTATTTAATGATACAACGCATTGATAGTTTTGGTTATATTGAGTTTATGCGCGGCAAGTATTCGATTCATAATTATAGTTATCTAAAAAATATAATAGATGAAATGACCATTCAAGAAAAACAAAATATTTTGACAAAACCGTTTGATGAATTATGGGTTTCGTTGTGGGGCGAGTATTCAGGATTACAATATAAAGGAGAACAACAAACATCTAAAAATAAGTATTTACAATTAAAGGCTGGAGTTGAAACGAATGGGCTCAAATATAATTTGGAGTCTCTTATTTCATGTTCGATTACAACATGGGAAACTGCGGAATGGGGGTTTCCAAAGGGTCGAAGAAATCATCAGGAAAAGGACTTGGAATGTGCATTTAGAGAGTTTGCAGAAGAAACGGGTTACGATAGAGATTGTTTAAAACAAATATTCAACATTCTGCCGTATGAAGAGACATTCATCGGTTCAAATATAAAAGCTTATAAAAATAAATATTTTTTATGTTATATGAATTCAGATGTACTACATACAAGCGGTTATCAAAAATCGGAAGTAAAAAATATGAAATGGTTAACATATGTTGAATGCATGGAAGTTATACGACCATATAATATTGAAAAAAAAAATATGTTGACAAGTATCAATAATACACTTCATAAATTCTATATTTGCAATATATGAATCATGGTTTACAGTTTAATATTTTTGTTTACTATAATAGATTTTTTATATTATAGTAAATTATATACTATTTTAGTAATAAATAATAAAAATAATTTATTGTTATTATATAGTCAATTAACTAAAACTTCATTCACGTTTATTTATTTCTATGGAGTCACACTGTAAATTAAATGATAAAACAGGGCGTTGCGTAATGAATTCAGATCCGTCGGTAACCGAAGATGATCCAATGTGTTATAAAACAGATAAAAATCGATGTGCTGTGAAAAAAAAGAAAGTTATAAAAATAAAACCTAAACTTGAAGAGAAAGAAACCGTTATTTTAGAGCAAGAGCAAGAGCAAGAGCAAGAGCCCCATTGTAAATTAAATGATAAAACAGGGCGTTGCGTAATGAATTCAGATCCGTCGGTAACTGAAGATGATCCGATGTGTTATAAAACAGATAAAAATCGATGTGCTGTGAAAAAAAAGAAAGTTATAAAAATAAAACCTAAAAAGTCGAGTAAAGTTTTGGAGCAATTAAAAAATGTCGATGTTGATGTTAATGTTGAACTCGAACCTGCGAATCTATTAGAATCGGACAAACCAGGAGAAACAAGTAATGCAAGTATTGACTTTCTCTATCCCGATTTGAACGATAAAGATTTTAATTTAAAAATTGCTGAAAAAAAAGAATTTTTTGATACACGGAATACAGAAGAAGTTTTTAGAAATAAAGAGTTTATTGAACGTGCTGATAAACTATGTAATGTGCCATACGAGTTGCAATCGCATCAATATTTTGTAAAAAACTTTATGTCTTTTCAAACACCATATAATAGTTTGCTTTTATTTCATGGTCTTGGTTCTGGTAAAACGTGTTCTGCGATAGGAGTTTCTGAAAGTATGAGAGACTATTTAAAACAAGTTGGAATAAAACAAGAAATTATACTGGTTTCGAATATAAATGTAAAAAATAATTTTAAAAAGGAATTATTTGATATTACGAAACTTCATCGAAGTGAGTCAGGAACATGGACAATGAATGGGTGCACTGGAAATAAATTTTTAAAAGAAATAAATTTAGATATTTTTAATCGTGATGAAGACGATACTGAATTCACGGTAGAAGACGATGAAAAAAATAAAATAAAAATAAAAAAACAAATTGATAAAATAATAAAAAAATCATATTCGTTTGTTGGGTATCAAAAATTTTCATCCATTATTCGAATGTTACTTGGTGGAGATCACTCAAATATTCAAAAACAAAAACATGAAAAACCATATAAACGCATTCGGGTTGAGGAAGGAAGAAAAGAAGAAGAGGAAGGAGAAGAAGAAGAGGAAGGAGAAGAAGAAGAGGAAGGACAAGAAGAAGAGGAAGGAGAAGAAGAAGAGGAAGGACAAGAAGAGGAAGAAGAGGAAGAAAAAGAGGAAGAGGAAGAAGAGGAAGGACAAGAAGAAGAGGAAGGACAAGAAGAAGAGGAAGGAGAGGAAGAAGAAGAAGGAGAGGAAGAAGAAGAAGGAGAGGAAGAAGAAGGAGAGGAAGAAGAGGAAGGAGTGAAAATTAAAATTACGAAGAATGGAATCAAAAGATTGAAAAAATATTTCAATAATCGTTTAATAATAATAGATGAAGTACACAATTTAAAATCAAATAATAAAGATGCTGCTTACTTACTGTCACTTGTAAAACATGCAGACAATATGCGACTTTTATTTCTATCAGCAACACCAATGTTCAACGACGCCAAAGAAATCGTATGGCTTTTAAATTTAATGAGAGTCAATGACCGTCGTCCTAAAATATATACAAAAGATATATTTGATTCAGATAATAACCTACTAGTTATAAATGGAAAAGAAGTTGGAAAACGGCGACTTCAAGAAGCGTCTATTGGTTATGTTTCATTTGTGAAAGGCGAAAACCCTTACACGTTTCCTTATCGCGTATTTCCTTCCATGTTTTCAAAACCCAATGCATTACATCGGCAACAAGTAGAAGAAAATATAGCTAATGGAACAGTGCCTTATCCAAAGTTTACGTTTGATGGTAAATCTACGGTTCCCGGTCTCGAATACGTAGACGTGTATATTACAAAATTAAATAAACATCAAAATGAGATATATATTAAAAAGATAGAAGAATTAAAAAGTGGAAAAGAAGAAGAACAAGAACAATATGAAAAACAACAAGAAGAACTTAGAAAACAGCGTTTAAAAACCGACGGCGGCGAAGAAAACGAAACAATTGACAATGATAATCCAGCGCTCTCTGGTTACAGCATTAATAATTTAATTGCGTTGCGACAAATTTTAAACATGTCATATCCATATAAAAGCGACTTTGAATACGATCTTGAACACACATATGGTCAAGCAGGCCTTTCATCAGTTATGGAAAAAATAAAAGGTCAGTACAAGTATAAAAATGCAAAAGAGCGCATATTTTCATCAGAAAAAATTGGAGAGTATAGTTCAAAAATAAAGTCGATATGCGATAATATTGTATTGAAATACAGCAAGGCAAAACCAACCGAAAGTGTATTTTGTGAAGGCATTGTTCTCATTTATACTTACTTTATTGAAGGTGGCGCAGTTCCAATGGCGCTAGCTTTAGAAGAGCTTGGATTTACGAGGTATAAAAGTGGCAGCGGCGCTTCAAAATCGCTTTTACTCGGAAGTAGCAAAACAAATGGATTATGTTATTCCCTTATTACCGGAAATCAAACCATTTCACCGAACAATGATGCAGAAATTAATGCACTGCGTTCTGATAAAAACGCGGACGGATCCATTTGTAAAGTAGTCATCATATCGAAATCGGCTTCTGAAGGTGTCGACTTAAAAAATATACGTCAGATTCACGTTATGGATCCGTGGTATAATATGAGCGCGATTGAACAAACGATTGGGCGCGGGATAAGAACTTGCAGTCATAAGAAGCTGCCGTTTGATAAACGGAATGTTCAAATATTTTTGCATGCGTCAGTCTTAGATGGTGGTAATAGTTTTGAGACAGCGGACTTGGCAATGTACCGTTTTTCCGAAATAAAAGCATTGAAAATAGGAACCGTGAGTAGAGCGTTGAAAGAGTCATCCATCGATTGCATTTTAAATATGAAACAAAATGAATTTACGGCGGTAAATTTAGACACAGAAGTAGAACTGCGGTTATCGACCGGTGGATCCATTCGCTATCAAATTGGAGATAAGCCCTACACTTCTGCATGCGACTACATGAAAAATTGCAACTATAAATGCGCTCCAAATCAGGAAAAACAAAAACAAAATGTAAAACTTGCAACATTTAACGAGTCGTTCATTTTGATGAATGTTGAAAACATTATAAAAGTTATTAAACAGGCATTTCGAGAGAAACATTATTATAAGAAAATGGACTTGATTCATTTTATCAATCGTGTAAAGGCGTATTCGCTGCTCCAAATTAATTTTGCATTGACTCAGATGATTCACGATAAAAGTGAATTTTTAGTTGACATGTATGGCAAATATGGATATTTAATAAATATTGGCGACTATTATTTTTTTCAACCAGCAGAATTAAATGACCCATCAATTTCCACTTTTGAAAAAAGTACACCCATTCCATTTAAGCGCGACAAAATAACATTATTTTTAAATTCAGAAAATGTGAGAAGAAGGGCTGAAGAAAAGGGACTTGATAACGAGTCAAAACAAGTAGGAAGCGTCGCCACTGCAGCTGCCAGTGATGCGCAACAAGTTGAAAATATTATAGCAAGCATTGGATATACACACGCACTTACAATGAACGCTTCGCTAACAAAAAAAGAGAGAAACGACCTTGCAGATGCACAAGATCCGGTTCTAAAAATAATACCCAATTCTATTCCAATGATCTCAAGGGATCGAAAATGGTATATTTACTGTTATGAAATGATTGAAATCATGAAGAGCGTTTTACCACTGGAAGAAATTGGTTGGTATGTGTTTGTTCACATTATGGACCATTTAACATTTGAGGAGATAAATGCACTGGTTTTAAATTTACACACGCTGAATGAAATTGCAAATCAAATGAAAATATCGTCGGAAGCAATGAAGACGGTCGCGTCATCAAAGGTTAAAAATATTGCAATTAAGATCCAAGAGAATAGAGTGGGAGTTTATGCAAATTCTCTCCAATATACAAGTTATATTCTAAAATATTTTAAATCGTTTGTCTCTAAGGATAAAGATGATATTTTCTATTTATTTGCAGATAATCGAGAGAATACGAGAGATATTTCAAAAAAAATACAAATGTATTATAAAAAAAATGAAAGGGTTTCAACACCGTGGATGCAGTTTCAACAGGAAGAGTTGACAAGTACAGAATATAATGCGTTAAAGTCGACATTTCAAAAAATGAATTTAGCAGAATTTGTTGGATTTATGCAATCCATTAAAGACGGCGATGTGGTGTTTAAAATTAAGGAAGGTGGAAATCGAGGAAGTATTTGTGCTACATCTCCAACGATGAAACGATCGTTGCAAGATATTTTACAATTCAAGTTGACAAGTGTTACTGTACCTTCCAATATAACTCAAATTACGCATTGCATTTTACAAGAGATTGTTTTGCGATATTATAATAGTGTAAGTATTAATGATAAAGTGTGGATGCTAAACGCGGTAGAAGCCATATATTCGATTTAGGTAATTTATATTTTCTATTTTTTCGTAAAAGATTTTTTTTTAATATTTTCTTAAAAAATTATTATTATGTATATATATATTAAGCGATATTAAGCGAATTATGTCAAGGCTAAATCGACCCAAACTTACAAGACACAATCAAAGACCAATCGTAGTTTTAACAAGACCTAGACCTTCTGCTCCTACTCCTGCTCCTCCTCCTCCTCCTCTTAATCCAAATGTTAAAAATTTTGATATAAATATAGCTGTTGAATTAATGGAAATGTGTATCAATTCTTATCAGCAAATTAATTATTATGAAAAAAATGGAAATCTTAATGACTGGACAGTTAGTCTTTCTGATAATAGTGAAGTTGAACTGATTGAAAATTTATTTATATATGAAAAACAAAAAAGTAGCGATAATATTAATATTATAAAAACATTTCCAATAGGATTTATTGCAAAAAAAAATAATTTATCAGATCCAGATCGTCCTGATTATTATATATGCTTTCGTGGAACTGAAACAGCGAAAGAGTGGGAAGATAATTTAGATTTTGGTAAAACAAAATGTTCTTTTTTAAATGGCGGAGAAAAAGTGCATAAAGGTTTTCAAACTATTTACACGATTGGCGGTGGTGGCGATCCACCCGATTCAACAAAAAAAAGTATTCCTCAAGATGTAATCATGTCATTTTTAAATTCATTACAAACTACACAATATAGAAGATTATATGTTACTGGACACAGTTTAGGAGCAGCACTCGCTGCTTTGTGTGTCCTTGACATTGTAGTTAACACTGTTCATAAGGGCGCAATCATGTATAACTATGCTGGTCCGGCAGTCGGCGATCAAAAATTTGCTACTACATTTAAAAATAATATTGGAACCAATTTTTGCAGTGGAATAATAAATAATAATCTTTGTAGTTTTCGTGTTGTGAATATAAACGACCTTGTTCCTAATTTACCTCCACCAAAACTTGGTCCTGTCAAACTTGGTTATGTTCATGTGAATGGTTGTAGTGGGCCACTTGTATGTAATAATAGTAGCACGAACGACACAGATGCAAACGGTTTGTATTTAATTGAGTTTGGTGATAAAGATAACCCAGATGAGTGTCATGAAAAAACAACATATCTTAAGATATTACAAAATATACGAGATAAGCAGTAAAAATTCCTTTTTTCAATGAAAATAAATCTTTTGTAACGATTTTGATTCTTAAGTGATATTTATATTTACGTGTTTCAAAAAATATAAATATTTAGAAAATTGAATTATCAATATATACATATATAAATATAAAGCTACATATTCATATTTATATACTTGGGTGAATAAATACAAATGGCTTCATCTAGTGAATCTGAATCTATAAATAAACGAATTTCGTTGTCGTTGAAAGAAGGCGATAAAGAGGAATTATTGTATTCGAGAGCCGTTTTGTCTCAAAAGGTGCAGCTGCCGTTTATTCTTGTTGGAACGAATATCGAAAAGACGATACAGCACACAATATCCTCGAAAATTGAAGGTAAGTGCATTGTAGAAGGATACGTAAAACCGGGATCGATAAAAATAATCAACATTTCAAGTGGCACGCTGCAAGGTCGGTTTATTGATTTTGAAGTGGTGTTTGAGTGTAGCATTTGTTGTCCGGTGGAAGGAATGCAAATCAAGTGTTATGCCAAGAATATTACCCAAGCGGGAATAAGGGCATTTACGAGCTTGGAAGAAAAAAATTCGCCGGTAATCATCTATGTTTCGAGAGATCATCATTCGAGTAACGAATATTTTAATTCTGTAAAAGAGAAAGATGCAATTCGAATTCGTGTCATTGGTCAGCGGTTCGAATTGAATGACAAACAAGTTTCAATTATTGGCGAACTTTTGCCAAAAGCGACAACTGCTGCATCTGGCTCTTCTTCAAGGCAAGAACAAGCTCCTGCAAAAAAGAAGATTATAATTCGACCAAGATAAAATAAAATATTTACACATATTGTTATTATGTATTATAAAAAAATGTAAGTTTATTCGATTTCATAAAAACAAAAAAAAATATTTTTTTGTTTTTTCTTTTTGTTTTTTCTTTTTATTTTTTCTTTTTGTTTTTTCTTTTTGTTTTTTCTTTTTGTTTTTTCTTTTTGTTTTTTCTTTTTGTTTTTTCTTTTTGTTTTTTCTTTTTGTTTTTTTTCTTTTTTTCATTTTCATTTTCATTTTGTTTTTGGTTCAACAGAAAATCAACTCAGACCTCTTCAAACTTTCTTTTCATTTTATCCTCTTTTTTCACTTTTCAACGCACTTTTCTGACTTTTTCAACGCGCTTTTCCTCTTTCTCTCTTTGAAACGAGTCTTCAAACAAGAACAGTTCGTTGTTGGAGTTGCATAGAATACGTGTTTGGACGTGTGTTTCCGGGTCAGTGTGAAAAGTGAATTCAGCATTGACTGGGTTGTTGCGAGTGTAAAAATGGATGTCATCAACGTCGTGTACCTGGTCAAGTGAATTCATTGTCTCGTTTGCGATTAGTTGCTCGAGATGCATTTGTAGATCGAATCTTTGAGAGTAACCGAATGGACCATTTGGTCCCATCTGATTGCGATGCGGTACAGTCAAGCCATCAACATCTGCAAAATATCCAACCCCAAGACATCGCTCTTGATGCTCGTTTGTTTCTTCAACATGACGTTCTTGGTAAACCGAAAAATGAGGTTTTTCGAGAGTGTGTGGAGTGTTTTGATACATTCTGTAAGCGAGAGCTGAGTATCTGTAAGCGAGAGCTGAGTGATCTTCACAATCATCAGCGTAATGTTCGATTGCATCTTTGAAATGTTGCAAACACTCTGACTCGGAATACTCGTTCCAATCCGGATGGTTCGTCTGGAAGAATTCAACACATTGGCAAAAATCAACTTGGTAAAAAGCTGTCAGTTCATATTCGGTGACATGCGAACCCATGTAAAATGGAAACGCAGTTTCAAAAAATGACTTCGAGTATGGAAAAGAGTTGATGTACTCGGCAATGAAAAACCAATGTTCTTGGTGTGGATCAATCGAGTTCAAATGGTCAATCAAACTGGATCCAATGTACAAACCTTTGAATGAGTTGAACTGCAGTGGTTCTGGTTGTTGTTGTTCTTGGCGTAAATCTTGGTTGGAAATGTTGAAGCGGGCGGCAATCATCGTAAGTCTTCTTGATAAACAGGAAACTGTATAAAACAAAGATAAATAAAAAAAATCAATTTGTGTTTTTTTCATTTCATTTTTTTTCATTTTTTTTTATTTTTTTGGGAAATGTTATACGCGTTTTATTTACAATTATTATTTTTTTAGATAAAAAAATATATTTTTATATTATAAAATATAATTAGAAAATATAAAAATGAGTCAAACAATCGAATCCGCTTTAAGCTATTCGCTACCTTCATTTGACCAAATCGTGAAAGGAAATGTTAGTATTAAAAAGTTAAGCAAACAAAGTTATACAATTACCTTTAGGAAAATCGGTAAATTTCTTTTATATCAAGTGTGG
>Ga0172362_10004006_pt1 | contig 12763 bp, 8 predicted proteins | sample LakKivs1_kivu2a2_FD_114534 | JGI IMG/M metagenome (GOLD analysis project Ga0172362, IMG submission 114534) | Sediment microbial communities from Lake Kivu, Rwanda - Sediment s1_kivu2a2 | ecosystem: Environmental > Aquatic > Freshwater > Lake > Sediment | place: Rwanda: Western Province, Lake...
AGTTGTCCACTCAAGTTGCTAGTTAGTCCGCCCAATGCACCAGTGAGTTGTCCACCCAAGTTGCCAGTTAGTCCGCCCAATGCACCAGTGAGTTGTCCACCCAAGTTGCTAGTTAGTCCGCCCAATGCACCAGTGAGTTGTCCACCCAAGTTGCCAGTTAGTCCGCCCAATGCACCAGTGAGTTGTCCACCCAAGTTGCCAGTTAGTCCGCCCAATGCACCAGTGAGTTGTCCAGACAGACCACTGAGTGGTGCTGCTGTCAACGATCCCAACAATTGCCCCACTGATTGAGACAAGTTACCTGTCAGTCCCGACACTGCTGCAGTGGGATTCCCGAGATTACCGGCAATTTTGCCAAATGATGCAGAAAATTCACTGACTTTGGCGAATTCGGCCACTGACGGTATCTGTGATGAAGGTAATTTGCCCTTGACAAGATCGGTTGCTATTTTAGACCCAAATTTAGTGGCAGTGTTCAATACACCAGCGACTTCTTTATTAGAAATTAAATTCTGTATTATACCAGTGGATTGTAAAGATTTATAAGCATCACTCATTAGTCTTTGTTGAATTGTGTCTTGCATTTTGGTATTAGACAATAAATCATTGACATTATTGACTCCCATTTTACCCGACCATACTGTGGGACTAGATAAATTGGACACTAGATTTCCGCCGCTACGAGCAATAGTTCTGGCCACGTTGGGTTTGAGAAAACCCTGTTTTTCTAACTGCTCGGCATTTAATCCGAATTTACCTAGACCAGCAGTGTTGGTTATTTGATCAGCAAACTGTCCCACAGTTTTAGATGTTTGACTCATTAATCCCTGAACTACCGAATTATCCAATAGACCCACTTTTAAATTAGTTGCTCCTTGACGAATAAATCCTGCTGCATCTATGGGATTGTTGATTGCCACATTTGATAAATTGGTCTGTATTGTGGAATTTTTCACCGCAGCTTGTAGATCACTGTTACTGACTTGTGCTATTGCTGCTGTCAACCCCTGTGATGCTTGACTGACAGCAGTCAAGGGTCGACCGGGCTCTAATGTAACTAAACTGCCACTATTTAATTGCTGTTCAAAAATTCTTTTGGCCTGATCCTGTGTGGATCCTGCTGGTCCGCGAACTTGATAAGTAACCCCGTTTTCTGTAAATTCAAAAATGTTCATGATTTAATTTCAATAGACCATCCGTTGGGAACAGCCACTGCTGTCGGCGGTGGTGGTGGTGGTGTGGGTTCTAATTTGACTTCGACGTCCACTCCGGCATTGTGATATGGATAGGGTTCATGTGTTGGTGCTCGACTGACTATGCTGGTCAGACTGCCCTGTGACACTTGCCAACCGGTTCTATAATTATAAGTTGTGTCATCCAATAAAATTTTGGGATATAGTTTGGGTGTGGCCACAGGTGCAGCGGCTGGTCCATTGAGAAACAAAGGTCTGGCTTTGAGTGTTAATGGACCGGTGGAATTCCAACTACCTATTTTACTACTCATGGCCAAAATTCCATCGCTTTTCATGCCCATTTTTAAACCAGCAAACACTGTGACTTCATTGTCACTGGCTATTTTCACTGCATCGACTCCGCCGATATTGGTTTCTTTTTCGCTTTTGACATTGAAATTTCTACCAGCAAATATATTGACATCTCGATCAGCATGAAAATTAATGTCACCGTTGGTTCTTAAATTAATACTGTTGGTCGAAAAAACATCTACTGTGCCTTGTGCACCCAACTCAATCCAAGTTTGTCCATTGGCATGTGTTATATAGAAAAAATTACCACTGTCACTCATGGTAATTTGATGTCCTTGACTGGTTCTTATTCTAACTAAATTGTTGTTGCCACTGAGATCACCGTCATCCATGACCAAACTGTGACCGCCAACTCGGCCTTGCACTGCAAGATCTTGAGGTAATACTTGATCAGACAATAATTTTTGTTGTATTTCGTTGGGTTGGACCCCTGATTGATAAATTGGTCGGCCGGGTGTGCTGACACCATAGACCAAGCTGGGCGATTCTCGTTGACTGCTACTGGAAATGGGGCCACGTTCTGTGTCGTTGATTAGACCTTGTTGAAAAAATGTAGCCGCTTGATAACTGTGGACCGGTTTGGGCTGATCAAAAAATTTAGGATTATTGTAATTTTCTTTGTTGTTGTCATTGAGTTCGGTGACTGGTAACTGTTCAGCTGAATTTAAATAACCAGCTTGACTGTTGTTGTTTAACACATATTCAGCAGTTGCACCCACAGCAGGAACCATATGTGTCAACCCAGTCTCAGGTATACAACCCACATAATATCCATCATTGCTGTCACCAGCAGGGAAAAAACACAACACACGGACACCAAGATCCGGAGGAGTAAACCACATACCATAACTTTGTTGATTGTAGGGGTATTGACCGGCATTGTTGTCACTGGTCTGGGCCACTGGTGTTATTCCATAAAATGGACTGACATATTTCACCGTTTTCCACAATGTGGGATCATCCAGTATGGGCCGGCCGTTGCTGTTGATAGCACCAAATTCAGATATGTAGACTTGTAGTTTTCCTGATCTTGTGGTGTCAATGTTGTTGACCACAATGCCAATGTAAGGGCCCATTTCACTGGGCACATTGCCTCGATCAAATCGAAACTCACGTGGTCTACCACCACTACGTTCAATATTTTCTGCCATTATGGATCTCTTGCCATTAGTTGATTGGTTCTGGTGTCATTGTTGACTTCTGACAGATCGCTATACTCATTGCTGTTCAATGGTGTTGCTTGAGAATTGTTATTGTTATTTACTGGCCTAGTCACTCTGGCAATTAATTGTCTATCCGATCTGGCATTTAGTTCACGCTCGACATCACTTGACACTCTTCGAAACAGTTGCTGATCACTGCTGCTGAGAATTTGTTGTTGATTTTCTTGAGATATTCGAGTATTTAAATTTTGTATGACCAAGAACCCATCGAGCATTTGAGTAAATTTTCCTTGACGGAAATAACTAGTGCAAGTCCGTGCTCCATAGGCATAACTCTGCTTGGGGGTGCCTGTTTTCATATTGGCTGCTGCCACTTGAGTATAATTTTTGTTGGGATTAATTAGACCATTGCCATCAACATCATAGTCCTCGGGACTATTCCAACTGATTTCAAAAAATACTTGACCATAATCAACATTAATTGTGCCGTCGGCCAAAAATGGATTTCCGCTGGACAATGTCAAATTCAAAACACCCGACGACTCCCCTTGAAATATCCAAGCCGGGTCACCGATGATTTCCACTTCGACAGTTCTTTGATCTCCTGGACTATAAAAATAATCAGCAAGATTTGCTGCTGCTTCATTGGTTCTTAATGGTCCGCCTTGTGTGCTTTGTCCACTACGAGGATAAAAAACTGTTTTAGTAAAATCTGAATAGTTGGCACTAGTGGAATCAGACAGTATACCTCCGGACAAAACTCTATGATATTGAAAATTATAATTTTGTTCAAAATTGATTATGGATTTGTTTTCTCCAGTGAACCAATAGGGATAACTTTTGTGAAATCCTGGAAAATCTACCACTGGAAAATATCCTGTCTCCGGAGCTACTATTCTGTATTCGCTGACAATGTATTTTACATCCCAGGCGTAGTCTTTTCTAATAAAATCATAACCAATGGGTGATGCCACCATGTTGATTTTAAACCAAGCTAGATTTTTTGTTCGTCCTGGATTGGATAATTGCACCCCAGTAACTGGATCTATTATCACTGTTTGTTGATCTGATATGTAGGTGCTGTTTCTTACCAACATTTCAATGACTTGCACTAATTGTTGACCGGCAGTGATACTGAATATTTTTTTGTCTAATTCAGCAGCTTGAGACTCGGGTAATAAATTTCTAGGATTACTGGCGTTGGCCGTAGGAGCGAGATCTCGATCAGCTCGTCCTCTATATGTCAATTTGGCATCACTGATGGCATTACTGGTAAATTCAATGCTGTAACGATTGGGTATTTGAATTTGTCCCAAAGTAAACATTTTTTGTTGATAGCCATTCATGGCCGCCATCAATCCTTGTGTGACAGTTTCGGTGACTGTTTTTGCTGCGTCAGCTTTGGGAGGTGATGTAGTTGGCACCGATGCAGTGTTATTAGTTGGCTGAGGTGCTGTGCCTTGTAGAAAATGTGGAGAAAATGTAGTTCCAGCAGGAAAGGTAGGCAAGGTCGCTTGCCTGGCACGACCTACTCTGGGTGGTGTAGATGTTGTGGTCTGCGCAACAGCAGCAGTGGCCGCTCCAGTATTTTGTGTTGTGGTTGTCGAGGTCTCTCGTTGAGAGTCTGGTTGAAATACTGTGATTAGATCTCCGCTGAGTGCATCTCTCAGTGATTTTCCAGACAATTGGCAATTGTAGGGCACAGTAGCAGAAGTGGGACCTGTATTGACCATGGTGCCCGGCGTTGCACAATCCCAAAAATATTGCACCGCTCGACTACCCACTTTAAATGTGATATTTCTCACCACAAAAGGAATATATTTTTCCACTACAGCTTGTGGATCTGTAGATGCACTGGGATTATTACTGCCGCCAGTTATCAATTTACCAGTGTCATCATAACCGTAAAATCGTATGACCATTAGATAAATTTGACTACCCCATGTGCCTAAATCGGAATTTGTTTCCAATGCGGATTTGAGTCTGGCATCACCTTTATAGATATAGTCCACCACAGCACGATCGAGATTATTTAATAGAGTGATCCCGTTATATTCTGTCACTGTGAAATTAAGCAAAGTGCTATTATGTGCACTGCCTTGACCTTTACCGGCCACTATGTTTTTTAATTCCACATTGTCTATGAAAAAATCCTGATTGAAATAGGGATTTCTAGTAGGTGCTTCTTGCGAACTAATTCTCACCGACAACGGCAAAGGCACTGGATTATACGACTCGGCGCTGGGCGGAGCACCTCCGCTTTGAAATAATAATGTATTTGGCTCGAAAAAACCTCGATTGCTTATAAAACTTCGATATATGTCTGGACTCATTAAATAAACACTGATATTATAGGTATAACTGGCAAAGTTATCTAATATATTTCCCCGGGGAGTCACTATTTGATTTTGAGAATATAATCTGTCTACACGTTGTTGAACTAGATTTTTAGTGCTGTCATCATTACCAGCAGCAACCCCAGTTTGATTACCACTGGGAATAGGATTTTGTGTTTGATCTTCGTTGGCAGTTCTAATAGAGCCTTGATTGACCACAGTATTTCCAGCAGGTGCTTGTGATATTGTAGTTGGCACAATTCTACCATTGGTACCAAATGCCACTGCTCCGTTTTCAACTGTGGGGGTGGATTGAGCATTAGTCGGTGGTGACACCACATTAGTAGCAGTGGATCCACCTGCTTCTTGAATTTTCGCAACTTGTGCAGATGAATTGACCACAGGTGATTTTAAAGTGGTATCACGTGATACATCGATCGCCAATGCTTGTTCTATTTCTGCTTTTCTGCGTTGTAGAACTGCTAATACATTGGCTTGTTGGCTGAAATCTCTGCGTAGAGCATTTAATTGATCATTATAGATTTTATAGTTGGGATCAGTTCTAGTAGGAGGACGTTGACTACTCAAAGTCCTGATATTGTTGTTGATCTCAATGATTTTTTGTTCTGCTACTCTGATTTGCTCGATAATTGATGCAAGTTCTTGTTGCAATTGATAGGGGTTAGACATTGTTTAAAATCCCAAAGATGATCTCAGTGTGCTGATCTTGGGCAAAAATATTCTTGTTCCTGCAGCAAAATCCAATGGGGGGCGAGTCAACGTATTGGGATTTCGTTGATAGAACACCCACCATAATCCAGCATTGTTATACAAATCATAGGCCAATAAATCTGGCCTATATTGATAAGTTTGATTGATCACTATGACTTGATCATCTGATTCTTTGGGAATAGGGCGATTGACCATGACATCTAAATAATATTGATTAAATCCAGTGAGATAATAAGGACTGGTAGAATTGTAAGTGCTCATTACCAAAATCCTCCTTTGATCAAGTTACCATTGGCAAAATTTTTCAAACTAAACTGTTGACTGATTTGTCTTCTTGACTGCATGGGCAATAACTGTAGACTGATGTCTATTCTAGTGGGCACATATGTGGGATTGTTTTTTCCCAAAATTGGTGGCGGTGGTGGAGAATTCAATGCACCTGGTTTAATGCCTTGACCCAAACTGGCCAATCTCTGTATAGCACTAGTAATGGGATTGGTTGGTGCATTTTTGGGATTACGTCTAGTTAACAAATTAGTGGCATTGACATTGGCTATTCTCGCACGTATATAATCGACATTGTCAGGCAAATTGTAATTGAACTGTGTTACCACACAAGGATGCTCAGAAAATTGGTATTCACCTAGACCGGTGAGATATACCAACGGTGGTGGACTGCCTCTTTGAGAATCTTGACCGTAAAACATCTTGGTCAATGATTTAAAAAAAGTTATCACTGCCAAGAGATATTCAGCTTCGAATGTGTCCTGTGCTGTAAATGCCGAGGACACTTGCACAAAATCAGCATAACTGGATCGATAAAAATAACCTCGATAATTACTGTGTGTTAGATCAATAGCATCATATACAGCTCGATAACTGGTATCTATTCTGGGTGTATATGGAAATATCACCCCATCTGTTTCTACCAAAGGCCAAAGTATTCCCGGACTGTCGGCTTTATATAGATAATCTGCACCAGGAGCCAATCGCAATTTAACACGCCAATCACCTTGATTTTGTTGTCCTCTTTGTTCTCGAATCGATTGTTGTTGTCTTGCCAATGCCACTGTGGCATTTTGTCTTTCGCCAACTGCTTGAATAGCACTGGTTTGTGTTTGTGCAGCATTGGGTATCGGTGCTGTGGGTCTGAAATCACCTTCTGTGAATTCCAATGCATCTCGTTCGGCCTGTGCCTGTGTTAGACCAGTGACCACAAATGCACCAGTTTGATCGTTCCATACCCCCCACGATTGAGAATCTGGGTCAAATGTAGCACTATAAGTTCCATTAAATGTGGTGTTGGCCGAAGGAGAGATATTTTGTTCTGGTGTAAGAACAATTCCATCATTGGAAAATTCCACTGCATCTCGATCGGCCTGTGATTGGGTAAGTCCAGTGGCCACTAACGTGCCTCGTTGATTGTCCCATACACCCCATGTTTGAGTTTCAGGATCGAATGTCGGACTAAATGTGCCGTTAAACGTAGTGTCTGAACTGAACGGTCTTTCGTCGGGAATAGAATCTATATCGGGGTCAAATGGCAATGGTTCGGGCTGTTGAACCACACGCCGTCCTCTAATGTCAAATACTGCAGTGCTTTCTTGAGCTTCGACATCCAATGGTGCTACTACTATATTAGTGCGCAGATCAGTCAACTGATTGTAAGTTAAATTACTAGGGTCAACTGTGACCGGGGCTGTTAGACTTTGCGCAGGTGTTGGAATAATGGTGTCATCAAATGCTGTTACTGTAACAGGACTACTACCGATCGATCTTATTGCCCCAGTAGGTGTAGTGCCGTCGGGCAATTCGGTCGGCGACAACTGTTGACTCGATTCAAATGTCACCGGAAATCGTTGCTGTAAAAGTGGACTATTTTGATAGGTTGTCACTGGTTCTAACACGCTACCGGCTTGAACGTTTTGACTTAATTGATTAGCATCTGCCACTAATGCACGAAATCTAGGATCTGAATAGGCTTCGGCGGTTGATTTACCAGCTATTGCATATTCTTCAAGAATCTGTCGACGTTGGGCATTATTGGACTGGATTGCTTGATAATTTTCATTAGCTGTAAAGGTTCTAGCAATCACTCCTGATTGTAATTCTGCTTGCGATAATGTCCCAGCACCAGTTGGCAACGGTTCAGGCGATCCCACAACGGAACTCAGCCCGGGTGTTAATACGCCGGTTGTGAAATTAGAGTCGGATACTGGTGGTGCAGTGGCATTAACCCCATCAGTTAGAAATCTACGATTGTCAACTGGTTGTGCCGGCAATGCCTCTGGACTAGACACAAGATTTAGCCCCAATGAGTCTGCTTGGGCCACTGCTGGTTGGTCAGTAGAGAACAAGATACTTGTTGTAGTTTGTTCCGATAAACTGTAACCCGGGGGCGGTGGCGGAGGAGGTAATCCTTGTTGAGCTGCTCGAATTTGTTCTCGACGATAATTGTCTAGTTGTAGATCTGCTGCAGTAATTGTGGCTGTGATATCCGCTGACGTTCTAAGATCTAATCCACTGGCAGATAATTCCTCCAACGAAGCACCTACTTGCTGTAGAGCCTGATTTTGGGGCACACCCTGGTTGATTAAATCCAGATATAGATCAACTTTACGTTGTAGTGGAGACACATATGTCATAATAATTGTTTGTCCTAAATGTATTTACCGTTGACAAAAACCGCTATTTAACTGTTGACAATGTAATATAATATATATATTATACTAATCTACAGGAATTACCATTTATGCCTTTGGCCACAATACCAAAAAAAATCAATTATCTCAATAATCGAGATATACTTAAAGAAATACATCTCAGTAAAAATAGCTATTGTGTTTTCGACAATGTCGCAACGGATCATCAATTCGATATTATATTATCATCCGTGGATCGAATAAATCAACGAACCATCGCAGAAGCGCGAAGAAATCGCAGTGATCGAATTCGTCGAGAAACCGGTGAGGTTGTTGATCCTAAAAAAATTTCAATCACAGACATAGTATTTAGAGTAATGACATGGGAACACATTCCCCTTGCTCCAAAAAAACTACCAAAAACACCACCTAAAAAGAAAAGAATCGAAGATATATTAGAGCTAGAAGATTCGGTTGATATAGGTATTGATGACCCAGTTGAGCCCATGGTCACTGACGGGGTTCACGTCAAATTGAATTTTTCGCCGTTTTTTCATTATCGACTCAATGAACACCGCATACCTTATATTGTAGGTAAAAGCCATTGGCGAGGTGATTTAGATCATGGAAATTTCAGTCGTGATCATGGGGCAATGACTCGTAGATTGGCAGAAATGTTTGTTAAACTCTGTGAACGATATGCCACACGCAGTAATTGGCGAGGTTACTGTGTTGACCAAGACACTCAAGCACTGACTCAACGAGGTTGGCTATCGTATGACAAAATCAATGAGCAAGACCAAATACTATCTTATAACGGTACTCAACTGACATGGAGCAGTATTAAATCCGTATTTCGAAGTCAATTTGATGGACTAATGCATCACCTAACCAATCAACGAGGACTAGACACACTGATTACACCGAACCATCGGTTGGTCACCAAACAAGGCCTTAAGCCAGTGGAATTGGCGTTGGAATCAGATAGAATGATTCTATTAGCACCCGCTGTATCGGGTGTTGAACACCCAATTTATCCAGATAGGTTTGTAGAACTAATGGGCTGGATTGTGACCGAAGGATGCTACGAATTTGATCACAATAATGATATAAAACGAATTACTGTCTATCAAAATCCAGGTGCAAAAGCAGATCGTATACGAAATTGTTTGATCAGTCTAGACTACAAATTCAACGAATCCGTCCGTAATGAAAAAAATATTTGCTTTGGCATTAGTAGAGCAGATTCCAGAAAAATCACTGAAGTTTTATCCGAGAAAAATCTTTCGATGAGTTTTATTTTGAATTTGACTCAAGATCAAAGAAATTTGCTGATAGAAACTATGATCGACGGTGATGGGTGGCGTAGACTCAATGGTCATCGCAGTTATGTGCAAAAGGATCAAAATCATGTTGATCTATTTGTTGCTCTTTGCACAATGTCGGGTATACGCACTACCTCAAGGTTGAAAACTAAAATGGGCTACGGTGCTTTACGAACATTCCACACATTGAATTTGCTCAGCGAGAGGAAAAATTCAGTGCCAATTACTAGTGTCAATTTCCACGGCGGTAAGAGAAACGGTCGCGGGCATCCTGGGCAAGGTAAAATCACTCATCCCAACCAACCCACAACGCATTATCAAGGAATAGTTTGGTGCCCAGAGACCGAGTATGGCTGCTTTGTTGCTCGCAGAAATGGTACTGTATTTTTAACTGGCAATACCTATAATGAGGAAATGAAAGGCCAGGCACTGCTACAACTCAGTCAAATTGGTCTACAGTTTGACGAGAGCAAAAGCAGCAATCCATTTGCCTATTTCACTGCCACAATAACAAACTCATTTACTAGAATATTGAATATCGAAAAGAAAAATCAAAACATTCGCGACGACATACTGGAACTAAATGGGTTGAATCCCAGCTATACAAGACAAGGCATGACAACGGGACATATTTCGGACGGTTACAATGAGTAATTTATTTAAAAAGGCTGCTGTTTGCACAGATATTCATTGGGGTTTGAAATCCAACAGTGTTGCACACAATCAGGACTGCGAAAAATTCATTGATTGGTTTATTGAAACTGCAAAACAACAGGGTTGTGAAACCGGTATGTTCCTCGGTGACTGGCACAATCACCGTGCTAGTATTAATTTACAAACTCTACAGTTTTCGTTGACTGCATTAGAAAAACTCAGTGCTGCATTTGATCAGTTTTATTTTATTCCTGGCAATCATGACCTATACTATCGAGACCGTAGAGATATACATGGTGTTGCTTGGGCTCGACATTTGCCCAATATTCACATTTGTAATGATTGGTTTCAGTCCGGCGATGTAGTAATTGCTCCTTGGTTGGTAGGTGATGACTATCGGCGTATACCCAAACTACGAGGTCGATATATGTTTGGGCATTTCGAATTACCTGGATATCTCATGAATGCCATGATTGCCATGCCCGATCATGGCGAAGTTCGTCGAGAACATTTTGCCAACTTTGATCATGTCTATACCGGACATTTTCATCATCGACAAACTCAAAAAAATATTACCTATATAGGCAATTGTTTCCCTCATAATTACTCTGATGTCAACGACGATCAACGCGGTTGTATGATCTTAGAATGGGGGCAAGAACCACAGTTTCATACTTGGCCGGATCAACCCACATATAAAATTTTGGGGTTGTCTGATTTGCTAGACCGTGCCGATCAACTGTTAAAACCTCGTATGAATGTCAAAGTCATGTTGGATATTGACATCAGCTACGAAGAAGCCAATTTCATCAAAGAAACATTTATTGAACAATATAATTTGAGAGAAATGTCGTTGATACCCAATAAAACACAGGATCTGGATCAGGATCTAGCCGTGGGTGATATCAAATTTGAAAGTGTGGATCAAATTGTAGTTGATCAAATCACTCGAATCGACAGTGAATTTTATGACACACGACTTCTTTTGGAAATCTATCAAACTCTATGATTAAAATACGCAATCTTACTTTAAAAAACTTCATGTCGGTGGGCAATGCCACCCAATCGGTGAATTTTGATCGCAATGATTTGACTTTGGTGTTGGGCGAAAATCTAGATCTCGGAGGTGATGGCAGTCGCAATGGCACAGGAAAGTGTGTTAGTATAAATACCATTGTAAAAGTCCGCAATACCTTGACAGGCAAAATCAGCGAACTGACTATCGGAGAATTATACAATGGCATCAAATCTGAGCAAGCAAGAAATAGTGAATAATGTTCTGGACAAAAAAATCAAAAATCTAGCGCCAGCATTGCGCGAACGTATGTTTGGAATATTAATGGCCTCCCCTGAAGCTACTTCAATCGCGGCTTGCATGGATATTGTGTATAAATCACATATTCAAAATGACAGACTGGGTAAAAAAAGCCGGCAGTATTGGATCAACAGAGGCTGGACATCAGACCAAGCCTATGTAAAAGCCAAAGATAATGAGCAAACAAATTGCAAAAGCGTCTATAGTCAATCGTATTGGTTAGAAAAAACAAACCCAGCCACGGGTAATAATTACACCACCGAAGAGGCGGATTTTGAACGCAATAGCCGCCGACCCATCAGGAAAGAATATTGGATCAAACTTGGATATTCCGATAACGAGGCCCTGGAGTTGGCAAAAACCACCAAGGACAAAAACAATAAAAAGGGTGCAAAAGCCGCTGGTAAATCAGTTTTCAGACGTGTAACATCTAAACGATGTGCCGAGTATTTTATTGCGCGTGGGCATTCACCCGAAGAGGCTGCCGGTCTAGTGTCAGAAAACCAAAAGTTTTTCAGTAAAGACATTTGCATAAAAAAATACGGCGAGGAGGAGGGAACGAAAATTTGGCAGAAACGACAAGAACAGTGGCAGGCCAATTTGAATGCCAAACCCGATGACGAAAAAGCCAGGATCAATCGACTGAAGTTAACAAAAGGAATAACTGTCTCAAAGTCAGAAAAAATAATCCTCGGCGAAATACGTCAGATTTTCCCGGATGCAGTGCATCAGTTTACCTTGCATGATTCAAACAAAAAACAATACATTTATGATATCATGGTCAATAACAAAATCATCGAATATAACGGAGATTTTTGGCATTTGAATCCGTCTATATATTCGCCAAACTTCGTAAACTCAAGAACAAAGCTCAAAGCAGTTGATAAATGGATCATAGATTCTGTAAAATTACAACACGCCCAAGATCTCGGATATGATGTATTGGTAATTTGGGAAAGTGACTTCAAGAAACACTCACAAGAAATCATTCAAAAATGCATTCAATTTCTAATACAGTAAACAGAAAATTTATAGATAGTGTTGATCTAGAA
>Ga0172362_10004007_pt1 | contig 12762 bp, 9 predicted proteins | sample LakKivs1_kivu2a2_FD_114534 | JGI IMG/M metagenome (GOLD analysis project Ga0172362, IMG submission 114534) | Sediment microbial communities from Lake Kivu, Rwanda - Sediment s1_kivu2a2 | ecosystem: Environmental > Aquatic > Freshwater > Lake > Sediment | place: Rwanda: Western Province, Lake...
GATTGTTGTCAGCAATCTTGACTTGGATTCTATCGGCTTATTACCGATATTCACCATCATGAAGCAGCCGGTCCCGTAAGTATTCTTCACCATCCCCGGATCCACGCACATCTGTCCGAAAAGCGCTGCCTGCTGGTCGCCTGCTATTCCAGCTATCGGGACACGTGATGAAAAATGTCCTGATGTTTCTCCGTAAAAATCACTCGACGATCTCACTTCGGGCAGTATTGAAGACGGTATGCCAAACAATCTCAGAAGATCATCATCCCATTTCAGGTCATGAATGTTATACAGCATTGTCCGGGATGCATTCGAAACATCCGTAATATGAAGTTTCCCTCCTGTAAGATTCCAAATCAGCCAGGAATCAATAGTTCCGAATGCAAGCTCTCCCCTGCCAGCCATTTCCTTAACGCCTGTTACATTCTCAAGTATCCATTTCACTTTGGTAGCCGAAAAATATGCATCAACGATCAATCCTGTCTTTTCAAGTATCATCCTGCTATGACCTTCATTTTTCAGCTTATCGCAATAATCGGCAGTTCGGCGGTCCTGCCATACGATCGCATGGAAAACCGGTTTTCCTGTTTTCCGGTTCCAGACAACTGTGGTCTCCCGCTGGTTTGTAATTCCTATTCCTGCAATATCTGTGCTTTCAAGGCCAGCCTTGGTGATGGCTTCAAGTGCCACACCTGCCTGTGTCGACCAAATCTCTTCTGCATCATGTTCCACCCATCCGGGCTTCGGATAATGCTGCGTGAATTCTTTCTGTGCTGTTGAAACGGGAATGCCGTTTTTGTCAAAAACTATCGCTCTTGAACTTGTTGTCCCCTGGTCAAGGGCAAGAATGTATTTCTTCATATCTCCTGTTCGTTAAATACTCTATAAATAATTTACTGTCAATTTGTTATATTCCTCAAGCTGGTTGTCTCTCCAGGCTCTGTCCTTCTTCATTTCCTCCGCCATAATATCAGCAACAAGAGGTGCTGCACGCAGGCTTGCACGGACATCAAGGAATAATGCCCTTGTCCTCCTTGCAAGAATATCTGTGAGGGTGCAAGGCATTTCGTTCCTTATGATCCAGAGGATCTCAGCTTTAGTATATCGGAATGCAGGATCAACTGGTTCACCAAGTGAAGGATAATCGCAGATTGTTTGTCTGATCTCTCTGGCTCCATCTCCATAAACATGAAAGCCGTCATGGTAAATATTATCCGGATCCAGTACCAGGGAATAATTCCTGGTAAGGCATTCCCGTTTCTCAAGTATGCCTGCCTTAACAGCAGTGTTGATGGTTTCTTCCGCCATGCACCTGTAAGTGGTCCATTTCCCTCCTATTATTGATAGTAATCCTGAGGGTGAAAGAGTGATTTTATGTCGTCTTGAAACCTCCTTTGTAGATGCTTTATCGCCCCGGCTGGCTGCAAGAGGTCTGAGACCGGCATATATGCTCAGGACATCTTCACGTTTCGGCGGTTTTGTAAGATATCTGCCTGCCGTGGACAGAATGAACTTTATCTCCTCGTCAAGAGCTTTCGGCTCCAAAGTAATATTATCAAGCGGGGTATCAGTGGTCCCGGCAACGACTTTACCATACCATGGAATCGCAAAAAGAACCCGCCCATCGTCGGTTTTAGGGATCATAATTGCAGATTTACCCTGAAGAAATGACTTATCTAGAACAACATGAACTCCCTGGCTCGGGCGCAGTGTAGGCCGGGAAGTCGGATCATCCATAAGGTGAATAGAATCTGCAAAAACACCAGTTGCATTTATTACAAGTTTTGCTCTCAGACTATATTTAGTTTCTGACAAAAGATCTTCAGCTCTGACTCCGTTTATTTTGCCATTTTCATTTTTTGTCAGACCCGTAACCCTGAAATAATTCAGTATGACTGCTCCTCTTTCAACAGCGGCGTTTGCTATTGAAACAGCAAGCCTTGAATCATCAAACTGGCCATCGTGGTAAACGACACCTCCCTTCAATCCTTCCTGTTTCAGCAAAGGAAGGTGTTCAATGGTCTTTTTCTTCCCTATGAAATAGGATTTCCCGAGGCTTAAACGTCTGGCCAGCAGGTCATAGAATTTAAGTCCCACAGTGTAAAGAATTGCATCCCATACTGTATAAACCGGAATTATAAATTCCTGGTTTCCTGTCAGATGTGGCGCATTCTTAAGTATCAGTCCACGTTCCCTCAGCGCTTCTATAACAAGGAGAAGGTCTCCCTGCGCCATATATCTTACCCCTCCGTGCACCAGTTTCGTGCTGCGGGAGGATGTCGCGGCAGCAAAGTCTGATTGTTCAAGCAGAAGCGTTTTATAACCCCGGAGAACCGCATCGAGAGCTATACCGATCCCGGTAGCGCCGCCCCCGACAATAATAATATCCCATTCTGTGCCCTTATTCTGTTGTAAATCAGTAATTAATTTATTACGATCCATATATGAAATATTCCGGTTTTCGTGTAACAACGATACATTAAAAATACAACAATCTATAAATAAATAATTGAAAGCGTCTTAATATTGTTTCATAATAAACAAGTTTGGCTAAAGGATTTTACCTTTGTGCGACTAGGTGTTACAAATCACTAAGGCGCTCAAAGGTATTTCATTTTCTTAAACTGAATATTAAACATGAAAAGAGTATATATTCTTTCACTATTGATTATCTTTTCCCTTCAGATACTTTCCGGTCAGGGTAAGAAATCTGTTTTATTGCTCATTGATATCCAGGATTTTTATTTCCCGGGAGGTAGATCAGAACTTGTTGCTCCTGAAAAGGCTGCTGAGAAAGCAGCGCTGATCCTTGCAAGATTCAGGGAAAGAGGACTTACCGTTGTTCATGTACGTCACAACTCCGAACCGGGCGGAGATATCAATATCAGTGTTAAACCTTCTGAAAATGAAAAAATATTTTCAAAAAGTGATGTAAACAGTTTCAGGGGAACCGGTCTTAACGAATTCCTTCAGTCGTCAAAGATTGACTCGCTTGTAATTTGCGGCATGCAAACCCATATGTGCGTTGAAGCTGCCGTAAGAGCTGCAAGCGATCTTGGATATAAATGCATCCTCATTCATGATGCATGTGCCACAAAAGACCTGAAGTATGGCGACAGAATTATAAAAGCTGATGATGTGCATTATTCTACCCTGAGTACATTACGGTCGTATTGCAGTGTACTGAGTGCTGAAGAGTATCTGAAAAAATAATTAAGTGTTGCTGGTTACTGGTTGCTGGTTATTGATTGCGGTTTCATGTTAATTTAAACGGACACCCTGCACTGCGCACCAGGATCAATAAAACTTAAGACACGTCACCATTTTCATCGGGGCACTGGCAACCGGGCCTTCAGGCATCCCTGTTTTCCTGTTTATTCTGAATACCGAGATCTGATCTGATTTCTGATTCCCTGCCAGGAGAAACTTACCCGAGGGATCAATGACAAAATTCCTCGGCCAGTCGCCGCCACAGGTTACGTGACCTGCAAGATCCAGGAGACCGTCTTCATCTATTCTAAAAACAACTATTGTGTTCTCGCCTCTGTTGGATCCGTAAAGAAACTTACCATCTTTGCCTAAATGAATATCGGCACAATAATTATTCCCCTGAAAACCTTCCCTGGTTGCAGGAAGATCCTGCAGCAACTTCAGTCCGTATGTTTCATTGACTTCAAAAACCATCATCCTGGATCCAAGCTCATTAATCAGATAAAGCCGTGAACCATCACTGTTAAAGGTAAAATGCCTTGGCCCTGACTTTAAAGGAACTGTTATTTTCCCGTTCTCTACCTCTTTGAGCTTCCCGTTCACCTTGTCAAAATCATAAATAACCATCCTGTCAAGGCCCAGATCGCTGACATAGACCCTTTTACCTGAAGGATCGTGCAAAATCATGTGTGCATGTGAAACATCCGGCTCCCCTTTTACGTATAATATAGTATCTGTTATGCTTTCCGGGATTCCCGATTTATCGAGCTTTACAACCGCGACAGAACCATTTGGATAGTTAGCTATGAACAGGTATCCGCTGTCGGCTGACATGGATATATAGCATGGCCCTGCATAAGGTATAAGCATTTCGTTTTTCCTGTCAAATTCTCCTGTTTCGCGATTGTATTTCAGTGTTGTAAGTCCCCCGCCGAATTCTCCCCTGAATTTCATAACTTCATTAAGCACATAAAACAAGCTGTGCTTCTTGGAGAAACAAAAATATGAAGGACTTGGTCCGACATCAATTTCGGATATCAGTTCAGGGATTCCGTTTCTGCTGTTAAACTCAAAAACCGCAAATCCTTTCTCATCTCCTTTCGTAAAGCCTCCGGCAAAGAGCGTCGGATTTTTCTTGCACCCTCCCGTAAGGATCGCAACAAATAGAAGTAATTGAAAGAGTAATGCGGAATAACGATTCATATAAATACTGATTACACAAATGACATGGACTCACCCCCTTCTTCTCTACTTATTTATCTCATGTACCCACCCCCTTATTTTCCCCCTCCCTACTGAAGTATGGAGGGGGAATATTCTGATATTCAGAATTATCGCCCCCTCTTTACGAAGTAGAGAGGGGGTCGGGGGGTGAGTACATGTGGAATCCTGCAGAGAAGGGGGCAAGGGGGATGAGTACATGTTATTCTCTATACTTCAAAGCTGTCGCATTCGCGATATGCTTGTATTACTCTCAGTTCACCCTCCTTCGTTCCTCTCTGACTGATACCATGCTCCATACAGATTGTCCTGTCGTACTTCTTGTTATAGAGGTATTTGAAGATATTTTTATAATTAATCTCCCCGGTTGTCGGTTCATTCCTTCCCGGGCTGTCCCCGCAGTGGAATGCCCCGATCTCGTTCCAGGCCGCCTCAATGTTAGGGATCAGATTGCCTTCAGTAATCTGCTGGTGATAAATGTCGTTGAGGATCTTGCATGAAGGTCTGTTCACTGCCCTGCAGATCATAAATGCCTGGGGTATACCTTTCAGGAATAATCCCGGGTGATTGATATAAGGATTCAGGGGTTCGAGGACAATGGTTATCCCTTCCGGTTCCATGATATCACAGCACATTCTCAGATTATCTATCACATTTGCTGTCTGGTAGTCCGTATGAAGTTTCATATCATACCTCCCCGGAACAACAAGCGCCTGCTTTGCGCCGGTACGTTTAGATACTTCAACTCCTTCCTTCATCCTTGCGGCCAGTGCATCCCGTACCTCCTGGCTGTTCAGTACGAAATCCTGTTTTCCTGAATCTGCCATGAGGACATAAGGTCCGATATCCATGCCTAGGCGTGTCAGTTCATTAATTATTTTTTCCTGTTCTTCAGGAGTGCGCCTCATCAGGTTATTGTCAAATACTGCACGGAATCCCTGATCGTGTATGAATTTTATATTATCTATCAGATCCTGACCGGCATTCTGACGGAACATTGTTAGACTCGGAGCATATTTCAGCTTGAATGGTGGGGGAGGCGGAGGGGGCGGGGGTGTTTTGCCTTTAGTCTTCTGTTGCTGCTGATCTGCAGCTGAGCCAAAGATTGAAGGAGCCGCCATTACGGCAGCTCCTGTTACAGTGGCTTTTCTTATGAAGTCTCTTCTTGAGTTGTTCATAATTACCTGTTTAAGATTATCTTACAAATTCCTTAATTCGTAGGTCTCTGGCCTCCTTCAGCCTTTCTTTTGGCTGCTGCAGCTGCTCTCTCTTCGGCTCTTCTTTTCTCTGCAACCGGATCATAAGCTTCACCGGGTATGGGTACTGCTTTTGGAACATCAACAGGGCCTAAGGCAAATACTTTCGGGCCAAGCTTCATGTCGGAGTTCATCATTTCATCCCACGTAACTTCTTTTCCTGTATAAGCTGATGTACGGCCCATTATTGCGATCATTGTCGCGGTTGCCGTGTTCTCAAGTTCATTGAAGGCCAGATTGTTACGTATAGAGTTTACAAAGTCAACATGTTCCTGATCCATAGCAGGTTTCATCTGCCTGGGTTGAGGCTGGCCCTGGTCATCTGTCGGGTATGCATATTTCCAAATTTCATTACCGGCAAGATCTTTGATTGTATCCTGGCAGTTTGAGGAGCCTTTTGTCCCCTGTATCCTGTTTGCTTCCATATTCCAGCATCCGTTTATCTGACGGCACTGGCTGTGAACATGTACGTCATTGTCAAACACATACTCAACAGCGAAATTATCGAACTGGTCGCCTGTTACTCTTCTCTGCCTTGATCCCATCGCGCGGGCAGCAACCGGATGTTTTCCAAAGAACCACAGCATAACGTCAAGGTTGTGAACATGCTGCTCAACGATATGATCGCCTGAGAGCCAGATCCAGTTAACCCAGTCGCGGATCATGTATTCCATTTCGGTCCAGCTTGGATTCGGATCTCGGTGCCATAGTTTTCCCCCGTTCCACCAGAAGTTTCCCCCGACGATCTCACCTATAGCGCCTGCCTTTATCTGCTCATAGGTAGTAACAAAATTACGCTGATGACGGCGCTGTGTTCCTGTTACGATTGTCAGACCGAGTTCCTTGGCTTTCAGTGCTGTGGCCATCACTGATCTTGCACCAACCGGATCGACGCATACTGGTTTTTCGGCAAATACATGCTTACGTGCCGCAACTGCTGCAGCAATAACTTCCGGACGGAAAAAAGGAGGAGTGGCTGTAACAATCAGATCTACTCCGGAATCAATTACTTTCTGGTAAGCATCAAAACCAACGAAGCACATTTCTTCAGGAACTCTTGCACCTGTCTTTTTTTGTATGCCATCGTTGCATGAGTCAATACGGTCTTTAAAAGTATCACCTAATGCAGTTATCTGGAGATTCGGCCCTGCATTGAGGAAGTTAATCGCTGCTCCGCTTCCGCGTCCGCCGCATCCGATAACGCCGGCTTTAAGAACCGGCCCGTCAGGTGCCTGATCGAGAAATGCCGGTCCGGGAACCGGTTTAAATGTTGCGCCTTTATCACTGGTGCATCCTGTGATAATGGCCGGGGCAACTACACCTGCTGCGCCAACTGCTGCAGCACTGCCCAGAAATTTACGTCTTGAAATACTTGCTTTTTTCATGTCAGATAGATAGGTTAATAAGATATTTAAATATGATTTCTGAAAATTCCGGTTTAAACGTAACTCCTTGTAAATATATGTATTTTTAAATGAAACTTAATCTACCTTTTAATGTTTTTTAACAGTCTTATTCAGATGTTTCTTCCTTGCTACGGGAATGACATGATTTTTATACACTTTCATATTGATTATGTTTCATTTATTAGTACTTTTCACATCTAAACCTTTGTGCTCTTGGGGCGTACTTTGTGCTCTTTGTGGTTTAATCTTTTTTAACCACAAAGGACACAAAGGGTTTTCACAAAGGAACACGAAGGATTTAATTAAGGTTTTGAATAATGAAATCATTTAAAATTAAATATCCTCTCCTTTTTGTATGCATTTTCACAATTTACGCCTGCGACAGAACACCCGGAGACAGAATATCAGAATCAGACTCTCTGCCGGCAATTGAACCCGATTATACAGGAATTACAATCCCCGAAAACATAGCTCCATTGAATTTCATCATTAAAGAAAAGGGTTCTGCTTTTTATACTGAAATTTTCGATGGTTCAAAAGACGTTATCAAAATAAAATCCAATAGCGGGCTTATTAAGATTCCCCGCAGAAAATGGAAGAACCTGCTGCAAACTGATGAATTCAAAGATATTACTGTCGATGTATATGTGAAAAACAAGGTTGAAGGATGGAAAAGATTCAGAAGCATTACCAATCATATTTCTCCGGACCCCGTTGATCCGTATATTACCTATCGTCTCATTTACCCGGGATATGAAAGCTGGAACGAACTGAGTATATGCCAGAGATCTTTAGGCAATTTCAGCGAATGGAATATAATAAAAAACAGTGCTGCTGAAGAAAACTGTATCAATTGTCATTCATACAATAACGGTAAAACCGATGATTTCCTCTTCCATATGAGAGGAAGTCTTGCAGGAACTTATTTCTATTCCGGACAGGAATTTAAAAAAGTCAACCTGAAAACGAAAGAGATGAAAAACGGAGCAGTATATCCGAGGTGGCACCCGTCCGGAAAATTTGTAGCCTTCTCATCCAATAAGATAATCCAGCAATTCCATTCACTGGACAACCAGAAAATTGAAGTCAGCGACCTCGAATCATCATTGGTACTATATGATATTACCAAAAATGAAATGTTACCGGTTATTTTCCCGGATATGGAAAAATATATGGATACTTATCCCGAATGGTCGCCCGATGGTAATAACATTTTCTTCTGCAGGGCTATCCAGATAGCAGATACTTTCGATTATAACCTGATCAGGTATAACCTTATGAGAGCTTCCTTCAACAGGGATAAAAGGACATTCGGTATCCCAGAGATGATTTTTGATGCTGCCTCAATGAATAAAAGCATTTCATTTCCAAGGATATCACCGGATGGAAGGTATGTGGTTGTCACTCTCCACGATTACGGATGCTTCCCAATATGGCATAAAGAGGCTGATCTCTGGTCGATCGATATGGAAACAAAGATGGCTAAACCCCTCGCACTTAACAGCGACTTCACTGACAGCTATCATTCCTGGTCTTCAAACGGCAGGTGGATGGTGTTCAGCAGCAGACGCGACGACGGCCTGGCAACCAGGCTTTACCTGTCATATATGTATACAGACTGCACTTCAGGAAAGCCCTTTATCCTGCCCGTGAAAAATCCGGCGTTCTATGAAAGGTTTATGAAAAGTTATAATATACCGGAATTTTCGGAAATAAAAGTTAAACCTGTCCCGGGCAAAATCCGTAAGATCTCAAGATCGGGAGCGATCCAGACGGGATGGGATTCAGATTGATCTTTTACAGGATATCATGAAAAGGTTTTTAAAATATCTGCCGTACATTCTGTTTTTCCTGTTTACATTTATTTTTTTCAGTTTTTTTACATCTCATATATTCTATTACCAGGGAAAATCCTCACTGTTCGTTTTCTCATTTGATTACCTGAATGAAAACCTTCAGCAGCCAGGTGGATTCCTTGTTTATCTTTCAAAATTCCTGACTGCTTTTAGTTATTACACTGTTGCCGGAGCTTTTATATCATCAGCCGTACTGCTGCTGTTTATAATTCTTTCCGCAGGTATCATGAGCACCATATCCGGCAAAAATGCCGGACCGTTTCCCTGGCTCATCGCACTGGTTCTTTTCTTCCTTCAATGCAACTATCAGTACCTGTTTGTCAACAATCTGGGATTGCTGCTCCAGGTGGCCTTATTCTTTATTTTAATTAAAAAACCGGGAACCTGGATGCCGGTAATAATCTTTCCTTTCTGGTTTTTCTTAACCGGAGGATTTTCGCTGGTCTTTGCGACTATGTATATCTTATGGCAGGTTCTGGAACGACCAGGGAAATTTCTTTTCAGAACAGGCGCTTTTATTCTGGCCGGACTGATAACTTATTATATTTCGTCTGAATTCCTTTTCTTTCAGGACAACAGGGATCTTATTTCCTATCCGTGGGCTCCGGGAAACGTTGGTTATCAGACTAATATCTTTGCCTGCATTGTCGCTGTCATCAGCATTCTCCCTCTGACTGGCAGAATTCAAAAAAAATCCCCGTTCAAAATAAAAGCTGAAAAATTCAGACGTTTCTTCACACCGGTGGGGATCTCAATTCTGGTATTGCTAATGACAATAATTGCACTGATGAAATATGATAAGAAAACTCTTCAGTATTTCAAATCAGAGAAGTTATTTGTCCGTAACAGATTTGAGGATCTGATCAGTTTCAACCTGGAGCATCCTTCAACAAACAAACTGACTATATATCTGGTTAACATAGCATTATGCGAAACCGGTAGGCTGAACGATATGCTGTTCCATTTTCCGCAGAGCCCCGACGGTAGCACTTTATTCCTGAAATGGGAGATCGTCAGCGAAATAGTAAGAAAAGGAGGGTACTTCTATTACTCCACAGGAATGATCAATGAAGCGCACAGGTGGGCCTTCGAATACATGGTGATGAAAGGACTTACACCGGAAGGATTGAAAATGATGATCAAGACAGAGCTTATAAACGGTAATCATGAAGCCGCCTCAAGGTATAATAATATTTTAAGGAAGACGATCTTTTACAGGAAGGATGCCATCCGGTTTGACAGGCTGCTCTATAATGAAGCTGCAATCAATGCTGATCCTGAATTAGGGCAAAAGAGGAAGATCAAAGTCCGCAGGGATTTCTTTTCAATAACCGGTGATCCGTTCATTAACATTCAAAGAGTTGTTGCCACCGATTCTCTCAACAGACAGGCGTTTGAATACATGATGGCATGGATGCTTATCAATAAAAACTATAAGGATATTGCTGATAGCTGGAAGTATCTTTCCAGGTACAATTTTAAATCAATCCCTGTCCACATTGAGGAAGCAGGTATTGCACTCAAAATACTCTATGGCATCGATCTGCCTGTAACAGGCAACCTGAGTATAAACGCTGCAACCGTGAATGGATTTTCAAAATATATGCAGACTTTCCAGGCATATGGTTCAAACCCTCAAACGGCAGAACCGGCTCTTAAAAAGCAATTCGGGAATACATTCTGGTATTATGTATTTTATAAATGATGCATGTACTCACCCCCCTACCCCCCTCTCTGCTAAAGCAAAGAGGGGGGTTATATTGCTTATAATGTGGGAATTGTGTATAAGAATGTAAGAATTTTGTTAAGTACTTTTTCTATATTTATTAGTTCTTCATTCTGTATTCTTAGTATATGGATCCCAAGTTCCTTTAGTTCTGAATCTCTGAATTCATCATATTCTTCAGTCGTTTCATGCACAGGTCCGTCAAGTTCAATAATTGCTTTCATTTTATAACAATAAAAATCTGCAATAAAATAATTGAACCTTATCAAATTCCCCTTGTAAAGGATTGGATGTTGTCTCAGGAATTTATATCCGGAAAGTTTACGGTCCTTTAGCTCGTTCCACAATAGTATTTCAGACTCAGTCATATTATTTCTGAGTTCCCTGGCATGTTTCTTTATCTCTTTAAAATCAAATCTTCCGGATCGAGACATATTACTTAGAACGTCTGCGTAAATATATAAAATTCAATCAATTATTACAAATCCCTTCCCCCTCTTTTCTTTAGAAGAGAGGGGGAAAAGAAGGGGGTGAGTAAATGTAATAGAGAGGGTGCCGTGGGGTTGGGTACATGTTGATCGCTATGGGGTGAGTACAAGCATTAGAAAATTATATTTTTCATTTCCAATTATTATACGTATTTTTTAATCAAAATTTTAACCAACCAGAAGCAATTTGAAATATTTAATTCATACCTCCCTATGAAACCGAAAATGCTAGTAATCCTTTCATTCATGATGTTCCTCCAGTATTACGTCTGGGGATCCTGGTACGTGACCATGGGAACATTCATGACTGAAATCCTGGGATCAACAGGAATACAGATCGGAGCCGCATACAGCGCCCTGGCAATCGCCACAATGATCTCGCCATTCTTCATCGGCATGATAGCCGACCGCTTTTTTGCCGCCCAGCACGTAATGGGAGTGTTGCATATAATCGGAGGTGTACTCCTGTTCCTCGCCTCAAAAGTCGAAACAAATGCCCCCTTCTACTGGGTGATCCTGCTTTATGCCCTTGCCTACATGCCTACAATTGCCCTCTCTAATAGCGTGGCTTTCAGGCAGATGACTGATCCGGGCAGGCAGTTTCCCTGGGTGAGGGTATTTGGTACAGTGGGGTGGGTGATCGCCGGCTTTATGATCGCTATCCTTGGAATTGAAAAGACACCTTCAACATTCCTGATGGCTGCAATAGTATCAGTTGCCCTGGGACTGTTCAGCTTTTTCCTGCCAGACACGCCTCCACAGGCAAAAACCCCTTCAAGCGCCAAATCCGTGCTCGGAGTGGATGCTTTTATACTTTTCAGGGATAAACCGTACCTGATATTCTTCATAGCTGCCATTTTCGTCTGCATACCTCTGTCATTTTATTTCGGATTCGCAAATCTTTATCTTAACCAGTCGGGCATGAATAATGCAGCAGGAAAAATGGTGATGGGACAGATATCTGAAGCTTTATTCATACTTGCCATACCGTTCCTGTTCAACAGGATCGGCGTTAAAAAAATGATCCTTATCGGCATGACGGCCTGGCTGCTTCGATACATCTGCTTCGCCTACGGCAATATGGGACCCAATATCTGGATGCTTTACACAGGCATTATACTTCACGGTGTATGTTACGATTTCTTCTTTGTGACAGGTTACATGTACACTGAAAAGAAATCTAATGAACGGATCAAGAGCGCGGCACAGGGATTATTTACATTCGTTACTTACGGACTGGGCATGTTTATCGGAACATGGTTCTCGGGATTCGTGACAACTCATTATACTGTTGCCGGTGAATATCAGTGGAGAAGCATTTGGTTTATCCCTGCATATATAGCAGTTGCCGTGCTTATCTGCTTCATCTTCTTCTTCAGGGAAAAGAAGGAGATCAGGATGGCGGAATAAAGACCTCTCCCCAACCCCTCCCCCATAGAGGGAGGGGCTTTAAACTTTCTGCACAGCCCCCACTCCCCCTGAAGGGGGGGCTATAATCCACTCTATAATGAATTAGATATCAATGGGTTTTAACCCCCCTTCAGGGGGGGCTTGGGGGGTGGATCTTATAAAAGGGGGGCTTGGGGGGTGGATCTTATA
>Ga0172362_10004008_pt1 | contig 12762 bp, 11 predicted proteins | sample LakKivs1_kivu2a2_FD_114534 | JGI IMG/M metagenome (GOLD analysis project Ga0172362, IMG submission 114534) | Sediment microbial communities from Lake Kivu, Rwanda - Sediment s1_kivu2a2 | ecosystem: Environmental > Aquatic > Freshwater > Lake > Sediment | place: Rwanda: Western Province, Lake...
AGCCGGTGGGCGTCGGATCCGCGCACCAAGGGGAATCCGCCGATGCCGGGGAAGCGCTCGCCAGCCTGCTCCGCCGAACGGCGCGATGAAAGCTCCAGGGCATCGAGCGGCAAGCCCTCCGGCACGAGGCCGAGCTGACCCAGCAGGCTGAAGCTCTCCCGATCAACGTGCGACGCGATGGCCAAGCCGCCGAACTCGCGGATGCTACCCACAACGGCTTCCACCGTCAGCCGCGTCGCTCCGATCAGGAGCTTCATCTCCCGGCCGATCACGTCGTCGCGCTCGTTGCACACTTCCTGTTCTCCGAACAGGCCGGGATTGTTCTCGCCCGACAGGTTGTCGTCGATGAGGCGCTGCATCCGCTGCAGGCCATCGCCGTCATCGAACAGGCCGAGCACGTGCACCTCTTCTTCGGAGGTGACTTCAATTCCGGCGATCACCAGAATCCCCTCGCTTCGGGCAGCCTGCTGAACGGCGGCGACATTTCGGGTCGAATTGTGGTCGCAGATGGCTATGGCGGCCAATCCCATTCTTCGTGCCTGTTTCGCGATCGCAGAAGGTCTCATCTCCGCCTCTGCGCAGGGCGAGAGGCAGGTATGCACGTGCAGGTCAACGCGGTAAGCTTTCAGCCTCACCTTGCGCCTGAAATGCCCATGTCGTGCAGCCGGGCGACGGTCTCGAAGGCGTGAAACTTGCTCACGAGAACCGGCACGCCCTCTGCTTCGGCCTTCACCGCGGTAGCCTCCTCCGGCTGTCTGCCGGCAACGAGCACGATGGCCGAGAGCCTGGCGGCAACTGCTACCGCCACGATGTTGGGGTGCGTGTGCCAGGTGACCCACACGTTGCCTTCGCGTGCGTTTGCCATGACGGCGCTCAGCAGGTCGCACGCATAGCCGCCGGTAACCTCGGCATCGAGATGGTCTGCCGCTGTTCTCACCTCAAGCTGGGCGGATCGCGCCATCTCGTCAACTGTCATCCGAGTTCTCCCCGACCAGCACCGTCGCCTCGAGGTGCGTTCCTTCTCCCACTGTGGAGGCCAGGCTCATTTCGCTGGCGCAGCGCTTTATATTGCAGAGGCCCATCCCAGCGCCGAAGCCAAGCTCCCGCACCCACTCGGGGGCGGTGGAGTAGCCCGGAGTGAGGGCCAGTTCGATATCGGGAATGCCCGGCCCGTGGTCGGAGGCCTCCACGATGATATGGCCCGGCTCCACTTTCGCCGTGAGCTCTCCACCGTCGGTGTAGATCACGATGTTCATCTCGGCCTCATAGGCGATGATGGCAACGCGGCGCAGCACACGCGGGTCGATCCCCAGCCGGCTGAGCGTCCGTTTCAGGCGGGTCGCGCCGGATCCCGCTTGCTGGATATCCTTGCCGATCACGGTGTAACGGAACGTGAGCGTGCTGCGGTCGGCGATGATATCATCGAAGATGTGGCTGGCGCGGTAGCGATGGATTTCTTCCTCTTGAAAGCCGATCTCAAGCTTGTGCAGAAGGCCCTTCACGATGTCGCCTTTCGTCACCACGCCCACCAGCTTGCCGTCGCTGCGCCGGATCACCGGCAGGCGCCCGTAGCCGTAACGGTCCAGCTTGCTCACGATGTGCACGAGGGGCTCGTCATCGTATGCAGTGACCGCCTCGCGCGTCATCTGCTCGCCGACCGTGGCTTCGGGGCCGCTCGCCATCCACTTGATGAGGTCTTCTATGCTGATGATCCCGACAAGCCGGCCTTCGAGCGCGACCGGTGTCCCCGCGATGCGTCTGGATCTCAGCACGTCGCGAAGCTCCCGCATCGGCGTGTCCGGAGCAACCGTCACCACCGGGCTGGTCATCACCTCCCGCACCCGTATCTCGTACGCCATCTCCTGTGTTCGCGTGAGGCGGGGCTTGTCGCTCATCGCCTAGTCACCCTCCACCTGTGAACACCCCTTCAGGCCGTGACTGTACAGCCGCCCGCACGATTCATACATCGGCAACGACGTGCGCAGGAGCGGCACGTGGCGTTCCCTTGCCAGCTCGACAGTCTCATGGGGAGGGCGCTTGCCTCGCACGAAACAAACGGCTGCTATCTCCGCCACCTCGGTGGTGCGGACCACCTGCGGATGCGTGAGGCCGGTGAGCAGCAGCGAGCGGGGCTTGGTGAACGCCAGAACGTCGGTGAGCAGATCGGAAGCGCATGCGATGTTCACGTCCATGTCCATGCTGTCGTCGCCCACGAGCAGCTCGGCCTCAAGCACGTCTTTGATGTCTCTCAGGATCATGAAGAATGCAGGAGTCAGGAGTCAGAAGTCAGGAGTCAGAAGTCAGAAGTCAGGAGTCAGGAGTCAGAAGTCAGAAGTCAGAAGGCGGAGCCTATAAACGCTCTTGTGGGCGACAGCAGGGCAGCGAGGTTTCTGTAACGCGCAGAGTCTGAAGTCACGGGCGAAGAGGCCAGACTTTTCAACTCCTGACTCCTGACTCCTTGACTCCTGTCTTCTCGCTCGCGTCTCCTTTTCTCAGGCAACCATCACCGCCTGGAACTTGCACGATTCGCGGCACACGCCGCATTTGATGCACTTATTCCCGTCGATCGTCTGCGGTTCCTTGGGTTTGCCGTGGATGGCCTGCTCCGGGCAACGCTTGACGCACGCCATGCAGCCCTTGCAGCTCTCGGAGTCGATTCGATAGTGGATGAGCTCGCGGCAGACTCCGGCGGGGCAGCGCTTGTCGTTGATGTGCGCCTCGTATTCGTGGCGGAAGTAGCGCAGCGTGCTGAGCACGGGATTGGGGGCCGTGCCGCCGAGGGCGCACAGCGAGGCGTCTCGCACCGCCCCGGCAAGCTCCTCCAGCAGGGGGATGTCCGACGGCTTGCCCTTGCCCTTGCAGATGTTCTCCACGATGTCGTGCATGGCGGCAACGCCTTCGCGGCAGGTTGTGCACTTGCCGCACGATTCGCCCCTGAGGAAGTCCAGAAAATACCGGGCGAGGTCCACCATGCAGGTCTCTTCGTCCATCACGATCATTCCGCCGGAGCCCATGATGGAGCCCACTTCGGCCAGCTTTTCGTAGTCGATGGGCAGGTCGATCAGCGACTCGGGAATGCAGCCTCCCGAAGGTCCGCCGGTCTGTACGCCCTTGAGCTTCTTGCCTCCGGGCACGCCGCCGCCGATGTCGTAGACGATCTCGCGCAGCGTGGTACCCATCGGCACTTCAACAAGGCCCGTGTTGCTCACCTTGCCCACCACGGAGAACACCTTGGTTCCCTTGCTGGATTCGGTGCCGATAGATGCGAACCATTGTGCGCCGCGGTTGATGATAACGGGCACGTTGGCCCACGTCTCGACGTTGTTGATATTCGTGGGCAAGCCCCAGAGGCCCGACTGCGCGGGGAAGGGAGGCCTGATTCGAGGCTCAGGGGTCCGGCCCTCGAGCGATCCGATCAGGGACGTTTCCTCGCCGCACACGAACGCGCCCGCCCCGCGGCTGACCGTTATGTCGAAGTTGTGGCCGGTGCCGAGGATGTTCTCGCCCAGCAGGCCGTAGTCCCGTGCCTGCTCGATGGCGATGTGCAGGCGCTTCATTGCCAGCGGATATTCCTCCCTGATGTAAACGTATCCCTGGTCGGCGCCGATGGCATAGGAGCCGATCACCATCCCTTCCAGCACGGCGTGGGGGTCGGACTCGATGATGCTGCGATCCATGAAGGCGCCGGGATCGCCTTCATCGGCGTTGCAGATGATGCACTTGCTGGTTCCGGGCGACTTGCGTGCGATCTCCCACTTGAGGCCGGTGGGGAAGCCGGCACCGCCCCTGCCGCGCAGCCCGGAAACCTTCACCTCCTGGATCGTCTCATCGGGAGTCATCTCGGTGAGGACCTTGGCCAGCGCCCGATATCCCTCGCGGCCGATGTACTCGTCGATCTGTTCGGGGTCCAGCAATCCGCGGCGCCGCAGCACCACAAGGCGCTGCTTGCTGAAGAAGTCGATGTCGCTCAGCTTCGGGACCGGCGGCTCCCCCTCGCGGGGTATGTACATCAGCGTCTTGACCGGCCGGCCCTTGACCAGGTGCTCCTCAACAAGCAGGGGAACGTCCGCCGGAGTGAGCATCTGGTAGAAAACGTTGTCGGGCTGAACGATCATGATGGGGCCTTGGGCGCAGAAGCCCTGGCAGCCCGTGGCAACGATCTTCACCTCATTGGCCAGCCCCCGCCTGGTGATCTCCTTTTCCAGCGCGTCGCGTACCTCGAATGAGCGGTTCGACACACATCCGGTGCCGGCGCAGATCAGGAGGTGCGCCCGGTGGGTCTTTGGTTCATCGGCTGATGACTTGTCGGCCATGTTCATAGCTCGGAGTTCAAAGCTCGGAGTTCAAAGCTGAGTTCATCGGCAACTGCGAACTCATAACTTTGAACGTTCAACTCTCAACAATCACGACTCCCGCTCGCTGCCCACCCCCAAGGCGTATTCGGCAACGATCTTGCCGCCAAGAATATGGTCGGAGAATATCTTACGCGTCTTGTCTTCGGTCAGATCCACGTACTTCACGGGTGCATTGTCTTTCAGTTCAACGGTCATCATCGGCTCGCGGCTGCATAGCCCGGCGCACCCGGAGGTGGTGAGGATGATGTCGTCGATCTGCTCCTGCTGGACGAGATCGAGCAGGGTGGTCATTATCTTTCTTGCTCCTGCGGAGATGCCGCAGGTTCCCATGTGAACAGTGACTCTGGCGCGGCCGGCGCCCTCGCGCAACGTCATCTGGCGCCTCATTCGATCGGCTATCTTGTCGAGGTCCTGCGGCTTGAGCTTCGCCATTAGCTGGTTCCTCCGGCTGCCGCCTCAGCCGTCACGGTTTCGTTCTGGTATCGCTCGATGATCTTGGGGAGCTTGGCCTGCGTGACCGAACCATAGAGGTCGTCGTCGATGGTCATCACGGGCGCAAGGCCGCAGCAGCCGAGGCAGCGCACTTCCTCAAGGCTGAAGGTTCGGTCTTCCGTCGTGCCGCCGGCCTTGACCTCGAGCATCCGCTCCAGTGCCTGAAGGATGCGATGTCCTCCCCTGACGTGGCAGGCAGTGCCCATGCACACGCGCACCACGTGCTTGCCACGGGGAGTGAGGCTGAACGCGTTGTAGAACGAGGCGAGGCTGTACACCTCACTCAGGGGCATGTCGAGGCTGTGAGCCACGTGCCTCAACACGTCCTCCGGCAGGTACCGATAATGCGCGTTGATGTCCTGAAGCACCGATATGACGGCGGCGCGCTCGCTCTCGTGCCGCGACAGAATCTGCTGGAGCGTTTCGCGGTCATCGTCGTTCAGGTGCACCTTGCCCAGCTCGTCCACCTCGTCGAAATGCGCGATGTTGCGCACCGGGCAATTGTTTGTGCAGGTGCCGCAGCCCGTGCATTTGGTCTGGTCGACGTAGCGGGGCCTCTTGTTGACCGTGACCGTGAAGCTGCCCGCCTTGCCGTCAACCTTCTGCACGTCTGCGTTGGTTATGATCTCGATATTCGGGTGCCGGGCGGTATCCACCAGCTTGGGCGACAGCAGGCACATGGCGCAGTCGTTGGTGGGAAACGTCTTGTCGAGCTGTGCCATGGCGCCGCCGATGCTGGGGCCGCCTTCCACGAGATAGACCTTGAAGCCCATCCCCGCCAGGTCCAGCGCCGCCTGGATGCCGGCAACGCCCGCCCCAACCACCATGACGGCCCCCACCTTGCCGTTGGCGTCTTTTGCAGGAATTTGATCGCTCATCTGATGTTCCTTTGGGCTTTGGGCTTTAGGCTTTGGGGAAGACATGATGCTTGCCACTTGACGGAGCCTGCAGCCTTAAGCCTGAGGCATGTCTCTACGTGACTTTTTTCCTTTTGCCTTTTTCCTTTTGCCTTGAGAGCCTGCAGCCTGCAGCCTGTTGGCCTACGTGACGGCGTCCACCATCGCAACCAACTGGTCGTTCCGGAAATTCTTCAACTGCCCGGCGCCATTTGGGCAGGCCGACGTGCACGCGCCGCACCCCTGGCAGAGGACGGCCTCCACGGCGGCCACATGCTTCTTCTCGTCCATCTTGCGGGCCTTGTATGAGCAGACCCTCACGCACAGGCCGCAGCCGCTGCAGATTTCCTCGTCGACCGACGCCACGATCGGCTCAGATGCGAGGTACTCGTTGGCAAACAGGCCCAGCACCTTGGAGGCAGCGCAGCCCGCCTGGGCAACCGTATCGGGAATGTCCTTCGGAGCCTGGCACGCGCCCGCAAGGAAGATTCCGGCGGTGTTGGTCTCCACCGGTTTAAGCTTCACGTGGGCCTCAGCCAGGAATTTGTTCTCGTCGTACGCGATGCGCAGCTTGCGGGCGATCTCCTCAACGCCCGGAGCCGGCACGATTGCACAGGCAAGCACCACGAGATCCGCCGCGATCTCGACTTGCCTCCCCGACAGCGTGTCGGTCCCGCGGACGATCAGCTTCTTGCCGCGCGGATAGACCTTGGACACACGCCCGCGCAAATAGACCGCCCCCTCGTTTGTCATCGCCTGCTTGACGAACTCCTCGTATCGCTTGCCCCCGGCACGAACGTCCATGTAGAAGACGTATGCCTGGCCGTCGTGCACACGGTGCTTGAACAGCCTGGTGTGCTTGGCGGTGTACATGCAGCATATCTTGGAGCAGTAGGGGATGCCCTTGGCGTTGTCGCGCGAGCCGACGCACTGGATGAAAACGATCTCCTTGGGCACCACGCCGTCGGAAGGGCGCCGAATCTCGCCCTGGTTGGGGCCGGAGGCCGACAGCATTCGTTCCAACTGAAGGCCATCGATCACGTCGGGGTACGTGCCGTAGCCGTACTCGCCGTAGACGCTCCTTGGCAGCAGCTCGTAGCCGGTGGCCACCACGATCGCCCCCACCTTTTCAGTGATAATCTCGTCGGGCTGATCAAAGACGACCGCCCCCGCCTGGCAGACCTTCTGGCAGACCTTGCACTTGCCGGTCCTGTAGTAGCGGCAATTCTCCTTGTCGATGGTCGCCACGTTCGGCACGGCCTGTGCAAACGGGATGTAGATCGCCTTGCGCGCCGTGAGGCCGCGGTTGAACTCGCTGGTCACCTTGGTCGGGCACTTCTCGGAGCACAGCCCGCAGCCGGTGCATTTCGTCACATCCACGGAGCGTGACTTGCGCCGGATGCGCACCTCGAAATTGCCCACGGAGCCGCTCACTTCCTCCAGTTCGGAATAGGCAAGCAGCTTGATCCGCTCGTTCTGGGCCACCTCCACCACCTTGGGGGTGAAGATGCAGCTCGCGCAGTCGAGGGTGGGGAACGTCTCGCCGAGCTGAGCCATGTGGCCCCCGATGCAGGGGTAGCGGTCGAGCAGCAGCACCTCATGCCCGCCGTTGGCGATATCGAGCGCGGTCTGAATGCCGGCGATCCCGGCCCCGATGACCAACGCGCGGCGGCTGACGGGCGCATAGCTGATTTCCAACGGGGCGTCGCCCTTCACCTTCTCCACAATCGTTCGAACGATCTCGATGGCCTTGGTGGTGGCTTGCTCGCGATCTTCGTGCACCCAGGAGCAGTGTTCGCGGATGTTGGCCATCTCGCACAGAAAGGGGTTCAGGCCGCCCTTGGAGGTCGCCCGCCGGAACGTGGTTTCGTGCATCTTCGGGCTGCACGAGGCCACGATCACCCGGTCGAGGCGATGCTGCTTGATGGCATCGACGATCATCTGCTGGCCGGGCGTTGAGCACATATACGTGTAGTGCGTGGCAAATACGACCCCCGGCTCCTTGGCGATCTCGGCCTTGACGCGTTCCACGTCGACCGTCCTGGCGATGTTGATGCCGCAATGGCAGACGAAGACGCCGATGCGCGGAACCGGGCGTTGAGCGCGCGGGCCAACCTCGCCAAACTCGCCGCCGGCCGGCCCTCGGGCCAGCAGCGGCACTGGTTCGTGCACGGATATCCGTTCTGTGGTCATACCACGCCTTTCGCGGCCAGCAGTTGTTTGCAGCTCACCAGCCCCCGCCCAATCCCCAGTTCGCCGGCGTTCAGCCCAAGCGCCATTCCAAGCAGTTGCGTGAAGTAAAACACCGGCAGCCCGTACTTCACACCGAGCTTCCTCTCGACGTCAGACTGCCGCAGGTCGAGGTTCGTATGACAAAGCGGGCATGCCACGCCAATGCAGTCCGCCCCCGCTTCCTTCGCCATCTGGAGGATCTCGGCCGACAGCCTCAAGACCGTCTCCGTGCGGGTGAGTGAGAACGTGGCACCGCAGCAGTCTGTCTTGCAGGGCCAGTCGATGGTTTCCATTCCGGCTGCCTTGAGCAGATCGTCCATGAATCGCGGATTCTCGGGGTCGTCAAGCTGCGTCACCTTTGGCGGCCGGGTGATCAGGCAGCCGTAGTAGCACGCCACCTTGAGGCCGGTGTCGCGTTTCTTGGCCTTGGCGATCGCTTCCGGCCCCACGTCGTTGGTCAGGATGTCGATCAGATGGCGCACCCGCACTTTCTGCGCGTCGGCGGCCGGCATCATGTCGGCAACCTGTGCTCGAAGCTGCGGCTTCTCCTCCAGGTGCTTCTGTGCGAATTTGAACCTGCTGAAGCAGGCGGAGCAACAGACGACCATCTCGTCGGAGATTGCCTTGGCGGCAACGAGGTTCTTGGCGGGCAACGCCGCAGCCAACAACTGGTTCGTGCTGTGGGCCGGAGTGGACCCGCAGCAACTCCAGCCCGGCACTTCCATCAGTTCCAGCCCCAGCGCGCCGGCAAGGGCCTTTGCCGACTCGTCGTAGTCGATCGCCGTGGAATGAAGCGAGCATCCTGGGAAGTAGGCGTATTTCATTCGGTTGTCTCGTGGGCTTCCCGGGCGGGCACGGCGTGGTTGCCGCCGGCGTCGAGCGGGGCGGGAGGCAGATGCAGACGGACCTTCCTGACGTCACCAAAGACTGAACATGCCGTCTTCCTGCCGCCAAGGCTCGGCAGGAACGTCAGCCGTCCTTTGGCCATAAGCGTGGGGCCTTTGGTCATATCCTTGAAGAAGTTGAACGTTCCGGTGTTGAACCGCCCGATGAACTCCATCTCGAAGAGGCGGCCGTACCTGTTGATGATGCTCAGAAACGTGCGATTGAACAGGGCTATGGCCCGGTCGGGTACAGGTACGCCCTCGCGGAGGGCGATGTTGCGGCAGGCGTCCATCACCGCGGCCAGATCGACTTCTCGAGGGCATCGCGTGGTGCATGTCTCGCACGAGGCGCACAGCCATATCGTTTTGCACCGCAGGGCCTCGTCAACCAGGCCGAGCTGCAGCAGCCGCATCACCTGGTTGGGCGGAGTGTCCATGTCGGCTGCGATCGGGCAGCCGGCGGTGCACTTGTCGCACTGATAGCAGTTCACCACGCTCTGCCCGCTGTGCTCTTCGATGGCTTGCAGCAACGTGGTTCGTAACTGGTTCTTCTGAACTATCGACTTCATGTGCTTGTGCCCGACGGTGTGCTGCGAACGTGCGGTTGATTCGTGGCCGCGAGATTCATTGGGAGGAGACGCTACCCGGCCTCTTTGCCGCCTGCCCTACAGGACGGGTTCAACGCAGCCTGCATCTATCTCCACGGCCACACAGCGTCCCAAGAGGTCAACGTTGATGATCAAGCGGCACCTGCTGGCGTCTCTCGTATCGGCAATGACGGCCTCCACGCCGGCCAATGGCCCGCAGACGACCCGCACCGGTCTTCCTATCGCCAGCCACGGCAGCACAGCCACGGGGTAGGCCGCTTCCACCATGTGTCGCACAGCGTGAACTTGCGCGTTCGGCACGGGAATGGGTCCTCTGCCGTTGCCAACCACGTACGCTACGCCTTTGATTGTGCCCATCAGGCAGAGCTGTTCGCGGCAGACGCGGGCAAACAGATACCCCGGAAACAACGGTTTCTGCACCAGTTTCCGGCGGTCTTTCCACTGGCTGCGGATGTTGAGCAGGGGAAGGAAGCTCTCGATGCCTTTCTCCTTCAGAGCTTGGTCTGCCACCTTCTCGTGGCGCGACCTGGTACAGAGGGCGTAGAAATCGCCTTGTTCTGCAGCGGAAGGAGCGTCTGCGACGGTTTGCTCGTAGGTGCTCATCGGCGGGTACCCTCGGAGTGGCTGTGGCTTGCATTGTGGGCGCACCGTATCCGTCTCACTTACACGGATATCAGGATGCAAGCTACCCGGTGGTCCTCTTCGCGTGTAGACGCGAGGGCCCGTTCTTTGTCGCCGGCTGGCTAAACGGCAGTACAACAAGCGCCGGCGGTGCTGGTCAAGTCACGCTGTACATAGCAAATCCCATGCCGAATCGCTGCTCGCCGCCGGAAAAATCCACAGAGTGTTTGGAAATCCCGTATTGAGCATGGGATTAATGGACTATCGATTTGCGGCACGTGGCCAGAGGCGGTGAGGACGGGACGCAACAGAAGTGTAACGAATCGTTACGCAGGAACAAGCTCAGTTCGCATTCCTGCTGAACAGTAGCCTCTTTTTGAAATGTGTAACGGAACGTTACGGTGTAACGGGGAGGGGACGGCTGACGCGATGCAACTCCGGGCTGGCAGGGAGCTGGTTTGCCTGATTCAATCCGCTTGATCCGATACCCCGTGCCGACGCATCATCTTGTAGAGCCTCGGTCGGGAAACACCCAGGATTTGAGCGGCCTGGCTCTTGTTGCCATGCGCGGCCTGGAGCGCCTGCACAAGAAGCTCCCGCTCCGCTTCCGATAGCGTGGGCACGTCATCGTTCTCCTCGGGAGGCTTGAGGCTGTCGCTCCCGGAAGACTGGCTGATGTGAGCAGGCAGATCACACTTCTGGATGATGGGAGACTTCCCCAAGGCAAAAGCGTTCTCTATGGCGGATTCCAGTTCTCGGACGTTCCCGGGCCACTGGTAGCGGACCAACAGGTCCATGGCATCCTCAGAGATTCCTTTGACTACACGGTGGTTGGTGGAATTGAACTTTGCAATGAAGTGGCTGACCAGTGCAGAGATATCGCTGGTGCGTTCCCGGAGGGATGGGAGCTTGATCGTGATCACGCTCAGGCGATAATAGAGGTCTTCGCGGAATCCGTTACTGCGCATCAACTGCGGGATATCCTTGTTGGCGGAGGCGATCACTCGGACGTTCACCGGAACCTCCTCTGCCGCGCCCACGGGCCGCACGCGCTTTTCCTGTATGGCGCGCAGCAATTTGGCCTGGCTTCCATATGGCATTTCAGGGATATCATCGAGAAAGATGGTGCCGCCTTCAGCCGCCCGGAACAATCCCGCGGAATCGGCAGTGGCCCCGGTGTAGGCGCCTTTCCTGTGGCCAAACAGCTCGCTCTCGATCAGCTCCGGAGGCACGGCAGCACAATTGATGGGAACAAAAGGATTGCTGGCTCGGAGGCCGTTATAGTGGATGGCTTTCGCAACGAGTTCCTTGCCCGTGCCGCTTTCCCCGCAGATCAGCACGGTGCTGTCGTTCTGGGTTGCTGCGTTCACCTTCTCGTACACCAGCCGCATGGCGTTGCTGCTGCCAACGATGTTGTCGAACCGATACTTGTTGCGAAGCTCAGAGCGCAGCCGCGATACCTCACGGCGCAGAGCATTCAGACGGACAACATTGCCGACGACCATCAAGAGCTCGTTGGCATCGCACGGTTTCGTGATGTAGTCAGCCGCGCCATGTTTCATTGCCTCGACGGCATTCTTGATGCTTCCGTAGCCCGTCATCAGCACCACTTCAATATCCGGATCGAGAAGCTTGATCTCTTTCAGCAACGCCAAGCCGTCCATTTCAGGCATCCTGATGTCGGTCAGGACGATATCAATGTCGCCTCGTTCCCTGATGACGTCCAAGGCTTCCTGTGCGGAGCTTGCTTCGCACGCGTCGTACTCTTCCAGGCGAAAGAGCTTTGCACACGTTTCCCGCATGGCAGCGTCGTCTTCGACCACAAGAATGTTTGGCTTCTTATTCATCGGCGGCTGCTTCCTCACAGGTGTAAGGCAGGAAGATCGAGACGGTGGTCCCCTGGCCTGGTCGGCTCTGGATTTGGATCTTGCCTTCGTGCTCTTCGACGATGCGGCGGCAGATCGCCAGCCCAAGGCCCGTGCCCTTCCCGCTCTCCTTGGTGGTGAAAAATGGCTCGAAAGCTCTGCTCAGTACTTCGGGAATCATGCCATGCCCGCTATCGGATACCTGAATTTCCACAAGGCCCTGCTCGGGGTGCAGGCCGGTGCTGATCTGGAGGCTTCCCCCGCCCGGCATGGCGTCGGCAGCGTTGGTGACGAGATTCAGCAGCACCTGCTGCACCTGATTGCTGTCAACGTAAACCGCTGTACCGTCGCACGTATACTCCGTTGAAAGCGAGATGCCTTTGAGTACCAGGTCGTGCTCGACGAGTGCGAGGATGCCCTGGATCAATGATCTCATGCTGATCGACTTTGCCACGCCTTCTGAGCGTCGCGAGAAACCCAGGAGGGTGTCTGTGATACGCCGGCAGCGCTGAGCTTCGCTCTCGATAACTCTCAGGTCCGGCAGATCGGCAACCTTGCCGGCCTCATGGCGGACCAACTGGGCACGTAGCAGAATGGTTCCCAGCGGTGTGTTGAGCTCGTGAGCAATGCTTGCGGCAATCTGTCCGACAAGAGCCATCTTCTCCTGCTGGAACAGTTCTTCCCTCAAGCGTTTTTGCTCCTGTTCGAGCGCCACTCGCTCGGAGATGTCGGACGTCAGCAATACGAGGCCCAGGTAGCGCCCATCCTCGCTGTGTACACTGGAATAGCTGCTCAGGCGGTGTCCCTTG
>Ga0172362_10004009_pt1 | contig 12762 bp, 13 predicted proteins | sample LakKivs1_kivu2a2_FD_114534 | JGI IMG/M metagenome (GOLD analysis project Ga0172362, IMG submission 114534) | Sediment microbial communities from Lake Kivu, Rwanda - Sediment s1_kivu2a2 | ecosystem: Environmental > Aquatic > Freshwater > Lake > Sediment | place: Rwanda: Western Province, Lake...
CTTTTATCTTTTAGATCGTATTTGGCTTTAACGATATTTAAAACACGATTGATATTCTCATTTAATTTTATTAATGCCTGAGTCATAATTAGTCCACCTAAGTATACATTAGTTTAACTAATTTATATTATTTTCTATAAAATCTAAATTTTAATCTCTTTTTTACTTCTTCCAAAGTAGGATATTTATCTTTTTTAATATCTTCTCTAGCCCTTTGTATTTCTTTAATTGCCTTTTTATTAAGTTCTAATTCGTCTTCATTCATTATTTTCAGATATAACTTCTACATTTTATAATGTACTTCTGTCATACAAATTCATAAAAAATCGTATTTTTCTCCTGTTGTAAAGGAGCTTACGGCCTACACCCAGCACAAAAAATGGTACACCCCTTCAACTCGAATTTTTCTATCTGTTGGATATAACATAAACGGAAGAGAAAGGTATTTAAACTCACGACACATGTATGAAATTATGATACAATTGTATCAAAAAATCAGACAATTGAATGTTCTTAAACTATTCATTGAACATCCACATGATAGTTATTACCTACGAGAATCAGCCCGTCTATTAAAAATGGATCCTATGACGGTAAAACGTGCGCTTGATGTACTTGTTGCAGATGATATATTACTTCGAACTAAAGAAAAAAATCAAATCCTATACAAAGCGCATATTGAAAATCCGGCTTTCCGATATCTAAAAATTGCGTATAACATTTCTTTGCTTCAAAAAAAAGGAGTAGTTGAATTTCTGAACCATCATATGAGTACTATAACTTCAGTCCTTCTTTTTGGAAGCTATGCAAAAGGGGAAAACGATAATGATAGTGATGTGGATATTCTTGTCATTTCACTTTCTAAAAATAAACCAACAGCTGAACTAACAATATTACTTAAACGTGATGTAAACCTTATTTCATTTACACCTGCTCAATGGTCACAACAATCAAAAATAAATCGAGGATTCTATTTAGATATAATCCTAGATGGAATCGTATTATTTGGTACAAAACCGGTGGTCGAATGAGAGTTGATGATTGTTTCAAGAAACGATTACTACGCAGAACAAAACCAGATATTCTCAAAGAAGCAAAAGCATTAGAAATGGCAGAGGTAAAAAAGGAACGTGCTTTGGAACTTTTCGAGAATGATTTCTTTGAGGAATCAATCGTTGCATCCTATACTAGTATGTTCCAAGCAGCTCGTGCACTCCTGTTTCATGATGGTGTCATTGAAAAAAGTCATGCCTGCGTTGTCGCGTACTTAAGAGAACATTATTCATCAAAACTTGGACAAAACAGGATCAACTGGTTGGATACCTATCGACTGGAACGACACGAATCATTTTATGGATTGGAAAAATCCATTATAGATGAAGATGAAGCAAAAGACGCACTTGAGAAATCTAAAAAATTCTTAGAATCAGTTCAACTAATATTGAAAAAATATTGAAGAAGGAGATCTGCTCCTTAATCCAACTTCTTTATTCTATACCATCAAGGACAAATTTTTGTGTTCTTTCCTAAAAGAAGAGCTTTCCGACAAGTTCGGGGAGTAATTCTACGGCCTACACCCAGCTTTCCAATTAATCCCATTCTTTATAGAATTTGAGTACTGTGGGATTTTATTTTTTAATTGCATTTGTATCTGTTTTTTCAAATAATCTGACTAATAACCGTATTTATTGATCCTTCAGGTTCTCTAAGATAGTATTCACATTCCTTCATGAGATTACCGTTTATTTTCTCCTTTAATCGTTCAAATGAGCTTGGCTCTAATAATTCGGTTATTTCATCAATAACTCTATAGGGAGATTTACTAGAGGACCAGATTAATGTGTATAAATCACAAAGGTCTTTTACTATTTTATTATGTTTTTCCCTTGAAGGCAATGATGTTATCTTCATAGCAATCATCATTTCTCTGGTGGGAATAAATAAATATTTGGATATTTTAGGTAGTTTAATTTGATATTTTTTATCATTATAGACATTTTCAATAAGTGGTACTTCGAAAAAATTATTTTTATGTATATCTTGATAACTTTGTGGATATGAATTGACAATAATATCTACGAAAAGAGTATATGTTTTTTCTTCGTTTTCATCTTTTGATAAATCAGTATTTTGGAAAGGAATTTCTTTTTTATATCCAAACATTGAAGGTTCATACTCATTTCTTTCCAATATGTTCAACATCTTGAAAAGATTTGTTGATTCTAACTCTTTTTTTCCCATCATAGGTTTTAGTGCAAAACCGATATCAATATCTTGTGAACCAATATACTTCGTATCCTTTTGTTCATTAAAATAATCATTAACAATGAAATAAACAGCCCAACCTCCACAAACACAAATTTCAAAATCCACCAAGTCTAAGATTTTTTTTAAAGTTTGAAATGAGATATCAGTAATTCTATCATCATATAAAATCAGAATACCACTTCCTTATCAATAGGTTTGCTGCATCCTTTGCTACTCCACCTTCTATAAGAAGATCACAAATAAGCTGTGATTTAGAAACAAGATAAAATCCTTGTCTTTTAATGGAATTCCTTATTAAATGTGGATCAGCAATAATTATTCGAGTATTTCCTTTTCCTACCAAACCATTTGATAGAAGACATTTATGCCATGAATCTAAATCTTCTTGCAATACATAAAAATCTGTTCTCGTAGGAAAAAGATAATTGTGAATTATTCGGTCCGCTTGATAAGTTGTTAATGCATAAGATAATCCTGAATTTTTAATAATTGAAAGAGGATCCTTTTTAAGATGATATTCTAGATACTTTATTGGAGAACGTATTTTTAACCAATATTCATAGAGATTGTATACATCAATAACTTTTGTATTTTTAATTAAATTCATCCTCTCCAATTTTTCAAGATACTTTAAAGCCCAAGGTTGTGAACATTCGGCTTTGATATGTATAGCATACGCAGTAAGGTCTCCCTCAGGATTATCTAGCAATATTCTTAGAATACGTTCGCGCTTCTCACCTTTCATAATACATAGCAATAAAAACTAATATTTAAATATTTGCTATGTATAGCAATATATTGTCATATATATATCTTTGCTATGCATATCATCTGTATAAATATTTTTCATCTTACAGGAAAACGAATTATAAATCAGCTCCTTCTAAAATTCAAAATTTTACTTGCTGCTTCTGTCCTAAATTTTCTAAAAAATGTGTTTTTCTCCTGTTGCAAAGAGGCTAACGGCCTACACCCAGCACTCAATTTTTTTTAATATTGTTTTGTTATCGTAAGATATACGTCATATGTTTTTTTTGCTTGCTCAAACATAAGTTGATAGTAGTTTTTCTTTGTTCTTCGTTGTAGACCTTTCGCAATTGCATTATAGTATGCTCTGCTGTTATTTGCATAAATAATAATCGGAAAATACCCGTGGTCCATGAGGATTTTGTTCATTATCAATCTGCCAGTTCTTCCATTCGCATCTAAAAATGGATGGATATTTTCATATTTTAGATGAAAATCAAAAGCTAATTGAAAAGGGTACATTGTTTTTTTGTTTTTAATATAATATTTAAGAAGATCTGATAATTCATTTTCTACCTGGTCTGGAGAGACTGTCGATTGATTATTTACTATATTTTCTACTGTTTTAAATCCTCGCGGATACGGATCTCCACCAGACATCGTGAGACCTTTTGTAAGGATATAATATAGTCTTTTTATTGAAGGAAGGTTGAATTTAAAACCTCTTTGTAAGTAATTCATCGCTTCAATTGAATTATAGACTTCTTTTATTTCATTTCTATCCCTATATCTTGAGCTTCCTGTTTCGATGATTTTTTTTACTTCTTCGGCAGGAATTTTTGACCCCTCGATATTATTAGAATTAAAAATGAATTCTTTTGCAAATTCAACAAGAACAGCATCTTTAATATCTTTCATTTCAAAAAGATTGTTGATTTCAATAGATTTTAATTCTACATAGTCTAATAAATTCCTATTATATACTATGTCTAATCTATCTAAAAACATTTTTCTGATTTCAAATTCTTTTCTCGATATATCCGTAAAATTTTTTCTTAAAAAATCTTTAATAGTTATTGTGGAGATATTTCTGCCGATATGTTCTTTAATTCTGAAATTTTTCCCCATGAACGTAAATTTTTTTACAAATGAAATGTATTCGGTATCGTTTACTTTTTTTAGTTCTATATATGACATTAGAAAAGAGTATGCATTACTAGTTTATATATTTTTACAAATTGGGCAGCAAATTTTCTACTTTTTTTTACAAATATGGCACGAATCATTAATTCCCTTTTTAAATAAATATAAGATTTTCTATATCTTCTGTCATGAAAATTATAAAAAATATGTCTTTTTCTGCTGTTGCAAAGAGGCTTACGGCCTACACCCAGCACACTTTTATTGTATCTTAATTATCAAAAGGATATCTATTGTATGTTAACATCTTTGGCATCAGACCACGGGCCAATCTCACCGTTTGAATCCTTTGCTACGACGCGGATATAAAAATTATCCTTCACATTCCAAGAAAATGTTTTATTAATCGTTTCACCAGAACTGTACGGTCCAAGCCATTCGCTGTTATAAGTTACATCACCAAAATAATTCGTATAATTGAACTTATAATACAGATTATCGCCATCTGGATCGGTCGTATATGCTGAAAATGTGTACTCTTTTCCTTTCAAAAATGTAGTAGAATTGTTGTAAGGTGCGGCAGGTTTCAGTGGATGATGGGATTCTTCATTGTTCTTAATATTGACTGTGAACTCTAGTTTTAAAAAGCTTTTCCAAGTAACAGACAAACTAATACTTCAATTAATCCTTTCTTCATTTTCCTTTCTACCTCCCCAATAGATATGGGATTAAGATATTGGCATTTAATTTAAACATTTCCTTAACAGTCGTTACTAAAAAAATCTGAAAAATAGCAATCTGTTGCAATTATTTCATTTTTACAAGGATAGGATTTACCATTTTTTTGCAAGATTGTTCCTAGGTGCATATGCACTTGCACTCACACATGCGAAAAAGGTATTTATTAAGACTATAGCATGAGACGGAATTGTATGGGGGCTTTGAGAGATTACTCCTATACTTGGTATAATCCATGGGGGAAGTGAAGAGGATATGGCATGGCTAAGTACGATAAAAAGGATTAAGTTCGTTCCACATCCAGAGGAAAGAAGGTTATCCAACGTAAATAGACCTTATTCTACTTCAGAACTGGAAAAGATAATAGATGATGCGTTAAAGGTATACCAGGATTCCGATCAACTAAAAACTTCAATGAATCTGGATGAAAGTCCAGATATAAACAAAAGAAAACCAAAGAAAATAACAATTGAACCATCACCAGTCCCAGAAAATACATCAGACATTCAGGATGACATACTTGCTGCAAAGACAGAATCCGGTCTAGTTTTAAACTACGATCAAGCAAAGTTCGGATGGATGGGCCTGGGTGCTAGAAATATTGTTTTTGATGACGTTTTCAAAGAAAACCGTTACGAAATTACAGAGCCACAACTAACAAAGAGCGAAGAGGAAATCAAAAACAAGGTAGTCTATCAATTCAGAATAAATGCAAATCTAGATGTATTCGACTTAGATGAAAACAAAAAAAGAGAGCAGCTTGAAGAAGCATTGAACAAAATAATTTCAGAAAACAGAATTGTAATCGAAAAAGAATCAAAAGACAAAATCTTTTATCACATCTTCAGGGAATTCATAGGATACGGCAAAATCGATATTTTGATGCATGATGAAGGAATCGAGGATATATCATGTGACGGATACGGAATTCCAATCTTTATCCATCACAGGGATTACGAGTCCATTAGAACCAACATTGCCTTTGCAACTGCTGATGAGTTGGATTCATTTGTGGTGAAACTGTCCCAGATGTGCGGTAAGCAAATCTCCGTTTACGAGCCAATTGTTGATGGAAAACTTACAGACGGCTCAAGGCTTCAAACGACACTAGCTAAAACAATCACAAATCACTCGACGTTCACAATAAGAAGATTCAGGTCAGACCCAATGACTCCAACGGATCTTATTGCAAATAATACTCTTTCATCAGGTATGGCCGCATATTTCTGGTTAGCAATAGAAAAGGGTGCCTCAATTCTATTCTGTGGTGGTACGGCAACAGGGAAAACAACCCTTCTAAATGCGCTTTCGCTTTTCATACCTCCATCCTATAAAATCGTATCAATGGAAGACACAAGAGAAATCAACCTGCCCCATGAAAACTGGATAGCGGGTACCACTAGACAGGGATTTTCATCAAATGAAAACAACAAGACCGGAAAAGACATCGACATGTTTGATTTAATTAAGGTTGCATTGCGTCAAAGACCAAAAGTCATAATCGTTGGTGAGGTCCGCGGCAAAGAAGCGTACGCGCTCTTTCAAGCAATGACTACTGGACACAGATCATACTCAACATTGCACGCAGACGACATGCATTCACTTATCCAAAGACTAGAAAACGCACCAATTTCATTGCCAAGAGCGCTACTCACCTCCCTTGACCTTGTCGTATTTTTAAAATCGGTCACGGTAAAAGGAACACCGGCAAGACGTGTGACAAGCGTTACGGAAGTTGTAAAAATAGACCCGGAAACCAACAGGCTTGTGACAATGACTCCATTCCGCTGGATCTCAGAGGCTGATGACAGATTCGAAAGCAACGGCGGAAGCAGGTTGTTCAACAAAATAAAGATGCAGACGGGCTGGAATGACGATACGCTGCGCCAGGAAATACAAAACCGAGTTTCAGTTCTAGAGTGGATGCTAAAAAATAATCTTAGGTCCTACGAAGATGTCGGAAAGATAATCTCGGAATACAGCAAGAATCCACAGGCAGTTTTGGCTAAAGTGCGAGAGGGCGCCGCATGAAGTCAACAAAATATTCAAATTTCAGCTTTAGACAATTAGGAAAACTATTTCCAAAACATAAAAAGGCCCGACCAACTGAAAAAGACATTCTCTTAGTGAAAGCAAATATTTCCATGAGCTATGACGAATACTATGCAACAGCTCTTATGAGCGTGCTCTTGGGGGCATTTGTAAGTATTATTGCTTCAGCAATTTTCTATTTTACACTTCCTTATTATCCTCTTGTTATAGCCATCTTACTTCCCGTCTTGGTAATATTTTTCATAGGTTTGACATATCTTTATCTTCCAACATACTACATAAATAAAAGAGCAGCAGACATCGATCTGTTTTTACCGTACGCTATAAATTTTATAAGTTCCATGGCTGTAGCAGGTATTTCGCCGGCTGAAATATTTCAGACACTATCAATGGTAAATGTATATGGTGAACTGCAGACCGAGGCAAAGAAAATTGCAAAAGACATCAAAGTGATGGGCACTGACAACATAAGTGCTCTAAAGCATGCAATTGATATATCTCCATCAAAAAAATTCAAATCGTTTTTACAGGGAATAATAGGCACAGTTCAATCAGGAAGCGACCTTCACATATATCTATCGAACATCACTGAAAAGTACATGAACGAAGACCTTGTCGCAAGAAAAAAAGACTTGGAAATACTTGCCGTAATTGCAGAGGTATTGGTAATTTCAGTTATTGCATTTCCAATATTTTTGGTCGTCATACTTGCAGTAATGGGATTTTTCGGCGGCTCTATGGAAATATCGATGAACATCCTATTCCTTTTTTCATTTCTAATACTACCTTTGGTTTATGCGATGTTTTATCTTTTGATAAAATCAACAAGCATGGAAAAAATCAGCAAGATACAATCTGAAAAAGGCCTTAGCCTTGACCAATATTATGAAAAAAACAAAACATCCGTTTTTATTCTGGCAGCCTCTGCTACCTTTGCAGCACTGCTTGGTATTTTGATTTACGTCTTGGGCTACTACAACTATATAGATCTTAATTGGTATGTTTTGCTTGACTTTGTTTTTATTGCAATATTAATTCTAATAGGTCCTATAGGAATCTACAATTCAATAGAAGTAAAAAAGAAGAAAGAAATCCAGGAAAGACTGCCGGAGTTTCTTGTGGAAATCGGCAATTCTCTATCGACCGGAATGACTGTTTTTGAGGCAATAAAGGTTGCAGAGAAGGGCCACTACGGGAAACTATCACCTGAAATCAAAAAGATGAAGGCACAGCTTTCATGGAAGATTCCGATGAAGGATGTTTTTTACGATTTTGCAACAAGAATGAAATCGGCGATCATCCAAAGAATCGTAATAGCAATAGAAAAGGGCTTGATGATGGGCGGCAACACACCTAAGATTTTCAAGGCGGCTGCAGGCGAAGTTGACCAGGTCAATCAGATTGAAAACCAGAGAAAAACAAACATGTCCGTTTACGCACTTGTTATTCTCATGTGTTTTTTCATATTTTTGGCAATCATCTTGATTCTCAATCAAACGATTTTTACATCGTTCTTTGCGCTTCAAGACAGCCAAGTCGAAAGACTACAGGGAGTGATACAGCTAAACGTAGTTGATCCAACAATGCTCAAATATGCTCTGTACTCGTTTGTATTTGTTCAAAGTATTGGCGCTGGAGTTCTTGCAGGTTTTATGATGGATGGAAAACTGTCCTCAGGAATCAGATACAGTTGCATCCTGGGGCTTATTTCACTTTTTACTTTCAAGGTTTTATTCTAGATGATGAATATGAAAATGAAAATTAGGAATTCAAACGAAGCGGTTTCGGAAATAGTCGGAACCGTCCTGCTGTTGGGTATGGCAGTGTCCATGTTTTCCTTGTTATCGTTTACAGTTATGTCCTATCCGTTTAATCCTTCTCCACCGTCTGTAAATCTAGTTGCGTGCATGCAAGGAATAAATAATGTTACAGGAGAAACCAACGTTACAATAGGTCATTACGGTGGCGAGTCACTTGATATTTCTACAACCAAGGTAATGGTGAGTATACAGGGAATATCAAATGACGTAAACATCACAAGATATCTAAATGATTCAAACAAAAATGCCCTCTGGGATATAGGAGAAAAGCTGTCGTATCACATCTCCGAAAACGTAGTTGGGAAACGAGTGGAAGTAACCGTTGTTGATACAAAAAGCAACTCAATCATCATGAGTGGATTGCTCCAAGAGGAGGATACGCTATGAAGAGAAGGATAAAAGATTCTAAAGATGGCGTAGTAGGTATCGTTACAGCTTTCTTAATCGTAGGACTAATCGTCGCGGTTGTTTCGGTAATACAAACAGTTTACATACCAAAATGGATGGAGCAGCAAGAGGCTGACCACATGGAAGAGGTGGGCAATCAATTTGCCCAGCTCAAATATGCAATAGGACAACACATCTTGGCTAAAGAGGCAGGCATTCCAATATCCACGTCTATAACCCTTGGTAGTAAAGAGCTGCCTTTCTTGATGTCATCCAGGGCATTTGGCTCTGTAAGTATAATACCTGATCAATGCAATATAACAATAAAAAACGTAAGCGGTACAAACGTATTTTCCTCTTTGATAGGAATAATCAAATACTCTTCAGCAAACGCATACTACCTTAATCAGGACTACATCTACGAGGCCGGAGCAGTTATAATTAATCAAGAACAGGGAAATACAATGGCAATAAAACCAAATTTTATAGTTTCAAATGAAGAAAGCATAAGCATATCATTTACGATAACAAACATTTCAGTGGTTGCAGGAAAAAGCTCAATAGCCGGATACGGAACGTATCCGATACAAACTGAATTTGCAGATTATGACAACTCATTGATACAAAACATCTCAAAAATAACAATAGACACCCGCTATCAAAACGCTTGGCACATATTTTTAAACACAACACTGCGAAACCAAGGACTAAACTATGCCGGCTACGGAACAGACTACACTATAACGCTTAACGAAAGCGGTGTAACTGTGCAATTTATAGGTTCATCAAAAGTAAACCTAGATTTAAAAATTATAAAAATTAACGCCCAGGTTGCACCTGGTTGGATAGAAAATGTAAAAGGATAATGTGTGAGGAAGAGCATATGAAAAAATGGATAAATATCAGAAGCCTCAGACATTCAAATGAGATGGTTTCTGATATAGTTGGAACCGTGCTTTTATTGGCGGTAGCCGTAGGAATTTTCTCAACACTATACGTAGTTGTTTTATCACATCCACTTGCTCAAGACTTGGCAACTGTAAGAATAGTAGGAACTGTGGATGGAGACAATATAATACTGGAGCATCGCGGTGGAGAGGCATTAGGTTTGGATACAGAGGTTCCCATAACTATAGGCGGTGAAAAGCTGCTCATCGCTGGCAGAACTCCCACAGTCGGAGATCTTTTAGTTGATTCTAACGGCGACGGTCTTTGGAACATAGGCGAAAGGCTTGTACAGAACTTCACATATGACCCTAACAAGATAAATGCGAATGTAATGGCAGTTGACATAAAAAGCAATTCACTTGTACTTGATGGTACAATCGATATTCATCCAGAAAGCGACATAGGTGTCAAATTTAGGGTTAATGACCAATTTCCGGTTGCCGGCAATAATACAATATACATTATAGCAACGAATTATAGGGGAGATTTGAATGCATCAAATGTTATAATAAAATGCAAATTGCCTGATGGAATAAGCCACATCAGTCACGTACTTTCACAGGGAATGTACGATAACTCAACTGGCATCTGGGATGTAGGCAACCTTGCCGTTGGCGAATCAGCTACTCTTAATATAACCGTGCTAGTCGGTAAAACAGCACCTACGCAGCTTGCCTTGCTACTGGATGGATCAAAAAGTATTTTGCCAGCTGATTGGGATATAATGCTTGATGGAATAGCATTAGCAATAACAAACGGATGTATTCCTCATAATGAACAAGTTGAATTAACTATTATACAGTTTGGCGGCGGAAACGGTAATCCGAATGGGCGTATTTGGGCACAAGTTGAATTAGGTGGACCAATTGTTCTTACTGACACTAATTATTTAGTTGTTGCAAATCAAATACAAGCAATCCCACAACTTGGTGGAGGAACAGCTATTTCCTCTGCATTCAGACTCGCCGCTGATGTTTTATCAGGTGATCCAAATAACTATCTTGAGGGTACTCCTTTTGCAGGAATGGCGTCAACACACTCAAATTGGCCAAGGCAGGTTATTAATCTTGTGACAGATGGTCAACCAAATGTAATCTATAATCATTCTGATAGATATGGAGGATATTGGGCAGGTCTTACAGGTGATCAGTATGCTAAAGGAAAATTGGATACTGAAGCAGCTTTGGCATACTATGAATCAGTGAGACCCATCGAAGAAAGCGATGAGATAGATGTTGAAGCGATTGGTGATGGTACAGGTCAAATCTGGCTAAAGAATCACATAGTTAGACCACAACCAGGATATGACAATTGGCCACCAACAGGCCCTGGTTGGGTTAGATATGTAGACAACTATACAGAATTTGCTAATACCATAGGCAAACAGTTCCAACTAATCTTTAGCAGCATAACTATCAAAGCAGAAATAATGACGTCAATTCCAATCGATCCGAACGCAGCAAACAACAAATTCAGCGTTACAATAACGCCACTAGATTAAAATTCTAAACTTTTATACTCTTGTCACACAACTGCGCGATTTCAGCTCTTACTTCTTCGTTTGTCTTATCATCAAGAGAAATCAGTATTCCACCTACTTTGTTCAATCTCATCTTTGTTAAAACGCCATGAATGAAACGGGCAAAGATGTGAGGTTTGTTGTGGATAAGCATGATGTTTGTTGAATCAACAAGAACGAATTTTTTTCCTTCAGTCCTTTGCATACATTCGCCTAAAGCTACAGAAATATCGGTCAAGGCAGACGCACTTTCAAGAAACATTACGTTTTCGACGTCCATCTCTTTGTAATGCTTTTTTGAAATGCAGTCAATGATAAACATTTTCTTTGTATCAATTCCATTTTTTTTGTAGTTGCTTACCAAGTTTACATAGGGTCTATTTACAGACAATATGATTCCATTGTCGTATTTCTCTTCAAGAATTTTTAGGCAGGTCATGCTTGCTTCAAAAGATTTTTCAGCGCTGGTTTCTACTAGCACTATAGAATCTTGCGCTAGTTTGCTCAACTCATCCTTAAGTTTTTTTACATCGATCATTATATCTCCATCGCCCCAAATACATCCTGATCCGGATACACCTTAATGCCTTCATCAGTAATTTTCATGGCAACAATTTTTCTTTTGTGTTTCTCACCACGCATCTTTAGTATCTCAATTGCGGATTCCCTGTTGTTTTCTTTTCTGAAGTTGTAAAAAATTATAACTCCGTCGGCAAGGAACTCTTCCACGCCCGTTGGTGAATAAATCTGCGGAGTCTGCTCGGTTTCAGTAATTAGAAATGTGGTACTTCCAATCTTTTCAAAATATCTGAACAATCTTTCAACGTAAAATCGATATGATTGCTCTTTTCCTTTGAATGTTGAAGATACAGATGTTAAAGAATCAAGAACAATGAAGTCCGGTTTAAACTCGGCATCTTCAGCAATGGCCAAAGGCTCAAGCTCCATAAGTAGCGGGTCTGCCTCTTTTGTCATCATTGCTTCTACATGATCGTCAGATTTTTTGTTGTAATAATAAATTTCACTAGTCAAGAATCTTTTTATTTTTAGATTTCCAGATTCTATCAATTTTTTTGGGTCCCAACCAAAATCTTCCATGTGATCTATTAATCTCTCTTCTGACTCTTCAAAGCCCATAAAATA
>Ga0172362_10004010_pt1 | contig 12759 bp, 9 predicted proteins | sample LakKivs1_kivu2a2_FD_114534 | JGI IMG/M metagenome (GOLD analysis project Ga0172362, IMG submission 114534) | Sediment microbial communities from Lake Kivu, Rwanda - Sediment s1_kivu2a2 | ecosystem: Environmental > Aquatic > Freshwater > Lake > Sediment | place: Rwanda: Western Province, Lake...
CACTGAAGTGACCAGCCCTCGTGGACGTTCAAGGGGGTTCCCACCGTAAACAGAGGGTTTCTCCGGAGACGTCCGCGAGGGCTGGTCACTTCAGTGACCGGTTCCCGGAACCCTCATCGCTTCGGTTCCCCGTACCGTTTGTAGGGCGCTCCGGTGAGGAAAGCGCGCAGCTCGATCGCCCGCTTCATCGCCCGCTCCAGCTCGACGTTCACGTGCGTGTGAGGATACTCGCGCCAATCGCTGCACACCGCGTGGCGAACGCTCTGCGTCAGCACGTATCGGTATGCCCCGCGGTACTGCTTCTCATCGCGGATGCAGCCATCGAAGTAGTCCTGGTGCCCGTCGTCGCCCCAGAATGGAACGCGCCGCTCAGGCAGAAGGTCGTTCACGAGCTTGGCGACGGAGCCGTGGATCCGCCGCATCATCTGCCCGAACATCGCCCCGCGCTTGCAGTAGCCCAGCGCGTGGTAGTGGTTGCTCATCAGCGAGGTCACTATGGGCGTGAACAGGTGGACCTTCGTCCAGTGGCCGAAGCGGTCCCAGAAGATGGCCTTGGCCCGCTCTAAGGAGAAGGCGGGGAACTTGTCGCGGCACCGCGCGGAGATGAAGTAGACCTGGTTGTCGCGGTACCAGTGGCGGAAACGCTCGTTGCCCTCGTAGGAATCGCCCTTGGAGGGCGTGCTCTTGCGGGTCCAGGACACGTCTGCTGCTCCTTCCGCGGGCCCCCGGAACCGGTCACTGTAGTGACCAGCCCTCTCGGGCGCTTCCGAGCGAACCTCTCGCTTACGGTACGGGCCCTCCTGAACGTCCACGAGGGCTGGTCACTTCAGTGACCGGTTCCCGGTTGACGTGTGCGGGGGCTACTTCTTCGCGTGCCTGCGCGAGCGTTTCTTCGCCCCCAGCTCGAAGGCGTCGTGGACGATGCGGAGGGCCTGCTTGCCCTGGTCGCGGTCGATGAGGCAGGAGATCTTGATCTCGCTGGTGGTGATGTTCTGGATGTTGACTCCCGCGGCCGCCAGGGCGGCGAACATGCGCTCCGCCACGCCGGTGTGGACCCGCATCCCGACGCCGACGGCGGAGACCTTCGCCAGGTTGTCCTCGAAGACCGCGGCGCAGCCGAGCTGCTCGCACAGTTCGGCGACGACCTTCTTCGCGTCGGCCAGCTCGCCGAGGTCGACGGTGAACGCCACGGTGGCGGTGCGGTCGTCGGCGACGGTCTGGATGATGTCGTCGACGACGACGTTCCGCGTGGCGATGGCGTGGAAGATGCGCGCCGCGACGCCCGGTCGGTCGGGCACGCCGCGCAGCGTCACCCGCGCCAGCTTGTCCTTGAGGGCCACCCCGCTGACGACGATCCGCTCCATGCCTTCTGTTTCCGCCACGATCACTGTCCCTTTTCTGAAGTTCCGGCTGTTCCGCACGTGGATGGGCACGTCGTACTTCTTGGCGAACTCCACCGCCCGGTTGTGCAGCACGCTGGCGCCCAGGCTGGCCAGCTCCAGCATCTCGTCGTAGCTGACGCGGTCGATCTTGCGGGCGCCGGGCACGATCCGCGGGTCGGCGGTGAAGATGCCGTCCACGTCGGTGAAATTCTCGCACACGTCGGCGCGCAGCGCGGCGGCCACCGCCACCAGCGTCACGTTGCTGCCGCCGCGGCCCAGTGTGGTCATCGCCCCGCCGGCGGTGATGCCCTGGAAGCCGGCGACGATCACGATCCTGCCGGCGTCGAGCTGCTCGCGGACCCGCCGCACGTCGATCGTCTTGATCCGCGCCTTGGTGTGCACGTCGTCGGTGACCATGCCGATCTGCCCCGCCGTGAGGCTGATCGCCGGCTGGCCCATCTCCTCCAGCGCCATGGCCACCAGGGCGATGGTGACCTGCTCGCCGGTGACCAGAAGCTGGTCCATCTCGCGTTTGGGGGGCGCGGCGCTGACCTGGCGCGCCAGGTCCACCAGGTGGTCGGTCGTGTCGCCCATCGCGCTGACGACCATGACGACTTGGTGGCCGGCGCGCCGGGTCCGGATGGCGCGCTTCGCGGCGGCGCGAATCTTCTCCGCGTCGGCCACGCTGCTGCCGCCGAACTTCATCACCACGACGCTCATCGCTGTCCTCTGGGGGGCTTCCGCGGCCCAAGCGGCCTTGCCCGGGCGGGCAGGGAATCTACCCGCCCGCCGCCGCGCGTGCAAGAGCGCAGCCTATCGAAGGCTCCGGCCGTATAATCGCGGCCGGCGGGCAAGGAGAACCTCATGCGGCGGACCTGGCGAGACAGCGGGCGCGACATCCCGGTCCTCGACGAGGTGGACGTGCTGGTGTGCGGCGGGGGGCCGGCGGGCTTCTGCGCCGCCGTCGCCGCCGCCCGCGCCGGCGCCAACACGCTGCTCGTCGAGCAGATGGGCTGCCTGGGGGGCATCGCGACGGCCGGGGGCCACAACCACATCTGCACGTTCAACGCCTGGTCGGCCCGGCGGCGCGTGGTGGGGGGGATCGCCCACGAGATGGCCCGGCGCGTGGTGGACATGGGCTTCGGGGCGTTCAGCGGCGACGGGGCCAACGTGGACTTCGAGCTGGACGGCATGAAGCTGGCGCTGGAGCAAATGGCCGCCGAGGCCGGCGCCAAGCTGCTGTACTACACGCAGTTCGCCGAGCCGGCGATGGCCGCCGCGCGGGTCGTCGGCGCGGTCGTTCAGAACAAGTCGGGCCGCCAGGCGGTGCTGGCACGCCGCGTGGTGGACGCCACGGGCGACGCCGACGTGGCCGCCCGCGCCGGCGCGCCCTTCGAGCTCGGCCGACCCGGCGACGGCGCCTGCCAGCCGGCCACGCTCATGTTCACCGTCGGCGGCGTGGACTGGGACAAGGTCCGCGCCTGGCGGACCGACTACCAGATGCGCCACGTGTGGGCCGAGGCCCAGCGCAACGGCGACATGGAGCCGTTCCAGGACCAGATCATGGGCTTCTGGTGGACGCCCACGCGGCCGGACCAGGTCGGTGTGAACTTCACCCACGTCGTGGGTGCCGACGCGACCAGCGCCGCCAGCCTCACTGCCGCCACGGTCGAGGGCCGCCGCCAGGCATTCCACATGATCGGCGTGTTCCGCAAGTACGTGCCGGGCATGGAAGGCTGCTACATGATCTCCACGGCCGCCCTCGTCGGGGTGCGCGAGAGCCGGCGGATCGTCGGCCGGCACGTGCTGACGGACGAGGAGATACTCGCCCGCGCGACGTGGGACGACAGCATCTGCTACGGCTCGTTCTTCATCGACGTGCACAACTGCAACGGGCCGGGGATGGACGCCGACACGTACCGCCCGGAGGCGGGCTTCCGCTACCAGATTCCCTACGGCTGCATCGTCCCGCGGGACGTGGACAACCTGCTGGTGGCCGGACGATGCGTCAGCGTCACGCACCGCGCGCTGGGCTCCACGCGCGTGATGCCGCAGTGCGGCGCGCTGGGGCAGGCGGCGGGCACGGCCGCGGCGCTCAGCATCCGCCTCAACTGCACGCCCCGCGAGGTGCCCCACGAGCGCCTGGCGCCCGAGCTGCGTGCGGCCGGGTGCCTCCTCGACGAGGATGACGTCGCCCGAGTGAACGGGGAGGGGAAATAGCAGGATACACGGGATGCACGTGATGGGAGAGAGGCGTCAACTGACAGGTGACAAGTGAAATATGCCGTTGCCGCTTGCCACTCTCTTATCCCGTGCATCCCGTGCATCTTGCGAATTCTTCACCGGACCGTCAGGAAATACTCCATCAGGTCGCAGCCGCGGGCGATGTGCAGGTCGCTGGCGGCCGCGATGGACTCGGTGAACCGGTCGGCCCGGACGGCGAAGATTCGCTCGCCGGCGATGGCGAAGGGCACGGCCTGGCCGGTGTGCGTCCGCAGCGTGCAGGGGGTGGGGTGGTCGGGCAGGACGCAGATGCGCCAGTTGCCTTCGCCTTCGGCTTTCAGCCGCTGGAGCACCGGTCCCACCACGTGCCGGTCGACTTCCTGCAGCGCGCGGACCTTTCCCGCCGCGTCGGCGTTATGCCCGGCCTCGTCGGGCGCCTCGACGTGGACGCAGACGAGGTCGGCCTCGTCGAGCGCGGCGGCGGCGGCGGCGCCCTTGCCCGCGTAGTTGGTGTCCACAAAGCCCGTGGCGCCCTCCACCTCGACGCACTCCCAGCCGATCAGCCGCGCGATGCCGCGCACCAGGTCCACCGCCGTGATCGCCTTGCCCTTCAGGCCGAAGCGCCCCGCAAACGCCGGCAGCGTGGGCATCTTGCCCTGCCCCCACAGCCAGATGCTCGTGGCGGGGTTCTCGCCCAGGTCCGTGCGGATGGTGTTGATCTCGTGTGCCGCCAGCACGTCGCGACTACGTTCCATCAGCACCCGGAAGGCCGCGGCGTCGGCGCCGCGCGGCAGGTGGGCGGCGGCCTGCTGGCCGAGAATGTCGTGCGGCGGGGTCGTCTGCACTTCCGCCCGACCGCGGAACGTCATCAGGTGCCGGTAGCTGACCCCGGCGTAGAAACGGACGCCCTCGACGGCGATCTTGTCGTTCAACTCGTCGATGAGGGCGGCGGCCTCCTGCGTGGAGATGTGTCCGGCCGAGTAGTCCTCCATCCGCCCGTCGACGATCGTCACCAGGTTGCAGCGGAAGACGACCTCGTCGTCGGCGATGCGGAGGCCCTGGGCGGCGGCCTCCAGCGGCGCTCGGCCGGTGTAGTACTGCCGCGGGTCGTAACCCAGCACCGACAGGATGGCCACGTCGGAGCCGCAGGGCATCCCGGCGGGCACCGTCTGCACCGTGCCGATCTTGCCGTTGGCGGCGATCCAGTCGATGTTGGGGATCTCGGCGGCCTCCAGGGGCGTCTTGCCGCCGAGCTCGTCGAGCGGCACGTCGGCGGCGCCGTCGGGGATGATGAGGGCGTATTTCATCGTCACACCTGTTCCGGATGCTCGTCGACGATGGGGATCCGCACCGCCTTGCCGCGGACGACGGGCAGGGCGTCGGCCTGCTCCAGCGCGGCGATGACGTCGCCGGCCACGGCGCGGTGCGTGGTGATGACCAGCGGCACGACGTCGCCGGCGGCGCCCTCCTGCGGTTCGTGCTGGAGGACCGAGGAGATGCTGATGTCCCGCCGCGCGAGGATCGCCGCGATCTGCGCCAGCACGCCGGGGTGGTCCTCCGCCGTCACGCGGATGTAGTAGCGGCTGCGCGCCGCGGCGAGGGGGAGCTGGACGGCCGGGGCCGTCCGATCCGGCCACAGCGGCAGGGCCTCGAAGAGCCGCTGGGCGTTCCCCAGCGCCACGGCGGCGAGGTCGGCCACGACGGCCGAGGCGGTGGGCATGCCCCCGGCGCCGCGCCCGTAGTGCATCGTGTGCCCGGTGGCGTGCCCGTAGACGCTGACGGCGTTGAACGGCCCCGACACCCACGCCAGCGGGTGCTGCTGCGAGATGAACGCCGGGGCGACGCGCAGGCTCAGCCCGTCGCGCTGGCGCGTGGCGATGGCCAGCAGCTTCACGACGTAGCCCAGCTCCTGGCCGTAGCGGATGTCGCACGGCTGGAGGGAGTCGATGCCCGCCACGGGGATGGCGGCAAAGTCGATCCGCGCGGCGAACGCCAGCGCCGCCAGGATCGCCAGCTTGTGGGCCGAGTCGGTGCCGGCCACGTCGAGCGCGGGGTCGGCCTCGGCCAGGCCCTGCTTCTGCGCCTCGGCGAGGGCCTCGGCGTAGGTCTGCCCGCGGCGCGTCATGGCCGTCAGGATGTGGTTGCAGGTGCCGTTGACGATGCCGTAGAGGGCGTCGATGCGGTTGGCGATCAGGCCGTCGGTCAGCGCGCGGATGATGGGGATGCCGCCGGCGCAGCTCGCCTCGAACGCCAGGCACACGCCGCGCCGCCGCGCCAGGGCGCACAGCTCGGCGCCGCGGTGGGCCAGCAGGGCCTTGTTGGCCGTCACCACGTGCCTGCCGGCCTCAAGGGCGCGGGCGATGATGTCGCGCGCGACGGTGGTCCCGCCGACCAGCTCGACGACGGCGCCGACGGCCGGGTCGTCCAGCGCCGCCGACAGATCACCCGTGAGCAGCGCCGGGTCCAGGCCGAGCTTCCGCGCGCGGGTCAGGTCGACGTCGACGACGCGGCGCAGCGCGATCGTCCGGCCGAGCCGGCCGGTCAGCGCCTCGCCGTCGTTGACCAGCAGCGAGGCGACGGCGCCGCCGACGGTGCCGCAGCCGACGATCGCCACGCCCAGAATGGCATCGGAGTCAGCCATCAGTGCTCTCCGTGGCCGGGCATGGTAAGCCGCGGGCGCGGTCAGTTCAAGATGCCCGTCCGCCGAGCCGATACGATTCACGGGCACTGTGGGTGCGGCGGGGAAGGAAAGCACGCCATGCGGCCGCTTGCGGAGGCATGGAAGCGGACGGCCTGCGGCAGCGGGGCCGACGCCGACGAAGCCTCGGCTCGCCTCGACGCGGCGAAGAGCCAGTTCCTGGCCAACATCAGCCATGAACTGCTCACGCCGATGAACGGCATCATCGGGATGACCGACCTGGTGATGGGGACGAGCCTGTCGTCCGAGCAGCGGGAGTACCTCCAGGTCATCAAGACGTCGGCGACGGCGCTGCTGACGGTGATCAACGACATCCTCGACTTCTCGCACCTGGCGGCGGGGGACCTGGGGCTGACGGTGATGGGCTTCCGCCTGCGGGGATGCGTGGAAGACACGTTGTCGTCGCTCGTGCCGGCCGCGGCGGCCAAGGGGCTGGCGCTGAGCTGGCACGTGGAGCGTGACGTTCCGGAGGAGATGTTGGGCGACCCGGGGCGGGTGCGGCAGCTCCTGCGGTGCCTGGTGGCCAACGCCGTCAAGTTCACCGACCGCGGCGAGGTGAGCGTGCAGGTCTCGCTCGGCAGCCGCCAGAGCGACGAGGCCCTGCTGCATTTCGCCGTGCGCGACACGGGCATCGGCGTGCCGGCCGGCACGCGACAGCTCATCTTCGAGCCGTTCTCGCAGGCCGACGGCTCGGCCACGCGGCAGCACGGCGGGCTGGGGTTGGGGCTGGCCATCGCCCGGCGGCTGGTGAAGCTGATGGGCGGGGAGATCTGGGTGGCGACCGGCGGCGAGGCCGGCGGCGGCGCCGCGGCAGGCGAAGGCGGCCCGGGCAGCGAGTTCCACTTCACGCTGCGCGTGGGCCTGGCGGCGGGGGCGCCCGCGGCGCCCCGGGCCGCCGAGGCCGAGGCCGCACGCGGCGCCAGGATCGTGATCGTCGGCGACAGCGAAACGTGGACGGCTCGCCTGCGCGAGACGCTGGCCGCCTGGCAGGTGGTGGTGGACGATTGCGAGCCCGCGCGGGCCATCGAGAAGCTCCGCGCCGCGGCCGAGGCGGCACTGTCCTACCGGCTGGTCGTCCTGGACGCGGGCATCGCGGGAGAGGGCTTCGAGCTTGCGCGGCGGATTCGGGAGGCCGACGTGCTGGGTGCGGGGCAGATGGTGATGCTCTGTGCCGCGGCCACACGGGGCGACGCCGCGCGCTGCACGCGACTGGGCATCGCCGCCTACCTGTCCTGCCCGTTCGACGACGAGATGCTGCGCGGGGCGCTGGAGGCCGTGCTGTCGCTCCCGCCTGGCGGCGGCGGCCAGCTCATCACCCGCCACTGGCTGCGGGAGCACAGCTCGTCGCGGCGCGAGAGGGCCGGCGCCCGCGTGAGGGGCGGGGCTGGCGGTCCCGCCCCGCAGGACGAGCCCGACACGGCGCTGGACGTGCAGCGGGCGCTGCGGCAGGTGGAGGGCGACCGCGAGCTGCTGGCCGAGATCGCCTCGCTGTTCCTGCGAGGCCGGCGGGAGGTGGTGCGCCGGCTGCGGCAGGGGGTTCGCCAGGGCACGATGTCGGAGGTCTGCCGCCTGGCGGCGGCGGTGCGAGGCAGCGTGAGCAACTTCGCCGCGGCCGCCGCCATGCGCGCCGCGACGGACTTCGAGCAGGCGGCGCGCCAGTCGGAGCCCGCCGCCGCGGCCGAGGCGCTGGCCAGGCTCGAGGCCGAACTGGAGCGTCTGGCGGCGGCCCTGGAGCAGATCGTCGCCGTCCCGGTGGACGACGGCAGTCAGGCGACGCCGGCGGAGCCGACCAGGGCGGGCGCGGGGCGCTCGCCCGGGCGGCGGGCCGGCCCCAGAACCGGATCGCGGTCGAGATAGTTCTCCCACCGCCCCATGGCGTCGAGCATCCGCTTGCCCCGGCGGACGTCCTCGATCGTCAGCTTGCCCTCGCGCACCAGGTCATAGTAGGGCCCCAGGTCGCTCTGGCGGTACAGGTTGGCCAGGCGCTGGTAGAACTCCACGCGGTCCAGCCGCGTGGGCACCACCGCGTGCAGCGTGTCGTAGCAGGTGTAGTCGCGCGTCAGCAGGTCGCCGATGCGCCGGCGGTACAGCTCCGTGCCCACCAGCGGCGTCAGCACCGTGAACTGCGTGTGAGTGATCTCGTTCCGCCGGACGTAGTCGTGCAGCCGGCGGAAGTCGTCGGCCGTCCAGTTCGGGTCCACCAGGAACGCCCCCCAGATGATGACGCCGTTGTCCTTGAGGATGCGGATGGCCTCGTCGTTGACGGCGACGGCGTTGGACTTGTTCACGCCGGCGAGCACATCGTCGCTGGCGCCCTCCAGCCCCAGCAGCACGGCGTACAGTCCGATGTCCACCCATTTCTCGACGAGGTCGGCGTGGCGCGCGATGGTGTCGGTGCGGGCCTCCATGGAAAAGCTCTTGGCGATGCCCTCGGCGGCGATGAGGTCGGCCAGCTCCCTCTCGCGCCGGACGTTCATCAGGAAATTGTCGTCGACGAACGTGATGTGCCGCGTCTCGACGAGGCGGATCTCCTCCAGGACGCGCCGGGCCGACATCTGCCGCGTCCGCCCGTCGTAGAACTCGTGCACGCTGCAGAAGCTGCAGCGGTAGGGGCAGCCGCGCCCCGTCGCCACCGACGAGTCGGGCTTGTCGAACAGGAAGAAGTAATGCTCGCGGTACTGCCGCACCAGGTCGCGCCGCGGCAGCGGCACGCCGTCCATGCTGCGCCCGCGCGGGATGACCCGCCGGTTCCGCACGAAACGTCCGTCGCGGTCCTTCCAGATCACGTTCGCCACGCCGCGAAGCGGTTGCCCCCGCGCCAGCGCCGCCACGAGGTGCGGGAACACGAACTCCCCCTCGCCCAGCGCGACGGCGTCCACCTGCGGGACCTCAAAGTCCTCCGGCACCAGCGTGCAGTGGTGCCCGCCCACCACCGTCCACGTCTCCGGGTTGTGCTCCTTCACCGCACGCAGAACGTCGCGGGCCGTGTACACCTCCGTCGTCAGCGCCGTGATGGCCACCAGCGCCGGCCGGAACTCCTCCAGCGCGCCCGCCAGGTCGCTGTCGATCCGCATGTCGAGTATGCGCACCTCGTGGTCGCCCAGGCAGGCGGCCAGGATCTCCAGCGCCAGCGGCTCGGGCATGGCCGCCAGGCGGAAGCCGAACCCCGCCACCTGGTAGTCGGGCTGGATCAGAAGCACGCGCATCACGAGACTTTCATTCCGGCCGGGGCGGTCCGTCCCGCCTCCTTCGCCCGGCCGGCGGGGGAAGTATAGACGACCAACCGCTGCTTGTCATACGTGTTTCCCAGAATCCTCGTCCCGCCGCGCCGGGCAGACCGGCCTCTCGCGGCGCCCCGGCCGGGGGATTATATTGCCGCCACCTTAACTGAGGCTGAGGAGCCGGCCGATGCGTGACCGTCCCGCCGCCGAACGTCTCGCCCGCGTCCTGGAGGCCCTGCGCCGCGTCCACGGGCGCCGCCGCTGGTCGCGCAGCGGCTCGGGCGTCACCGAGCTGGTCGCCACCGTCCTCTCCCAGAACACCAGCGGCGCCAACAGCTCCTCCGCCTATCGACAGCTCCGCAGGCGCTTCGGCACCTGGGACCGGGTCGCCCGCGCCGATGTGGCCGAGATCGAGCGGCACATCCGCACGGCCGGGCTGAGCCGCGTCAAGGCGCCGCGAATCAAGGCGATTCTCGAGCAGATCCGGGCCGAGCGGGGGCGGATCGACCTGGAGTTCCTCCGCGACCGGCCGGTGGAGGAAAGCTACCGTTACCTGCTGCGGTTCAAGGGCGTCGGCGCCAAGACGGCCCTGTGCACGCTGCTGTTCGCCTTCGGCCTGCCCGTGTTCCCCGTGGACACGCACATCTACCGGATCGCGCGACGGCTGGGCGTCCTGCCGCTCCGCGTGCCGTTCGCGCACGCCCACGAGGCGCTCACGCCGCTGATCCCTCCGGCGGACCGCTACGAGATGCACGTCCTGCTGATCGCCCACGGCCGGACGACGTGCCGCGCGCAGAACCCCCGTTGCGACGAATGCGCCGTGCGCAATCTGTGTCCATACGGCAAGCGGCACAGACTCGCTCTATGCGCCGCGCCAAATGCCCGATCTTGAGTCGCGATTCATCGGGACGAAAGGTCGGGATGTTCCCGCCCACCCCCGTGCGCGACTGGCTCGGAGGATCCCCGCGCCGCTATCCCTCCAGCACGGCGCACAGCTCGTCGTAGTGCTGGAGGATCCACGTGCTCTTGCGCCGGACCATCTGGAGGAACTCGAAGCCGTTGAGCCGCCCGAAGCTGCCCGTGGCCACGATGGGCAGGACGGCCTCGGCGATCATCGCCTCGCACATGAGGTAGGGCGCGGCCCTCAGCTCGGCCACGGAAACCACGTTGACCTCGTCGTAGCCGACCATGAAGCGTTTGAAGCGGTTGAGGTCGAGGTAGTCGGGCCAGTGGGTCGGGTCGTCGCCGCCGCCGATGATGGAGAACTGGAGGGCCCCGTTGGCCAGGTCGATCACCCGCTGCTGGAGGCGGGCGGCGTCGTAGTCGATCACGCCCACGATGTGCCCCTCGCGGAACAGCATGTTGCCCGGGTGCCAGTCGCCGTGCACGATCTGCACCTGCCAGGTCGGCAGGCCGAGTTTGTCGGCCTCCGCGGCGCAGCGGGAGTAGATGTCCTCGGTGGCGTTGACGGTCTCGGTGAGCACCTCGGCGGGCGGGCGCCGGTCGACGGGGAAGGAGGCCACGGTGTTGCGGACGGCCTTGCGGATGGCGGCGGCGTTGTGGTAGCTGCCCGACGGCGGGGAGTAGTCGCTGCGGAAGTCGGCCAGCAGCTTGTGATAGAGCCCGAGGATGCGTCCGGAGTGGTAGGTGGCGTCGAGGGAGGCGTCGTAGTTGCCGCCCTCGACGTACTCGAACATCTCGTAGATGTTGCCGCTCCAGACGAGCATGCTGTTGTTCTCGTCGCGGGTGCCGAGCAGGTGGGGCAGGGGGAAGTTCTGCCCCGCCAGCGTGAGCTGGATCTGGTGGGTGAAGGCCACCTTGGCCAGGTCGTCCTTGCCCCTGGCGCGGCGCTTGAACAGGAACCGCCCGCGATGGCAGTCGATGACGATCTTGGGGCTGCGGCGCGAGCCCCGGCCGAACTCCTCGATCCGCGCGATGATGCCGAGGTCGTAGTGGCTCAGGCAGATCGCCAGCTCGGCCGGGCCGAATGTCTCTCGTTCCTTGGTTGCCGACATGTCCGCCGTCCGCCGCCCGCCGGGCCGCCGCCCGCGGGTCGCGCAAAGGCCGTATGATAGGCTCCGCGCGGTCCGTGTCAAACCTTCTCCGCGGGAATTCGCAGCGAACGGTTCGCGCTTGCCCGCGCCGCCGCGAGCCCGTACGATGCGCCAGGTCTCGGCAAGGAGCAGGCACATGGCCGCACAGAAGGTCCCCGTGGGAATCGTCGGCGGCGGCAGCGTCGGGGAGAGCTTCCTCCGCCAGCTCGGCCAGGAACGCGCCGTCCGCGTCATCGGCGTGGTAACCTCCACGCCCGCCCGCCGCAACGAGCTGCACGACAGGTACGGCGTGCCCGCCCACGGAACGGTGGAGGAGATGATGGCCGCGGGCGAGAAGCCCCTCGTCGTCTGCGTGGTGAACGCCAACGACGACCACAAGGCCGCCACCATCGCCGCCCTGCGGGGCGGGGCGCACGTCTATTGCGAGAAGCCCATGGCCCCCACGCTGCCGGAGTGCGTGGAGATGGTCCAGGCCGAGAAACGCAGCGGGCGGCACCTCCAGATCGGCTTCGAGTACATGCACGGCACGATGACCAGCCGGCTGATGGAGCTGGTGGGCGAGGGCTTCTTCGGGCGCATCGTCTGGGCGCAGGTGATCGACTCGCGCGGGCACTGGGCGGCCGTGGACCCCGCCACCGACGTCGCGACGATCATGAAGCTCAACCGCAGGCGCGGCGGGGGGATCATCCTGCACTGCGGCATCCACCAGCTCGACATGATCCGCTGCTACCTGGGGCCGATCGCCGAGATCACCGCCTTCCGCCCGCCCCGGAACGCCCTGGAGTTCTACCCGCCCGACGTGCCCGACGTGGTGGCCCTCATGCTCCGCGCGCAGAGCGGGGCGGTGTGCAACTTCCAGGTCTCCCACAGCCGCGCGCCGTGCTACTACCGCTCCGTCCCGCCGTTCCAGCCCGACTGGCGGACGGTTCCCGGCCACCAGTTCGACGTGTCGCTGATCGGCACCGGCGGATCGTGCTACATGCAGATTTACCAGGAGAAGCTCCACCTGTTCCGCATCGACCAGGCAAACCGCGACATCATCTTCGAGCGGACGGAGGACTTCAGTCCCAACCACCCCTCCAAGAGCCACCACGACATGCACGGGCTGCTGATGCGATTCATCCAGTCGGTGGCCGCGGGGGGCGGGGCGATCGACCCGGCCGCCGACGCGCTGGACACGA
>Ga0172362_10004012_pt1 | contig 12758 bp, 11 predicted proteins | sample LakKivs1_kivu2a2_FD_114534 | JGI IMG/M metagenome (GOLD analysis project Ga0172362, IMG submission 114534) | Sediment microbial communities from Lake Kivu, Rwanda - Sediment s1_kivu2a2 | ecosystem: Environmental > Aquatic > Freshwater > Lake > Sediment | place: Rwanda: Western Province, Lake...
GCTGTGGATGCCCTACATGAAAAAGATCCCGCTGAGCGTCCGGGACTCCGACCAGTTCCCCGACTGGCCGTTCTGCGCGACGCGGATCGAGGTGCTCGGGACGAAGGGCTTCATGTACGCGGGCCGCCACGGCGGCGGCTGGCAGATCTTCGACGCCGACGACAAGGTCATCGAGTCCCGCTACGGCCGACAGGGCGACGCGCCGCACCAGGAGAACTTCATCCAGTGCATCCGCACGCGGGCCAAGCCCAATGCGGACGTGGAGCAGGGGCACTACTCGGCGCTGCTGTGCCACATGGCCAACATCTCCGGCCTGGTGGGCAATCAGAAGCTGCGCCTGGACCCCAAGACCGAGACGTTCCTCGACGCACCGGAGGCCAACCAGCACCTGAAACGGACTTATCGCGAGCCCTGGGTGATTCCCGAGCAGGTTTGACCCGGCCGCGGGCGCGCACGGACCCACACGGACGAACGCGGACGTCGTCGTCCGTGCAGGTCCGTGTCTGTCCGTTGAGGTCCGCGCCCCGCTCTTCTCTCAGCGCCGGGCGGCGTTCTGCTCCCGGGCCTCGGCGAGAACCGAGGCGAGCTCGACCTTGGCGCCGTTCCGGATCTTCGATTGGTCCGCGGCGGTCATGAAGGCGAGGATCTCCAGCGTCTCCTCGGGCGGAATCGGAGCCTGGCCCGTCTTGAAGAACTTGATGATCTCGTCGACCAGGTGGCCGTAGCCTTCATAGCCGCCGCTGCGGACGATGCCTTTGGAGCCGTAGACCAGGGCGCCGTAATCGCTCTTGCCGGCGCGGAGGCCGCGGAAGGTGCCGATCCGCCCGTCCTTCCAGATGCCGACGACCAGCTCAAAGTTGTCCGTCTGGGCCCGCTGGACCGTCTGGCACCCGGGTCCCATGATCGTGTAGAGAATCTCCACGCCGTGGATGCCGTACCAGTAGAGGTCGGGGTGATGCTCCTCCAAGCTGCACGGGCTGAAGGCCTCGCAGCCCATCACCTGGCCGACGTCGTCGCGGGTCTTCATGCCGGCGATGCTCGGGCCGAAGCGAAGCGACGAGCTCGACCAGCAGGGTACGTTGCCTTCTTTCGCCAGGCGGAAGATCTCGATCGCGTCGGCGAGGCTGCCGGCCATCGGCTTGTCGATGAACACCGGCTTCTTCGCGGCGAGCACCGGGCGGACCTGTTCGAGATGCGGGCGGCCGTCCACGCTCTCCAGGAGGACGCCATCCACCTTGCCGCAGAGTTCCTCGATGCTGGCGACGATCTCGACGCCGAACTCCTTCTGCACTTGATCGACGTACCCCTTCACCCGGTTGATGGAAGACGGGATGTCGGGCGAGCCGCCGGGATAGCCGGCCACCACCTTGCAGCCGTAGTTCTTCGCGGGATCGTTGATCAACTGGGTGAACGCCGGGACATGGGAAGTATCCATGCCGATGATGCCGATGCGGAACGGCGCCGGTGGGTCCGCCGCCCATAGGGGAACATCAACCAGACAGATCACGGTTGCGACGAGCAAGCTTCTTCGGAGCATCTTTCTACCTCCATTCGTGCACATCATACCGGTTGCGATGGAGAACCCGATCCTCGCGGACCGGCGACAAACGACTCGACCAGGGAGTATACCGCGTGCCGGCGCGGAGCGACAGGGCTCTCACCACAGGAAAACGCCGGCAGCGGGCCATGGGAATCTCGCTGCCGGCGTTCTCTTCCATCTCTTCAGTGACAAACCGCGAGGGCTCTCTATTCCTCGTCCATCTCCTGGCGGAGCGTCTCGGCGGCCGCGTCCAGCTCCTCCCGGGCCTTCTGCAGGTTCTGCTGGGACCTGTCGAGTTCGGCCTGCCCTTTCTCTGAGACTTCCATGCCGTCGTTGACGACGTAGGGCGTGATGAACACGATCATCTCGCTGTTGGACATGGCTTCACTGTTATGCTGGAACAGCCCGCCCACGAGGGGCAGGTCGCCCAGGAGCGGGAGCTTGCGTTTGACCCTGCTCTTCTCCTGGAAGAGAATCCCGCCGAGCATGAGAGTCTCGCTATCCCGTACAATCATGTTCGTCCGCGTGTCCATCTTCGTCCGCACGGGCTGGCCGTTGACGAACTCGCCCGTGAGTTGAGACAGGAGGATGTTCACGATCATGTCCACATTCTTTTCCGGCGTGATGCTCGGGCGCACCGCCAGCGTCATGCCGATGTCCTCGAACTCGAAGTCCGAGGTAACCCGCCCGCCCGTGTCTGAGACGGAGAACCCTTTCTGGAAGGCCACGTTGCTGCCCTTGAAGAAGCTGGCCTCCTCGTTGTCCTTCGTCCAGAGGGTCTGCTCGTTCAGGATCTTGGCATTGACATGCTTGATCAGGAAATCCAGCAAGGCATAGATGTTCGTGGTGGCCCCGACGATCGCCCCGGTGCCCGAGGCCCCGATGGGCGTGTTGGCCGGCGCGGCCGAGCCGTGCGTCGCCAGAGACGTCAGACTGCCCAGCGCCGTGACGGCGTTCTCTTCCAGCGTGCCGAAGGCCTCCGGGTCGTTGGCCAGTTGGATCCCCAGACTCGTCATGGCGCTGTGGTTCACCTCCACCACGGTGGCCTTGACCATCACCTGCATGCCCGGGACGTCCAGTTGCCGGATCGTCTTCTCGATGTCGCCATGGAACTCCGGCGGCGACAGGACGAGGATCGACTTGCTGCGCGGGTCCGGAATGAAGCGCACGCGTCCGACCACGTTGCTCAGCGGCTCCTCATCCAGGGCGCGCCGGGCGCCCCGCGACCACCAGGGCGTGTACTCCCCCGGGTTATTGCTGGCATTGTTGTTGCCGCCGCCGCCCCCGCCGCCCTGGCCGCCGCCGCCCTGGTTCCCGCTCGACGGCTGATCCATCGAGTAGTCGCCGAGACCGCGGGCCGTGCGCCGGATGGGGGCCAGCGTTCCCGGCTCGTTGAACATGGCGTTCAGACGCTCCGCCAGGTCCTCCGGATCGGCGTACTTGAGCTGCACCACCTTCGGAATCTCCGCCATCTCCTGGCGATCCAACTCGTAGACGATCTGTTCGATCACTTCGTAGGCCTGGGGGATCTTGCTGATGATGATGATCTTCTTGGTGCCCGGGACCTCCTCGAAGGTCAACTGGCCGTACAGCGGGCCGACGATCTTCTTCTTCTGACTCGCGTCGTCGAAGCCGTACCACAACATGCGAAACAGCGAGTTGCTGCTGTCGGAATTCTCCGTGAAGAGCTTGCTGAGCAACTGCGCCATCTTGACGGGATCGGAGTTCTTCAGCTCGATGATGCGCGGTTTGACCTGCTCCACGTCCAGCGGGACATCCCAGCCCTTGATCTGCTCGCGAATCTTCTCCATGTTCTCCGGCGAGGCGATCACCGTGACCCGCTGCATCGTCGGATAGGAGACGACCTTGACGGTCTCGCTGGGCTGCACGTTGCGGTAGCGGTAGGTGCGATAGCTGTAGCTGGACATGCTGCCCGCTTCGGTCTCGTACAGGCCCTCGATGTTGGCCTTGATCTGGTCGGGGTCGGCGTGCTTGAGTTCGAAGACCTCCGTGAGGCGCTGCCCGGGCATCACGTCGACCTCCTGGATGAGCTTCTTGACCATCTCGCGCAGGTCGGCCCGGCCGAAGATCACGATCTGGCGAGCCTGGGCCAGCGACTGCACGAGCACGTTCGGGCGCAGCTCCGTGCCCGGCATCTGCTCGAAGTACTGCTGAATGCGCCGGGCGACCTCATCCGGGTCCGCGTAGATGATCGAAACCGTCTCGTATTCGGTCGCCACCTGCTGTTCCTTGTCCAGCTTCTCGATCCATTCGCCGATCTGCCGGATGCTCTCCGACGAGCCCCGGGCAATGATCCACTTGCGTTTGGGCTCGGGGATCAGCACGATAGGGGTCTCGCCCGCCGAGACGACCACGGACGTGGCGCCTTTGCCGCCACCGCCGGAGGACTGGCTGGCCGGACGCGACTGCCGACCGCCCCGCAACGGCCCACCCCGCCGGCTGTCCGCCGGACCGCCCAGCAGCAAGCGCAGCACTTGGACCATTTCGGTCGGATCGCCGCTGCGAATCTCGAAGATCTCCGTGACGAGCTTCATGGCGTCCGGCACGTCGAATTGCTTGATGATGCTCTCGATCCGCATGAGATTGGCGACCGTGTCGATCACCAGCAGGGTCCCGGTCGTCTCGTCCGCGCCGACGTGGCCGTACTCACCCACCAGCGGCCGGATGAGGTCGCCCATCTGGGCGGGCGCGTAGTTCTCCAGCTTGAAGAACTTCTGGACGATCTGATCCGTGTTCTCGAAGGCCGCCAGCGGCTGGTCCGCCGGGACGATCGGGTGCACGCCCAGCTTGGCCTCGCTCAGCGGCTTGAGAAAGACGGTATCGTCCACGACCTCCGGCGTATAGCCCTTCATCCGCAGCGCGCTGTAGATCTTGTTCAGCGCCTTGCTCCGCGGCAGCTTGTCCGGGGCGTAGATGGTGAGCTTCTGCTTCATCGCCTCGTCGGTCGGAATCACCGTCTTGCCGGTCCACTGGGCGATCTTCTCGATGATGTTCTTCATCTCGACGTCTTTGAGGTTGACGGCCTCCAGCGGATCGTTCGGGTCTTCGGGGGTCTTGGCTGCCGCCTCCGTCGGTTTGGCCTGGCCCGGCTGGGGCGGCTGACCGGGCGCGTTGGCGTCGGCGGGCTTGGCCTGGGCCGGCTGATTGGGGTCGCTCCCGGCCGGCTTGTTCGGCTCCCCCGACTGCTGGGCGGTCTTGGGCGCATTCGCATCCGACGGCTTGGCCACAGCATTCTTGGCGTTCGGCTCGTTCGGTCCTGCCGCCGTGCGGCTGGGTTGCGCGTCCGCCCTCTGCTCAACGCCCGCCAAATCCAACGCCGGCGCGTGGAAACCAACCCACCAGATGACCACGCCGGCCGCGACAAGGACCAACACCCACAGGACTATCTTTGACCGTTCCAATTCCTCACCTCACATCAATCGCATGGTAGTCTATGATCGAGCGATCAACCCCGGCCGGCCGCGTTGGGCTTCGAAGGACTCCCGTCGCCGGTCTTCTCGCTATTCGATTTCGTACGTGTATTCGGATCCTGAACCGCCCCCGGCTGCGGGGTCGACAGGGGTTGCGTGCCGCTGGGGTCGCGACGATCGCTGAAGTGCTCCCGCACCTGCTGGCGGAACTGCTCCTTCTGCTCCGGCGTCGCCGCCGCCATCTTCTCCAGGGCCTGGGCACGCTGGTCCTTGAGCTGGGCCCGTTGTTCGGGCGTGCCCTGGGCCCGTCCGGCCCCGGGTGCGTGCGACAGCTTCGCCGTTCCCTGCCGGATCACAGCCTCATTGGCCTCGGACGCGACAGGCTGCGACCTGCCTACCCGGGCTTGGCGGACCAGCAGGCCAACGGCATAAGCGGCAATCAGCACGGCCACGACGATAATGATCGTTGCCACGGTGTTCGATGACTTCATCCTGAAAGACCTTTCCTGCAAAGGACTCACCGAGCTCTCGCTCCGAGTCTCTGACGCATTTCCTCCCGAGCACGTTGCCGTTCCTCGGGGCTCATCTTCTGCCACTGCTCCCGCCTCTGGCTTCTCTCCGCCTCGGAAAGGGCCGGGCGGCCGGTCGCGGGGCCGCCGGCGGCCGTCGGAGCGTTGCCCCGCATCGCGGACCTGTCGCCCGCGCCCGGCCGGCCGGCCCGATCGGCGGGTCCGCCGGTCTCGGCCGCGATGGGGTAGAAATCCTTCTCCTGCCCGTTCCAGGCAATTCTCACCTTCGTCGGCTCGATGGCGAGGAGTTTCGCCTCGCCCACCCGGTCGCCGGCCTTGTACCACTTGCCGTCGATCAGCGCTTCATCGCCCAGGATCCCGAGCACGCCGCTGACAGGGTGCTGCTTCGGGACGGCGGGGACAAACAGATTCTTTTTCTTCAGGTCCTCGGCCGTGGCCCGGGACGACGCAAGCAGCGTGCTCACGTCGTTCGCCGCCCCGGCATCGCGTGCGCCCGAGTCCAGCGCTGCGGCCGCTACGTCCCGACCCTGCGAGGAAGCCGCCGAGAACTCGGCGACCCGCAGGCACGTCAAAGCCCCCAGCAGTGCAGCCACCGCCAGCAAGCCCTTGGTATACAATTCCGTTTTGCCCTGGTGAAACTCACGCATCCTCGTCGCCCGCCTTCCGTCCGGTCGCTCCTACATGTGCTGTTCCATCTGGTCGATGGCCTGTTGCTTCTGGTCGTCGGACATCTTGTTCCATTCCTCTTTGGCCTTGGCCTTCTCTTCTTCCGACGCGCCGTTCCACTTTTCGAGCAGCATCGCCCTCAGGCGCGGCGACAGCGTCACGCCGAGCCAGCCGAGTGGGTCCTCTTCCGCCGGCGCCGGCGCTTCGACCTTCACCGCCTTCGCCTCCGTCGCTTGCGGCGCCTCGGGAGCAGTCTCTTTCTTGACCTCCTTGGCCGCCGGCGGCGGGGAAGGCGGCCCGGAACTCGCCGACCCGATCGGCGCGAAACTCGTCTCCTTGCCGTCCCAGCGGACCTTCACGAACGTCGGTCGGATCTCAAGGATCTCCGCGTCGCCGACCTTCTCGCCGGCCTTGTACCATTTGCCTGCGATGAACACCTCGCTGCCGAGAATGCCATCCACCTGTTTGACCGGATTCTCCTTCGGCGGTTCCTTGATGAACAGGTTCTTCTGCCGGATGGCGTCGGCGGCCTTCTTGGCCTCGCCCAGACAGGTCTTGAGGCTGTTGGGATCAGGCCGGGCTTGCGTAAAGCCGGCGAACCCCTGCATCTGCCCGCACTCGACGCAGAACCCCGCCACCTTGGCAAAGGCCGAGGCGCCCAATAGCACCGCGATCGCCGCCAACACCGGCAGCACGCGGTCCTTTCGATATGCATCCGTCGTCTTCATCGACATATCCCCACCGCTCTCATTTGACGAATGTACTGACAGTCAAATCGATCTCGATCTGCTTGTCCTTTCTCTTCTCCGGCGGCTCCTTCGTATCGCACTGAATCCGTAGTTCCTCCACGCCCACGCAGTACGGGTTCTCCTTCAGGTTCGCCAGGAAGTCGAGCAGTTGCTCGAGCTTGCACTTGCCCTTGCACTTGATCTTGAGCACCCGGTACGGGACCCCGCGCGGCTTCCTCACCGGCAGGAATTGCAGCGGGTCCGTCGTGATGCCCGCCTTCTTCAACTGCTCGTGCAGCTTGTCGCGGAAGAGGAACTTCTGCTTGTCTTCCACCTGCGGGCCCTCGAACACCGGCACCAGGGTCGCCAGGGCGGTCTGACGGCCCTGGTCCGTCTCGACCTCGCCCAGCTTGCGCTTGGCCGTCGCCAGCGCGGTGCGGGCCTTGCTCCAGTCGTCCCACAGCTTCGTGCCGTAGGTGAAGAGGAAGATCGCCACCGCCGATACCGCTCCGAGCAGGAGCATGCGTTTCTCTCGTGTATTCAGTTTTCGCGCCATCGCTTATCCTTTGGTTCGTCGTGCGTTCTGCGTCGTGCGCGGTGCGGAGCCGGCCGCACGACGCAGAACGCATCACACGCGACGTTTCTTCTACAACGCCGCGTCCTTCTTCGTAAACTCCTTGTAGTGCAGCGTGATCGTGAACTTGATCTTCTTGGTCTTGGTATCCGGCGCGGCATTCTGGATCTCGGCGTCCTTGATGCTCTTCTGCGCGCGGAGATTCGTCTGATACTTCCACATCTGCTCCATGTTGCCCGCCTGCCCCGCCAGCGAGACCGTCTGGCCTTTCTTGAAGTGCAGGCTGTCGAGCACGACGCCGTCGTTTTCCCCGGTGCTGATCGCGGTCAGCAACTCCAGGAGGTCCGGCCGATGGCGGGCCACGGTCTTGAGCAGGGCCTGCTGCTGCACGGCCGCCTGGAACGCGGGCCGCTGGACCAGCGCATCCCACCGCCGGGCGCTGGATACATCCGTCAGATACACGGTCGCGAACAGGACGATCAGCATCAGGACCGCCGCCGCCCCCGCCAGGGCCACCGAACGCCACGCGGAGGCCGCCTTCTGCTGCTCCTGCTCCTCCAGCACGCGGCCGAAGAGGTTCAGCGCCAAGGCCGGTTTCTCCAAGGCAATCAGGGCCAGGCCCAGGAGCGTCCGGTACTCGTATACGTCCTTCGCTTCGAAGCCGGCCGGGGTCTTGAGGCCCCGCAGGCTCGGCACGCTGGCCGTCGCCGGCAACCCTGAGGCATTCAGCGACTCGACGACGTGCTGGTGCGCCGGGCTGCCGTCGGAAAGGACGAACAGAGGCCACGGGCTCGCCTCATTCCAGCCAAATGACGACAGGATCGCCCGCAGATCGTGTGCAAAGCGCTCCAGGGTCTCGGCGGATGGGCCGGCTGGTTCCTCGCCGCCGGTCCCCAGGAGGTTCGCCCCTCCCAAATCCAGCACCGCGGCCCGCGTGACCAGCCCGTCCTGGACCAAGCACACCTGCGTGTTCTCCGCCCCGAGGCTGACGAGCACCGCGTGGGGCTCCAGGGTCCCCGGTCGAACCCGGGGCGCCGCCCCGGCCTCTCCCAGACGCTCATGCGCGGAGAAGAGGCTCTGCCAGGCCTTGGCCGTGCCCTCGCAGGACAGAAAGATATTCCGAGGCCGGAGGTCCCGAACGTTCTCGGCGAACTTGTAGAGATACTCCTTCCGAGCGGCCGCGATCGTCACGTCGGCGTTGCCGTTCGTCGAGTGGTTCGCACGCCAGGCGACTTCGATCTGGTCCGGCGGCAGCGGCAACAGCGATTCCGCCTGCATCCGCACGATCGCCGCCATCTCGTGCTCGTCCACGGCGGGCGCCGTGACCCGATAGAAGGCCACGCTGGTCAGGTCCAGACCGATCACCGCCGGGGCGTGCTTCCGGGCCATCTTGCTGTCATGACTCGTCCCGTCCGGCGCCAGGCCGCACTCCCCCGCGAAACCGCTCCACGTCTGGCCGTCGGCGGGCAGACTCCGCGTCCACAGGATCTCGACCTGCCGGTCGTGCCGGTGCAGCTCGACGGCCTTGAACCGCGCGTCCTCTCGTGCGACGGCAACCACTACATGCGGGATTTTCTCGCCCTTGCTCATCAATAATTTGCTCCCTGATACCAATACAGGATCGTGCATGGCGAGGCGCTGCGGTCCACCACGCACTCCGTGCTGAAACTCGCGCCGCTCACCTCGGCCGTCGCGAGGCACTGGATCGTGAACACGTCCGACCGGACGGTGATCACGTCGGCGATGGCCTTGAATCTCTCGACGCTCATGGACTGCTGGTTGAGCAGGTCCGCGATGCTCTCATACCCGTACAGCAGGCCCACGCGGTCCGCCACGATCGCGTGGGCGAGCTGCTCCGCCTGGTCGTCCCGGCCGAACAGCGTGACGAGCACCTCCAGCGGGGCCGTGTTGATGTTGATCTTGCCGGGGAGCTTCTCTTCACCGGAGATCGTGATCTTGTCCGCGATCTGGCTGAACGTCTGCGTGTCGATGGGTTCGGCCTGGTCCCCGCTGCCGCCCGAGTCCTGCGACGAAGTGCTCGGACTGCTGTCGCTGATCAGATCGCCGATGCTGCGGTAACCTCGGCCGCGATTGTCGACGATCCATTTCGCCTGCGCGGCCTTGAGGCCCAGCCCCTCTTCGAGCTGCGGCTGGTCCGCCTGATTGATGTTCACCCGCCGGTTGCCCTCGGCATCGACGTTCTTCTCGTAGGAGTAGCACGTCAGATACGCGATCCAGCCTTCGTCGAGGTACTCGTCCCCGTTGTCGCGCGGCGGGCTCCGGTCGCCGTCCCGCTCGTTGGCATCGAGCCGGCCGTTGAGGTTCGTGTCCTCGCCGTACAGGAGGTCCTCGGTCACGCCCTTGACCCGGAGCAGTTCCCGCACCGTCCGGAACGGCCCGTTGCGAATCTTATACGGGATGGGCAGATTTTCGTAATAGCCCGCTTCGGCGCCCTGGGTCTGCGGCTCGTCGTCGTTGTCCCGCCAGTCCAGGATCGCTTCCGCGATCTCCTCCTCCATGTAGGGCAGCGCCATGAGCTGGTCCTTCGTCGCGACGTTGAGGTTCAGCTTGCCCGCCTCGTCGCGCACCCGGACGCTGTAGCGGCAACGCTCCATCACGACATCGTTGAAGTCCTCGTCGTTGTCGCTCCACAGGTCCGACAGGCAATCGCTGTCCCGCACGTCCTCGTTGAGAATCCCGATCGCATTCTCGGTCCCGGCGCGACAGGCCCACTTGCAGCGGACCTCGTCCGCGGCCGCCATCGCCATTTTCATATTCAGCCGGCTGGTCTGTCCGACGACGGCGACGATGGCCGTCATCACGGCGATCATCCAGAGCACCGCAATGAGCACCATCCCTCGTTCGTTCGCACGCCCTGATGAAATCCGAAATCCGAAATCCGAAATCCGAAACAAATCCCAATGAATAAAACCCAAATGCTCAAAACGCTGTCGCCGGACCGGCGGAGCCGTTCTGGATTCTGGATTTGGAGCATTCGTGCTTGTTTCGGATTTCACGGCTACCGTTCCCCCCGTCCCGCATTGCCCTGCTCGCCCTGATTCTGATTGCTGTTGTCGCCGCCGGAATTGTTCTGTCCGCCGGACGACTCCGAGTTCGATTCCTGCTGCCCCGGGCCGCCCTGCTGGCCTTCCGACGACTCGCCCGGCTCGGAGGCGCCGCCCTCGGGCTGGACCATGCGCGGGAAGCTGATCGTGAACGTCTCCAGGACGGGATCGCCCTTCTCCGGCGCGACCGTGGCGAGCGTGACTTCGATGAGCTCGGGGAGGGTCCGCATCTCCTCGCTCCATTCGCCGCCCCAGTCCTTGCCGTCGTAGAAGCGGATATAGAAGACCCCGATATTCTCGGCGATGGGCGTGAGCATGCCGCCGGGAGGACGGTCCTTGTCGGGATTGGGCCACAGCCGACGAAAGAGGACCATCGATTCCTCCTCCGATGCGCCCGATCCGCCCGATCCGCCCGATCCGGCTGTGCCGGCCGCCTGGGTCGCCGAGCCCACTCCCTCTTCGTTCTGTCGCGTTCCGAGGAAGTACTCCACTTCATAGACATCGCCTTCCGGCTGGTCCCCGCGGGCCTTGGCGCGACCCACGGTATAGAACGACAGGAACGGAGGGCCGCCCGTCTCGGCGCCCTGTGAGACCCCGATCAGTTTCATGTTCTCGGGGTCCGGGTCCCGGTAGAAATTGGTCAGATCGCGCGCCAGCATCCGGGCGGCGAACCGGATCTCCGCGTTCACCTCGCTGGCCCGGTTGACGGTCTGGGCGCTGTGCGCGACCGCATTCATCGCGCCGACCGCGACGATGGCAATGAAGCCGCTGATGGTCGAAGCCACCAGGACCTCCGCCAGCGTGAACCCCCTGCGGGCGGAACGCCTCGTGGCACGGGCCTCCGGCCCGTGCGATGTGGCATCGGCATCCCGCCGATGATCCATGGGCTCCAAGCCCATGCCACTACGGGCCGCCGCCAACCGGGATGAATTCTGGCTGAGTTCCATCATCGTGTCGCCTGCTCCCCGGTCTCGGCGCCGGTGCTCGTGACGAGCGAGGTCCCGTCCAGCATCGTCTGCGCGGTCATGCTGTAGGGCTTCCGGCCCTCCAGCCAGGTCACGGTGATCTTCACCAGATAGAGGCTGTCCGTTCCGGTGTACTCCGTACTGACGGCCCACTGGAAGACCGGCTCCGATTGCTCGTACAGGCCCTCCGTCTGACCGGCCTCGATAAACGCGTCGATCCCCACCTGGTCAATGAGCGTCAACTGATGGTCGATCACGGCGGCCGCCTGCTCGTAGTGCCGATGCAGGCGGGTGCTCGTCAGAGCGTTCGTGCTGATAGCGCCGAGGGTCAGCACGGCCCCCGACAGGATCATGCTGGCGGCCAGCGTCTCGACCAGGTTGAAGCCTTTGCGTTGGACCATCTGCGCTCTCACGGATCGATCATCTTGCCGTACTCTGCTTTTCGTTCTGCAAATCCAGGTCGATACTCGCGGTCCGGATGTCCTGAGACAAGCCCGGGTACAGACTCGCCTTGCCGGTGGCGGCCACCACCGCGATCGCGTAATGGGTTTTGCCGTCGCCGATCTGCAGGACCGCCGACTCGGCCGAGCCGTTGGGCAGGAACACGACCTTCTGCTCCGGCTCGGCATCAGCCGACGAGTCGCCGCCATATTGCACCATCTGCACGTCCTCGAACCGCGCCTCCCCTTCGAACCGCACCGGCTTGCAGAAGAAATCCCGGACGATGACCCGTTCGGTGTCGCCCGTCTCCCGGTTCGCTTGCGTGGTCACCAGAAAGAAGCCCTGGTTGTTCGGGTCGATCATCAGCTCGTACGGACGGTGCTGCTCGATGGCCATGATCCGGGCATACCGAGCCATCAGGAGGAACTGGCGGGCCGCCTTTTCGACCAATAGCCTCTTGTACGTGCCCACGCAGTATCCGCTGCCCAGGCCGCCGACCATGGCAATGATCGCGACCACGAGCAGAATCTCGGTGAGGGTGAACCCCCGGGCCGATTTTCGATTGATGATTTTTGATTTTTGACTTGGGGGCACGACGACACACTTCTTTCCAATCAACCATCAACCATCAAAAACCACACTTCGCCCATCAGTCGTTGACGATATCCGCATTCTCGCCTTCGCCGCCCTCCTGACCGTCGGCCCCGAAAGAGACGAGGTCGAAGCTCCCGACGTTGATCTGCCCCTCGGAGATGTACTGAAACTCGTTGCCCCAGGGGTCCAGAAGCTGGCTCTTCTTGAGGTACGGGCCGTTCCAC
>Ga0172362_10004017_pt1 | contig 12748 bp, 12 predicted proteins | sample LakKivs1_kivu2a2_FD_114534 | JGI IMG/M metagenome (GOLD analysis project Ga0172362, IMG submission 114534) | Sediment microbial communities from Lake Kivu, Rwanda - Sediment s1_kivu2a2 | ecosystem: Environmental > Aquatic > Freshwater > Lake > Sediment | place: Rwanda: Western Province, Lake...
AGCTCCAACTGCTCTGCTTTTGCCGGATCCGAAATATGCGGTGAACAAACCAGCAATTATGCTAGCTATTCCAAATACCAGGACCAGCATGCTCAGGAAATATTGTACTAATCCTTCCATTTTCTATTTCACCTCTTTAAAATTTTGTTCCTGTTAAAGTTTTTGTATCAATAACACCAGGTATCGACCTAATCTTGTTTACAACTATATTACCAAGTTTTTCAAAGTCTTCTGCTTCTATTTTAGCAATGAGATCATATTCACCAAAAAGTGGGTGAAGCTCAACGATCTCAGGCACCTTAGATAGCTTGTTGTATACCTCGTGTTCATGGGCAGGTGCAGCACTTATCAGCACAAAACCTATAGCCATATTTTATTTCTCCTTTATACCCCCTATATTTTCTTGTAATATAAACTTTATCAAAAATGTTAGAAGAGAGCAGTCAAGATACTCGCAGTCATAAGGATGACAGTTGCGCTGGCGATAACGTATTTTTCTAACGGTCTAATAGCTAGTGATTTATTGATTAACTCGTGCTTCTTTAAGTAGGTCAAAGTTACGGTAACAGCTATTATAGCTATTGTTGCAGACAGTAGGTGCCAAAGCATTGTTGGTATACCACCGATATATACAGTTGCTAAACCTTCAATTGTCTGAGGATAGACCCCCAATTTAGAATAACCAAGCCAGAATCCAAAGTTAGCCCAAATATCAAAGAAAAATATACCCAGAACACTGGCTCCTAAAATCTTTGGTAAGAACATCCTGTTAAATTCTGCTTTTCTCTTAGTAACAAACCCAAGTAAAGCAATAACTGCATAACCAGACCATGTGAATAAAAACAGAAATGTAGTCCAATATTGTGCTGTAGCAGGATTTATAGCAATAAGGTAAATATCAGTGATAGCTATAACACAAACTGGGACAATAAAAGTGTAATATTTACCTAGCAAAACACCGCTAAATATGGATACAGCAGCAACAACAAAAAACACATCTAAAGGAAAAGTAACATTATTTATTGTTATAGGCCCTGCAGAGATGCTTTGTAGTAATATTCTACTTACAACACCGATTGTCACAAGCGTAATTGCAACTATTATCTTATACAATAACTCATTATTTTTTAATTTAATATCCATAAATTATTCCTCCTGCATCGTGAATCTGATTCCTATATTTAAAATTTCACAAACTTTTATTGTTATAAGCGGTAAAATCATATTATTTGCCCATCTAGCTCACTGCATTTAGACAATATCTTATCCTTTATCTCTGTATTACAATCAACAGAGATTGTGATATAACCATTATATGAAATATCAGAGACGCTCGCCTTTTCATACAACCAGGATATAAAAGAATGCGTTTTTTCATTGATAGGCAACCTTAATTTTAATCTAGACCTATGCGGCAACGAATCATGAATCATATCAAGTAACATCCCTATTTTCTCCCTATTCTTAACAGATATAGCTATAGTTTTTTTGTTCTCTAACAAACTTAGTTCCTGCAAATAATTTATCCTATTCTCAACCTCGTCTTTGGACAATAAGTCGATTTTATTAAAAACAACTATAACGGAAGAAACAACACCTATCTCGACTAGTTCATCTAATGAAACCCTAAGTTTTTTTTCAATGACCTCTTTGCTCTCACTAACATCAACAACTAATAAAACAACATCCGCCAGAGCCAATTCCTCTAGAGTAGAATGAAAAGCATCAATCACCCAAGCTGGCAGATTCTTTATAAAACCAACTGTGTCTGTTAACAAAATTGGAAAAAGTTTATCGCTAATCTTACGTGTAGTTGTAGACAACGTGGAAAATAATTTGCCATCAACCTTTACATGTCCCCCAACCAGTAGGTTTAACAAACTGCTTTTACCAGCATTTGTATAACCCGCCAGTGAAACAAGATAAAAACCACTTGTATGTCTATGTCTTCTGCGTATCTCTCTTTCATCCCGTATCTTTTCTAGATCTTCCTTGATTTTTCTCATCTGTTTTTTAATCATCTCATAGTAATCATCAACTTGGTATTCGCCACCAGCCATGAAACCTGGGTGTTCACCAGCTCTAGCCCGATGTATAAGTTCTCTAACAAAAGGCCTCTCATACTGTAACTGTGCTAATCTCACCTGTAGCTTCGCTTCTTTTCGGTCAGCTCTTTCTTCAAATATAGCAAGGATAAGTCTTATTCTATCGTAAACATCGAGTTTCAATTTTTTTTCTAACGTGAACCATTGAGAAGGCTTTATTTCACCATCAACTATCACCCTGCTAATAGTATCTTTACCTTGTTCTTCTATGAATTTTTTAATTTCGTCTACTTTACCAGGACCAACGTAACTATTAGTGTCAGGTAATTTTTTGTGCTGAACAAAAGTTTTAACTATACTATATCCAAGTGTATCAGCTAGTTGTATTATTTCTCTTACGTCATCATCTAAAGAAACAAGTATAGCGTTTTTTTCACTCATTTTTTAAACCATCTAAGAGTACTGTAAAAACGTTGAATCGCAGTTACATTTCCTATAACTGCAAAATAAATCAACATCCACTCAAGCAAATAAAAACCGTATATTGTCTGGTAATCATAGTGAATTGATATATGCTGTAAAATTGGTAAAACTATCAATAAAGCAAGTCTATCAGCACGACCAAGCAAACCAGAATATTCTCTTTTGTAGCCAACAGCCTGAGATTGTGTACCCATGTAACTAGTTAATAACATACCAATAATAGCTAGAAGACCTATCCTAGCATCACACCATGGACTTATAGCAATACCACCCACTATTAGAACATCGGCATATCTATCCAAGGCATGATCAAGAAAATCGCCCCTCTTTGATTCCTTCTTCGTCAATTTAGCAACTTTCCCATCTATAGCATCAAAAAAACCATTTAAAAAAACAAACAATGCAGCAAAAACAAGATAATAATTTGATAACTCTAAATCCGGAGAAGAAAAATAAAAAAATAATCCAGCAAGAAAAGCAAAAACCAGGGACAACCAAGTCAAAACATTAGGATTCACACCTAAAAAAAACTTAGCAAATGATGATAAAACAGGATCCATGTTTTCTCTCTGAGTATCCAAAACCATGTTTTTTCCATCTCTTAAAAGTCTTTTAGTATCTCCTCAGACCAATCAATATATCCTATATTATATTTTTTCATAGGCTCAAATCTATTTTCAATAATCTCAAGTATGCAGGACGCTACTTTATTAGCATTTTTATTAGTTGTATCTATCTCAAAAATATTTTTTCTTTGGTGGATTTCTACGCTCTCACATAAAACTATGTCCAGCGATTCGGCATCAGTGTTTTCTTTTATCTTTTCATCGCTCCATTTCTTTTCGTTTAAACGTTTTTTTAAAACAGAAGGATGACATCTAAGAACTATCACCTTATCTATACTTTTCAATAGATGAGATAGATGGCCTTCAACGAAAATAACATCTTTTTTTGTGTAATTCTTTTTAATATACTTATTTAACAAGCTAATATCTATTATATTAGAACCTCTTTTTTTGTCAACACCAATAACAAAATCTTTCTCAATCGATATCTTGTTCAAATCAACTATTTCAAAACCATATCGTTCTAAAATTTTTGAAACAGAGGTTTTTCCAGTCCCTGGTGTACCAGAGATTGCAACAAGCATTTTAGATCAACTTTTGATATTCGTATCCCTTAAACCCTTCTTTAAAACAATAGTGTAGTCCTTGGAAGTCTTTGCGGAATATTCTTACATCTTCTTTGATTTTCTTTGGATTTTCGTTTTTCAAAAGTGTTCGTTCATAAAATTTAGCAACATCCTCCATCTCTTTTTCTTTCATCCCGATCCTGGTTAGCTCTGGTGTCCCTAAGCGCAAACCTGATGGGTTTATCGGGTCTTTATCAACAGGTATCATGTTCATGTTAGTCACAATACCAGCGTCTTCTAGTTTTTTTGAGGCTTCCTTACCCTTACCTGGGCCGATTTCAACAAGAACCTGATGAGACTCGGTGAAACCAAGTTTTTCACCAAACACTTTGAATCCACATTCATGTAAAGATTGAGCCAATTTTTTTGCGTTTTTTATAGTTTGAGTAGCATATGCCTCACCGAACTCAAGATGCTCAGCGAATGCTATCCCTTTGGCTGCAACATGGTGAAGATGATAAGACGATGTAACACCTGGGAAAACACCGAAGCCTAGTTTCCTTAAAAATGATTTATCCTCCTCTGTGTCTCCTTTGTGATCTGAGAGTATCATACCACCTTGCGGGCCAGGTAATGTTTTATGTGTACTGCCGTTCATAGCATCAGCGCCCTCGCGGAGAGGATCCTGAAATTTTTTACCTGCAATGAGACCCAAGACATGTGCTGCGTCGTATATCACATATGCACCAACCTCATGTGCAGCATCAGCAATTGGTCTAAGAGGCGTAGGAAACAGGAAAACAGATTGTCCGCATAGAGCAAGTTTTGGTTTAACATCTCTTATGAGTTTAACAGCGTTATCAACATCTATGTTCATCTCCTCGTCGTCGAAAGGGAAAGAAACAAGGTTTATGCCTCTGACACCAGCGGCTCCCCATTTACCAAATGATATATGTGCACCGTTGGCTGTGTCAAGCACAACAGCGGTTTCACCTGGTTTAATAAGAGCTTTTAGAACAGCCATGTTAGCAATAGTACCAGATGTAGGTCTTACATCAGCGTAAGAACATCTAAAAAGTTTCTTTGCTAGCTCCATAGATTTTTCTTCAACAAGATCAAAAAACTTACAACCTTCATAATACCTATTACCAGGAGTACCCTCAGCGTATCTACCATGGAAATCAGTTATAAGCATCTCCCTGCAAAGCGGTGATAAAACATTTTCACTTGCTATCATGGGGAGAGAATTTGCGAAAAACTCGTTGTTTTTCATTGCCTGTTTTCTAATATATTCAGCTTCGTCATACCATTTCATAGAAACCACATCAAAGTCAATATCCACGAATCTCATAAAAATGTAATGGAAAAAAGATAAAATAAACCTAGATTTCCAAAAAACCTCTATGTGACTTAGTTAAAATCTCCACACCATTCTTTTTTATTAGAATATCATCTTCTATTCTCACACCACCAAAACCTGGTATGTAAACACCTGGCTCAACAGTGAAAACCATATTTTCTTTAAGAATAACTTTGCTCTCAGGGCTGAAACCATCTCCATCATGAACAGATAAACCAAGAGAATGGCCTGTTGAGTGAATGAAACATCCTTTGAACTTTGTTTTCTCTATGTAATTACTTACCGCTTTGTGTACCTTATTTGCTTTTACACCAGGTTTTATAGAGTCGAAACCTATTTTTTGTGCCTCTAAAACTGTTTCATACATCTCTTTCTGTTTTTTGTCTGCTTTACCAAAAACAAAAGTCCTTGTTATATCGGAGTTGTATCTATGGTAACATGAGCCGAAATCAAACAAAGTAAAACTACCTTTTTTTAGTTTAGTTTCACCGTGGCTATAATGTGGCTCGGCAGTGTTTTTACCAAAAGAGGATATGATTTCAAAAGCAGGTTTGTCAGCACCGTTTTTCTGCATAAGATAATCTATCTCAGCAGCAATTTCGTATTCATACATCCCCTCATTTAACATACTAGGGATGGTTTTCATAACTTTATCAACTATCTGGCATGATTTTCTTATGAGTTTTATCTCAATTTCATCTTTAACAAGTCTAGTCCTTACAAGACTCTCTGAGACATCAAAGAACTCTGTTTTCCTAAATCGTTCTTTTAATTTAAGAAAATCTCTATGGGAAAGTACATAAAAGTTTAAACCAACTCTTTTAAGATTAGACAAAAATTTTTTAAAAGAACTATCAAAAGTTTTTTTGTCTTTGTAAATATAGAGATTGGCATCTGCTTTTTTTGCAGTTTCAGCTTCCAACTCAGAAACCAAAAGATCAGTCTCACCATCCGGATAAATCAAAGCTAGTGCACCCTCAAAAATTCCTTTATCTAGAGCTGTTACATAAAAAAAGTTATTATCAACACAGGGGTCACCCGAATTTTTAATTAATATTGCATCTATTTTTTTTCCCACGTTTTTAAAAATATTTTTTACTCTCTTCTCCACTTATCTACCACCAGAGACTTCCAATTTGTCTTAGCCTAAGTTAAATTAAATAAAATAGAATAATATTTAGATATATTAGATTTTAAAAATTTATTTTTTATACTGTTGGATCAAGTTGTTAAGCTGTGATAAATCATCTTTGATTGTATCCACTTGTTTCATTTTTTCTTGCTCAAACGACTTTAATATCTCCGGCAAGTTTTTGGTAAGCTTGTAAACGTGGACAGGCCTGCCTTTTCCTTTCTTTTTAACATCTCTTTTCTTAGCCCATCCTCTTCGTCTCATCTCTTGCATTGCAACGCTTACCTCGGGTTGTCTGAGGTCTGCTCCCTGCTCCACTTCAGCGGAACGGCATTCCTCAACCTGTGATATAAACATTAAAGTCTTGGCAAGGTTTTTGGGCATCCCAAGATCCGTAAATAATTGAACGGCTCTATCATCCTTTTCATCTAATACGAAAGACCTCTTGTGCTTCATTTTCTCCTCGCTATTTGTAAATCATTCGTCAGTATTTATATTTTTCTCATTTTTCTATTTTAAGTGGAGTTTCATTCTTAAATTTTTTAATCTTTATGCCACTTTCAATAAGCATTTTTTTGGCTAAATCATCTGGGTAATCACCAGAAAAAATAATTTCTTTAACACCTGCGTTGATAAGCATTTTTACACAAACAACACAAGGTGTATTAGTACAATAAAGAGTAGAATCTCTTATCGATGTACCAAAAACAGCAGCCTGTATAATCACATTCTGTTCGGCATGCAGCCCTCTACAGAGTTCATGACGTTCACCAGATGGTACATTTAGTTTTTCCCTTAGACAGCCTACCTCTGAACAATGCTTAAGTCCCTTTGGAGCACCATTGTAACCTGTACTTAGTATATGTTTATCTTTAACAAGTATGGCTCCTACTTTTCTTCTTAGACATGTGCTTCTCTTTGAAATGACATGGGCCATTTCCATAAAGTATTCGTCATACGATGGTCGTTCTTCCATAAAAATCAAAACATAATAGCAGTAGTGCTTAATAAAATTGTTATGTATTTGAAGTTGACATTATCTTCTTATCTTTTTTGAAATCTAGAATAATGTCCTCTCTAAAAAGCGCTCTAACTGTCGTTGTTAAAACAGAAAACAATAGAATCAATCCCCAGAGATATAAATCAAAAATCTGGACTGTTGTAAAAATCGTGTTAAAAACAGGGACATAGATAATTGCAAAAATCATTAAGATAGTGAAAACAAAGAAAGATTTCAACAGCAGATTTTTTCTTTTAAACTTCTCAAGTAATGTTCCCTCACGTAAAATAAAAACATAAAGCTGTGGAGAAATCAGTGTAACAGCAAAAGAAACCGTTCCAGCAAATATTCCTGCCTGGTTGGTTGCTTCTACCAGGGTTATAGTGGAATCATGTGCAAGTATATACTGTAACATATAATCACGCGCAAGAATGTATGATAAAGCTATACACAAACCAAAAATAATACCATCAACAATCATCATCACGCGCTGCCGTTTTGTTATAATCGGTTCTGAGAGTTTAGATGGCTTATATTTCATTATGTTTTTATCAGCAGAATCTGTGCTTATACCAATAGCTGGAAGACTTTCCATAACAACATTTGACCATAGAAGCTGCAATGGCAAAAGCGGAGCAGGATAACCAAAAATAGGCGTAATCAAAATACCAAAAACCTTACCTATGTTATTTGTAAGAAGGTAACGGATAAGTTTCTTTAGATTCTGATAAACCTTCCTACCCTCCTCAACAGCTTTTACAATAGTAGAAAAATTATCATCGGTAAGAATTATATTTGCTGCCTCCTGAGAAACCTGAGTCCCAGCCCGCCCCATGGCAATACCAACATCAGCTTTTTTAAGAGCAGGAGCATCATTTACACCATCACCAGTCATAGCAACAATATGTTCTTTCTCACGTAGTTTATCAACAATCTTTAGTTTATCTAAAGGTGCGACACGGGAATAAACACGAATGTGTTCAACGTGACGACCAAATTCATCATCACTCATCGCTTCTAGATCTCTACCTTCAATAACCTGATCGATCTTATCTGCTATACCCACATGTTCTGCGATTGAGAAACCTGTTTTCTTGCTATCACCAGTGATCATAACCACGTTTATGTTTGCGTCCTTTGTCTCTTGAATCATCTGTTTAACTTCGTCTTTGGGCGGATCATATATCGCCGCTGTTGCAAGAAAAGTAAAACCAGCTGGGTTACTGGTATCGATTTTATTAATACCTTCTATTTTTTGTTTTTTTGCAAAACCAATCAGCCTGAAACCTTTTTCAGATCTTGTAGAAAGTTCTTTTGATATATGTTGTCTATGATGTTCATCGAGAGGCCATATTTTACCATCAAAATAATGAGAATCACAAAACGATAGTATTTTTTCCGGCGCACCTTTCATGTATATCTCTCTTTTTCCCTTGTTATCCTCTGTTAGGATAGCGGAGAACATTAGATCAGACGAAAAAGGAACGTTATCTATTATTTTGAAGGAATCAAATTGATTAGGTTTAAAACCATTCAAAATCGATGCTTTGATTAGAGCGATCTCAGTTGGATCTCCCATCTCTTTTACAACATTTCCATCTTGCTCCACCACCTGAGCGGTCGAACATTTGACAGAAGTCAGAAATATATCATGTAAAACACCTGATTTTCCTTCTGCAATCATTTTGAAAAGATCTGACATCACATGGAATTTGCTTCCAATGAAAAATTCTTTAACAGTCATATCATGTTTTGTGATAGTACCTGTTTTATCAGTACAAATATAGTCCACGTTGCCGAGTGTTTCTACTGAAGATAGTTTTTTTACTATAACAGAGTTTTTTGCAAGCCGTTCCATTGCAAGGGATAATGCGATGGTCATTGATGCTGGTAAACCCTCAGGGAACACAGCAACCATGATGCTAATAGCAAGCAACACAGATGGCCCAATATCATCAACATTTCTGAAAATACCCATTGTTAAAACAAGAATTGTTGCAAAAAAGGCAAGACCTAATAATACTTTTACTTCTCGGTTCATTTTCTTCTGAAGAGGCGTTTTTTCATCCTCTGTTTCCTGTATGTTTTTCGCTATTTTACCAATCTCTGTATTGGCACCTGTTTTTACAACAATAGCTTTGCCACATCCGTTTAGAATTTTACTTCCACCAAAAATGACATTGCCCATCTCATATAGCTTTAGATTTTTACCATCGAGTCTATTTGCATGCTTGCTAATAGGTTCGCTTTCCCCAGTAAGATGAGCTTCATCAACTATTATGTCAATCGCCTCAATAACACGTGCATCAGCTGGAAGGATATCGCCTGATTCAAAAACAACTATATCCCCTGGTACCAAGAATTTAGATGAAATTACCTCGATATTACCGTCGCGAATAACCTTAAACTGAGGAGAAAGGATTTTCTTAAGTTCATCTGCTGCTTTCTCTGCCTTTCCTTCTTGTATAAGGCTGATGATTGTGTTAATCACCACGACACCTAAGATAGCAACCGCTTCAAGTAAGTCATTCAAGATAAAATAAGATAAAAAAGAAGCAATAATCAAAATTAGGGACATCGGCTCAACAAGTGCCTCTGCTAACTTTCGCAATATTGATTTTTTCTTTTCTTTGGCTATTTCATTTAATCCATAAATATTTAGTAACTCTTCTGCTTTTTTATCAGACAGACCGTTTATTGAAGTATCAAATTTTTTAAATAGTTCCTCTGTTGAAAAATTGTAAAAATCCGTTGATTCATTATTCTGGGATATCATCTTTTTTCGAAAACGGATATCATCAGTTTCTACTTTAATGTTTGTTATAATAGAAACGACAGAAAAATAATATATAGAAGCATGAAAATTTTTATTTTTTAAGTTTTATTTCAACTTCTTGAAAATCTCTTGCAACAAAAGAGTTTTTGAAAACTTTCTTCGCATCATTTTCTAGTACACGATAATCATTGTAGCGTGGGCTGATATGCGTCAAAAAAAGTTTTTCAACATTAGCCTTTTTAGCAATTTCCGCAGCCTCGTAGGCAGTAGCATGTCCATATTCGTTAGCAATATCCGCAAGTTCAGAGTCAAATGTTGCATCATGAATAAGTAAATCTGCACCTTTTGAAAACTCTATCAAATTCTTAGTTGGTTTTGTATCACCGGTTATCACTATCTTTCTACCTTTTCTCGATTTTCCCAAAACCATATCTGGTGTGATTTTCTTACCGTTCTTTAAGGTAATAGCTTGACCATGTTGCAGTTTGCTAAATAAAGGGCCTTCAGGTACGCCTAACTCAAGCGCTTTTGGTTTGTTGAACTTACCAGGGCGTTGATCTTCCTCTATAGAATATGCTAGAGCCGGCACATAATGTTCAACTTGTAGAGTACGTATAGAATATCCATCGAATTTTACAGCATCTCCCTCTTTTAGTTCATGTGAAAATATTTTATAAGATGGTCTGAAGTAACCAAGGGACAACAACTGTGATGTTAATTTATCAATCCCATGTGGCCCGTATATATCGAGCGGTTTATCCCTGTCGTTAAGCTGCATGGTTTGAATCAGACCAGGTAAACCAAGGAAGTGATCTCCATGAAAATGCGTTATAAAAACCTTTGATATCTGCATGTAACTAAGATTTGATTTCTGGAACTGGCGCTGTGTGCCTTCACCACAGTCAAATAGGATAACTTCGCCAGCTCTTTTAACAGCTATTGATGAAACGTTTCGTTTCACGGTAGGCCAACTACCACTAGTCCCTAAGAATACAACGCTTAGCTGAGTCATATTGAAAGAGGTGATGATGATTCTATTGTAAAAACTTTATCCCCCCAACCAATGATCCCATCGATTGAATAGAAAATACAACACTAAGTCTACAGCTAGAAAATATGTTTCGTCTCGTGTAAACAACTTTTTTAGAAAATTTTAATTAATGGGGATTAATTATAAAAGTTCGAAGGCAGAGATATTGAGTAACCTTAAGATAATATCGAGAGATCTAGGTTTAATCCTAATTATGGTTGGAATCGCTAATTTTTTTGTTTTATTTGTTCCAATTTTTTACAACGAATATTATGCAATTCCATACGTGCTTGTTACATCATTTTTATTAATAATAATAGGTTTAATTTTGAACTTATTAGGAAGGAAAACAGAAAAGGAAACAAAATTACGTCATGCTGTTGTTATTGCTGGTTTAAGCTGGATATTTATCCCAATAATAACAATAATACCATTCAAATTTATTGGAAATCTTGATTTATTAAGTGCTTTTTTCGAATCAATGTCAGGTTGGACAACCACGGGTCTCACAATGTTTAGTGATAAGGTAATACCAGACTTACCTCATACAATCCTTTTCTACCGTTCTTTTACTCAATGGGTGGGAGGCGTAGGCGTTGTTCTTCTAACGGTCTCTATTCTTCCAAGACCCGGAACCGGTAGCTATCTATTGTTTGTTTCAGAGGCGAGAACAGAAAAAATTTTGCCGAACGTAATTTCAACAATTCGTTCAATGTGGTGGATTTACCTCTTTTACACAACCTTGGGCATAATATTATTATCTATTGTTGGTATGCCTCTCTGGGATGCTGTTAATCATTCGATGTGCGCAATTTCAACAGGAGGATTTGCTACAATTGGTGGTAGCATCGGAGGATATAAAAATATCTATATTGAGATAATAATTATAGCATTGATGTTTTTTGGTGCCACGGCATTTGTAGCGCATCATCGTCTTCTAAGAGGAAAATTTAAGCAATTTTTCAGTGATATGCAAGTTAAAACTCTCCTAATACTAATCATAATTGGAGGAATTCTATTAGTTATCTTTAATATAAATTATTACGGAGGAAACATATTGACTTCTTTACGATACTCATTTTTCCAGTACATATCAAGCCAAACTACTACAGGTTTCTCTACAGTAGACCTTGCTAGTTGGTCGATAAACTCAAAACTTTTAATTTCAATAGCAATGATCATTGGTGGTGCAGCAGGAGCAACATGCGGGGGTATAAAATTATACAGATTTGTATTGCTTTCAAAGTCAGTTGCATGGAGAACAAAAAGAGCTATCTCCTCTTCACGTCGAATCTTTGCATACAAATTAGATGGAAAAGATATATCAGAAAAAGAACAATTAGATATAATAAACGAAGTAACAATCATAACTTTTCTCTGGTTGATCTTTCTAATCATCGGGGTTTTCGTACTCGGATTTACAAATACAGCATCTCCTTTAGAAAACACATTTTTTGAGGTTTGCTCTGCCCAAGGTAATGTTGGAATGTCCATGGGAATAACTAATATTGCAATGGATCCAATTGGAAAAATTATGTTGATAATAAACATGTATATGGGTAGGCTAGAGATAATACCAATAATCATGATGATAGCAGCAATTTTCCGAAGACATTAAAAAATTAAATTTTGGTTATTTCTTATACACCGCAAAATAGCGGGTGAGACTACGATGAACCCTAAAATCGTGTGTCTCAACAAGTGAAAAATACTTTTCACCAAGAGAAATCATATCTTTATTAGATAAACCGATAACTGCTCTGCCATCTTTTTTCAATATCTCAGATATA
>Ga0172362_10004018_pt1 | contig 12748 bp, 16 predicted proteins | sample LakKivs1_kivu2a2_FD_114534 | JGI IMG/M metagenome (GOLD analysis project Ga0172362, IMG submission 114534) | Sediment microbial communities from Lake Kivu, Rwanda - Sediment s1_kivu2a2 | ecosystem: Environmental > Aquatic > Freshwater > Lake > Sediment | place: Rwanda: Western Province, Lake...
CGGCGATGGCAACGCGAAGTGATGGGCTGGGCGGTGGTGCGAGGGAGATGTGGGGGGGGGGGGGGGGGGGGCGGCGCAGGGCGGCGGGGGGGGGGGGGTGCCCACGCGATGTAGGTCATCGCTGCCACCGTGTGGCACTCCATCGGGCTATGCCAGACCGGCCCGCGGACGCCGCACCACCGAGGCGCTTGCTTGCTTGAAGCACGTCCCCCCCCCCCACGAGGCTCTTGCTTGCTTGAGCACGGGCGCCCACCTCTCGGCCTAGGCGGCACGGAGCACTTGGTGTCTCCGCCTAGGCGGCGCGGAGCACTTGCTGCTCGCCACGTGCACAAGGCGACGGGGCGTGTTGCCCTGTGCAAGCGGTGCCCGCGCGGCGCTTGTGCGTGTGAGGTACGACCCGTGCACGCACGGGCGCTGGAGCCTGTGTCTCTCGGAAATCTGGTGGCACCTGCCTATGGCAATATGCCAGACTAGCGCGCAGTAGGCGATTCTTGTTGACTGGGTTGTGCAGATATGGTATCATTAGACCATGAACCGCGACTACCTGATGAAGGGGAAGCCATACGACCCCGCGAAACACGACGTGACCGGCTGGTGGGCGAGCGAGAAGATCGACGGCTTCCGCTGCGCGTGGAACGGGCAGGAGCTGATCTGCGGCAAGGTGCGCGTGGCCGCGCCTGAGTGGTTCACGGAGGTGCTGCCGCCCAGCATGACGCTGGACGGCGAGCTCGCTGGGGACCGCGGCAGCTTCGCGGCGGTGGGTGGAGTGCTGCGCCGGAAGAAGCTCGACGAGCAAGCGTGGCGCGACCACCGCATCACCTACCGGCTGTTCGATGCGCCGGGAGTCCCTGGCGGCTTCGAGACTCGGCTCGGAGTCATCGACAGGTGGCTGCAGACGCGCAACGAGCCGTGGGTGAAGCTGCTGCCACAGTGGCGGGTGCGCGACGAGGAGCACGTGTGGCAGATGCTCGAGGCGATCGAGAAGCTCGGTGGCGAGGGACTGATGCTGCGCGCGCCGGGTTCGCCCTACGTCGGCGGTCGCGCGCACAAGTTCTGCCTCAAGGTGAAGTCTCGGCACGATGCGGAGGCGGTGGTAATCGGAAGTATTCCCGGCGAAGGGAAACACGAGGGCAGGATGGGCGCGCTCAAGGTGCGGAGCCTGAGTACCGGCGCCGAGTTCAAGATTGGCACCGGCTTTGACGACGCTGAGCGCGAAAACTCGGATCGGATTTTCCCACCGGGCACCGTCATCACGTTCAAGTACTTCGAGCTGAGCAAAGCTGGCGTTCCGCGGTTTCCGTCGTTTCACCGAGTGAGGGTCGACCCGTGATCACCTGTACTCCTGAGCACTACGCCCGCCACCTACTTGCGGTCCTGCGCGAACACGAGCAAGGCGAGGACTCTCACACCTCTTTTCTGGAGGCCCACGCGGTACTCCACGAAGTTCTCAAGAACAACGCCGCACTCTCCACCCTCATCGCTCTCATCGACCTCGCCGACTTTCAGGACTGATCAACATGACCAACACACTCCACTTCAACGCTGGCGACCGCGTGATCGTGAGCGAGCGTGCCGGCTACATCAAGTGGTCGCACGTGAACTTCCTCGGCGAAGGCCGCCCGAGCGTCTACGTCGTGTTCGACGACGGCGCCGAAAACGGCTGGCAGTTGATCTCGAGCATGCGGCTTGAGCTTGAGAACGCACCCGCACCTGAGCAGAAACCCGTCATGCACACCAACCCAACCCTCGAGCACGTGCTTCTCCAGGCTGCCGACCTGCTGTCCCGCATCAACATGAACAAGGGCACGATCACCGAGTACACGCATCGGCTCGCACACTGCGAGACGCGCGTGTTCGCAGAGCTGTACGGCACGCACGACGGCGAGCGACTGCTGACCTTGCTCGCGTGGGTGAACGAAGCGAGCACGGCGGGTGCCCCGCTTGCGGCCCACCCGCACCTGCTCGTGCCGCAGCACGTGATCGTGACCGCGGACGGCATGCCTGTGATGGTTGTGATCACCGAGTCCGGCACCGAGTCCGAAGTGCTGTGCGACCGGCTGCGCGAGCTGTTCGCGCTTTTCGGTCCGTGGTCGCTCAGCGACACGGCGGACGCGCGTGAGGACGAGAACAAGTGAACGCGATAGAGAGGATGATCTGGGCAGCCGCGTTCGCGCACGCACACCGCACGGACTACGAGTTCCGGCGACGGCACGCAAAGGACTTCGACGCGCTGCGCCGCGTGCACCCCGACTGGAAGAATCCATGACCAAGACAACGAACAAGACCGGACGCAAGCACGCGAAGGTCGAGTGCAGCACGTGCGGGAAGCTCGTGGCGTACTCGTCGCTCAAGCGACACCAGGGGCGACGCGAGTGCGCGTACACGTACCTGGCGAACACGCTAATGCAGAAGAACGCGTTCCCTGAGCGGCACGTGTTCCTGGGGCACTACCACATCGACGGTGGGGTGCTGCCGCTGCTCGTGGCGGCCGGCGTGACCGTGCAAGACTCCATGATCAAGCCTGCGATAACCGTGGACAAGAGCGGTAGTGCGCAGATTGGCTGGCACGTACCACGCTGGCTCGTCCTCGTTGTGCGTGCGCTCGAGGATTGCGCGCGCACCATCTACAAAGCCAACCGCGAGCTGGAGATCGCGCGCGATCGCGTCGAGCGCGCAGCGAAAGACCCACTGAGCAGCCGCCGCGGCCCGTTGTACACGGAGGCGGACGTGAAGACGGGCGAGGCGCTGCTCGAGCAGGCAAAGCGGGACCGCGATGCTCGACTCGACGAGGCCGTGCTGATCTACAAGCACGCGACCGACGAAGACAAGTACACGCTCGAGATCGAGATCGAGCTTGGCGTGAGCGCGCCCGAAGCAGTCACCAAGCTCGCGGCGCGCTTGCAAGCCGAGCACGCTGGCTGCTAGCTTCGTCTGGTGGCGCTCGCCAACCTTGACGGGCTGACGCCTGACCAAATCATCTCCCTCGCCCAGAGGAGCAAGGCGGCGCTTTTGCGCCGGGCGCGCGACGACTTCAACGCCTTCGTGTCGGTAGTGTTGCGCGACGAGGAGACGGGCCGCCGTGTGAAGCAGGCATGGCTTCACCGCAAGTGGAACCACTTGCGGCAGAAGCACATGCGGCTGGTGATCTTCTCTCACGTCGAGGCGGGTAAGACACAGCAGTTGAGCGTTGCGCTGGCGCTGTTCGTACTCGGGCGCAATCCTCGGACACGTATCGCGATCGTCTCGAACACGCAGGAACAGGCCAAGAAGATCGTCGCGACGATCAAGTCCTACGTGGAGAAGAGCGACGTTCTCCACGAGGTGTTCCCAGACTTGAAGCCCGGCGACAAGTGGGCTGAGTCGTTGATCACTGTTCAACGCGAAGGCTCTATCAAGGAGCCGTCGGTCCAGGCGTTCGGAAGCACGGGCAAGATCACTGGTGCGCGTCTCGATCTTGTGATCGTGGACGACATACACGGTGAGGACAACGTGAGCACGAAAGATCAGCGGGACAAAGTTCACCGCTGGTTTTATTCGACGCCCATGAGCCGCCTCACCCAGAACGCCTCTGTGATCCTGGTAGGGAACGCCTGGCACCCCGACGACCTCCTCCATCGCTTGGAGCGCGAGGGGTGGCCCGCGTACCGCTTCCCGGTCTTGGTGACCGAGGACTTGGTTCGCGCGTTCCCTGGAGACAACTTGCGGGTCGGTGCTCCGACGTGGCCGGAGCGGTGGCCATTGGTTCGCATCGAATCGCTGCGCACGGGCACCGACGAGCAGCCTGCGATCCCGCCTACGGAGTTTGCGCGCGCCTATCTGTGCGTCGCGCGCGACGACCACGACGCGAGGTTCAAGCAGCTATGGATGGACCAGGCGAAGCGTCGCGGCGAAGTTTCCGGCATCCACACCTTCACCCACTCGCTGCGCGACCTCCTCGCGGAGGAGTACACCCCCGAGGAGCTGCCTTCGGTGTCGAAGGACATCATGGAGGCGCTGATGCTCCCAGCCGGCAACGCCGGCGGGTTGCGGCTGTACACCGGCGTGGACCTTTCGACGGGTGAGGCCAAGGACTTCACAGTCCTCTTCACCATCTGCGCGTATCCGAACGGCGATCGGCGGCTGCTCAACATCGAGGCGGGGCGCTGGCAGATCGACGAGATCATCGCGCGCATGATCGGCTGCTATCAGCGGTACGGCTCGATCTTCATGGTCGAGAACGTCGGCACGCAGCAGTGGCTGATGCAGTTGCTCCAGAAGCACACCGCGATCCCGATGTACCCGATCACGACGGGCAGAAACAAGGCAGACCCGATCTTCGGTGTCGAGTCTTTGGCCGCCGAGCTCGCGAACGGCAAGTGGATCATCCCCTCCAAGAACAACTCGGCCCCCGACGACGCGGAAGCCTGGATTGAGGAGATGCTCTACTACAACCCCAAGCAGCATACGGGAGACAGGCTGATGGCCGCGTGGTTCGCGCGGACTGGCGCAGAGCGTTCTGAGCGTGGTGGCAGCACACACATGGTCGGCGTGACGATCATCGGGTAGCGTGTAGGCGGACCATGGCTGAGTTCGACCACATCCATCCGTCGCTGCAGCACCTCGCGACCGAGGTGTCGCTGCTCACTCCCGATCCCGTCAACGCGCGCATGCACGACAAGCGCAACTTGGAGGCGATCAAAGCGAGCCTCACCAAGTTCGGCTTCCGCCAGCCGATCGTAGTGCAGAAGCAAGGCATGATCGTGCGCGTCGGCAACGGGCGCCTGCAGGCGTCGAAGGAAATGGGCTGGACCCATGTTCCTGCGCTGATCGTGGACGAAAACGACGCGGACGCGCTGGCCTACGGCGTGACCGACAACCGAACGGGCGAGCTCGCCGCGTGGGATTTGGCAGGTCTGGGCGAGGTGATGTCCACGCTCGACATCGACGGCTTCGACATGACTGGGCTCGGGTGGCACCCCCAGGAGCTCGACTACCTCCTCGACAGCAAGCCCGCGGCTGCGGTCGCGACGGCGAACCCCGCAACGGCGCCGCTCCCGGCCCCCAAGAAACCCGCCCCGGCGCCTGCCGGCACGGCGAGCGCGGCGCCGACCGGCCCGGCGCCCGCCCCGGAGCACGCGGAAGCCACGCTCGAGGATCTCGACTCCACCTTGGCAACGGAACCCGCTCCGCCCCCTGCGAGACCTGCGACCATTCTGGAGCCTCCCAAGGAGTACGATACTGCGATCGCCGACGAGGTTCTGATGGGCTGCTGCCCCCGGTGCCAAGTCGTTCTCCCGCTTGGCGAGTTCGGCCGCCAGTTCCGCGACCTCGAGGAAGCGGAGGCCGGCGAAGTTGACGAGCTGGACGAGGAAGAATGAGCATGGGAGCGCACATGGCAAACCTCAATCACATCGCCGAGCCTCTGCGCCACCTCGCCGTGGCGGTCTCTGACCTCCGCCCTGACCCGAACAACGCGAGGCGGCACGACAACAAGAACCTTCTGGCGATCAAGACCAGCCTCACTCGGTTCGGCCAGGTGGAGCCGATCGTCGTGCAGAAGCAGGGCATGATCGTGCGTGCAGGAAACGGTCGCCTGCAGGTGGCGAAAGAGATGGGGTGGACCCACATCGCTGCGGTGGTGGTGGACCAGTCGGACGCGGACGCCGTGGCTTTCGCGATCGCGGACAACCGGACCGCCGAGCTGGGCGAGTGGGACTACGCCGCCCTCTTCCAGGCGCTGAAGGACACTCACGCGGACGTGACCGACCTCGGCTTCTCCGAGGGCGACCTTGCGGCGCTCGAGACCGAGTTGTGCTCCGCCGCGTTCGAGGACGGTGCAGACCTCGAGCCGACGGAGGTGGAGAACCCGTTTGCCAAGCAAGACCCTCTGAAGAAGGTCTCTGCGGGCAAAGGCGACGACCCCACCATCCGGCGAGTCATGCTGTACATGACGCAGCAGCAGTACGACGAGCTGATCGAGCAGTTCTCGATCGCCGAACACGAGCTCGGTACCGACAATCACAGCGAGATCGTCCTTCGCGTCCTGCGTGATCGGTACGGCAGCGCCGATGCGAGCTGAGGACTACCAGCTTGCGGTGATCTCCCACCGGCGCGCGGATCTGTTCGCGCAAAAGACGTTCGCATACCTGAAGTCCACCGACGTGGACCTGTCTCGACTCACGGTGTTCTTGAGCGACGATCAAGACCTCGCGGACTATCGCGCGGTCATGCCGGACCTCAAGTACGTTGTGTGCCCCGAGACGCGGGATCTGAACGACAAGTACAACGTGGTCCACTACTTCTACCCGGTCGGTACGAACGTGTGGTCGATGGAGGACGACGTGGAGCTTCTTGCGGGTGACCCGCCGGGCAGCCACACTACGCGACCGTTGACGGACCTGCACGCCGTGCTCACGCGCGGGTTCACAGAGATCGCCGGTGGCGGGCTCTGGGGGTTGACTCCGCACGCTGACGTGTTCCGCTTCAAGGACAAGATCAGCTACTCGCACAAGCTCGTCGTCGCCTATGCGTTCGGGTTCGTGTCTACGCACGACCCGTTTTTCGCAGTGCGCGAGGGGAGCAAGACGGATTACGAGAGAACGTCGCTGTACTTCATCAAGTATGGGCGGTGCGTGCGGCTGGACGCCTACGGGTGCAACCCGTGCAAGAACTACAAGACCCCTGGCGGCACGGCTGCGGACTTTTCGTACGAGCGCCGACAGGAGATCGAAAAGACAGCGAGCGAGAACTTGGTCGAAAGGTTCCCTCACCTGATGCAGTTCAAGGACAAGAAGTCTACCGACTTTCAGGAGCTACGCCTTCGGCCGTGCAAGAAGTCGGCCACTTACTTGACCCGCCTTCAGCGGGTCATCGACGCGAAGGCCGGCGTCTTGAACGCGAAGATGGCCGTGCACTCTGACGCGCGCGGCGTGTTCCTACGCGAGGTGTGATCATGCTGCACGGGCACAGCGGGTACCACATCACGGCGAACGATGACCTCGTGGTCAAGCTGTCGCTTGGCGACAAGCGCAAGTCCGACATGCTTCGCGCGCAGGCGGAGAAGCAGCGCAACTTTCGCAACACGACCCTACGCGCGCCTCTCGTACTTGAGGAGTTCGATAGCGCCGACGGCGAAAGCTACGGCTTCGCCATGGAGAGGATCTTCGGCACGCACCCGCTTGCCAGCGATCGTCCTCTCCACGTCTACGAGACGCTTGCGGCCTACATCGCTCAGTGCGTCGCGAATGCAGACCTCGTTCACGTTCCGGCAGAGGTCTTCTCCTCGAAGCTCGAGGAGGTGTACGCCGCGATCTGCGCGAACCCCGTGATCAAAGATCCCTCCGCGTTTCTTCCTGCAAAGGACGTATGCGCGCATCACTTCTCGGAAGGCGCCTACCTCCCACTTGGCGAGTTTCACGGCGATCTGACGCTGTGCAACGTCATCGTGGAAAACGACAGCGAGGAGGTGTATCTGATCGACTTCCTCGATCGGTTCATCCCGTCACCGTTGTTCGACATGGTGAAGTTGCGGCAGGACACGTACCACCGATGGATCTCGCTGTTCGCCGCGGCAGACGAGCGCGCACTCGACTTCGCCGACGACTACTTTCATTCACGTTTCAGCGTGTTTGACTGCTACAGAGATCACTACGCGATGGCGAGTGTACTTTCTCTTCTTCGCATCGTTCCGTACGTGACACAGCCCGTCGTTGCGGACTTCCTCCTTCGTGCGGTCAAGCATGCACACGCTACTTCTTACATGCGCCGGTAAGAGCACGCGCTTTCCGAACTACCGACCGAAGTGGGCCATCACCCACCCGTCGGGAAATCTCCTCGCTGCCGAAGCGATCCGTGGGATTCGTGGGTACACGCGGCTCGTTGTAGTGTTGCGCGAGGACCACATGGAGTCCTACGGGCGAGAGCGCATCGAACACGAGTTCTCGCTTGCCGGGTTCAAGGCCGAGGTGGTTTCCGTCCCAGAAACGGGCTCCCAGGTGGAGACGGTTCTTCGCGCGCTTCATCACGTCAGCGGTGTGTTCACCGTCAAGGACTGCGACAACTACTTCCGACTCGACCTTGGGGGCGAGAACAGCGTGGCGGTAGTAGATCTTCACACCTGCGGACCCATGAACGCAGGCAACAAGTCTTACGCGCAGGTTGACGGGGAGCGCGTGGTCCACCTTCGCGAGAAGGAGATCATCTCGGCCACGTTCTGCTGCGGTGCGTACACCTTCTCGTCTGCTACTCACTTTCTGGCGGGCGCCTTGACGGGCCAGCCTGAATACCTGTCACAAGTGATGAACAACCTTTGTGCCGCTGGAGAGGTGGTAGTCGCGAAAAGCGCACAGGGGTACGTGGACTGGGGAACCGAGGAGGACTGGCAGGCGTACACGCGAAGGTTCAAGACTCTGTTCGTGGACATCGACGGCGTTCTTTGCGAGTCGAGCCACCGCTCGTTCGCGCCCGCGTGGGGAACGACTCCGGCGATCGCAGAGAACGTGAAGGCGATCAACGCACAGCACGAGACGGGCGCCGTCGAGGTCATCCTGACCACCTCACGCGGCGAGTTCGCGCGAGCAGTGACCGAGGAGCAACTCGCGCGTGCTGGGCTTCGATACGACCGCTTGATCATGGGCCTGCGAAACTGCCCGCGCGTTCTGATCAACGACGCAGAGAGCAAGCGAGCCGAAAAGACCGCTTTTGCGGTGAACCTTGAGCGCGACGCACCTGACTTGGCGCGCCTACTGAGGAGAGACACATGACCGACGTGAAGCGCGTCTTCGTTGAGAAGCACTCCAGCAACCCGAAAGAGTTTCTCGGCCGCATCCCTCAAGAGGGGGACTGGGACACCGTCGTGGACTACGACGCAGACGTGTACTGCGGCGACGAGCTGATCTGCGTCTTCCGAAAAGCGGAGCCGAAGAAGGTCGCCTACCTTCTCGACGCTGTTCGGCGCGTCAAGTTCAACGACCTCAAGCGCATGGGTGCGCAGCACATGGCATCGAGGTCCAAAGTGTTCGGCTTCTCGCCGCGCGTTCCTTTGCGCAGGAACTACTGCTCCAAGTGCGCGTTCGCGCGAGAAGACCCCGAGCTGAACGAGCGTCTCAGCAAGTGGGCGAACGTCAGCGACGACTTTCTTCGCGAGCACTGCCCAGCGAAACACACCTGGTTCACCGACTACGCTGCGCAGATCCGCCCCGAGTGGCGGATCAACGACACGGTGTTCACGTCTGGGTACATCAACGACACGTGCTCGTTGACGTACCACGTGGACAAGAGCGAGCTGCCGAAAGCGTGGAACGTGGTGACCGTGATGAAGCACGGTGTGAAGGGCGGCATGACCGTCCTTCCTGAGTACCGTGTCGCTCTGAACGCCGAGGGGCCGATCATGTTCGGGTTCAGCGCACCGGCCGACGTTCATGGTGTGACCCCGATCACGAAGATCAGTAAGGACGCTTACCGATACAGCGTGGTGTTCTACACCATGAAGGAAATGGTCAAGTGCGGTAGTCTCGAGGAAGAGCTTGACCGAATCCGCGAGTGGAGCACTTCCGCCGAAAAGCGGTTCGTCAGCAAGAAAGACGCATGACCTACGCCGACGAGCTCCGCGCTGCCGCGCTGGACATGCACGCTCCGCGTGCCGACGACGCGCCCACCGTGATCTCGACGTTCGCGGGAGGCGGCGGCTCGTCCATGGGCTACCACATGGCGGGTTTTCGCGAGCTCATGGCGGTGGAGTGGGACAAGCACGCCTGCAAGTGCCTTCGTGAAAACTTCCCTCACGTTGACGTGTGGGAGGGCGACATCGGTGAGCTCTCGGTCGCTGAGGTCTTCAGGCGCACAGGGCTCGAGCGCGGCCAGCTGAACGTGTTCGACGGAAGCCCGCCGTGCCAGGGTTTCTCCACCGCCGGCAAGCGCCGGTACGTGGACGACCGCAACGTGCTCTTCAAGCACTTCGTCCGCCTCCTCGACGGCCTTCAGCCCAAGGTGTTCGTGATGGAGAACGTGGCGGGCATGGTCAAGGGGGACATGCGCGTGATGTTCGCGGAGATCCTCAACGATCTTCGCGCCGTGGGTTACGACGTGAAAGCGTGGGTGCTGAACGCCAAGCACTACGGTGCCCCACAGTCGCGCCAGAGGCTCATCTTCGTCGGTGCGCGAAGCGACCTGGGCAAGACCCCGACACCTCCGCTCCAAACCCACGCCGACCCCAAGATCCTTCTTGGCAATCGCGTAGTGCCGCGCGGCTACTTGCCCGTGGTCACGATGGGCGAGGCCATCGGCATCTCGCACGACCCCTTCTTCACCGACGGTGTTGACGCGGGAAAGCGCGTTCCTCACGACGAGCCGAGCCCCACCGTTCTCCGCAGCGCGATCGGCAAGGTGTTCAAGAGCAGCTTCTGTGTCGCCGTGGACGGGTGGTCCGCTGGAGCGCGCCACTATCTCGACCGGCCCGCACCGACGCTGACCAAGAGCGGCGTCAGCAAGGCGTCGGCTGGGCAGTACGCGCTCGTGATCGGCGGTTACCACAACGGCAAGGTCATGCCGCTATCTGGCCCAAGCCCGACGGTGATGAAGGGCGGGATCGCGGGCGTGTCGATGGTGCAGGTGGGTATCATGCAGGGTGAGCGCGACCTGCCCGACGATCACCGCCCATGGGAGATCCTTCCGGCGCTGCCCGTTCCTCGCCACGACGAGAAGGTCGCTGCCATTTTCGGGCCGGGCACCGGCATCCAGGTTCGCCGCCTTGCGGTCGGTGAGGTCATGCGCTTGCAGTCCTTCCCCGATGACTACAAGTGGCCCGAAGGCACGTCGTGGTCTGACGGCTGGGGGCGTGTCGGCAACAGTGTCCCTCCCTTGATGATGCGCGCGATCGCGAAGCACATCCGTGAGACCCTTCTGTGATGCAGCCCGTCAGTCGGACCGTTGCCCTCTTTCACGACGGAGGATGGAAGGTCGAGAGCGTGCACGAGCACGGTGTCGTACTTCGCATCCCGCCACTCGACATCAGCCGCGTGTCGGCGCGACTGGGCCGGATGCTCGGCACCGTGGGTGTCGTGCTGCACGAGGCGCGGGAGCCCTACGATCGGCCGTGCGCGTGGGTCGAGTTCGATCTCGCCACGCAGGTCGCACGGGTGCACGTCATCCTGCGCGACGAGTGGCTGCGCAAGTAGAGGATCACATGGCAACGCAGCACGACGAACTCCGCGCACGCATCGCTGAACTCCGCGAGATGGACCTCGACGGTCTGCGGCGGCGCATCGAGCTGCTCACCGCACGCACGACGCTCGAGGACGCTGCAGACAAGATCGCCGAGGACACCGACACCGACTCGAGCGTGGTGCTGCTCGTCATGCACGCGGTGTGGACCGAGCGAGTGGACGCGGAGATGTCAGGAGACCTTGCGGCGGAGGTGGACCCCGACGCCTTCGCGGCAGCGGTGGAACGCGACACGCGCGCAGCACTGATCGCGATCGGCAACGGCGAAGTGGTGTTCGACAGCCCCTACCACACCTCGATCCTGAAGCGCATGATTCAACTCGGATCGACTGGCGCCGTGATCAAACCTACGCGCGAGGTGTTCAGCACGCTTCACCAGATGATCATGCAGCAGCGCCCGCTAGGCGGCTGCGCGTGATACGGTAGAGGCGTGCTGCAGCCCGCACAGGCGCGGCCGTTCCGCGTACAGTGGAACACCGCAAGAAACGGAACACGGCGCGTCGTGTTCCATGTCACGGCGCGCACGTACGATGACGCGCGCAGGCAGGCAGTGGCGTACGTGACCGCGCAGTGCGGTCGCCCACCGAGCCACGTCTACTTCACCAGCACGCAGTCGCTGCTCGTGTTCACGGAGCCCCATGTCGAAGCGAAGCATCACCCCCGCTGAAGCCATCTTTGCCACGTCCGCCGGTGTCGGCGTGGGCGCCGCCAAGGACGTGTCCCGCTTCGACTTGCGGCAAGGCACGGTGCACGTAGTGCGAACGACCGGTACTGTGCAGCTCGAGGCGAGCAACGACGGCACCAACTTCATCGCCGTCGGCTCGGCCGTCAGCGCGGACACGATGATCGTGCTCACGGCGAACTACCGCTATCTGCGGGTGCGGACCACCGCAGCGACCTTCGCCGGTTCCGTCACCCTTCACGCTCACGAGCTGCTCTACTGAGGCAGCATGCCGCTGAGCACCATCGCCCGACCGGGGCAGTACGACCTCGTCATCTACGCAGGCGACTCCGTTCGTCGTGAGGTGCTCGTGCGCGAGCAGGGTGGCACGCCCGTTGACCTCACCGGCTACATCCCGCGCGCGCAGATCCGCGATCGTGCAGGCGGCAAGCTGCTCGCCGCGTTCATCGCGACGACCCCCACGCCGTCGAGCGGTGTGATCGAGCTGCTGCTCGACACCGTGCAGACGCGACTGCTCCCCGGTGCAGGCGTGTGGGACTTGGAACTTGACGGCGGCATCACCAACACCGTGACCATCCTCGCGGGCAGCGTGAAAGTGGTCGCCGACGTGACGCGCATATGAACTGCCTCGTTCAAGTCGTGAGCGCGCCTGCTCCGCAGGTGATCATCGATGAAGATCGAATCACGGTCGAAGTACCGTCGGCCGATCCAGTCGTGATCGAAGTCGGTGTGCCCGGCTTGCCTGGCCCGCCCGGTACGCTCGTGCCTGTGGTGGAGGTCAGTGGCGAGGCGATCGACGCGGGCGACGCGGTGTACCTCGACGCAGACGGACGTGTGCGGCGCGCCTCGAGCGTGTTCGCGTCTGGC
>Ga0172362_10004021_pt1 | contig 12746 bp, 10 predicted proteins | sample LakKivs1_kivu2a2_FD_114534 | JGI IMG/M metagenome (GOLD analysis project Ga0172362, IMG submission 114534) | Sediment microbial communities from Lake Kivu, Rwanda - Sediment s1_kivu2a2 | ecosystem: Environmental > Aquatic > Freshwater > Lake > Sediment | place: Rwanda: Western Province, Lake...
GCCCTGCGGCGCAAGAGCCTGACCTTTCATCGTCAACCCTCAGGTGCGTTACACCTGGCCGATCACGTAGAGCTCACCCTGGTCGAATCCTCGCTCGCGGTAGTAGGGCCGCGTGCCGGCCGCTGCGATGACCGCCAGGCGACGGAAGCCCTCCTGGCGCGCGATGCGCCGGGCTTCGTCGAGCAACTGCGTGCCCAATCCGGCATGCTGTACTCGTCCCTCCTGTCTGTCCCCGAGTTCAAGCGCCGGGCCGTAGACGTGCACCTCGCGGGTCACAGCGCAGCCAATTAACTCGGTGAGCGGCGGCTCTGCCTGGGGCAACGAAAGGCGCAGAAACCCCGCCAGCCGGTCGTCGGGCGTGACGTAACTCAGGAAACACTCACGGGTGGCGTCGGTCTCATAGTCCAACCGCTCTAACCTGAGCGCCTCCGGGTCCACCACCCGGCCGCGCACCTCGCGGCAGCGAATGCAGCGGCACGCCAACCCCTCCTGCGCCATGCGCCACTGCACGATCTGGCGCAGGTTGGTCTTCTTGACCCCCTCCACGATGTGGGGGGCAGGTATGTCGCGCATCAGCCGGTTGACGCGGGCGTATGGTGGGATGAGAGCCTTGCAGCGGGCCACCAGCGTGACCAGCGTCTCTTCATCGTAGGGCCGGTACTCGCCGCGCTGCCAATGCTCGTAGAGCTCGGTGTTTTCCAGGAGGAGTGTGGGGTAGATCTTGAGCTCGTCTGGCCGCAGCGCCGTGTCGTCCCACAAGCGGCGGAAGTCTGCCAGGTCGCTTTCCGGCGTAGCGCCCAGCAGGTTGGGCATCCAGTGAACGGCGAGCTTGAAGCCGGCCAGCCGCGACAACTGCATGGCGCGGCGCGTGTCGGCGACGGTGTGGCCGCGCTTGTTGCGCGCCAGAATCGCATCGTCCAGATTCTGCACGCCCAGTTGCACCTTGGTCACGCCCAAAGCGCGCAGCCGGTGTACCTCTTCTGCCGTGATGCGGTCGGGGCGCGTCTCGACCACCAGCCCGACGTTGCGGTGAGGGGCGCTTTCGTTGAGCCGCTGAGCTTCGACCAGCGAACTTGCTTCGACTCCGTTCAGCGCGTCGAAGCAGCGACGCACGAACCATTCCTGGTACTCGTGCGGGTAGCACGACCACGTACCGCCCAGGATGAGCAACTCGATCTTGTCCACGCTGTGCCCGAGACCGTCCATCACGGCGATGCGCCCTGCGGTCTGGGTGTAGGGATCAAACCTGTAGGCGGCCGCCCGCCTCGCGCCAGGCTCGTCCGGGAGGTAGCTCTTGGGCATGTGCTCGACGAGGGGACAGAAGATGCACTCGCCAGGACACGGGAAGGGCTCGGTGAGCACCGTCACCGGCGCGACGCCGGAAATGGTGCGCGTAGGCTTGACTTGCAGGCGACGCACCAACTCAGGGTCGGGCGTCAGTCCTTCTCGCTCACAGAGCCGGGCGTAGCCGTCGAGAAGCTCACTCTTGGAGAAAAAGTTGCCGTCGGGCAGAGGATAGCGGCGTAGAATGGGCGTCCACTCCTGCGCCGAAAAGCGAGGTGCGGCCCGTATCTCTTCCAGGATAGCGACGAGCAGGTCGCCGTAACGTTCCAGGTCGAACGGCGTCCCGTGCGCCGCCAGCCATGCGGCCCTACGTCGCCGACTCATGCGTGCCCCCTGAACGTGAAACGTGAAACGTGAAACGTGAGGGTCACCATCCCAGCGCGTAGCCGATGTTGCCACGGGGTGACACGCCGCCCAGGATGACGCCGCGCGCTTTGTCGTAGCGGATGGCCATCACCTTGCCGTTCGCCCACCCATCGGTGACGACGACGATGTGTCCACGCCGTTCGAGCTCGGCGATGACCTCCTGCGGGAGCCGCCCCTCGACCACCACACACCCAGGGTCGGCTTCGCGCGGATAGAAGGACGAAGGGAAATGGGCAGAGTGGACGGTCGGCGCATCCAGGGCTTCCTGTATACCCATGCCAAAGTCTATGTAGTTGAGGAAGAACTGCAACGTCCACTGGTCCTGAGCGTCACCGCCCGGCGTGCCAAAGACCATGAATGGCTCGCCCCCCCGCGTGACGAGCGTGGGCGTCAGCGTCGCGCGCGGACGCTTGTGCGGGGCGAGTGCATTCGGACGCTGCGGATTGAGGTAGAACATCTGCCCGCGCGTGCCAAGTGGGAAACCCAGCTCCTCGATGACCGGCGACGCGGGGATCCAGCCACCGCTCGGCGTCGCGGCGACCATGTTGCCCTCCCGGTCCACGGCGTCGAGGTGGGTGGTATCACCGGTGCGCGTCATGGCGCTCAGCGCACGGCGATTGTCCTCCACGACGTCGAAGGTGGCGTAGGCCGGCACACCGCGCCCGACGTCGCCGGGGCGCAGTTCTCGCGAGGCCTCCATGCCGATGAGCGCGCGTCGCCCGGCGGCGTACTCCTTCGAGAGTAACGTGTCAAACGGCACCTCGTCGAACAGCGGATCTCCGTAATATGCCTCGCGGTCGGCAAACGCCAGCTTGGCGCACTCGATCCAGGTGTGCAGATAGTCCGCCGAATTGTGCCCCAGCGCCTCGAGGTCGAACCCCTCCAGAATCGCCAACTGCTGCAGGAAGACCGGCCCTTGCGTCCACGCAGAACACTTGTGCACGTCGAGGCCGCGATAATTGAACGCCACTGGCTCCTCGACCGCAGCGTGCCACCCCGCCACGTCCTCGTAGGAGAGCAACCCCGCGTGGACGCTGCCGCTGCCATCTTCGACCGGATGCTCCGTGATAAAGTCCACGATGCGTGCGACGATTTCGCCCTTGTAGAAAGCATCCCGCGCCGCCTCGATCCCGGCCACACGCCCCTTGTGTTGAGCGGCCTTCTCCGCATGGCACAGCAACTTGAGTGTGTTCGCCAGGTCCGGGTTGCGGAACACCTCGCCGACCTCGGGCACACGCCCGCCGGGGCAGTAGATCTCGCCGGTGGTCGGATAGAGCGTGGTGAACCTGTCCACGTTGAGGGCAATGGCGTCGTGCAGGTCCTCGTAGAGCGGGAACCCATGCTCGGCCAGCTCAATCGCGGGCTGAAGCACCTGCGAGAAGCTCAGCGTCCCAAAGCGTGCGACCGCCGTCGCCCACGTGTCCACCACCGCCGGGACACACGCCGGCAGGTAGCCGTCGCCAGGGATGAGGTCAATCGCATGCTCCCGGCACCACTCGAGCGTGAACGCCTGCGGCGACCAGCCCATGCCGCTGATGGCAAAGGGTTTCCCTTCCTTCGCCGGGTAAATCAGCACAGGCACCTCGCCACCGAGGCCGTTCTGGTGCGGCTCCAGGAGGTTGAGGCAGAAGCACATCGCCGCCGCCGCATCCACCGCGTTGCCGCCCTGTTCCATGATGCGGAAGCCGGCGGCCGTGGCGAGATAGTGCCCCGAGGTGACGACGCCACGCGTGGCCCTGATGACGGGGCGGGTGGTGAAAGTGGACATGCAGGTTTCCTCCTCGTGTGAAACGTGAAACGTGTTGCGTGTTACGTGTTGCGTGTTGTATGTTGTCTGGGTTGCCTCTGATGTCTCACTGGACTATAATTCACTCGATGGATAGAGAAACCATCGAGAAATTGCTGGCGCTAAACCGCGCATTTTACGCGGCGTTCGTCCGTTCCTTCGCCGCCAGCCGGCCGGTGTCCGACCCGGCTCTGACGTGCATTCTACCCTATATTCCGGCGCGTGCAAGCGTGCTCGACGTGGGCTGCGGCAACGGGCGATTGGCGCACCTGCTCGACCGGGAACGGCCTGGCACGACCTACCTGGGTGTAGATGCGGTGTCGGAGCTGGTCGAGCTGGCTCGCGCGCAGGCCGCTCACCTGACAGCCATCGCGGCAGAGTTCCACGTCGCTGACGTCGCCCGGCCCGGCTGGGGGGAGGGGCTTGGGGGAGGGAGGGGAGGGAAGGAAGGGAGGGAAGGGGAGGAAGGCTTTGACTGCGCGGTGATGCTGGCCGTGCTCCACCACATTCCCACTTTCGACCTGCGCGCACAGGTGTTGCGCGAGATTGCCAGCCTGCTGAAGCCTGGCGGCTTATTGATTCTCTCCACCTGGCAGTTTCTCGACAGCCCGCGCATGCGGCGCAAGATCGTAGATTGGGCGGAGGCAGGTTTAGCGGAGGAGGCGCTGGAGCCGGGCGATTATCTGCTGGAGTGGAAGCGGGGGGGCAGGGGCTTACGCTACTGCCATCTGGTGGACGAGGCGGAGGCGGAGCGGTTGGCCGCTGCAAGCGGCTTCCGCGTGCGCCAGGCCTTCCGCGCCGGCGGGCGCGAGGGGGACTTGAGCCTGATCGCACTTCTCAACCCTGCATAGTTGCCCTGCTACCTGTACTGCGCAACCTTCACACGCGAAACGGGTGGCCTGAAACGTAACGAAGCATTGACAAATCTTGTTTTCTGACTATAATTATAGTCACATGACGCCGAGACCACCCTTCGACCTTATTTACGCTCCCATAACGAAGGAGCATCTGAAAGCGATTGAGCCGAAATATTATTCACTCATCCGCGGCACCATCGAAGCGCTATTGCGGTTTGAGCCTGATGTAGAGACCCGAAATCGAAAACCGTTGAAGCGTCCGGTGGTCTTCGAAGCAGAATGGGAGATTCGGTTCGGTCCTGGCAACCGGTTTCGAGTGTTCTACGAAGTACAGCGGGGACACCACACAGTATACATCCTGGCGATTGGTGAAAAAGAGGGAAGCCGGTTGCTGATCGGTGGAGAGGAAGTGGAAAGATGAGGATAGCGCCAGTGGCAGACGTAAAAGCGCGATTTAGCGCATATTTGAAGACCAGCAAGGAAGGGCCAGTCGTCGTGACCCGGAATGGGAAGCCAGTAGCCGTATTGCTCTCGGTGGAAGACGAAGACGAGGTAGAGCGGCTGGTACTGGCTTACTCGCCAAAGTTTCAGAGCGTACTGCAGGCGGCCAGACAGCAAATTCGAGAGGGCGACGGCATCCGGCACGAGGATTTCTGGCAAGAGGTAGAGGCGGCAACTTTGGCAGCGTAACAGGAAAGTCATCGAGCGTGTAGACCGGGAGGTGCAACATGAAAGGCTTGTCTTATTACCATCGTAGTATGAGCAGACTCCTCGCTTCCTGCATCCTGTCTGTCCTGCTCCTGGCAGCGGGCTACCCCACCGTGGCCCAGACCGTCCGCATTATCTTCCTGCACCACTCCTGTGGCCAGAACCTGATCGAACAGGGCGGCGTGCGGGAGGGACTCACCGCACTGGGCTACGAGTTCTACGACCACGGCTACAATGGCGACGGGCTGCGCCTGGCCGACGGTTCCTACACTGGCACCAATTTCGACGTGCCGGACGACAACACCGACCCCGACGGCCTGGCCGCCATCTTCGCCCAGCCGTTGCACGACCCGCCTGACAACACCTTCAGCCACCTGATGCAGTACGACGTCATCGCCTTCAAGTCCTGCTATCCGACGAGCAACATCGGCAGCGACGAACAGTTGGCCGAATATAAATCCTACTACCTCTCCATCCGCGAGCGGGTGGACAAGTACCCGGACAAACTCTTCATCGTCGTCACCCAACCGCCACAGGTGCCCGCCAACAGCGACCCCGAAGAGGGCGCGCGTGCCCGTGCTTTCGCTGACTGGCTGCAATCGGACGAGTACCTGGCCGGCCACTCCAACGTCTTCACGTTCGACTTCTTCGGCTACCTGGCGGGCGACGACAACTTCCTGCGGCCCGAGTACCGTGTTGACGAGTACGACGGCCACCCCAACGAAGAGGCCAACCGCACGATCGGGCCCCTGTTCGTAGACTTTACTGACCAGGCCATCCAGAGTTATTATGCCGGTGGGCCACGCCCCACGCCCACCGCGATGTCAGAACCCACCGGCGAGGCCGCCGAGCCAGCGCCCCCTGCCGCGCTACCCACGGCGGGCCTGGTTGACGACTTCGACTCCGCCACAGGGACCTGGGAAGCCAATGCCGACGGCGCAGGCTCCACCACCGAGTGTGGCTTTAACTCCGAGACCGCCCACAGCGGGGCAACTTCGCTGCGCATCAGCTACACCATCGCGCCTGGTGGGTGGATTGGCTGCGGGCGCTCGTTCGAGTCAGTCCAAGACTGGAGCAGCAGCACCAGAATCGCGCTGTGGGTTCACGCCGCAGAGCCCGGACAGTGGGTCACGCTGGCCCTGTTTGCCGGCGATCCCGACGCACCGACGCCTTTCGAGGTGTACCTGGAGACCACGCCGGAGAGCGCGGATGGCTGGGCCGAGTTCGTCTTCCCGTGGACAGACTTTGTGCGGGCGGAATGGGCCGATGCGAGCGGCCTGGCCGAGTTCGACCCGGCACAGGTGACGAGCCTGGGGTTCAGCCTCGGCGCGGGGGACGAGGGCAGCGAGGGCACGCTCTGGGTAGACGACATTAGCCTCGTCACCGGCGCGCAACAGCCACCTGTTTCTGTGACGACCCCGACGGCCGCGCCCGTCGCTCCCACTGAGGAGCCTGGTGAGGAGGAAGCGCCAGCAGAGAAAGCGACAGGTGGCGGAATCTGCCCCTTTGCCGCAATGGTGTTACCGTTGGGAGCATTGGGCGCCCTGCTGATGGGGCGCCGACACTGATTCATCCCTTGCCCCTTTACACCCACATGGTATAATCCGACATGCTATGCCTGAACAGTCGCTGCGTCCCGACGGCCGTCGCCCTGACGAACTCCGGCCCGTGAGATTCATTCTCAACTATGTCGAATACCCCGAGGGCTCGGTGCTGATCGAGGTGGGCCACACCCGTGTACTGTGCAATGCCAGCATCGAGGAGCAGGTACCGGCCTGGATGGCCGGCCGGGGAGCGGGATGGCTGACTGCCGAGTATGCACTGCTCCCTCGCTCGACGCACACCCGCACGCCCCGCGAGACGCAAGGACTGCACGGGCGGACGCAGGAGATCCGCCGCCTCATCGGGCGCTCGCTGCGCGCCGCCGTGGACCTCGACCTGTTGGGCGAACGCACGCTGATCGTGGACTGCGATGTGCTCCAGGCCGATGGCGGTACCCGCACCGCAGCCATCACCGGCAGTACCGTCGCCGTGGCGCTGGCGCTGCGTCGTCTGACCGCACAGGGCACCGTGCCGCCGGAGGTACTGAAAACCCCGCTCGCGGCTGTCAGCGTCGGCATTGTGGGTGGCCAGGTGCGGCTCGACCTGTGTTACGCCGAGGACCGCGATGCCCAAGTGGACCTCAACGTCGTCATGACGGCTGACGGTCGCCTGGTCGAGGTGCAGGGTACAGCGGAGGGCGTGCCTTTCTCGCGGGAGACACTCGATCGAATGCTGGACCTGGCGGCCCAGGGCATCGCCTCCCTCATCCACCAGCAACGCGAGGCGCTGGAGTGACCGCTTCTGGCTTCACGCCCCGACAACGTTCTACAGTCCTCCTGATGGTCATCGCGGTCATCGTCGTCTTTGCCATGCTCGCTGGCCTGGTCATCACCTCGATGCAGGATTGGGAGAGCGTGCCGCCCGTCACACCCCAGTCCTTCGTTTCCCGGCCTTCTACACCTCTCCCGGTTCCAACCCTGTTGCCGTCTCCCTCCCCTGTACCTGAAGAGGGCATCTGGTCGCAGGTGCAGGCGGCCCGCCTTTTCGACCAGGTTGCCCACCAGGTAGAGATATTGCGCGGCCTCTCCCCTCAAGCCAGCGTGCCACTCAGTTTCCTCGACGAGCGTGAGATGGCTACCACCTTGCGCCAGTTCTACGCCGCACGCAACTCAGAGGTCCAATGGTTGCCCTATATAGCGCTGGGGTTGCTGCCCAATGCGTCCATCTCCATCGCCCCCCATCCGGTGGCAGGGTTCTACATCGCTGATCAGGAACAGTTCTACGTCACTGCCGTCCAGCAAGAGAGTAGCGCCGACGATCAGGCCCTGCTGGCACACGCCTACACGCACGCCCTGCAGGATCAGCACTTTGACCTGGGCGGGATGGACGCTCGCGCCACGACGACCGATGCGGCGCTGGCCGTGCGGGCATTGGTCGAAGGGGACGCGATGCTCGTGATGGCCCTCTACCGCTACGAAGACCTGGTAGCGGCAGATTGGGGACACCTGGCAGAGCTAATCGTACAGGCAGAACAACCGAGCTTCGGGGAGGAACTGGACCACAGCGAGGCCTGGATGCGACTGCAACACTTTCCATACCAGGAAGGCCGCCGGTTTGCTGACATTCTCCTCCAGGCCGGTGGATGGGAGGCCGTCAACCAGGCCTACACCGCCCCACCTCGTTCGACCGAGCAGGTGCTCCACCCGGAACGTTACCTGAACGCACAGGACAGCCCCACCTACGTCGTCGTGCCAGACCTTGGTGCCACCCTCGGCGAGGGCTGGACAATGGCGCTTCAGGATACAGTAGGCGAATTCACCGTCGGTCTGTACCTCGAGGCGTGGCTGCCAGAGGAGACAGCCTGGCAAGCCGCCAACGGCTGGGATGGAGACACGTTCGTTGCCTGGGAGCACACAGACGGAAGCCACGTGCTCGTCTGGCGCACGATATGGGACAGTACCGCCGAAGCAACTGAATTTGAGCGTGCACTCGTCGCGCTGGTCCCCCAGCGCGACCTGCCTGCCCGGCCTGTAGTTCCCCCCAGGGGCCTGGCGGGCACGTGGTGGGAAACGAACGCAGGCGCAGCGTACGTCTCCCGCGTGGCACGCTACGTGACCACCATATATGCCCCTGATATCAACGCGCTGGCGAACATCGTGGAGGTATTGCCCTGAAGGGACATCTGCTTACGATCCGGCGATTCTCGTGGGAGACGCGGGAATACCTGGCGCTCCTGCTGGCCTGGTGGGACGTGAACGTGCGCCACCCGGCGCCTGTCCTGGGTGAGCCGCTGCCGATCCTGGAGACCGAAAAGTAGCATCATAGTGCACCCCGTTCTGCCCCCGAAACATTCCTGTAACGCAAGTGAAACGCTGGGAATGCCGCTCCCCGCTTATACTGATTTGAGTTCAAAGTGGCATGGTATTCCGACAGTGCATGGCCCGGCATGAGCGATGGGCCAGTCTCCACCCCTTGATGTGGGGACCCGGCAAGTGCGTGAAAGGATGTGAGGATGATTGCACAGGGGCTACAAGAGACAGACGTGAAGCGGACGGTGCTGATCGCGGACAAGGACAGGACACTGGCAGAAGCGATCGCGGCGACGCTGGACCTGAGCGGGTTACAGACGGTGGTATCGTGCGACGGGAAGCAGACGCTGGCACTGGCTCGCGCATTGCAGCCTGACTTGATCCTGCTCAGCGTGACGATGCCAGGCAGGTCCGGCGTCGAGGTGTGTGCGACGCTGAAGACGGACCCCGTGACCGCTTCTATCCCGGTGATCTTTATCACGGCCGAGGCGGACGAGAGCGACCGCATAATGGGAGTTGCGGCGGGGGCCGTCGAATACCTGGTCAAGCCATTTAGCCCTATCGAACTCATTGCCCTGGTCAAAGAGGTGCTGGCCGGGCGGCTCATCGGGCCGTGTATGCACCGGCCGGACACTTCCGCCATGCCGGCCGATCAGTTGGTGATCTACGCCCGCGAGCTGAGAGAGCTATTCGAGCGCGAACAGAGCGGGCGTCAGGCACTCGAGGAAGCCCGCCAGCGCCTGGACGAACTGGATCGCCTGAAGGCCGCGTTTCTGGGGGCGGTGACGCACGAACTCCTGACCCCTTTTGCCGCCATCGGCCTGGCGCTGCAGGTCCTTCAACGCCGGGCCGATTCCCTACAGCCCGAACAGCAGGAAGCGCTGGACAACCTCATGACTGAGATCGCGGGCCTGCACCGGCTGGTCACCGGGGTAGTCAAGTTTGCTGAACTGGTGAACAAACGGCGCGAACCGCAGCCGGAAACCATCTCGCTGAGTCATGTGATCCCCGCGGCTGTACAGCCGGCGGCGGTGCTGGCTCAGGCACGGGGAGTGGATTTCCGGGTCTTCGTACCCACCTACCTGGCGCAGGTACACGCCGACCCTGAATTGTTGGGCGAGGCGGTGTTCCAGATGGCCCACAACGCGGTCAAGTTCAACACGCCCGGGGGCCAGGTTCAAGTACGGGCCTTTGAATCTGAGGGCTGGATCGTGATCGAGGTGGCGGACACCGGAGTCGGCATGGCAGCGGAGCGGCTGGCACTTTTGGGGCAACCTTTCGAGCAAAGTGCCGATGCACTGCGGCGCGGGCGGGAGGGACTGGGTGTCGGCTGGACCTTCGTGCGCTACGTTGCCGAAGCACACGGCGGTTGGACGTGCGCGGCAAGCCCGGGGCCGGCCCTGGGAAGCACCTTTTCCCTGACCGTGCCCATCGCTGGGCCAGCACAAGAACCTGATGCGATGCAGGACTTGACGGCATGTGAGGCAGTTCGAGAGGTTGCCAAGTAGAGAAATTGTGGTAAAATTACCGGTATTCAGATTGAGTGCCTGTTGGCCGCACTGGGGGATCGTCTAACGGTAGGACAGCGGACTCTGGATCCGTGAGCCGAGGTTCGAATCCTCGTCCCCCAGCCTGGACCAGAAAGAAACCAGGTTTTTCCCCAAAACCCGGTTTCTTTTATAGCAAGTTTCTGACTGCATCCGACAGGGACACCGGCACGCTGGCAGCAAACGCCTGTAGAGATCGCCGCTCGACCTCCGGGGCGATGGTATGGGGCGAGGTGACTGAAAGTGCAGCCACCAGTGTGCCAAGTTCCTGTGCCTGCGCCATCGTCAGGCCGGCAACCAGCCCCACGATAATACCCGCCAGGTGGGCATCGCCCGCGCCTGCCGTGTTGACCACTTCGGCCGGAAAGGCCGGCACGTGCACGAGAGACCTGCCATCCCACGACCAACTTCCGTTCTTGCCAGCAGTGATCGAGACAAGCATGGTGGGATTCATCTCGCGGAGCGACTGAATGGCTGCCTCTACAACCGATACAGGCGGCTTATCCTCGGCCGATGCTCCGGCGGCCGCCGCCGCCTCGTCCAGGTTGAGGCCCACCAGGTCAGTTTTGCGCAATAAGCCCATTTCCACGGCGGGAGCGATCTCTGCAGAGACGAAGGAGGCTACCCGCAAGAAGCGGTAGACCGTACCCAACTGTAGCAGCTTCTCCCGCGTCGCCAGGGGCACCTCGGGCGCGGCCAGCGCAACGCCGCGCCCTGCGAAGCGGGCAAATTCGGGCTCGGCCTCGCCCACAAATGCGGTATCCACCTTGTCGCAGGCCGAATTGTCCACGGTCAGGTTCCCACCGCTCCCGTCGGGATAGATCAGGCAGATAGACGTGAGCGTCTGCTCGCCCGGGCAGGCCCACACGTAACGCACGTCCAACCCGGCCTCTCTCATCTCGCCAAGCATCCGATGCCCCACTTCGTCGTCGCCGACCTTGCCAATCGGGATGGCGGCGAATTCAGGGCCAAGCAGGGTTTTGACGTAATGGGAAATGATGTGCAGCTTGCAATAATCCCGGCGATCCAGAAAGCGTCCGCTGCGGCTCTCTTCCCGGCCCAGTGTGTGATTGCCATTCAGCGCGAAAAATATGCCCGACCCGATCCCGCCGACACCGATCATGGCCCGATAGCGACATGCGCTAACGTTCACCTGCAAGGGTGCCATTTTCCTGTTCCCTCTAGATACCCAAATCCCATTCGGGGTGCTCACTGATAGGATGAGACGCTGTCGCGATCGTCGCCGTGAGCAGGGCGTCAGGGTGCTCCTGCAGCAGCGTCAGCGGATACTCTGGAGTCACAGGTCCAAACAAGGCGACGCGCAACGCGGTCTGCTTCCACGCGCCGGTATCGCTGAACAGCCGCACCTTCCTGGCCGACAGGCATTCCTTCACTCCCAGTGTGACCGACATGGGCGGAACAAACTGGTAGGCTGCGCCGAAGGTGCGCTGCGCCAGCGCCAGGATCGTGTCCACGTTGTTCTCCTGCACGCGCACTGTGGAGTTCCGCACGTCGTCAATCGTCACGTGACTGAAGGGATGGCGCCTGGCCTGGTTGTAGGCCACGTGCCCGTCTTGTCCCCAGCCACCGTACGTGATGTCAATCGGGGCCGACCAGACCTTCGCCTCGAGCTCCTCGACGTTGTTTGCATTCAGCCAGTTCCGGTTCTCCTCCAGCACTGCCAGGCCAGGCGCGACCGGCCCGTAAAAATGCTCCTCCATGAAGCCTCGAAAACTGTAGGGATGCTTGCGGGGGAGTTCCCGCCCCTGCCAGTCGAGGCATTCGTCCATGTGAAAGACCACCAGGTTCTTCAGACCTACACTTTCCCGGTTGACCAGGTCCGTGAACGGCTTGTACCAGCAACTCGGCCCACACGGAATGATGGCCCGGGTGACCTCACCCTTATCGTTGTGGGCCTTGATCTCGTCAACCAGTTCGCGCGCCATGAGCTGGCCCATCTCGTCCGCATCTCGGCACAGGCGAAACGGAATTTTCAACTGCGGGTGGTTCTCCAGTTTCCCATAGGGAATCTTGCACCATTCGTACAGTTCTTGTGGGGTGACGATACTCATAGTTTACTCCTCGTGTCCACTCCTCAGGCTCGCTGGCGATAGGAGGCCCGGCTTCAGCCGGGGGATCCCCGCTGAAGCGGGGCGTCCGTTCGCACGTTTGCGTCCGCGACGGTGGCCAGGGTCGCTGGCGATAGGAGGCCCGGCTTCAGCCGGGGGATCCCCGCTGAAGCGGGGCGTCCGTTCGCACGTTTGCGTCCGCTCACACGTTTGCGTCC